>Ga0194127_10007063_pt1 | contig 12521 bp, 8 predicted proteins | sample TA2KigC100mmetaG_FD_148624 | JGI IMG/M metagenome (GOLD analysis project Ga0194127, IMG submission 148624) | Freshwater microbial communities from Lake Tanganyika, Tanzania - TA2015036 Kigoma Deep Cast 100m | ecosystem: Environmental > Aquatic > Freshwater > Lake | place: Tanzania: Lake...
CCCCATTCTTCCTATTCCCGACCCTGAAAGTGTAAGCAAATACAAGCCTTCCGGGATATCTTGCAGGTTCATATATGATGTCAGGTCTAAAACAAGCTTCCCGGCATCCATCTGCTGATCCTTAATCAGGTTGACAAACCTGCCACGGATATCTACCAAATCAATGGAAACTGATCCTGCTGAAGAAAGACTGAAAGATACTACGCTTTCATGTGTAACCGGGTTTGGGAAAACAGCTATTTTCGACTGATTGTCATTTCCCCTTATGCCGGAAGTGATAAATGGAAAAATCAGGTGATGGTTGTTTTCTCCAATGATGGTATCGGATTCAGAAATCTCGAATCCCCATGTTGCCGTGCCAGTATATAATCCATATGGCACATTTTCAAAGATCAGAGAATCCTGGGTGATAGTGCCGGTATAATTACCTTCAGGGCCAGTAATATCAACATAAACATCATTTAAAACAAATCCTGTGTTGGTGATGGCCATGCACACCAAATCAGTCCGGACGACCGTAAGTACAAAATTCACATTCTGGGTAACCATCCCGGCTGTAACCACAACATTGTTAATGGTCTGGGAATTGGCATATGGATGGGACGCCGTGACGCTATACGTTGCGGCAGGCACTACCAGGGCGTAATCTCCATTCGCATCGGGGTGGGTTGAGAAACCTCCGGCAGTAATTGTGGTCTGTGTTACATCGGCAACACCTCCCGTAAAACTGACATTGCCGGAGATCGTACCGGTTGTTACAACCACCGGGCCAAGGTCGCCATTGAGCTGAATATTCTGGGCATAAATATCCTTATCCCCGGTCCGGTCATCTTCCCAGCCAAGGATCCATTGGTTGTTATTGAGGTCGCTGACCACCGGGTGCACTTTTTCCGATTGAACTGAACAGATGGTTTTTTGTGCCGGGGACCAGACATAAGTGCCATTGGGTGCAATGCGCATGGCTTTGATCTGTCCATCAACGGCGTTGAAATATTCCTCATAAAAGACGACCACATCGGTAGGGGTCCCTTTGGTATCGTATGGATAGACATTGGTAGCTGACACCGGGATGAATGCCATTCCTGAGTTTGTCCATTGGAGCGCGCCCGCTGCGTTCACTTTCTGACCATAGATCCCCCGCAGGTTCTGGTTGGAATTCATCTCATTCCAAAACACGAACACATCCGTTGAACCGGTGGGCTGTGCCACAGAGGGGTAAAAATGGTTCATGGTATTTAACAGTGAAACTTCCACGCCGTTGGCGGTAAATACCACACTGCCTGAGGAGTTGATGTGTTGCACATAGGAGCTGGCGAGCATGTTGTTGTCGCGGTCGTCGTGCCAGGCGATATAAAAGCCATCACTGCCATCATTGATAAAAGAAAATATCTGTGTCCAGGCAGAGATACCACCTGCAGTAGAGATGGCTGCAGGCGTAGCCCATACGGGGCTGCCACTGGCATTGTATCGTTGCGCATAAACATGGCGAGTGGGAGAATAGGACGGGCCGGTGTCGAGGAAATATTTGAGGATCACATCATCACTTCCGACCGGCAGCAACTGCGGCCAGGTATAGCGAGCGCTGCCGCTGAGTGTGATGCCATTGGTTCCCCACATTTTGGTTCCGGTGGGACTGATTTTCTGGATGATCGTTACATTGTCGGCCTGCCAGGCAAAGACCGCATTTCCGGCAGCGGTTACAGTCACTTTCGGTGCAGCGTTAAACGCCGTAGAGTTGGAAAGCATGATCCCATCTGCACCCCAGACAAAGGTGCCGGCCGGGGAGATCCGGTAAGCCACCACGTTGGTGTTTCCACCGCTGCGAATATCATTAAAGGCAAGAATGGCATGGTTGGATGCATCACAGGTCATGTCCCAGTCGGTGAGCCAGGTGTTCTGGGGGTGATTGCTTATCAAGATACCATTGGCCACCCACAGGATATTGCCCTGCACATCCAGTTTCTGCAGCCGGACGTTGTAATTTCCACCTTCACTGGAAAAATAGCCGAAGTAGGTATCTCCATTGGCACAAACAGCAACTTTGGGAATAGCCTGCTCCCCGGCCAGGTTGCAGATAATATTGTTCACGGCCGGATTGGTGCTCCACTGTGCACATGACAGCAATGACATGTGCAGGAAAAGGATGGAAATGAAGGTTTTGAATTTCATACTGCTTGCATTAAATTGTTTACAGACAAGGAAGAACAAAAGTACAAAACAATTAATCAATGAGGAATTTACATTCGTACCATGGCATCCTATCTTGCCAAATATCTCGTTTGCGTGACAGCAACAGCACGCTATAAAAGATGCCTGAACGGAACCAGGAACCACTCTATGATTTTCTCTATTGTCGGTCGTTTAAGGTATTTTTGATAGTCGAAAGGTTCAGATTCAGCCAGCGTTTCATTGATATGATCCTGGATCTGACGGATCACCGATTGTTCACGCCCCACCAGGATGATCTCGAACATATACCGGAAGCTCCGGTAATCGAAATTAGGTGAACCGAGGGCGAAGATCTTGTTGTCGATGAGCAACAGCTTGGCATGCAGGTTACTGGGTTTGTAAAACAAGAGCTTGTTGTTGTTCTTGTAAAACATCCCCAAATACTTATTCCTAAGGATGTCAACCAGCCTTACATCGGAATTCTTGGGCATGATGATCTTCACATCCACGCCATGGCGTCCGGCATCGATCAGGGCTTTCCGCAGAAGGTATCCGGGAAGAAAATACGGTGTTTCAATGACAATGCTCTTTCGTGCACTTTTGATCAGTTGCTCATATCTCTTCTTGATCCTTTGCACCTGAATACCAGGCACATCGCGAACAATCTCAAAATCCCCGAAGCGGATCGACTTGGCATAACGGGGTTTGTTGAGGATGTATTTATTGTAGAGATCATAATTTTCCAGGAAAGCTGTTTTAAAGGCTTTGGCCAATTCCCCCTCAACCCGGAGCGAGAGTTCCCGCCAGTTGATATTGTACTCAGTGAAATTGGAGGAATTAATATAAGCGATGTGATCGTCGATGATGATGATCTTCCGGTGATCCCGCCGGTGACCCCGGGTGAAAATGTCGGAATTGAACCTGATCTTGGAGAAAAAACGAACCTCACCCCCCTTTTTAATCATCTCTGCAAAGAAGGTCTCGGAGACATAAGTCCCCCAGGAATCGATAAGGAGTTTAATAATAACTCCCTGGCGCGATTTTTTGGTCAGGGCATCCCGGAAACGGTTCCCGATGGCATCATTGCCGAATTTGTATGTTTCAATATAGATATACTGCCTGGCTCGCTCAACATCACGGAGCATGGAATTATAGAACTTCAGGGGGTCGTCTTCGAGCAGGAAATCCATAATCGCCGGAATAGGTATTCAAAAATAGTAATCTTTTGGATGCAGCGTGAAACTATCTTGTGTAAACTTGCATAAAAATCCATGGCTATGAAATTGATCGAAGTAACGGATAAGAATACCTCCAAGGCCTTTCTTCAGGTTCCCAAGATCCTGTACCGGGGCGATGCAAATTATGTTTGTCCGCTGGATAGAGAGATCAATGATGTCTTCAACCCTTTGGAGAACAGGCTATTCAACAACGGAGCAGCCATTCGCTGGGTATTGAAGGATGATGCCGGGAAACTCATCGGCCGCGTGGCAGCCTTCTACAACCTTCAAAAATCGGCACAAAATGAACAGCCTACCGGCGGGCTGGGTTTCTTCGAATGCATCAACGACCAACAGGCAGCAAACATGCTCTTTGATGCCTGCAAATCATGGCTGAAATCCAAAGGGATGGAAGCTATGGACGGCCCCATCACCTTTGGCGAAAACCTCACCTTCTGGGGGCTGCTTGTGGATGGGTATACCCTGCCGGCCTATGGGATGCCCTATAACTATCCCTATTACCGGAACCTGTTTGAAACATACGGATTCAAGACCTATTTCGAGCAGTTTTCGTATGAAACAGATCTGGCAAAACCTTTCCCGGAACGGCAGGTGAAATTCACCATGCATATCAAGGATAAGTTCCAAACCGAGCATTTTTCTTTTCAAAATAAGGAAAAGTATCTCCAGGACATCTGTACCATTTACAACAAAGTGTGGGAAGATTTTCATGAGGATTATACCCCGCTGGAATATGATGAGATCGAGAAAATGATGAAAAAAGCCAGGGTGATCCTGAATGAAGAGTTTATATGGTTTGTATACGACCAGGGTAAGCCGGTCGCGCTGGTTATCGTCTTTCCTGATGTCAATCAGATCCTGAAAAAGATGGGCAACGGGAAGTTAACCCTTTGGAACATCCTTAAGTTTTTCTACTACAAGAACACCGGCACCATCACCCGTGCCCGGCAGTTACTCACGGCTGTAACCCCCGAATACCAGCGTTCCGGGGTAACGGGCGTTCTTTTTCTCACCATGGTGGACGCATTGAAGAGGAATAAGATCAAAACCCTGGATATGTCGTGGGTGGGGGACTATAACACCACGGTAAACAAGATCTACCGGTTGCTGGGTATCCCGGTGGTGAAGACCCATATCACCTTCCGGATCATGTTTGATCCAACAAAGGAAGTCAACCGCTTTACCAATGTCCATACGGAGAAACATAAGCGGCTGGCAGGGGATGAACCTGCTGCCTAACTTTCTTCTTGACGTAATTCCTGATTTGTTTTCCTGTTCACGAGATACACACCGGCGAAGATCAGGATCGCCGCAATGACTTTCACCAGGCTCAATGTTTCCGTTCCCATGATGATAGCCACAATGGCTACGATAAACACCTGGATATAGATATAAAAACTCACCGCACCGGCGGTCAGGTGTTTGAGGGAAAAATTCAGCAGCAGGTAGGCGATGAAGGTATTGATGATGATGACATAGGCGAGCGACATCCACATGAGCGGAGAGATCGCTCCCCAGGAAATATCACCGAGGGTATGAATTGAAACCGGGGTCACAAATGCAAACCCGAAGAGTGAAACCCACTTCATCACTGTGACAGCGGAATACTTTTTCATGATCCTCCGGATAATTACCAGATACATGGCATAACCCGTGGTGCCTCCGAGGATGAGCAGGTTTCCGGCAAGGGTATCCATGCTCATGTCGACCTTTTTCCCGTAAGCGATGAGGAGGGTTGCGCCGGCAGCGCCCAGCATTATGCCGGAGACTTTCAGCCAGGTAACCTTTTCGTGGATCAGCAGACCGGCCAGCAACAGGACGATGATCGGGTTCAGGACGTGCAGGATGGCGGCATCCACCGGGGTGGTGAGGTTCAGCCCCTCGTAGAAGAGGATCTGGTTCATGGCAAAGCCAAATAAGCCTCCCAACATCATCAACCAGATGTCTTTCCTGTCCAGTTTTTCTTCGGATGTGAAATGATGAAACAGCCGGAAGAAGATAACCCCGGCCAACACGCGCAGAAAGATGATCTGCAACGGCTGGAACGGTTCAGGCATCATCCCCTTGGAGATCGAATAATTGAATGCAAAGATCAGGGTGACGACCAGCTGCGAAATGTGGGCTTTCGAAAGGGTTTTCATCCACAGTGAATGTAGGTGTTTACCACCTTCATCATCTCTTTTTCGTTCTCTATAAGCGACACACGGAGGTGCTGGTCATTGTATTTTTGAAGCTTCCGGATGATACCGTCGATGATCTGTGGCGGGAAGACCCCCATTTGCTCGTAAATGGTTCTCTGCTCTTTGAGGCAGTCTGCCGAGTCCCAGCACGAAGCGGGTAATTGGTTATAATGACTGGCACCCTGTCCTGTACAATCCTGCTTGTTGCCAATATCGACATAATTCCTTTTGGCAAATTCGAGGGCATCTTTCATTTCGAAGCCATATCGGGCAGCAACGGTCAGGCCTGCCAGCAGCAGATAGATATCAGCAGAACCGTCAGGGCTTCTGAATTCAATCGTCTGGCGGTTGGAGAAGTCATCCAGGGGCCACCGGGGCTCATTGGGATTCGCCTGAAAGATCATGTCACTTTTCCCTTGCCATCCGAGCGGCACACGTACCAGGGCTTTCCGGTTGCGGTCACCCCAGCAGATGGTCGTCGGCGCTTCCATGTTCGGCACCAGGCGGAAGTAAGAGGTGGGGATGGTGTTGCCAAAGGCGGTGAGCGACGGCGCCAGGGACAGATATCCGGCAATGGCCTTTTTCGCCGTGTCTGTCAAGGTGCCATTGGAAGTAAACATATTTTTTCCACCCTGTACGAGGCGGGTATGGATATGCATGCCGCTGCCGGCCTTGCCGGTGGTGATCTTCGGCGCAAAGGTGAGCGCCACCCGATGGTTATATGCCAGGCTGCGCAGGATCCATTTGGCGACGATCAACTGATCGGCGGCATTTTCCAGTGCTGCCGGAACAAACTCAATCTCATTCTGTTCATAATCAAGACCCCCTTCCTTGAAATTGCCTACTTCAGAATGACCATACTTGATGCTCCCGCCACAGGCGGCAATGGCATACATGGCCTGGTTGCGGAGCGCTTCCCATTTGGCAAAGGGATACGACTCATGGTATCCCCGCTGATCAAAGGCTTCAAACAGGGATCGGCGTTCACTGATCACATAGTATTCCAGCTCCCCCATCACCTCGAAGTCCATCCCGGTAACCTTCCGAAGCGATTCATGAGCCTTCCGCAAGATATGATCGGGTGCATTGGCAAAGGGTGCCCCATCCTTGTCGTAGTATGAACAAAGGATATCAAGGGATGGAATCTCAGCAAAAGGATTCCTGAAAGCGGAGGAATACCGGGGGATGACATACAGATCGCTGGCGCCGGCCTCTACATAATCGGGAAACAGACTACTGCCATCAACCCGCTCGCCGGCAGACAAAACCCGGTCAAGGTGCCAACGGCTCGATATAATGAAACTAAGTGTCTTCAATCGCCCGTCTTCAGCCGGGTAACGGAAGTTCAGCATCCGGATGTCCTGCTCTTCAATATACCTGATCAGATCTTCCTTGGTGAAGGATGACGCAGGCTTGTTTAGCGCCGTAACGAGTGCGTGTGGGCTCAGTTTGATTTTGTCGTCCATGAAATACCTGATTTTCAGTGAAAGGGGTGCAAAGTTATTATTTTTGGATTAATTGATCTTTTGTACTTTTGATCCTTCAATCAATTCACTCGTATGAACTACAACGAATTGTTGTTTTTCGGGGTCTTTCTCCTCATCATTTCCTTCCTGCTATATGTCGATCTTGGCCTTGTCGGGAAGAAAAACCATGTGATCTCCCTGCGTGAAGGCACTTTCTGGACCGCCCTCTGGGTGGCCGTGTCTGTCGGCTTTTATATTTTCATCCGTTTTCACGGTACCGCCATGCATGGACTGGAAACCCCGGAAGATATTCAGTTCCGGATCGACAAGTTCAACCATCCCATCCAGATCACCGGATTATCTTTTGAACAAGCTTCACATCTTTACAACATCAACCTGGCGCTGGAATATATCACCGGCTATTTGATCGAATACAGCCTGTCGGTCGACAATGTCTTCGTGATCGCCATGATCTTCATCTCTTTCGGGGTGGAACAGCGCTACTACAAAAAAGTGCTGTTCTGGGGCATTCTGGGCGCCATCGTGATGCGGTTTTTCTTCATCTTTGCCGCTTCGGCCCTCATCCAACGATTCTGGTGGGTGTTGCTGTTCTTCGGCGCCCTCCTCATAGCCCTGGGGATCAAGATGTTCATTGACTTCCTCCACCGCCACCGGAAAAAAGAGATAGACATCAACAACCATCCCGTGGTAAGATTTTCATCCCGGATTTTCAGGGTTTCCAAAGAACCCGCCGGCAACCGCTTCTGGATCAGGAAAGACGGGCTTTTTTATATCACCCCTCTGTTCATCACCTTGCTGGTGATAGAGTTTTCGGATGTTATCTTTGCTGTCGACAGCGTTCCTGCCGTGTTCTCGGTGACCAAAGATCCCTATATTGTCTTCTTCTCCAACATTTTCGCGATCCTCGGCCTTCGATCCCTCTTCTTTGTGGTGATGAACATCATCAACCGGTTTGAATACCTCCGCCTGGGATTGTCAGTATTGTTGGTTTTCGTTGGACTGAAGATGACACTGCATGAGATCCATCGCTTGGGATTTGATTTTCATTTCAACCTTTCTACAGAGAACTCCTTCTACATCATCATCCTGATCCTGGTCTCCAGCATCCTCTTGTCGCTGGCTAAAAATGCCTTTGGAAAGCGAAGAAAACGGAAGAGTTGATTACGCTTTTCCCGTATTGGCCCGGATGAAACCCTCCATCAACTGCTGGGCAGCCAGGTAGGGGTTCATTTTCCCTTCCACGATCTGATGTTCCAGGTCAGCCATTTGTCGGGTCACTTCCGGGTGTTGATGAAAGGCAATCAGGAAATTTTCCCGGATGGCGCCGGTAAAGATCTGCAAATTCTGCTCCTGCCGCCGGCGGAGGAAATAGCCATTGGCTGTGGTAAATGACCGGTAATCCTGGATGATCTTCCAGATGTTGGCGATGCCGGTATTATCTATCGCCGAGCAAGTTTCCACTTTGGGAGCCCAGCCGGAAAGACCGGGTGGGAAGAGGTGGAGGGCATTTTCGAATTCGGCTTTGGCCAGGCGTGCTTTCTTGACGTTATCGCCGTCGGCCTTGTTGATCACCACGGCATCGGCCATCTCCATGATGCCCCGCTTGATCCCCTGCAACTCATCGCCGGCGCCTGCAAGCATTAGCAGCAGGAAGAAATCAACCATCGAATAGACACTGGTCTCTGACTGGCCAACGCCTACTGTCTCCACGAAAATCGTATCGAAACCGGCTGCTTCACACAAAATGATCGACTCGCGGGTTTTACGTGCGACCCCACCCAGGGTTCCTGCCGAAGGAGAAGGACGGATAAATGCATGATCATCAATGGAAAGGTTTTCCATCCGGGTCTTGTCGCCCAGGATGCTTCCACGCGAAAGCTGGCTGCTCGGGTCAATGGCCAGCACAGCCAACTTGTGACCCGACCGGGTCAAATACGTCCCCAAAGCCTCGATAAACGTACTTTTACCCACCCCCGGCACCCCCGTGATCCCGATGCGGATCGATCGGACGGCATATGTGAGACAGGCTTCGATAACCTCCTGCGCCCGTTGCTGGTGCATGGGAAGAACACTCTCCACAAGGGTAATGGCTTGTCCGAGAACCGACCGGTCACCCCGGCGGATCCCGTCGACATATTCCCCCACACCCAAAAGCTTGTGTTTCCTTGCGCGGAATCGCCTCACCGCCTCCGGATTGAACTGCGAAGGCTGTTCAATCCCCTCCTGTACCTTCAACGTCGATGGCTTTTTCTTTTCTGACATCTGTAATGCCCCTGTTATCCAAAGTCATCCCAAAAGTACAACATCCTGACGGAACACAACAATTGTATTGATAATTCGTCATTCGTAGTTTCATCCGTGAATTCGTCATTCGTCAATTCTTGGCATTTCCTTCCACTCATGCTGTGCAACACGGCTTCATAGCTTGTCCTGATCTATCGGGATTGGGTCTCGTTCCTCGACCACACGAAGCCTTATTTATTCCAATGCTGAATGAGTTTGCAAATGAATCCACAATGGGGTGTTGATAAAATCGGGAGGAAGGTGAAGTTACTGACAACTGTTGTTTTTTACTTTGCTGCCGATGGGAGAATTTTTAACACCGGCACAGGTTGAAGCGTACAAAAGGATGCACAAAGCTGAGAAGCGGAAGCAGCCCTGTGATAAGATTAAGGCTATCCTTATGCTTAACCAGGGATACTCTCACCAACAGGTGGCTGACATTCTGCTGCTTGACATGACCACCATCTGGCGCTGGCATCAGATCTACAGGGATACGGGGATTAAGGATCTTCTTCAGGATCACTACACCGGCGGTACTTGCAAACTTACCGAAGATCAATTGAAGCGCTTTGTGCATCATCTTGAGAACAATGTTTATCTGACTGCTAAGGAGGTCTGTGCCTTTGTAGCAAAGTCCTATGGAATTGTTTACTCTGCCAAAGGGATGACCAGCCTTCTTCACTCGTTGAATTTCACTTATAAGAAGCCCAAGCATATTCCCGGGAAAGCCGACAGCAAAGCGCAACAGGAGTTTTTGGATCGCTATGAACACCTTAAGAATACCAAGTCTCCGGATGACAAGATCTACTTTGTAGACGGGGTTCATCCTCTTCACAATTCGCAACCCGCATACGGCTGGATAAAGAAGGGCCAGGATATGGTGATTCAGGCCAATACCGGCCGTCGCAGGATAAATCTGAACGGAGCTTATTGTATTGAGGATCATTCGGCAGTAATTCATGAAACGGATACGATTAATGCTCAGTCGACCATCGCTTTGTTTAAGGAGATCATGCGTAAACAACCCTTGGGTTTCATCTATATCATCCTGGATAATGCCCGGTATTACAGGTCTGAAATGGTTGCTGACTTTATCAGCAGGAACCCCAGAATCCAATTGATATTTTTGCCTCCATATAGCCCGAATCTCAACGTAATCGAGCGATTGTGGCGGTTTTTCAAGAAAAATATTACCTATAATAAGTATTACGAAGAATTTGCTGTATTCCGAAAATACTGCCTCCATTTCTTTAGAAACATCAAAAAATACCGACCTCAGTTAGAGACTCTGATGACAGATAACTTTGAACTGATTCAGGCATGATTTCTTGCAAACCTGTTTTCTTTGAGTATAACATTACGAAGCATTCAACTCATTGTAGCCAAAATGCTTATATTGATTTCAATTGCTCTATGTCTTGGCTTAATCTAAAAGAATGTAGAAAATGAAAAGAATCAATTTATTATTGCAAAAATGGTATTTTCCGATTTCGCTTAAATACATTTCGCTTGTTGCATATACCATTCTTATTGTAACAGGTTTATTGGCTTATTCAACCGATGCCTCATTTCTGAAACAATTGCGAAACACAAATCTTGGCAACCTGATTGTGTGGTCGTATTGGTGGCCCGCAATAATACTTATGGCCATCTTTTTTGGACGCATTTGGTGTATGGTTTGCCCTGTGGAAATAATAACAACATTTTTTGCTACAATCGGATTAAAACGCAAACGCCCTAAATGGTTGCTTTCGGGTTGGGCTATTACAATCTTTTATTTCATCATCCTTTTTGTCGGAATACAAGGTTTTGTTATACATCGCAATCCGTTTTTTATGGCAATTTATCTTCTTGCAATTGTTGGTGTTTCAGTAATAATCGGCAGTATTTATGAGAAAAATACTTTCTGCCGTTATGTATGTCCTGTCGGTTTTTTGCTGGACTTGTATTCAAGACTTTCATTTTTCGGTTGGCGAGTGAAAGACAAGAATATTTGCGATACTTGCAAAGACAAATCCTGTATTCACAAAAAACATCAATACAACCTGAATGCTAAAAGTTGCGGAGTTGATTTGTATCCTGCAAATATTTCTGATAATGCTAATTGTATATTGTGTGCGGGCTGTTTGAAAACCTGCAATGTATATCAGTCGGAACCCAATATAAACAGACCAAACCCTGAATTCAAATATATTGGATTTGCTAATGATTTATTCCAATTAAAACCCTTGAAAATTGCAGAAATGGTATTTGTTTTAGTGGTTTCTGGCTTTGTAATTTCCGAAATATGGTCAGAATGGAAAGTTACGGATGCCTATTTAAACTATCTTCCAAACTTGCTGATTAAACCGCTTTTGATTGAGAATAAGTTCATCGTTGGACTAATCAAAGGAACAATAATATTTGGAGTAATTCCGACAATAATATGGTTAATCCCCTATCTGATTTCCAGCATCGCAAAAGCGAAAATTATAATTAAAGATTATTTTTTAAATTATGGTATTGCGTTTATTCCAATTATTGCAGCCGCACATCTCGACAAGGCAATCTTAAAAACTACATCAAGAATACCATATTTTAATCACTTATTTGATGACATTACAGGCTTGACTACTGCCCAAAGAATTATTGGTAAAGAAATTTTAATTCAGCAAACTCCTAATTGGTTAAATATTGGCATTTCATTTCTAATGACTGCAATAATAAGTGTTGGAATATACTTGAGCATAAAAATTGTCGGACTTCAAAATATAAAACAAGGTTTAGAAAAATCAGTCAAAACAACTTATCTAATACCAGTCATTTACGGAAGTATTTTTCTGGTTATGATATTAATTTGGCGCTGGAATATGTAAATTTGAAAAAAATTTAATTTGTGGAAATCGAAATTAGCTGAATTCAAGTCACAAATGCGACTTTTTTTTCAGATGTAAGGATAAAAATTCAATTGGCGACAAAAACCCTAATTTTTTTCTTGGCCTGTTGTTTAACTTGTTTGGTATTTTCATTGGCGCCTCGTTCCCACGAGTGATATGGTCTGGCGAAAAAGAAATCAATATTAAGGGCTTGCGCGATAGCTTCGTGTTGTGCAAACTCTTTTCCATTATCCGCGGTAATGGTATGTATCCATTGATTATCAGGAGTTAATATGTCAATTGTTTTTT
>Ga0194127_10007066_pt1 | contig 12520 bp, 9 predicted proteins | sample TA2KigC100mmetaG_FD_148624 | JGI IMG/M metagenome (GOLD analysis project Ga0194127, IMG submission 148624) | Freshwater microbial communities from Lake Tanganyika, Tanzania - TA2015036 Kigoma Deep Cast 100m | ecosystem: Environmental > Aquatic > Freshwater > Lake | place: Tanzania: Lake...
ACCCTCAGGCGAGGGATGCGAACTGTGTCTTTCATGCGCTTAAACTAGCTTTCTATAAATTCAACCTGCGTCGGACGCGCCGAACGTCGCGAAGCTTCAAAATGCTTGTTAGCATCACCCCTTTTTCGCTGGGGCCACCGCTTTCGCCGCGAGCTTCGTGATGCGGACCTTTCGCGAGTAATGCACGGTGGCGAGGCGGACGCCATCGGGGTGTAAGTCCAACTCGCGGGCCATGTCGGGAAGCTTGAACGCGGGCGTGGGCTTATCGTCATCTTTGCCCCAGAAGAGGAGGTGACCGCCACTGCCGCCGCCACACCCGGCGATGAGCGTACCGTCAGGATGAAAGAGGCAGTTCCAAACGGTCGAGTTGGTTAGGCCGTCAGCGAGGTGGGTCTTGAGTAACTTGTGCGAGTCCCAATCGTATCGCTGCACCATCGGCTCGTGGACGTTGCCCAGCGGATTGCTGGCCTTATGCAAGCCGCCACAGGCGAGGTGCTTCCGATCCGGCGAAATCGCCAACCCCCGCACGCCACCGAAATGAACCTGTTGGCCGCCGTTGTAGGAATGAAGTTCCTTTGCATCGAGCACGCGAACGGATTTGCCCGAAGCCAAGTCCCATTGCTGAATTTTACCCATCAGGTCGCCGCTGAGGAGAAACTTGCCATCGGGATGAAAGTGTACGCTATAAACGTCGCGCTCGTGGCCAGGAAACTCCTGAACCAGTTTGCCATCGGCCAAGTTCCACAATTTTACGAGCCGATCGTTACCGCCGCTGGCGAGCAGCCTTCCGTCCGGGCTGACAGCTAGAGTGCGGATCCAGCCCTTATGCGCCTTGACCTTGCGCTGGGGCGTGGGCTTTTCCGCTGTGGCAGGCCACCACATCAGCGTATCGTCGCCGCCCGCGCTCACCAGCGTTTGGCCATCCTTCGTAAGCGCCAAGGCCCACACGTAAGAGTCATGCGCAGTGAAGTCGGTCTTCTGCTTTGGATCCGCCAAATCCCACCGCACGATCAGGCGATCCTCGGCCGTGGCGAAGACGAACTTGCCTTGGGGATCGAAGCGACACGTGATCAGCGGGGCCGAGTGGTCAAACTCGGCTTCGACGTGCGCGGCCTTGTAATCGGGCTTCATAAAGCTTGAAATGGACGCCCTGCTTCAACGGAGAGTTCACTTGGGAATTCACAGGCGATCCAAACGCGTCCGACAACTCCCAACGATATGGAACAAGCAAGCAAGGAAAGTGATTTTCTGATTCGCCTGTCCCCATTCGTTTTAAATCAACAGAGGTTGGCTATTTCTTGATGCCCAGTGTCTCGACAAGTTTGGCGGAAATCGCCGCTGCGCTCGCGTCGGTGCTGGACTTCATCCCCGCCGCAAGGCCGGACACATATGCAGTGGAGGCCGATGTACCGCTGACAAGGTAGGTCTTGCCGCCGAACTGGATGATGCTCGAACCTGGCGCGACCACATCCACAAACTCTCCGCGGTTCGCATAGTTGGCGAGCTGACCGTTGCGTGTGCCAGCGGTCACGGCGAGTACTTCGGGATAAGCAGCCGGGTAGTTTGGCGCGGTGGTCGGCTCGTTGCCCGCCGCCGCGAAGAACAACACACCGCGCTCCGCGCCCTGCTTGATGACGTTATGCAGCAACGCGCTGTCACCCGCGCTGGCGAGGCTAAGATTGATGACTGAGGCGCCCGCGTTGAGCGCCTCGACGACCCCGCGCGCGACGTTGAAAGTGCTAGTTGAGGCCGCGTCGCCATATACGTCCACCGGCAGCACGCGCACGGCGGAGGCCGCGCCAGCGTCCTGCGTGCTGGCCAGCCCGCGTAGCAGCGTCTCAAACATCGAGGTGCCGTGGGTGGGCGCTGCAGAGCCCGCGCTCGCCTCGCCAGCGACGGAAACGCCGGGCAAGAGAAAAGCGCTTGAGGGCGTGGCCTTCTGCACCGCCGCATCAATCAAGCCTACGACCAACTGCCCCGACGACGCGCTGGTGTCGGGCTTGATCGTCAGTGCCGCCATCGAACTGGCTGCGAGCGGGTCAGTGGCAACAGGGCGAGGAATGGCGTAGTTGGAGTCCACGTTAAAGTCGGTGTTGCCGTTAAGCGAATCACGGGCGATGCGTGCCGCCTCAGCATCAGCGAACTTTAGCCGATACGCGCCAAACTCATTCACGCGCCCCGTGATCTTCGCGCCATGCCGCTTCGCTAGTTCATCAGCATCAGCCTTGCTACCAGGTTTGCGCAGCAAGATCAGTTCATCAGCGATGGGCCTAGCTGCGGCCAGTTCGCGCGGCGGTACTCGCTGCGTGGCGTCGCCAATGGACGTGCGAAAGACAAACAGCTTGGCCGGGGCATTAACCTGCGGCAACACAGCGAAGCTCAGCTCCCCCAGCATACGACCCAGTGCCTCACCCACGGGCAGGTTGGCAAACTTCACCGACACCGGTTCGCGCAGCCGCGCGTTCGGCTCCACAAACACCTGCCAACCCGAATGCTCGGCAAGGTATTCAAGAAGTTGCGGCAGCGACCACCCGTTAATATCTGCGTCCACGCGCTCGCCACCACGCCAAACCAGCCGATCCGCCGCGCCCGCCGGGAAAACGCCGCAAACCAGCACCAGCATAAAGAGGGCAAAACTGAAGCGGAGCAAGCGATGCACGTAAAACCCATACCATCCGAGCAACTCAATCACGAGCCGTCTTTGTGCAGATGCGAGCTTCACCGAGGTATACAACCCCATCGCACCCGAAAAGTTACCGTGCGATAAAGCTGGCGAAATGAAGATTGCACAGCGTTCGCTGGACGGGAATGATTCGGTGCAACGGCTCGGGACGTAGCTCAGCCTGGTAGAGCACTTGGTTTGGGACCAAGACGTCGCAGGTTCAAATCCTGTCGTCCCGACCACTCTTTCCAGCCGTTCCCCAGTTTCAAAACATCAGCATTTCGCCACTTTTGAAACAACGCTGACCGCCATTTTTACACGGAGTCCATTCCCCCCAGTTACTTCCCGCCGGCTTCCTCAGCAGGTCCTTTGATAATGAACTTAAACTCCGCAGTTGAAGACGTGGCAATTGCACACCGGAATGAGGAGCGAAGCCATTTTGACAACGAGGCTTTCCCCTTATTCTTTTTACAATTTCTCGCGCCAGATAAACACCTTGCTTACTCTTCGCGGCGAACACCCGCCTTGCCCGCTTCGTCGAAGGCCAGTATCACGCTCACACGCGTTGCATATTATGCGTCTGCTTTTTTTCGCTGCCCTCGCCTTGGCCGTCTCGCTTCGTGCCGCTGACGTCCCGCCCGACCCGCGCTTCACGCCCGAGATGGCCGAGTTCGTGAAGCGCTTCAAGGGCGGCGGGATGCTTAACGACGGCTCCGCTCGCCCTACACCCGCCGAGTCGCTCCAGCAATTCAACGTCGCGCCCGGCCTGCGCTGGGACCTCGCTGCTACGGAGCCGATGGTGCGTCAGCCTTTGAACGTTCACTTCGATGAACGCGGCCGCATGTGGGTGGTGCAGTATCTCCAATACCCTTTCCCTGCCGGCCTGAAGGTCACGAAGTATGACCAATACCTTCGCGCCGTTTACGACCAGATCCCGCCGCCGCCGCCAAATCACATTAAGGGCAAGGACCGAATCACCATCCTCGAAGATACCAATGGCGACGGCGTTTTCGACAAGGCGAAGGACTTCGTTTCCGACTTGAACATCGCGCGCAGCGTTCTCATCGGACGCGGCGGCGTGTGGGTTTTGAACCCGCCTTACCTGCTTTTTTACCCGGACAAAAACCGCGACGACATCCCCGACGGCCCGCCTGTAGTGAAGCTCTCCGGCTTTGGCATCGAAGATACGCACAGCGGCGCGAACTCACTCGCGTGGGGGCCGGACGGATGGCTTTACGGCGCGCACGGCAGCACCTGCACAGCGGACATCAAGGGGGTGAAATTTCTCGGCCAAGCGATTTGGCGTTTCCATCCCGTGACTGAGGAATTTGAAGTCTTTGCGGAAGGCGGTGGCAACACGTTCAGTTTGGAATTTGATGCGCAAGGCCGCGTCTTCTCCGGCTCGAACTACGGCCAGACGCGCGGCCTGCATTACGCGCAGGGCGCGCTCTACATCAAGGGCTGGTCCAAGCACGGCCCCGCGATTAGCCCGTATCGCTTCGGCTGGTTCGAACACATGGCGCACAAGGGCTACGAGCCGCGTTTTCCGCAGGCGATGCTCTACTACGAAGGCGGCGCGATTCCGCAATACGAGGGCCACATCGTCGTCGGCATGGCGCTCACGAGCCGCGTGATGGCGAGCAAAGTCGCGCGCGACACGTCGAGCTTCCAGACCGCCGACATTGAAACGAGCGTGTTGTCGAGCAACCGCTGGTTCCGTCCCGTGGACATGAAAACCGGCCCCGACGGCGCGATTTACTTTGCCGACTGGTGCGACAGCCGCCTCAGCCATCTCGACCCGCGCGACACTTGGGACAAGGAATCCGGCCGCATCTACCGGCTCTCCGCGACCGGAGCAAAAGTGGGCTGGGACAAACTCGACTTCACCAAACTCTCTGGTGATGAACTCATCAAGTTCCTTTCCCACGTAAACAAGTGGCACCGCCAAACTGCGCTCCGCGTGTTGTGGGACCGCGGAGACAAGGCGCTCGCGCCGCGACTGAAAGAGTTAGTGTTCAGTGTTCAGTCCCAGAAGAGCGGCGCGGCCTCGCCCGCCAAACTGAATACTGAATCACTGAACACTGAAAACTTGGCCCTCGAGGCCTTCTGGGCCGTCCACGCCAGCGGCGGCTTTGACGACGCCTTCGCCCTCCAAACGCTCTCGCACCCGAACGAGATGATTCGTTACTGGACCATCCGCTTGCTAGGCGACCGCAAGCGAGTTACGCCCGCGCAGCAGGCCACGCTCCTCGCCATCGCGAAGTCCGAACCCGCCGCCGAGGTCCGTGCGCAACTCGCCAGCAGCGTCACGCGGTTGCCAGGCAAAGACGCCTTGCCCATCACGCGCGAACTGCTCCTCCACGCCGAGGACGTGGGCGATAAACACATTCCCCTGCTGCTTTGGTGGGCCGTCGAGAGCAAGTGCATCTCCGACCGCGACGCGATTCTGCGGATGCTGGAGGACAGCACCTTCTGGCACGCGCCGCTCGTGCAGAAGTTCATCATCGCGCGCCTCGGCCAGCGCTTCACCGCCGAGCGCACCGACGCGAATCTCGAAACGGCTGCGAAACTCTTCGCCCTTGCGCCGTCGCCCGCCGATGCCGACGAACTCATCAAGGGCATGGAAGCCGGGCTGCAAGGCGACCCGGTGAAGTCCGTCCCGCCTGCGCTCTCGAAGAAAGTCGCCGAGCTGTGGACCAGCCGGCCGCCCACGCCCACGCTCATCAGCTTTGCTGTCCGGCTCGGTCACGCGCCCGCTGCCCTAGCCGCGCTCGCACGTATTGCCGACCCAAAAGTCCCCGAGGCCGACCGCCGCAAGACCATCACATTGCTCGCTGAGCGCCGCGTGGAAGCCGCCGTGCCGACCTTTCTGAAGGAGCTGCGCTTCGCCAAGAGCGATGCGCTGCGGCTCGACTTAGTCAACGCCCTTCAGCGCTTCGCCTCGCCGGACATCGCGCGCGAGTTGCTTGACCTTTACCCCGGCTTCAGCCCGAAGCTCCGCGACACCGCCCAAGCCGCGCTTGCCAGCCGGCTCGACTGGTCGCGCCGCCTCCTCGCCGCCGTGGATGAAGGTCAGCTCAAAAAGGAACAAGTCTCCATCGCGAACCTGCTCGCCATCACCACGTTCAAGGACGCCGCGAGCGACGCACTCATCAAAAAACACTGGGGCCGCCTCAATCAAACCAGCGACGAGAAGCAGGCGCAGATCGCCCGTGTAAAGCGCCTCCTTACCAGTGGCAAGGGCAACGAGCAGGCCGGCCGTGAAGTCTTCAAGCTCGCCTGCGCCGTCTGCCACATACTCAACAAAGAGGGCGGCAAAATCGGCCCCGACCTTACTGGCTACGAGCGCGACAATCTCGACTTCATCCTGCCCGCCATCGTGGACCCGAGCCTCGCCATCCGCGAGGAATACACTGCGTTCAATATCACCACGCACGACGACCAGATCATCACCGGCCTTGTCACGGAGATTAACGCGCAGTCCATCGTCGTGCTCGACCTCGCCGGCAACAAGACCACCTTCGGCCGCACGCAGGTGAAGGAGATGAAGGCGAGCCACACCAGCCTGATGCCCGAGGGATTGCTCGACACGTTGACCGAGCAGCAGGTGCGGGACTTGTTTGCCTACTTCAGAGCCGGCACAGCGCCAGCGAAGAAGTAGCGGCGGTAGTCTTCAGCAGATGGACTTGATGACGGGTTAACGCTTCACCTCAGCGATGAGCTTTTCCAGCCGCCGGCCATACTCGATGAAGTTCGCGCAGATGTCCGCGTCGTTGGTCGCCTTCGAGCCAGCATCGTGGAAGACCACGACCATGTGCGGCTCGATGCTGATGCCGGCGTCGTAACCGCGCGCGAAGGCGTCGGCGAGGATGCGCCGCACCTGGCCCTGGCCTTCGCCGGGCCAGTTGTAATCGGCGTCGTTCTTGGCGGGATTCCACGTTGCATCTTTCACGTGGATGTGTGCGACGTGGTCGCGGACGGTCGTCCAGAATTCCCACGCGTTCTGGCGCGGCCACGGCTGCGGAAGCTGGCGGTCGGCGTTGAAGATGGGGTTGGCGGTGTCGAAGACCCACTTGAGGCCGGGGCACTTGTCCAGCATCTCGAGCGCGTGGGCACTGCTCATGCCGCCGTAGTTCATGCAGTTCTCGTGCACTGGCGTGAGGCCGGCGTCGGTGAACATTTTCGTCACCTCGCGCACCCGCTCGAAGACCACGGGCGGCGTAACGGCGTCGGTGTCCTTGGGCTTAAAGGACATGATGCGGACAAACTTCGTGCCGAGCCGCTGCATGCGCGGGATGGCGCGGCGCACTTCGCCCAGCGTCATGTCGAAGGGCGTCTCCACGGTCTTGGCCCAGTTCATGATCGTGGAGCCAAAGCAATACACGCCCAGGCCCGCCGCCTGAATCTTCCCGGCCGCGAGGTCGAACGCCGCGTCGGGGATCTCGTGGAAGTTCGCCTTCGGGTAGCCCGGCACCTCGACGCCGCGCATCTCGATGTATTTCCAGCCGAGCTCTCTCGCGGCCTTGATCTGGAAGTCCAGTCCGCCGCCCGCCTCATCGCCAATTCCCATCAAGTGCATAGTGTGTCTTTCGTTCCAAGGAATTAACTCACAGGTCGGCGCGGCAACTCAAGAGCGCAGCCAGGGCGCTTGTCAGCTCATCTCGCGCCGGCCCTCCAGCGCGCGGCTCAACGTCAGCTCGTCCGCGAACTCCAGCCCGCTGCCCGCCGGCAACCCGTGCGCGAGCCGGCTCACGCGCACGCCACGCGGCGCGAGGCGCTTGGCAAGGTAGTGGCCCGTGGCGTCGCCTTCCACATCGGTGCCCAGCGCGAGGATAATTTCCTTCACTGGCTCGGAGCCAAGGCGCGTTTCCAGCTCGGCGATGCGTAGGTCCTCCGGGCCAACGCCGTTGAGCGGCGAAATCTTTCCGCCGAGCACGTGGAAGCGCCCGTGGAACGCGCCAGACTTCTCGATGCTGAAAATGTCCGTGGGCCGTTCCACCACACAGATCAGCGCGGCGTCACGCCGCGGGTCACCGCACATGGCACACGGCTGCCGCTCTGTGAGCGCGCCGCACACCCGACAGAGTGAAATGCGTTCGCGCGCGGCGAGGATGGCCTCCGCGAGCGCCCGCACTCCGCCCGCCTCGCTTTGTACGAGATGCAGCGCCAGCCGCTCCGCCGAGCGCGGCCCAATGCCCGGTAAGCGCGCCAGCTCGGCGGTCAGGGCGACGAGTGGTTCAGGGAGGGAGGGCATGAGGATGTTCAGTGTCCCGGGCTGAAGTGCGCTCGTGTTGAAGCACGCAACAACCAGCACGGAGTGCGCCTTACATCATCCCCGGCAGGTTAAAGCCCTGCGTTACCTTGCCCATCTCGGTGTTGGAGATTTCCTTGGCCTGCGCGAGGGCGTTGTTGGCGGCGGAGAGCACCATGTCCTCGATGAGGGTCACGTCGGCGGGGTTGACCGCCGCCGGGTCAATCTTGATGGCGGCGAGGGAGCCATCGCATTTGGCGGTGACTTTCACCACCCCGCCGCCGCTGGAGGCTTCGACGGTCTTGGCGGCAAGATCTGATTGGATGCGCTCCATCTGTTGCTGCATCCGCTGCGCCTGCTTCATGAGTTTGCCAATGCTCGACATAGTGCGGGGAGGTTGGCAGTTCGAGGCGCGGAGCGCAATCGCGGGCGAGTGTGACCGACTGGACTGGGCAATGTCACACTTGACGGGCTCACACGGGAGGCGGACATTCCTTGAAAATTGAAAACCAATGTGAATCGTCTGGGATTTGAACGCACCGGGTCGGCCGCGCGCGCCGCGTTCACGCTCATCGAACTGCTCGTCGTCATCGCGATCATCGCCATTCTAGCGGGGATGCTCCTGCCGGCGTTGTCCAAGGCCAAGAGCAAAGCGACGGCGACCAAATGCCAGAACAACGTGAAGCAGTTCATGCTGGCAATTACGCTATACGCGAGCGACTCGGATGACTTTTTGCCGGAACCGAACTGGAACGCGCCCTGGACGGCGAAGGGGTGGCTCTACGACGCCTCCGGCGGCACCGTGCCCAATCCGTTCGTCGCACCTTATCTCACGAATCCCCAGCTGGCCTATTCTGGCGGGCTGGTTTGGCCATACCTGAAAGTCGCGGACATCTACCGTTGCCCCGCAGAGCGAACAAATGCGATCCCTAGCTTTCCCTCGCGCAACCAGAAACTGACGAGCTTCCTTATGAATGGTGCCGTTTGCGGTTATGGCGCAATCGGCGGAAGCTCCTATCGGATCGCTCAGTTTACTCCCACAGACATAATCTTCTGGCAGGCACTGGAAACGAATCCCGGGGATTGGAATGACGGCTCCAGTAGCCCTGCCGAGGGCATCACCAAGATCCACAATATGGGCACCACCGTTGGTATAGTCAGCGGCAGTGTGGAGTTCATGAAGACGGATGCCTTCTACACCGAGCAGGCGCTGGTGACCAAGAACCGGCTCTTTTGCAGCCCGCGCACAGCCAATGGTCGCTGACGTAAGCAGGATGGCGGAGGATTTCCTAATATGAACGCTCGTTGTCTCAAAATACTGATCGCGGTAGTTTGCGTGGCCACGTCTGCCTCTGCTTGCCGGAAGAAATCCGCTGGCCACAGCAACTCGGATTTCGAAAGGGCGGCGAGCAAATTTGCCGTGGCTGACCCTGCACCAACCGCCGAGCCGCCACCTACCGGTGCGCCCCCGGCACCCGCGCCAGCACAAGAAATGCAACAGGCCGTGCAAGCCTACAAAGGTGGTCAGTTTGAAGACGCGGTGGTTCGCCTGCAAAGGCTCCGGGCCACGCCGGCCATGTCCGGCCAGCAGCGCATGGCCCTGAACGACGCCATGGCCGCCGTGATGACCGACATCTATGCCCTCGCGGCCAAGGGCGATCCCCGTGCCATACAGGCCGTCAAGCAATACGAGCAGCTCCAGACGCAGAGGCGGTAGGCCATCCGACGCCGCGCGCGGTGGTGAATAGCCTTCCTCCGCACTCGTCGGCTCCCCGTCCGCCGCACTCGTTGTCGTGCCGCCGTGCAGTTCCCAACTCATACCATGACACCTGAATCCCCCACCTCCCGCCGCGAGTTCATCCAGACCTCCACCGCTGCCACCGCCGTCGGCGCAGTCGCCTTTCCTGCGCTTCTGCGCGCCGCGCCCAACAGCGACAAGCTCCGCATCGGCTTCATCGGCTGCGGCGGGCGTGGCACCGGTGCCGCCGCGCAAGCCCTCAAGGCCGACAGCAACGTCGAGCTGTGGGCCATGGGCGACGCCTTCCCCGAACCTATCGAACGCAGCCTCGCCGCCGTGAAAAGCGCGGTGAAGGATGACAAGAAGTTCAACGTGGCCTCCGACCGGAAGTTTGTGGGCATCGATGCCTTCGAGAAGGTCATCAAGAGCGGCGTGGACCTCGTCATACTCACCTCGCCGCCCGGCTTCCGGCCCGGCCACCTCCGCGCCGCCGTCGAGGCGGGCAAACACGTCTTCACCGAGAAGCCCATGGCCACGGATGCCCCCGGCGTCCGCTCCGTCATCGAGTCGGTGAAGATTGCCAAGCAGAAGAACCTCGCGGTCGTGGCAGGCTTCTGCTGGCGCTACGACTACGCCAAGCGCGCGGTCTTCGGAAAGATGCTCGACGGCTCCATTGGCGACATCCGCGCCGTCTATGGCACCTATCTCACGGGCCCGGTGAAGCCCATGCCGCCCGCCAGTGCCCGCCCCGCCGGCATGAGCGACCTCGAATGGATGACCCGCAACTGGTATAACTTCACTTGGCTCTCCGGCGACGGCCTCGTGGAGCAAGCCATTCACACCGTGGACTGGATGATGTGGGCCATGAAGGACCAAGCCCCGGTGAGTTGCACCGCCACCGGGGGCCGTCAAATCAAGGCCGAGGGCGGCAACATCTTCGATCACATCAGTGTGGCCTACGAGTGGCCCGGCGGCGTGCGCGGCTTCGTTGCCCAGCGCCAGATCACCGGCTGCTACGGCGAGAACTCTTTCTACGCCATGGGCACGAAAGGCAACGCTTACATTCATCGCGGCGCGTTTACCACGGACCTCGCTGGCGAGCGCAATTGGAAATACGAGGGGCCGACGCCGGACATGTATCAGGTCGAGCACGACGAGTTGTTCGCCTCCATCCGCGCCGGTAAGCCGCTCAACGACGGCGACCGCATGGTGACCAGCACCATGGCCGGCATCATGGGGCGCATGGCCGGTTACACCGGTCAGCAGGTCACTTGGGAAATGGCGCTTAACTCGAAGGAGGAGATCGCCCCGCAAAATCTCCGCGACTGGAACGGCAAGGTGGAAGTTCCCCCACTGGCCCTGCCCGGTCGCACGAAGTTCATCTGAGCCGCAGAGGGCCGGGTCAAAGCCCGTCGAGCCAGCTTTCCGCGCTGAGCGACTCGCGCACGACCTCAAGCTGGCGCCGGGCTTTATCTAACTGTGCCACGCGGCGCGTCTCCGCGTTTGCGCCCGCGAAGGTTCGCCGCTCGCCGCCCACGGGCAGGAATTCGTTCAGCATGATGAGGCTCCACTTGAGCGCGAGCATCGGATAGATCAACCGCAGTCGCGCGCGGACACCCGCCGCGCCATCGAGCCGCGCCAGCAGCCCCCCCACGAAGGCGGCGCGATGCTGGGCAGGTAGCGGCACCTCAGGCAGCAGCAGCGCGTTGGCGATCACTTGAGCCGGGTCGTCCCAACCGGCATACTCGAAGTCGAGGAATGTCAGGGAGCCATCTGCACTGCGTAGCACATTGTGAAAGCCATGATCAGCGGGAGACAAGGTGCGCTGGGCTAGGGAAAGTCCAGCATCCAAACCCACGCCGAGCTCGGCCGCCTTTGTGGAAAGAAAGTCCCGCACCGCTCTCGCCACCGGCACCAGCTCGCGCTCCACGAACTCACTCACGGCGGCGACGTCCGGCCGCTCTGCCAGCGCGGTGCGCATACGGCTCATGCGCTGGTCCACATATGCCCAGTAGCCGTTGAGCGTGAACGCGGCCTCGGAAGCCGATGCAAGTTTATCCGCGCCCGGCATCGTCCGCAGCCGCCACATCGCGGCCAGGAGGTCAATGAGTTGTTCTACGTCGGCGAGCGTCACCTGCCCGGGCGCGACGCGTTCGCCAACGATGAACTCGTAAACCCCGAGGTTGTGCGCCCGGCTCATCCGCAGCGGCTCCGGCACGCACCGCACACCGTTGCGCCAGAGGAATTCCAGCACGGCGAACTCCGTGCCCAGCCGGTCGCGCGGATCGCGAGCGTGGGTGAAGTAGAACTTGGCCAGCCGCGGCTGCCCGCCTACGTCCACCCGGGCCACGACGTTGTTCGCGCCGCCCGCCAACCGCGTGACGGATGATGGCCGTTCACCGAGTGCCGCCGCCACGGCGGCGAAAAGTGGTTCATCCTGCCCCCCTTTTGGCACGAGCCGATGTTGTAACTCCCCCCATTCGCCAAACACTTTGAGGCCCGCAGGTTGGCGCTGCGATCCGCCCGGCGCATAAAGCCATCGGTCCACCCCTGGCGGAAACTCCGGCTCCGTCAGCACCTCCTCCAAGTCGTCCACGAACACCGTGCAGCCCTGCGCGGCGATGCGGCGGAGCTTCTCCGCGCGCGTGCCCTCGAAGAACACGTCCTCGCGCCGCAGCCCGAAGCCCGCCGGGGAGAAGAAGCCGTTCGCCTCCAGCCACGCCAGCGCGGCCGTGCGCAAGTTCACTCGCGGGCCGGCTACGGAGAACTCCGTCTTGTGGCTGATGACGCAGACGGGAATCTGCGCGGCGCGGACCGAGTGGAGAAATTCAGCCAGCCCCGGCGCAAGTTTCGCCCCGGGCATCAGCGA
>Ga0194127_10007067_pt1 | contig 12520 bp, 9 predicted proteins | sample TA2KigC100mmetaG_FD_148624 | JGI IMG/M metagenome (GOLD analysis project Ga0194127, IMG submission 148624) | Freshwater microbial communities from Lake Tanganyika, Tanzania - TA2015036 Kigoma Deep Cast 100m | ecosystem: Environmental > Aquatic > Freshwater > Lake | place: Tanzania: Lake...
CCCCGAGCCGAGCGCGGACGACGTCGAGAGCGCCGCATCCTTGATCCCGCCGGTCAGCGCCAGCGCGAACGACTGGGTCGCGAACGACTGGGCGAGGCCGGTCAGCGTGCCGTCGGCCGCGACGTTCGATCGGCCGCCGACCGCGCGGATGAACTCGCCGCCCTGGAGGTCCGACACCCACGTGGTGCACGGGTAGATCGCGCCGGGCTCGGAGACGCCCGCCCACTGCACGAACGAGGCCCCGATCGGCGGGGTGTTGACGTTCATCCAGCACCCGCGGGCCCCCGCGACGAACACCTCCATGACGCCGCTCTCCGAGTTGTACCGGAGCGTGCCCTCGGCCGGCGCGGGCGGCCGCTGCGCCGTCGACCCGGACGGCACGGCCCGTGCGACCGCGGCCGCGTCGGCGCTCGCGGCGGAGTCGGCCTTCGTCGCCGCGTCCGCGTGCTTCGCGGCGTCGGCCTGCGCGGCGGAGGCGGCCCGGCCCGCGTTCGCGGCCTGGAAGGCGTACGGCACGGACGACACGGCGGTCCGCGGCAGCGGCGTGCCGCCGTCGACCGAGAACTCGACGAACGCGAACGGGTGCGTCGCGAACAGGTCCTGCGCCACGTCGGGGAGGCGGATCGAGAACCGGCCGCCCGTCACCGCGACGTCGAAGACCTCGGTCGCGTAGAACGGGATCGGCACGACCTCGTCGTCGAACAGCATCACCGTCAGCGTCACCTTGCCGGTCAGCGCCTGGCCGCCCGCGGTCGAGACGTGACCCTGGAGGTCCATCGACCCGGGCACGGTCTGCGCGGCCGCGGTGCACGGCAGCGCTGCGAGCGCGAGCGCGAGGACGGCGACGACGAGCCTGCTCATGGGATTCCCCTCCCGGGTTCGCCCCCGCATTGTCGGCAACCCGGACACGTGCTGTCAACGGCCCCCGCGCGCCCTCGGCCGGCGGCGTTGTGGCCGCCGGCCGCCCAAGACCGTACGGGACGGGCGTGCAGGGGAGGGCATCCGCCCTACCCACGCCAGGTTCTTTGGGCTAGACTGCGCTCGCCCGCCGGGGGCGCACTCCGGCGGGGCGAAAGGAGGACGCCCGATGCTGCCGGAGTTCCGTACCGAGCCCGTGGTCGACTTCTCCCTGGAAGCGAACCGGCGCGCGATGCTCGAGGCCGTCGCGGACGTGGAGTCGCGGTTCGGCAGGCACTACCCGATCTGCATCCGGGGCCGCGAGGTCCGCACGGCCAAGGACTTCGAGTCGACCGACCCGTCCGATCCGTCCCGGGTGGTCGGCCGCGTGGCCGCGGCGACGCCCGAGCTGGCGGACGAGGCGGTCCGCGCCGCGTGGGACGCGTTCCCTGCGTGGGCTGCGACCCCCCCCGATGCGCGGGCGCGCGTGCTGCTGCGGGCGGCCGCGATCATGCGGCGGCGGCGGTTCGAGCTGGACGCGGTCGAGGTGCTCGAGGCGGGCAAGCCCTGGCTCGAGGCGGACGGCGACGTGGCCGAGGCGATCGACTTCCTCGACTTCTACGCGCGCGAGATGATGAGGTACTCGGAGCGGCAGCCGCTGGTGCCGTTCCCGGGCGAGGAGAACGAGCTGACCTACACCCCGCTCGGGGTGATCGTGACGATCCCGCCGTGGAACTTCCCGCTGGCGATCGCGTGCGGCATGGCGACCGCGGCCCTGGTCGCGGGCAACACGGTCGTGCTGAAGCCCGCGACGCCGACGCCGGTCATCGCCTGGTACCTGTACGACATCCTCCGCGAGGCGGGCCTGCCGGACGGCGTGCTCCAGTTCCTGCCGGGTCCGGGCGGCGCGATCGGCGACGTGCTGGTCGGGCATCCGCTGACGCGCGCGGTGTCGTTCACCGGGTCCATGGCGGTCGGCCTCCACGTGAACGAGCTGGCCGCGAGGCAGGCGCCGGGCCAGCGGTGGATCAAGCGCGTGGTCGCGGAGATGGGAGGCAAGGACGCGATCGTGGTCGCGGAGGACTCGGACCTCGGCGCCGCCGCTGCGGCGATCGTGGCGTCCGCGTTCGGCTTCCAGGGCCAGAAGTGCTCGGCGTGCAGCCGGGCGATCGTGGTGGACGAGGTCTACGAGCGCGTGACGAGCGAGGTCGTGCGCCTCGCGTCCGCGATCAAGGTCGGCCCGGCCAGGGACCCGGCCAACACCATGGGTCCGGTCATCACCGAGTCCGCGATGCGCGGCATCCTGGACTACATCGAGATCGGGCGCGGCGAGGGGACGGTGCTCTGCGGCGGCAACCGGGTGGACCGGCCGGGCTGGTTCGTCGAGCCGACCGTGATCGGCGACGTGCGCCCGGGGGCGCGCGTCGAGCAGGAGGAGATCTTCGGGCCGGTGCTGGCGTGCGTGCGCGCGCGTTCCTATGATCACGCGATCGAGGTCGCGAACGACACGCAGTACGGGCTGACCGGCGCGGTGTTCACGCGGAGCCGCGCGCGGCTCGAGAAGGCGCGGCGCGAGTTCCGTTGCGGCAACCTCTACCTGAACCGCAAGTGCACCGGCGCGCTCGTCGGCGTGCAGCCGTTCGGCGGGTTCGACATGTCCGGCACCGACTCGAAGGCGGGCGGCCGCGACTACCTCGGGCTGTTCATGCAGGCCAAGGTGGTTTGCGAGCGCTTCTAGGGCTGGGACCCCGCCCCCGCGCACCGGAGGACCACGATGGCGAACGGTACCTTCTACGTGACCACCCCGATCTACTACGTGAACGACAAGCCGCACATCGGCCACGCGTACACGACCATCCTGGCCGACGTGCTCGCGCGGTACCACCGCCTGTTCGGCGAGGAGACCTTCTTCCTGACCGGCGTGGACGAGCACGGCCAGAAGGTCGAGGAGGCCGCGAGGAAGCGCGGCGTCACCCCGCAGCAGCACTGCGACGAGCTGTCCGAGAAGTTCCGCGCGCTGTGGCCGACGCTCGACGTGACGAACGACGACTTCATCCGCACGACCGAGCCGCGGCACGAGCGCGTGGTTGCCCAGGCGCTGCAGCGGCTCTGGGACGCGGGCGAGATCTACCGCGGCGAGTACGAGGGGTTCTACAGCCCCCGCGTGGAGAAGTTCTTCTCGGAAGAGGAACTGGTCGACGGCAAGTGCCCGGAGACCGGCGGCGAGGTCTTCAAGCTGAAGGAGGCGAACTACTTCTTCCGGATGGGGAAGTACCGGGAGCGCCTCGTCGAGCACCTGCGCGCGAACCCCGGCTTCATCGTGCCGGAGTCGCGGCGGAACGAGGTGCTCGGGTTCCTCGGCAGGCCGCTCCAGGACCTGTGCATCAGCCGGCCGAAGTCGCGGCTCGCGTGGGGGATCCCGCTGCCGTTCGACGCCGACTACGTGACGTACGTGTGGTTCGACGCGCTGATCAACTACGTGTCGGCGATCGGCCTGCACGCCGACGAGGCGCGGTTCGGGCGCCTGTGGCCGCACTGCAACCACTTGATCGGCAAGGACATCCTGACGACCCACTGCGTCTACTGGACCACCATGCTGATGGCGCTCGGCATCCCGCTGCCCCGCCGCATCGTCGCGCACGGGTGGTGGCTGGTGGACCAGACCAAGATGTCGAAATCGCTCGGGAACGTCATCGATCCGCTCGCGCTGAGGGACAAGTACGGCGTGGACTCGCTGCGCTACTTCCTGATGCGCGAGATGGTGGTCGGACTCGACGCGGACTTCTCGGAGGAGGCGTTCCTTAGGCGGCACAACTACGACCTCGCGAACGACGTCGGGAACCTCGCGAACCGGGTCGTGAAGTTCGTCCAGCGGTCGCTCGGCGGCAAGGTCCCGGCGCCCGGGGTCGCGGACGCGGCGCGCGACGCGGAAGTGCGTGCGCAGGCCGAGGCGCTGCCGGGCCGCGTGCGCGAGCTGGTCGGGGGGATCCGGATCGAGGCCGCGATCGAGCAGACCATGGCGCTGGTCCGCCGCGTGAACCGCTACGTCGCCGAGACCGAACCGTTCAAGCGCGTGAAGGACGACCCTGCGAACGCGGCCGCGTCCTGCTACAACGCCCTGGAGGCGCTGCGGTTCGCGCTCCACCTGCTCTGGCCGGTGATGCCGAGCAAGTGCGAGCAGATCCTGGCCGGGATCGGCGCGGGCGCCCCCGTCTCCACGCTCGCGGACCTCCGCTGGGGCGCGCTCGTGCCCGGCACGCCGCTGACGCTCGACGCGCCGCCGTTCCCCCGGCACGAGGTGCCGGCGCTCGGGGGCCCCTCCCCCGCGGGCCCGACCCATTCGCCCGGGGCGGCCGGCGGCGGAGGCAACGCCGCCGGCCGAGGGACCGCGGGGGAGGGGCCCTCCCCGAGCGGGGCGGCCAGGATCCCCTACGACGCCTTCGCGAAGATCGACCTTCGCGTCGCGACCGTGCTGACCGCCGAGTCCGTGCCCGGCGCGAAGAAGCTCGTGAAGCTGTCAGTGGACGCAGGCGAGTCCGCGCCGCGCCGGCTCGTCGCGGGGATCGCGGAGGCCTACAAGCCCGAGGACCTGGTCGGCCGCCAGCTGATCGTGGTCGCGAACCTCGAGCCCCGGAAGGTCTTCGGGATCGAGTCGAACGGCATGATTCTGGCCGCCCACGACGACGCGGGCCTCGCGATCGTCGCGCCGATCCGCAGCGTCCAGCCTGGCGGGAAGGTGTCCTGACGGGGAGACGAGCGGGGACGCGGCGGGGGGGGACGCCCGCTACCGGGCCCGGTCCGCGGCCTTGACCGGGGGCTCGGCTGGGCCGCCCGCCGCGATCACGCACTCGAGGTAGTCGGCCGCCTTCAGGAGCTGGTAGTCGGGCTTGACCTGGGGGCTCGGCTCGGCTCGAACGATCTGGTCGGCCACGCCCATCTTGCGGTCGCAGTCGGACACCTTGCGGACGAGGTCGCGGTTCGGCGCGGGGTATTCGCCCGACAGCCGGACCAGGTGGTGCGCCAGGTCCTCCTCGCGGAAGCCGACCGGGGGCTCCTCGCCGAGCGCGGGCGGGACCTCCACGTCGGGGATCACGCCGGTGACCTGGATGGTCCGGCCCGACGGCGCGTAGTACCGCGCCACGGTCAGCTTGATGTAGTAGTCGCGCCGAAGCAGCGGGTTCAGGAGCGTCTGGACCGACGCCTTGCCGAACGTGCGCTCGCCGACCACGAGCCCGCGGTTGTTCTCCTGGATCGCGCTCGCCAGGATCTCGGCCGCGGACGCGGACGAGTCGTTGACCAGCACGACCAGCGGGAACCGGTGCCCGCCGGGCTCCGCGCGGTAGACCTCGTCGCGGTCCGTCGGGTCCTTCACCGACACGATCACGCCCGAGTCCAGGAAGTCGTCCGCCATTTCGACGCTCTCCTGGAGCAGGCCGCCCGAGTTGTTGCGCAGGTCGAGCACCAGCCCGCGCAGCCGCCCGCCCTTGGCCTGCTTCTCGAGCGACGCTATCGCGCCTTCCATTGACTCGCGCGTGGTCGGCACGAACCCGGTGATCTTGACGTAGCCTACGTCCGGGTGGCGATCCAGCATGTGCGACTGGACGTTCCTCACCTCGATGCTGTCGCGCGTCAGCGTGAAGTCGATGTCCTTCGGCTCCCCCAGTCGCCGGATCGTCAGCACGACCTGGCTCCCCTTGGGTCCGCGGATGCGCTTGACCACCTTGGACAGCTCGAGTCCCGTGACCGGCTTGCGGTCGACCGCGACGATGGTGTCGCCGGCGCGCAGGCCGGCCTGGAACGCGGGCTGCCCCTCCATCGGGGTCTCGATGATCGTCTCCTCGCCCTTCTTCGTCAGCACCGCGCCGATGCCCTCGAAGCTCCCGTCGGTCGTGTTCCTGGTGCTCTCGTCCCACGCCTTCGCCGAGATGATCGACGAGTGCGGGTCGAGCGACGCGAGGTAGCCCCGCGCCGCCGCGACATAGACGTCCGCGAGCCGGAACTTCGGGTTCAGGTCCTTCTCGTGCCGCTCGACGAACTCGACGACGCGCTCGAAGTCCGCCTCCGTGAACGGCATGCGCGCGAACGCCTTGTCCCGCTCCTCCATCCGCCTGCGCAGCTCCGCCTTCTTCGCGCGGATCTCCTTCGGGGTCATCGACGGCGCGGACTTCCGGTCGGGGTCCTTCTCGGGGACCTCGTGGATCACGAACAGGTCGGATTTCCTGACCTTCACCATGTCGGCGCCGACGCGCGGGTCGTTCGCCGCGCGCTTCCTGCGCCAGAAGTCCTCGGGCAGCATCTCCCGCGGCTTGTCCATGGTCCTCAGCGCGTGGTTCGCCGCGCTGATCCAGGCCATGTGCTTGTCGAAGCTCGGGTCGATGTAGAACAGCTTCACGAACCGGCGGACCTCGGCGAAGTCGTCCCGGCCGAACTCCACCCCGTCCCAGTAGTCGGTGTCGGTCTCCTCGTCGCCCTCGTCCATCGTCCCGGGGGACGGGTCCTCGGCAAGGACGGGGACGGCCCGGAGGAATGACGCGACCGCAATCGAAACAAGGGTCGCGATGGCGTGCCGGACCACGGGTGCCTCCCGCAAGCAATCAACAAGGTAGCATCGGGATCCGGCCCGATCAAGACGCGGGCGTCCGTCACGACCCGCCCGGCGCCCGGCCGGCGACCCGCGAGCGACCCGCTCGCCCCTGGTTGAACGCACGAAGGGGCCTTCGTATTCGTTGGCGTACCGCCGCGGGCCCACGGTCCCGGGGGTCGCTGCCGTGCTATAGTGACCCGGACCTTTCCAGGGGGGCTTGCGGCGCCCGCGCTCGGAGCCCCCATCGTGGAGGAACGTGAGCGGGTCCTCGTTCGCCATCTACCTGAACGCAAACGCGAGGCGGGTCTCGCCCGACGTCGTCACCCGCATCGAGGAACTGGTCCATCCGGACGACATCTTCTACTGCAGCGCCCCGTCCGACGCGGACGGCCACGCCGCGCGCATCCTCGAGCGCGGGTACGCGACCGTGTTCACCGGCGGCGGCGACGGGACCGTGGTCGAGCTGGTGAACGCGCTCTACCGCGTGGCCGGCGGCGCGGCCGGTCCCGGGTTCCCGAAGCTCGGGGTCCTCTCGCTCGGCACGGGCAACGCGATATCGCGCCTCGTGTCGTCCGGCAGCGCGGTCCAGGACCTGAAGTCGTACGTCTCGAACCCCTCCAGCGACGCGTGGCCGATCGCGCTCCTCCGGTGCGAGGGGCGGCTGTTCCCGTTCGGGAGCGTCGGCCTCGACGCGCAGATCCTGGCCGACTACGTCAGCATGAAGTCGCGCGCGTCCGACGGGCCGCTGAAGCCGGTCCTGCAGAACGTCGGCGGCTACTTCGTCGCGTTCTTCGGCGGCTCCGTCCCGCGGATGGCCCGCCGCGCGCTGGGCCCGGGCGACGTGCGCATGCGCGTCACGACCCTCGCCCAGGCATTCGGCCTCGCGCCCTCCGGCGAGACCCTGCGCGCCTACGCGGCCGGCGAGGTCCTGTACGACGGGCCGGCCAAGGCGGTGATGGCGGGGACGGTCCCGTTCTACGGCTACGGCATGAGGCTCCTGCCGCACGCGGGGGCTCGGCCCGGCTTCATGCACCTGCGGGCCGCGGACATCGGCCTGATCCGCGCGTTCGCGAACCTGCGCGGCCTGTGGCGCGGCTCGTACCGGTTCGAGGGCCTGCACGACTACCACGCGACGCGCGTCAGGATCGAGTGCTCGGAGCCCGTGCCGTTCCAGATGGCCGGCGACCTGTTCGGCGAGCGCAGCGCGGTCGAGATGGAGGTCGTGCCGGACGCGGTGAGGCTGGTGCGGTTCATTTGAGAGGGCTCTGCCCCCGCCGCGTGCCGTCCCATTCGAGCGGGGCGGGCCGCGGCGGAGGCAACGCCGCGGCTCGAGGCACGCGGCGGGGGGCCGGCGGGTACGGGTACGGGTACGGGTACGGGTTCGGGTACGGGCAGAACGGAGGCCGGGATGCAGAAGCGGCATTGCGCGGTTTGCGGGTACGTCTATGACCCGGCGAAGGGCGATCCGGACGGCGACGTGCCGGCCGCGACGCCGTTCGACCGGGTCCCGGACACGTGGGTCTGCCCGATCTGCGGGGCGACGAAGGAGATGTTCGAGCCGGTGGACGAGCCGGCGGGGGCGGCGACGTGAGCGGCAGGACGATCGTGGTCGCGGGGTGCGGCGTGGCCGGGGTCGAGGCGGCGGCCGCGGCCCGTGCGGCGGATGCCGCGGCGCGCGTGGTGGTCGCGGGCGCGGAGCCGATGCCGTTCTACGCGCGGATCCGGCTGCCCGAGGTCGTGGCCGGCAAGGTGGCGCCGGAGCGGCTCGTGCTGCGCGGCCCCGCGTGGTTCGACGAGCAGCGGATCGAGCTGCGCACCGGGGTCGCCCTCGACGGCATCGACACGCGGGCGGCGATGGCGCTGCTGTCGGACGGCGAGGCGATCCCGTACGACGGGCTGGTCCTGGCGATCGGCGCGCGGCCGAACGTGCCGCTGATCCCGGGCGCGGACCTGCGCGGGGTCGTGACGCTCCGGAGCATGGCCGACGCGGTCTCCATCGCGGCGTCCGCGCGCGGGGGGGGGCCGGTCGTGGTGGTCGGCGGCGGGCTGCTCGGGCTCGAGGCGGCGGCCGCGATCCGGGCGCTCGGCCCGGCCGTCACCGTGCTGGAGGTCGCGTCCTCGCTCCTGTCCCGGCAGCTCGACGCGGAAGGGGGCGAGGTGGTGCGGGGGATCCTGGAGCGCCGCGGGATCGCGTTCCGCCTCGGCGTGTCCGTGCGCGCGATCGAGGGCGGCGGGAAGGCGGAGGCCGTGACGCTCGCGTCGGGCGAGCGGCTCGACGCGTCCGTGGTCCTCGTGGCCGCGGGCGTGAGGCCCGAGGTGTCGGTCGCGGCGGCGGCGGGGATCGCGGTCGGCCGCGGGATCACCGTGGACGACCGGTGCGCCACGTCGGCCGAGGGCGTGTTCGCGGCCGGGGACTGCGCGGAGCACCGCGGGCGGGCGTACGGGATCTGGCCCGCGTCCGAGGCTCAGGGGCGCGTCGCTGGCGCCTGCGCCGCCGGTGCAGATGCCCGATACGACGGAACGATCGCCCAGAACACCCTCAAGGTCATGGATACCGCCGTATTCTCGATCGGTAGGGTCGCGGAGGCGCCGTCCGGGGTCGGCACGCGGGTGCGGGACGGCGACACGTACCGGCGGCTGGTGACGGACGAGGAGGGCCGGCTGATCGGGGCCGTGCTGATCGGCGACCTGAAGGAGCGCCGTTCCATCGCGGCGGCGGTGACGGCAAGGACGACCTGGCAGGGGGCGACATGACGATCGAGGAAGCGATCCGGACCGCGATCACGTTCGAGAAGCGGGTGAAGGGCGTCTATGCGGGCGCGGCCACCGAGGCGGCCGACGAGACGGGCGGCAGGTTCCTGGCGGTCCTCGAGGCCGAGGAGCAGCGCCACGTGGCGTACCTCGAGAGCCGGCTCGTCGAGTGGACGAAGACCGGGAAGGTCAACCCCGAGACGGTCGAGACCGCGATCCCGTCGCGCGAGCGGATCGCGCGCGGGCTGAAGTCGATCCAGACCCGGATGCGGCTCACGCCGGACCAGCGGGACAGCGCGATCGCGGTGCTGAAGCGGGCGCTCGACGTCGAGGTCGAGACGTCCGATTTCTACAAGCGCATGGTCGCGGAACTGCCGGCCGGCGAGGCGCAGGCGATGTTCGCGCGCTTCCTCGAGATCGAGGAGGGCCACGTCGCCATCGTGGCCGCCGAACTGGACAACGTCCGGGGGCTCGGCTACTGGTTCGACGTGCGCGAGTTCGATCTGGAAGGCGCTTGAGCACGACCACCCGCAAGGTGGACCTGCCCGTCATCGGCATGTCGTGCGCCAATTGCGCCCGCGCGGTCGAGCGGGCGCTCGGCCGCGGCCTGCCCGGGGTCGCGTCGGCGACGGTCAACCTCGCGACCGAGACCGCGACCGTGGTCTATGACCCCGGTGCGGTGGACGTTCCCCGGCTGGTCGCGGCAATCGAGCGCGCCGGCTACAGGGCGCTGGCGCCGGCCGAGGCGGACGAGGAGCAGGCAGAGCGCGAAGCCGAGGGCCGTCGCGAGAGGCGCGCGCTGGCCGTGGGCGTGGCGCTCACGGTCCCCGTGGTCCTGGTCTCGATGGGTCGCGATCTCGGGGGACCCGGCGCCCTTGCGCACGCCCCCTGGGTGCCGTGGCTCCTCGCGGCCCTCGCCACGCCGGTCCAGCTCTGGACGGGGTGGGGGTACTACACCGGCGCGTGGCGAAGCCTGCGGTCCGGCGGCGCCAACATGGACGTGCTGGTCGCGCTCGGCAGCTCGACCGCGTACGGCTACTCGCTCGCGGTGCTGCTCGCGCCGGGGCTCGGGCACCACGTCTACTTCGAGACGTCCGCCTTGATCGTGACGCTGATCCGGGTCGGCAAGGCCCTGGAGGTGCGCGCCCGCGGCCACGCGTCGGCCGCGATCCGCAAGCTGATGGACCTCGCACCGCGGGTCGCGCACGTGGTCGACCCGGACGGGTCCGAGCGCGACGTGCCCGCGGACCGGGTCGCGGCCGGCGACGTCGTGGCGGTGCGGCCGGGCGAGCAGGTCCCGGTGGACGGCGAGGTCGTCGGGGGCCGGACCGCGGTGGACGAGGCCGTGCTGACCGGCGAGTCGGTGCCCGCGGACAAGGAGCCCGGCGACCACGTGCTCGGCGGGACGCTCAACGGGCACGGCCGGGTGCTGGTGCGCGCGACCGGCGTCGGGGCCCGGACCGTGCTCGCGCGGGTGGTGCGCCTCGTGCGGGCGGCACAGGCGACCCGGGCGCCGATCCAGCGGCTTGCCGACCGGGTGTCGGCGTACTTCGTGCCCGCGATCGTGGCGATCGCCGCGATCGTGCTGGCCGCGTGGTGGGCGGGGACCGGCGAGTTCGTGCCCGCGATGGTCCGCATGGTCGCGGTGCTGGTCGTGGCCTGCCCGTGCGCGCTCGGGCTCGCCACGCCGACCGCGATCCTGGTCGGGACCGGCCGCGGCGCGGGCATCGGCGTGCTGTTCCGCAGCTCCGAGGCCCTCGAGGTCGCGCACCGGATCCGGGTCGTGCTCCTCGACAAGACCGGCACCCTCACCCGGGGCGCCCCGGCGCTCACGGACGCGGTGCCGCTGGCGGGCGGCGACCCGGACTTCCTCCGCCTGGCCGCGTGCGCCGAGGCCGGGTCGGAGCACCCGATCGCGAGGGCCGTGGTCGAGGGCGCCCGCGCGTGGGGCCTCCCCGTGCGACCGCCGGACGAGGTCGTGGCGGCGGCCGGGTCGGGGGTCGAGGCGCGGTGTGGCGGGCGGGCCGTGCGGGTCGGGCGGCTTCCATGGGTCGAGGAGGGCGCGCCGTCCCCCGGCCCCGCGGCCGCGGCCGGCGCCGCCGCGCTCTCCGCGCAGGGCAAGACCGTGATGGCGGTCGCGGTGGACGGCCGCGTCGCGGGACTGCTCGCGGTCGCGGACGAGGAGAAGCCGGGCGCGGCTTCCGCGGTCCGCTCGCTCCGCGCGCTCGGGATCGAGCCCGTCATGGTGACCGGCGACAACGAGGCCGCGGCGCGCGCGATCGCGTCCCGGGTCGGGATCGACCGCGTGGTCGCGGGCGTGCTGCCGGACCGCAAGGAGGCCGTGGTCCGCGAGGAGCGCCGGGCCGGCCGGGTCGTCGCGATGGTCGGCGACGGGGTGAACGACGCGCCCGCGCTCGCCGCGGCGGACGTGGGCATCGCGATCGGCACGGGCGCGGACGTGGCGATGGAGGCCGCCGGCGTGACCCTGGTCCGCGGCGACCTCGACGGCGTGCCCCGCGCCATCGCCCTGTCCCGGGCCACGATCTCCGCGATCCGCGCCAACCTGTTCTGGGCGTTCGCCTACAACGTCGCGCTGATCCCGATCGCCGCGGGCGCGCTGCACGGCGCGGCGTGGGCGCCCGGCTTCCTGCGCGACTTCCACCCCGCCATGGCCGCCGCCGCCATGGCCCTCTCCAGCGTCACGGTCGTGCTGAACAGCCTGCGGCTGTCGCGGGTGAGGGTGTAGTGCTGCCCCCCCCGCCCGTCGCGTGATACGATCCGCGGTCATGGACGCCGCAGACGTCATTCGCGCCTTCGACCTCGCGCCGCTGCCCGACGAGGGCGGTCACTTCCGCGAGACCTACCGGAGCGCGCACTCGACCGCGATCCTGTACCTGCTGGACGCGGCGTCGTGCTCGCTGTTCCACCGCCTCGCGCACGACGAGGTCTGGCACTTCCACGCGGGCGACCCGGTCGAGCTGTGGCTGCTGCGGCCCGACGGCGCCGGCGAGCGGCTCGTGCTCGGCGCGGACCTCGCGGCGGGCCACGCGCCCCAGGCGATCTGCCCAGCGGGGACGTGGGAGGGCGCGCGCCTCGCCGCCGGCGGCCGGTTCGCCCTGATGGGCTGCACGGTCGCGCCGCCGTTCCGTCCTGGTTGCTACGAAACGGCGCGGCGGGCCGACCTGCTCGCGGCGTACCCGGCGTTCGCGGCCGAGGTGGCCGCGCTGACCGGCGAGGAGGGACCGTGAGCGCCGCCGCGCCGAAGCGCCCGATCGATCTCCGCAGCCT
>Ga0194127_10007069_pt1 | contig 12519 bp, 4 predicted proteins | sample TA2KigC100mmetaG_FD_148624 | JGI IMG/M metagenome (GOLD analysis project Ga0194127, IMG submission 148624) | Freshwater microbial communities from Lake Tanganyika, Tanzania - TA2015036 Kigoma Deep Cast 100m | ecosystem: Environmental > Aquatic > Freshwater > Lake | place: Tanzania: Lake...
CTCCCCGTTCCGGACCGGAATCGCACGCCAGCGGGACCAGGCGTCGAGCTTGACCTCGAAGACCTTGAGATCCCCCTGGCCGAGTCGACCGCTCCGCTCTCGGTGACCGCAGGCGGCGATGCTGCCTGCTCGAGCCTCTCGGTGCACGTACAGCCCGACAGCCTCTCGTTTCCCGGGCTCGAGGACGAAGCGTTGTTCGGGATCGCACAGGTCCCCGCAGCCCTGGTTCCTTTCAGCCACCCGGGCATCATCGAGGCATTCTCGTTCCATCCGTTCGCCTGCGGCCTGACCGCGACGGCGACGGTCCGCTACACACCCCAGGGAACACCGCCCGCCGGCATCGTCCTGCTGTCCAACTCGATGGAAACGGGCGAGCTCGTCGCACTCGATTCCCACGTCGAGAACACCGAAGTGGTCGCCCAGACCGCCGAGCTCACCTGGATTGTCGTGGCTGCACAGGAACCATGAGCTGCACGACACCCCGCTGCGGCCTGGTGTCCCAGGCACAAGCGGTCCGACGCAAACGAACGGGCAAGCCCCGGGATGTCCGACCGCTCCTCAGAGCTCTGCGCGTCCGGCGGGGCTGGTTCGACTTGTCCGGCGTGACCTGAGGGCCGAGAAGGGCCCGGGCCGCTATTTCCACCCACCCTGGCCCGGGGTGCCGAGGTTGGTCTTGTCGCCGTACGGGGTCTTGGAGACCTTCCAGGACCCGGGCTTGGAATTGTCCAGGTTTGGATGGAGTACTTCGAGGGCGGCCCCCTTGGCCGCGGGCCACCCCCCCTGCTCGTCGTAGGACACGGTGTCGATCACCTGCCCCCAGAGGTCCTTGAGGACCACGGCATCGGCCGTGTTGCCCAGCGAGAAGTCGGCGTACGGATACAGGTAGTCCACGGCGACGCCGGCATTGCTGCTCTCGATCGCGTTGCATCCCAGCACCAGGAACTCGCCCGGCTGGAGAGGGAACGGGCCGCCGTACTGGATGATGTGCATCTGCCCCTTGCCGTCCTCCAGGCGCCAGCCGTTGAGATCCACCATGTCCTCGCCCGCGTTGTAGAGCTCGAGCCACTCCCCCTTGTCATCCGGAATCCCGTCCGGGTCATACATGATCTCGGTGATCACGACCGGCGAGTCGGGACTTGCCGGAACGTCGGGCTGCACGTCGGGAACGTCCGCAGGCAGATCCGCAGGCACGTCGGCGGGTGCGTCAGTGGGCACGTCGGAGAGGACATCGGGCTCGACGGTGTCGATGACGTCCGGCTCCGGCACGTCAGTCGGCTCGACGACGTCCTGGATCGGCTCGACGACCTCGGGCTGCGGCTCCTCCGGAGGCAGCTCTCCTTCCTTGAGCATGTCCGAGTCGTAGCGGGGCATGAGGTGCCACTTCCCTCCCGCGAACTTCATGACGCCGACGATGGAGTCGAACAGGTCCCCCACCTTGCGCTCATCCGTGATCGGATTCATGTACGACAGGCCGTAGTCGTTGCCGACCCGCAGCACGCCGTTGACCTCGAACTCATGGTTGTCCATGCCGTCCTGGGCGTCGGGATTGGCGCTGGTGACGGTGACCGACTTGATGCGCACGAGCACCCCTTCGACGGCCTCCGGGTCTGCAGCGATCTCCTCGGGAGTCGTATCGAAGACGGCCGGGGCCGCCCCCCCCTCGTTCGCGACCAGGAGCGACTTCCCGATGAACAGCGAGAAGCAGTAGGACTCCTTGTGGTCACCGACCATGGACAGCACGGTCCCCGGCTTCAGGTCGGGCACCTTGCCTTCGGGATAGGTCGCGTGGATTCCCGAGTACTTCCCCCCTTCGACATCCGCGATGTAGAACCCGGTGAGCTTCTCGGGCACTGCCTGGAAGAGATAGCCCGGCGCGGTCACGACGACGTTCTTGAGCTCGATGTCCACCCCCACGAGCATCGCCCCATACAGCACCGCACAGTTCAGACTGTCGGGACTCTCCTGCAGGTCCTTGATCTTGACAGACGGCTCCTCCGAGGTCTCATCCGTCAGCCCCACGTCGGGATTCGGATTCCAGATCACCTCGGGCTTGTACTGATCCGGGCCCGTCGAGTCGCCGGGGACGAAGAAGTCAAACCAGAGATCCTCGTTCGGCTCCCCGCTGACCTCGGTCTCCCCCCGCAGGTCCGCCAGCACCGTCCCCTCGCCGGCCACCTCCTTCAGGTCCGAGACCTTGCCCAGGTCCGGTCCGCTGCTGCCCTCTCCAGAGCATCCCCCCGCACCGGCCACCGCTGCAGCCAGGGCCAGAACCGGAACCAGGACCGACAGCTTCTCTCTCATGCCCCCCTCCACTCTGCCCGACAAGAGTACTCCATCCGGCCAGCGGTCTCAACAGGCGTCCGCTCGATGGCGGCATCGTCAGCCCGCAGACGTTGGTGTGAAGCCACGATATCGGAACTCGCCCCGTAGGATCAAGCTCTATCGAACCGTGGGTTCCTGCACATTCCCGGTGTTCTCCGCTACGTATCCGAAGATTCCCTTTGACTTGGCGCGGCACAGTCCCCCAGAATCTGGATGCAGAACAACGGGTTCTACAGGGAGGGAAAGCCTTGAGCGCACATGGTCACCGGTGGGTGTTCTTGCGTTGCATTGTCTGCACTGTCGGGATGGTCGTCTTGTCATCGTGCTCTGGGGGTGGAGGGGCTGGCACTGACGTCGCGGTCGAGGATGATCTCGGAAACCAGTGTTCGCCCTACGCTGAATGCTGCAACGACAGCGACTGCGTGGGCTTCGGCGACCAGTGCGCCAAACAAGCCTGCGTAGGTGGCAAGTGCGAGAGCCAGCCCGCAGCGTTCGGCACCGCCTGCGACGACGAGAACCAATGCACGATAGACGACAAGTGCGATGGGATCGGGAAATGCGCTGGCAAGCTCGCCAAGGGGATGGAGTGCGATGACGGTGACTCGTGCACGGCGGATGACGAGTGCAGCACTTTGGGTCAGTGCGAGGGGACGGGCGTCGACTGCGACGATGGCGACCAGTGCACGACCGACACATGCTTGCCGGAGAAGGGATGCCTCCACGAATCCGTGCCCGAGGGCTCGCTGTGCGACGACGGCAGTTTGTGCACATCGAGTGACAAGTGCGAGTCCGGGAAGTGCAGCGGAGTTCCGAAGGAGTGCGACGTCTCGGACTGCGTGGTGGAGAGTTGCGAGCCCCAGACCGGGGAATGCACCGAGGCAGCCATGGATCTACGGAAGGGAGAGTGGATGGCTGCCGGATGGAAGGACAGTGTGGTGCTGTTTGCACTTTGTCTTTTGTTTCCACTTCGAGGAGGTAGATAGATGCGCCTGACAAGTACTGTTGCAGCCACTCTGTTCGTGCTTTGGATGGCATCGTGCGGCGAAGACGGAGGAACTCTGGGGCCAGTCTCGCCGGACGAGTCAGGGCCTGTCGAGGAGGTCGCGGCTCCACCCCATGACCAGGTTGCCGAGGTCGGCGGCCCTGAAACTCCGACAGCCGAACCTGAGAAGTGCGGGGACGGTCTCGACAACGACGGGAACGGAGTCATCGACGACTTCTTCACTGATCAACTCGGACTCGTACACGAATGCTGTGCCATGCCGGGCCAGCAGGAGGCCTGCTATCCGGGTCAGCAGGGGGTCAAGCCCGGGGTGGGGAAGTGCACTTGGGGAAGTCGTACCTGTTCGCCCAGCTTCTTCTGGGGTGACTGCACGGGCTACGGTGAACCCGCCGTCGAGCTGTGCAACTGCGAGGACGACGACTGCGATGGAACTGCGGACAATGGGGCGGACTGCGGGGGAGGCGGTGTCTGCACCAACTGCAAGTGCATGTGCGAGCCCCCTCTCGTCGACTGCGGAGGCAAGTGCGACAACTTGAAGTCAAGCGAGGAGAACTGCGGCGAGTGCTTCCACAAGTGCGGAACGGATAACACCCAAAGCTCCGAGTGCACCGACGGCAAGTGCTTCATCCCGTGCAAGAAGGGCTATGCGGACTGCAACGTATCGGATGAGGATGGGTGCGAGTTCGAGTTGGCGCCGGAGGAATGCGGGGACGAGATCGACAACGACTGCGACGGCAATACCGACGACTCATCCGTGGGCAAGTCGGGGGACGTCCAGCTCTGCTGCGACAACCCCGGGGAGAAGACTGCTTGCTTCCCGAACGACCGCATGCAGGAGCGCGGTGTTGGCGAGTGCAAGGACGGTACCACCACGTGCACCGATGATTTCGCCTGGTCGGAATGCGGGGGATTCATCGGTCCGGTGCAGGAGTTGTGCGACTGCAAGGACAACGACTGCGACAACGTCAAGGATGAGGACAGCTGCCCGGGAAACCAGACCTGCGACCCGGTTCTGTGCTCATGCATCTGCCCGGAAGGACTCAAACCCTGCGGCCAGGAGTGCAAGGACTTCGCCAACGACGCGGTCAACTGCGGGGGGTGCGGAAAGGCTTGCACTGTGCCGGCCGGGGTCCTCAATGTCGCTCCCACTTGCGAGGAGCAGAAGTGCGGGCTGAAGTGCCTCACCGGCTTCGTGGACTGCAACGGCGATCTCATGAAGGAGGGCGGCAACGGCTGCGAAGTCAATTCCACGGTCCAAACCTTCTGCGGTGACTTGAATGGTGACAAGAACCTGGACGACGATTGCGATGGCTCTGAAGATGAGGACGGAAGCAAGTTCCCTCATGCGGAATGCCAATGGGGAACCGACGTCTGCTCGCAAGGCTACACGGACTGTGGCCCCGGCGGAGGAGAACTGGATTGCCGAGACCTGAAAGTGGATCCGGACAACTGCGGACTGTGTGGAACCGTGTGCGGAGCCGACAACCCGGGGGACACTTGGTACCCCCATTCCCAGTTCCATGTCCTGGCGGGTGCGTGCATCCAGCAGGTCTGCGAGATCTCGGCTTGCGATGACGGCTGGTCCGACCTCGACAAACTCGCATATACCGGGTGCGAATGCGAAGCCAAGATCGAGGAGTGCAACTGCGAGGACGATGACTGCGACGGCATCGTGGACGACGGCGACTTGTGCGACAAGCAGAAGACGGGCCGCTCATGCCTGGCTACCTGCGAATGCGGCTGCAGCCCCCCGACTCCGGACTGGTGCGACGCTGCAGGCAAGTGCGTGGACACGCTTTCGGACCCCAACCACTGTGGGTTCTGCGGCAAGTCATGCCTCGACGAGTTGGCCAACACCAAGACCGCTCTATGCGAGGTCGGGAACTGCTGCCCGACGTCCTGCGTCACCGGCTACGCCGATTGCGACAAGGAGTGTTTCAACGGCTGCGAATTCAAGATCGCTGACGAAGTGTGCAACGGCGAGGACGACAACTGCAACGGCGCCATAGACGAGAAGTTCCCGGGACAAGGGGAGCCCTGCGATTCGCAGGAGGTCGGGGTCTGCACGCCGGGCAAGTGGGTATGCCAGGACGGACTCAAGGTCTGCAAGCCGAACATTGCTCCGGGCAGCAAAGCGGAAACGTGCAATGGCCTGGATGATGACTGCAACGGAGTCGCCGATGACGGGCTTGAGGACATGGGACCCTGCGTCGCGGTCGGGTACAAGGGAATCTGCGCTGAAGGCACCAAGAGTTGCAAAGCCGGCTCTCCAGAGTGTCTTCCCGGGACAGCTCACCTGACGGATGACATCTGCAACTCGAAGGACGATGACTGCGATGGTTCCGTGGACGAGGACGAGGGAGCCGACCTTTGCAAAACCTACTACTGGGACAACGATTCGGATTCCTACGGCGACCCGATGAACTCGAAGTGCCTCTGCAAGAAGCAGGACAAGTTCACGACCGAGAAGGCGGGCGACTGCGACGACCAGAACCCGGGCATTCACGAGGGGGCCAAGGAGACATGCGACGGCGTGGACGAGAACTGCGTGGGTGGCATTGACGACGGCGTCCCGGCCAAGTCGTGCACGTCGCCAGACATCTGCGGAACCGGAAGCCAGCAGTGCCTCTTCGGGCTCTGGGGTGACTGCGTCGGTACCCCCAAGAAGCAGTGCACGAACTTTTCGGACTGCTCTACCTACATGTCTTGCTCCTGCAACACTCCCCCGGCTGAAAAGTGCGACAACAAGGACAACGATTGCGACGGCGACACGGATGAAGGGGTCAAGACGATCTACTACAAGGACAACGATGCCGACGGCTACGGGTCGTCAAAGTCGGGTACGACCGAGGCCTGTTCCGTCCCGGCCAACTACTCGACAAACAACCAGGATTGCGACGACAACGACCCCAAGCAGAAGCCCGGAGCGGTAGAGACCTGCAACAACGAAGACGACGACTGCGACGGCGCTACGGACGAGGGCGTTCAGACAACCTACTACAAGGACAGCGACGCAGATGGATATGGTTCCTCAGCGTCCGGGACGACGCAGGCTTGCTCGCTGCCGTCCGGCTACTCGACCAACAACACGGACTGCGACGACTCGAACAAGTCGATCAACCCGGCAGCGAAGGAGGTCTGCGACAACAAGGCCAAGGACGAAGACTGCGACAAGCAGACAGATGAGGGGTGCGCTATCGTACAACTGACGGTTTACAATAGCCCTGGCGTTCTGGCGCCAAATGGATTCACAGCTAAGCTAGCAAACAAAGTCGAAATGATCACTATCGAGTCTAAGTCAGGGACAAAAACAGTAACGTTCTCTCCGATTGAGCCAAAACTTGAATATCTATATGAAGTATGGCAAACCAACACAACATTCTGCAATACCCAAGAACTCTGGGGCCAGACGGCCTTCACTCCGGTTGCCGGAACCAATGGCTACACGTTCGTGCGGCAGTCGACGCAAGAGCCGCACAACGGCCTGCCCTACGCATCGGGGGTGACGGCGTGCAAGGACGGCTGGTTCAGTTGCGATACCGTCCAGATGGGCTATGCGTTCAAGGTCGGCGATGAAGTGAGGTTCACAGCGCAGATCAAAAACGTAAAATCGTCTTCCAGAAAGGTCGAGGTTTGCCTGTTTGTCAAAGTTCAGGGCTCATTACCATCGAGCAGTGATTGCACCGGAATGCAATCTTGCAAGACGGGAACAATCAGCGGAAACTCAATCGGAAATATAACATTTGAGGACTACGCACTTGGCAAAACCGGAAACGTATACTTTGCGGTCAGAACCAGGGACACTGGTTTCAACGGAACAGTATATACTGACAGTTGGAGTTGGACAAAATTCGGTTCGGTAGCGAACTAGCCAATGGGCTCCGCTTCCAGGAAGACGCTCCCTCTCCCCCAGAGCAGGTTTCTGGGGTTCTTGGTCTCGGCGGTCGATGTGTTGGGGAGGGGTCGGGCAGGAAGAGCAGAATCAGGACGGAATCAGAGGACAGTGTTCCTTCTGGTCCTGACAGTCGGCGTCGTGTCGTGCGGGCGGGTGGACGAGCGCTTGTTGGGCCAGGAGGTGAGGTGCGACGCTGTGCCCGGAGACACGTCCGTGCGTGGAGGAGCGAGTGGGGCCGGCGGGGCACACGTGGATGGAAGCAAGCTCCAGAACTGCGTCGATGACACCGATAGCGAGGAATTGACCGCAGGTTGGCACCTATCGGACGGGGGCTCGTTTTCCTACCTGCAAGGCCCCGCCATGGTCGTCGTGCCTCATCCTGACGACGAGGTGCTGGGGTTCTTCTCGTTGCTCCGCTCCGGGGTGGAAACACACGTTGTCGTTCTCACGTGTGGAGACGGCTATGATGCCGCGGTGGCATCGTGGATGAGCTGCGGGGACACCGGGGTGGAAGTCGATGCGGACGGACGGGCCAAGTTGTGTCAGGCTCGCATGGCAGAGAGCCAGGATGTACTTGGGGCTCTGGGGGCAGCGAGCGTGGTGTTCCTCGGGTATCCGGATGGGCAGCTCGGGGCGATCGCCGACGACGGGCATGCCGAGGGGCACGGGTGGTCCGACGCATCGTTCCGGGGTAACCCATTTGAGCGAGAGTACCTTGTGGAAGACCTCGTGGATGCGCTGCAAGCCTCCGGGGCCGTTTCGGTGTTCACGACGGATCCGCTGGATTCCCACCCGGACCATTCGGCGACTGCACGCTTCGTGGGGGCCGCAGCGGCTGCACTGGGGTACCAGGAAATAGGGGTCGCTCTCGTGCACAGCACGGCGGGGGAGGACTCGTGGCCACCTCCGGCATGCTCTCCGGGGTTGGCACCAGTGGCTGGAATCTTTGCTCGCTACTTGCCTGCAACCGGGCTGTCCGCGCCGCCCGATTGGGACGGCCTCCCGTGGGAAGAGACAACCCTCGGGCTGGAGGAGGCCGTGAACAAGGGAGAGGCCATCCTGGCATACGGCTCGCAGCTCGGCACGTCCTGCATCGATGGAGACATGCCGGGCAACAAGTGGGGGGTTCTTGACCCGTGCGGATACATGCTCGCGTTTGCGCGCACAAATGAACTGTTCCGCGTGGTGAAGGTGGAGGATGTCCCGTCGCTTCAGTAGCCCCGGACCGCGGACGGCCGGTTGCCCCGGTTGGTCCGGGCCCGTGGAAGGAGGTTCTGCATGAAGATTCGGACCTTGCCCGCACAGGGAAGTGCTTTGGCCGTGTCGGTGGTGCTGCTTTCGTGTTGCTGCTGCCTCGTGTGGAATGGAAGAGCACACGGGGCCCCTCTTCCGCTGGGAGCCCGCCTGCTGTCCACAGACCCTGTGTATCCTGGCGACCTCGTGGGGATAGAGGCGGAGCTTCCCCTGGAGACAGCATGCAAGGATGCCGCCCTTCAGGTGGGGCAGTTCGTCGTGCCCATGCTGTCGTGCTCCGGGAGGAGAGCGTTGACCGTCGCTCCACTCATGCCCAGAGGAAGATACGGGGCCAGGCTGGTGATTGGCCAGGCCTTCCTGTCCGGCGAAATGGAACTTGATGTCCGGGCGGTGCCTGACGGAGTGCATGAACTGCCGAGGCTTGACGCTTTCAGGTCGTGGCTTGACGCAATGCGGTGGGAGTTGGAGGACGTGTCGGCCACCCTGGCCGAGGCACGACGTCTCGGAATCGTTCAGGAGGTGCCTCACGAGTTCCTGCTTCAACTGGTCGGGGAAGCCCACTCCCGGCTGACCGACCTCAAGCCGCTCCTCGACGGGATGAACTGGCAGACGGCTTGGTTCGTGAACAGAGTGCTGGGCAACCTCGGGTTCGACCGTCCAGAGGGACCGACGATTCCGGGGCTGATGTCCCATACCAACGCTCTGAAGCTGTACGACCCCAAGTACGTGGTCTTCTACGCCCTGATTCGCCTGGACAACCTCAGCATGGTGCTGACGAACGTCAACTCCGTGCTGGACCCGCTGTCCACGGTGCTCACGATCATTCCGGGGACCAACGCCATCGGAGTCGTCCTCTCAGTGATCAGCACGTGCCTGGGGCTGGTGGACGCGTATGTGGATTCCTGCCTCCCGACAGATCTCCAGGCACTCCGTCTGGTGACCGAGGGGAAAAACTGCGCTACTCAGGAAGTGCCGTTCGAAGTGCGTGGTGACTTCGGAGCCCAGGGGGGAGACATCGTTGAGGAGATGCTCAAGGCGTTCATTCTCGAAGTGTTGTTGAAGGGTGGAGACAGCGAGGCAGCGAAGAAGCTCATCGAGAACCTGAAGGATGCTCTCATCGAGTTGTTCGAGAAGGTGCTGGTCGAGATGGGCTACAAGACGTCCGGCGCGCTGGTCCTTGACTTGTCGGACTGCGCCGGATTGGTGCCGAAGTTGGACGATGTCGCGGTGGACGTGGACTACTACACCGGGAACCTCGACACGGTTCTCCTGGTGGCGCAGAACCTGCTCACCGTCCCTCCATTCCCCATCATCATCGAGGCGCTGTTGTTCGTGTTCGACCTCGTCGGGATCGACATCGAGGTGTTCGGCCTCGAACCTGTCCAGGTGACCAGCGGGAACGCCTACGTGAATCTGTCGAAGATGACACTGGTTCCCTTCTCGCCGCAGGCGGTCAAGGGTGTTCTGGACGGCTGGCGCATGGGGGCCTTCTCGCTGTTCGATATCTGCGTGGTCGAGGGGTTCGGAGTCTGCCTGCTCAACTTCAGCTTCGACTACGAATGGGTGGAAGGGGTTGAGAGCAAGTTCACCATAGCGGTGGACGACTGTACCCCGCCGCCCTGCCTTGACGAAGACGGGGATGGATTCGGCTACGGGGCGGGCTGCACCGGCTGGGATTGCGATGACTGGAACCCCGCAGTGCACGTGCCGGACTGCGAGGGGAAGAAGTGCGGGCTGGATGGGTGCGGCGGTCAGTGCGGTGTGTGTTCCGGCTACCAGGAGTGCGTGAACGGTCAATGCGTCTGCTTCGAGAACTGTGTTGGGAAGGCTTGCGGACCGGACGGATGCGGAAGTCAGTGCGGTCTCTGTCCCCCAGGGAAGAGCTGCATTGGCGGTCAATGCGAGTGCGTGGGAACTTGCTTCGGCGTGGACTGCGGCGGGGACGGGTGCGGGGGGGACTGCGGCACCTGCATCACCGGACAGAAATGCCAGAACGGACTCTGTGTCCAGGTCGGCGGGATGGACTGCGACCCCTGCCAGGCGGACTCAGACTGCGAAGGGCAGTTCTCGTGCATCTCCGTTGCTCCATCTCTGAAGGTGTGCTCCGCGAAGTGCGTCACCGATACGCAGTGTGGCCTGGGGTTTGAGTGCAAGGGCGGATTCTGCGTTCCCGTGCTTCAGACGTCGTGCGCGGGAAACGCCGTGGTGACGAAGAACTTCTGCGGGCATCAGGTATCGAGCAAGACCTGCCCGGTGGGCAAGAAATGCAAGAACGGTCAGTGCGTGTGTTCTGCTCAGTGTCTCGGGATCCAATGCGGAGACGACGGATGCGGAGGCACTTGCGGCTTCTGCCCCAACAACCAGCTCTGCCAGAACGGGACGTGTGTCCCGCAACCGTGCACGGCGACTTGTGCGGGAAAGGTCTGCGGGTACAGCGCGTGCGGAGACCCGTGCGGGATATGCCCAAGCGGCCAGGAGTGCATCGCGGGCAAGTGCAAGTGCGTCCCGAGTTGTGTCGGCGCCATCTGCGGACCGGACGGCTGCGGAGGCTTGTGCGGCGACTGCGCTTCAGGGACCTGCTACCAGGGCACATGCGTGTGCACTCCAACCTGTGCGGCAAAGGAGTGCGGACTCGACGGTTGCGGGGGCTCATGCGGCTACTGTCCACCAGGCTCTGCATGTACTGGGGGGAAATGTGTGTGCCAGTTTCCCGCCAACGTGTGCGAGATCAAGGAGTGCGGCCTGTGGCCTGATGCCTGCCAGGAGGTCGTGGATTGCGGCGACTGCGGGAGCGGATTCTACTGCAACACTGCTGGCAAGTGCGTCTGCCAGCCGACGTGCCAGGGGAAGAAATGCGGTCCAGACGGATGCCCGGGACAAGGTACCTGCGGGAATTGCCCTCCCGGATTCGCGTGCACGGCGGACGGCCAGTGCATGCCCTCCTGTCCAGGCGGATTCGCTTGCGGCAAGAGTTGCTGTGCAGCGAGCCAGAAGTGCGTGGCTGGAAGTTGCTGCACTCCGACGTGCAACGGCAAGGAATGCGGGTACGACGGCTGCGGCGGGGTCTGCGGAACTTGCGATGTCGGCGAGATTTGCAACATGACCGGGCCCGAGTGGAAATGCAAGTTGATTCCGTGCATCCCGAACTGCAAGGGCAAGGTGTGCGGCTCCGACGGTTGCTTCGCCACGTGCCTCCCGGGATGCGCTCCCAACGAGAAGTGCGTCGAAGGCATGTGCCTGTGCAACGCCAAGACCTGCGCCGATCTCGGGAAAGAATGCGGACAGTGGGCGGACAGTTGTGGCGGAACGGTCGACTGCGGGCCGGCGGAGCCAATCTGCCTGACGCTTTTCAAGGCTCAGTCCTGCCTGCAAGGAAAGCTCAAAGTCCTGGATTGCTCTCTCTCAAATCAGGTCTGCAAGGACGGCGAATGCGTGGACCCCAAGGGGATGCCTTGCGACGTTCTCGGAGGACAGGAATCGCTTTGCATTGGCGACATCCTTTTCGAGTGCTTGAACGGGGTTGTCATGCTGACCGACTGTTCGAAGATGGGTTTCGTGTGCGCGTTCGATGCCCAGGAGGGAGCGCACGCATGCGTGCCGGTGTGCATCCCGACTTGCAAGGACAAGGATTGCGGCAACGACGGGTGCGGCGGAAGCTGCGGCGAATGTCCCGAGGGAGAGCTCTGCTTCGAGGACCATCGGTGCTGCGAATGCAAGCCAGGTGCGGTTGGGAAATGCGGTGTCGGGGGCGTCCGTTCATGCGACACGGACTGCCACTGGTCTGACTGCAATGAGCCTCCGGACAGCTCTTCCGAGATGGTGGAATCTCCCGGAGACATTCGAACTCAGGAGGAAGTGGTTGTTGTCGAGAATGATGACGCTGTCTCCGCCGCTGAGAATCCACTTGGCGAGGTGCGCCAGGAAGAGGTAGCTCCCCCTCAGCACGAAGGGGCCACTGCTGGTGGTACCGTGGCAAGTCCTTCGTGCGGATGTATCGTCGGAGGAAAGAGAGACTTGGGGTCGGGCGTGTGGCTCGTGCTTTTTT
>Ga0194127_10007070_pt1 | contig 12517 bp, 6 predicted proteins | sample TA2KigC100mmetaG_FD_148624 | JGI IMG/M metagenome (GOLD analysis project Ga0194127, IMG submission 148624) | Freshwater microbial communities from Lake Tanganyika, Tanzania - TA2015036 Kigoma Deep Cast 100m | ecosystem: Environmental > Aquatic > Freshwater > Lake | place: Tanzania: Lake...
CCCCCCGGAAAGAAGGGGCCAGGCGGCTTGTCTCCACCACGTAGGGGCCCCCTGCTGCCACGACCGCCCCCAGGGACAGCAGGCCGACCATCCACCACGCCAGCGGGCTGCGCACCAGTTGGGAAAGCCGGGACGGCATGAACCCCCCTCCGAGAACAACAAAGGCACTTCCACTCAAGGTGCGTTCAGACTTCTCGGAGCATAGCGGGCCGAGTCCCGGGTCGTCAAGCCCGACGCAACGCATTTCCCGTGGCACCGGAGCGGACTTGCGGTATGCTGCGGTCATGAAGACGTTCGGCTTCCAGTGGCACGTTACCGACCGATGCAACCTCCGCTGCCGGCACTGCTACCAGGATGCCTTCGGCCGCGAGTCGGAGCAGGGGCCGGGCGCGCTCGTGCGCATGGCGGACGCCGTCTTCGGTGCGCTGCCGGACCGAACCGTTTCCGTCAACCTGACCGGCGGGGAGCCGCTTCTCCTTCCTGGGCTGTTCGACGTCGTCGCGCACCTGCACTCCTTGCCCAACTTCGGGGAGGCAGCGATCATCACCAACGGCACGATCGCCACCGATTCCGTGTTGGAGTCCATCGCACGGTTCCCGAAGCTCACCACGCTGAAGGTGTCCATCGAGTCGGCTGACGCTGCGACCAACGACTCGATCCGGGGGGACGGAAACCTGCGCCGCGTGCTCGAGAATCTCTCCCGGCTTCGGTCGACCGGCCGAGACATCGTGCTCATGGTGACCCTGTCCCGGTTGAACCTTGCGCACGTGGGCGCCACAGCGGACCTGGCCCGGCGTGAGGAGCTCGCCGGCATCATCTTCGAGCGGTTCGTCCCGCTCGGGACGGGCAGCCGGCTGCTCGACCAGGTTCTATCGCCGGATGACTGGTCCGATGCGCTCCGAAGCGTCGCGGCGGCCGCAGGCATCGAGGCGGACCCTGGTGACCTTCTCCCCTACAAGGCGTTCTGGCTCGATACGCGGCCCGGTGCGGAGGACCCGCTCTCCGGAGCGCTCTGCAACCTGGGGGACGGGTCCATGGCGCTGATGCCGGACGGAACCGTCTATCCGTGCCGGCGCCTCCCGATCCCGCAGGGTAACGTGCTGGCCGTGCCCTTTGCGGAGATCCTCGACCGTCTCGCAGGCTTCTCCACGCAGTCGATCCGCCCACGGCTGTCCGGCGTCTTCTGCCCCTCCTGCGGCATGGAGGACTGCTCGGGCTGCCGAGCCCTGGCCAGGGCCCTCTCGATGGACCCTCTGGCCGACGATCCGCAGTGCCCGCTCCTGGTTCCCTGACCCCCTGTCCCGTCAGCGGCGAGACTGAACGGTTGCCCGGGCGGGCGAACCGTGCTTGCTCCCCAAGGTCAGCCCTGCTAGGATGGAGAGTGGAACGTTGGTGCGAACAAAGACACGGTTCGATTCGGAGGGTGGCCATGGGCGAAACCACGTGCCTGTTCTGCAATGGGACTGGACGAGACGTCTGCTCGGCCTGTGAGGGAAAGGGCAAGGTAGGGGGCCTGCTGGGCTTCGGGGCCAGGACCTGCCCCAACTGCGAGGGGAGCGGTGAAGCGGTGTGTGAGCACTGTCGCGGCTCGGGAAGGGAGCGAACGCAGGAGCATTGACTCCACGTCTCCCTTGCGGTACCACAGGTTGTTGACGGCGCAGGTCGTACTCTGTTGTGGCAGCAAGCAGTCTGTTCCTGGCGCAGGTGGTGCAAGTTGGGGGTTCTGACGAACGATGGGGCTGCCCGCGGCAGCCAGGCATCCCGGAACGCGGAGAGCACTCTCCGCAACCTGCTGGATTCCTCGCTTCTCGGGGTGCTGTACATTGCGGAAGATACCATCGTCTTTGCGAACCGGACGGCGCTGCGGCTGCTGGACCTGCCGACCGAACGTGTGGTCGGGCAGCCTGTCCAGGAGGTGATGGAGGGGCTCCACTCCGACCAGCGGCACGACCTCATCGACGGGTACCGTCGGGCCTCGCCCGAGACGGCGGCTCGGGACGCACGCACCGAGGTTCGGTGGTGTCGCCCGGACGGGAGTGTGCGCTGGTTCGAGGTGCAGAGTGTCGGGGCGTCGTTCGAGGGCCGGCCCGCGCTGCAGGTGGTCTTCGTCGACGTGACTCAGCGGCATGAAGCGCTCGACCGCCTTTCCGCCAGCGAGGAGCGCTACCGCCGCATGGTCGAGTCCTCGCCGAGCGGGATCCTCGTGCACTCGCAAGGGCGGGTCGTCCTGGCCAACAAGGCAGCGGTGGCCCTGTTCGGCTTCCGCAGCGAGTCCGACATGCTGGGCAAGCACTTTCTCGACTACATCGACCGGCAGTTCCATCCGGTCGTGCAGGAACGGGTCGAGCGGGTATACGGAGCGGGAGACAGCGTGCCGGTCATCGAGGTGGTCCTCCTGAGGTTGGACGGCTCGTCGTTCTGGGCCGAGGCCTCTGCCGGCGCGGTGGAGCACGAAGGCAGGCGGGGCTCGATGGTCGTCTTTCGGGACATCTCCGAGCGCAAGAAGGCGGAGCTCGAGAACGCCCGGCTCGAGGCCCAGCTTCTCCAGTCCCAGAAGCTCGAGGCCATCGGGCGCCTGGCCGGAGGGGTCGCTCACGACTTCAACAACCTGCTCACCGAGATCACGGGGCAGGCCGAGTTGGCCATGATGGACATCAGGAGCGATCACTCGCATTACCCCATGCTGAAGGCCGTGGGGGACGCCGCGCAGCGAGCCTCCGCACTCACCCGACAGCTCCTGGCGTTCAGCCGCAGGCAGGCGCTGCTGCCCTGCGGAATCCTGCTGAACGACATCGTCAGCGGACTCGAGACGATGCTGCGCCGACTCATCGGAGAGGACATCGAGTTTCAGATCGCGCTGTCTCCGGAGGCGGGGCTGGTGACGGTCGATCCCGGCCAGATCGAGCAGGTCGTTCTCAACCTGTGCGTCAACGCCCGGGATGCCATGCCGGCCGGCGGAAGACTCCTGATCACGACCGCCGGCGAGCTGCTGGACGACCTCCAGGCAGCCGCGGTCTCCCTGCCGTGCGGCGGGCGATACTCGGTGTTGTCGGTCGTCGACAACGGGTGCGGCATGACTCCCGAGGTCCTGTGCAGGCTCTTCGAGCCGTTCTTCACCACCAAGCCCAAGGAGGTCGGCACCGGTCTCGGGCTGTCCACCTCGTACGGTATCATCCGCCAGCACCAGGGCTCGATCGAGGTGAAGTCGGCACCGGGCAAGGGCTCGGTGTTTCGGATCTTTCTTCCGAGAAGCGAGGAGGAGATGGGGGAGAAGGCGGCCCGGGCTGTCGAGGAGCCACTCCGTGTCGGCGGCGAGACCGTGCTCTGCGTCGAGGACGAGGCTCTGGTCCGCGAGGTCACCGTCACGATGGTGAAGCGACTTGGCTACCGGGTTCTCGAAGCGGATTCTCCCTCACGGGCCCTTGCGATTTCTCGGGAGCACGACGGACCGATCCACCTGCTCATCACCGACATCGTCATGCCCCAGATGAACGGTCGCGAGCTGGCGGAGCGGCTCGTGGCCGAAAGACCGGACCTTGCCGTCATCTGCACGTCCGGCTACACCGAGGACGTCTTTGCGCACCAGGGGCTCCTGGACCGCAGCGTCCGTTTCCTGGGGAAGCCGTTCACGCTGAGGACTCTGGCCGGCGAGATCCGCAACGCGCTCGACGGCGACGATTCATGACGCGGACATGCGGTCGGGCCGGTACCGATGCCGGCATCCGGATTCTTGTCGTTCCGGGAGCCGGGGTGACTACTTGAAGCCGGTGCACTTCCACTCGGCGCCGTAGCCGTGCGACGTGACCCAGTCGCTGGTCCAGTTCTGCCCCTCGGTATCGAGCACGTGGGGCTCGGGGCAGGTGTTGCTTTCCTGCCACCTCACGTGCTGACCGTTCTTGTAGCCCAACGCGCTGCAGAGTGCCTTTGCATTGTCGATGGCGACACCGTTGTTGTTGGCGTCCGGCCCGTTGCACAGCCCCATGGGGCCTTTGCAGCAGCCGCTGTAGCTGGTCGGCATGGCATCGCCGTTCTGGTTGTTCGGGTCGACGACCGAACGCAGGGTTCCCGAGTTGCAGCCGAAGGAGAGGGTCTGGCTGTTGGCATCATAGCTGCAGTAGATGCAGCCCGTGTTGCAGCCGTCGCCGTTGCAACCCAGGTAGTGCAGCGTGCTGGCCGTGAACTTGCGGATGTCGAACCCCTTGGCCGCCCCACCCCACATGTTCATGGTGGTGACGATGCCGCAGTCCGCCGGGATGACGGCCTGGACGCAGTTGCCGGCCGTGCACTTCTTGCCTGCGCCGCACGCGTTGCCGCAGAAGCCGCAGTTGGCAGCGTCGGTCTTGAGGTTCACCTCGCAGCCGTCGGAGTAGACGTTGTTGCAGTCGTCGAAGCCGACGTCGCAGACGAAGTCGCACAGGCCGGCAGCACAGAGGGGGGTGGCAGCGTTGGCCTTGGGAGAACACATGGTCCCGCACTTGCCGCAGTGGTCCGTGCTGGAGGACAGGTTCGACTCGCACCCGTTGTCGACGTCGAAGTCGCAGTCTGCAAAGCCGTCCTGGCAGACGATGCCGCATTTCCCGTTTCCGCAGTAGGCGACGGGGGCATTGGGGCCCCCCGCACACACCTTGCCGCAGCCCCCGCAGTGGTTCGGATCCCAGCTCGTATTCGTGCACACGTCACCGCACTTCTCGAGCCCGGGCGGACAGACGAGCTGACACAGCCCCTGCTGGCACACCTGGCCCACGCCGCAGGCCTTTCCGCACTGCCCGCAGTTGGCCGAGTCCGTCTGCAGGTCCACGCACTTGCCGTTGCAGACCACGAACCCTGCAAGGCAGCTTACCTCGCACTTGCCCGCCTTGCAGGCCTCGCCCGGGGCGCAGGCCTTGCCGCACTGGCCGCAGTTGTAGTTGTCCAGGAGGAGGTTGACGCACATGCCGTTGCAGATCGAGTAGCCCTGCTGGCAGCTCACCTTGCACTGGCCGTTCACGCACACCTCGCCGGGAGGACACTCGACCGGGGCCCCGGGCACGCACTGCCCTCCGGAGCACTTGTCCCCGACCGTGCAGGAGTTGGAATCGTTGCACGCAACCGAGTTTTGAGTGAACGTGCACCCCACGGCCGGATCACACGCGTCGTCCGTGCACAGGTTGGAATCGTTGCAGACCAGCGGAGCGCTCCCCACGCAGACGCCTGCGTTGCACACATCCTTGGTCGTGCACTTGCTGCCGTCGTCGCACGGGGCCTGGTTCACCACGTGCACACACCCCTGTCCCGGAAGGCATGAATCGGTGGTGCAGACGTCGGAATCGTCGCAGTCGAGGCTCCCCGCTCCCTTGCAGACCCCGCCGCTGCAGGCGTCCCCCACCGTGCAGGCGTTGCCGTCGTCGCAAGCTGCGTTGTTGAGCTCGTGGACGCAGGCCTTCTTCGGGTGGCACGAGTCCGTCGTGCACACGTTGGCATCATCGCAACTGATTGCCGCGCCCGGCGTGCACTGGCCGTCCGCACACTTGTCCCCCGCGGTGCACGCATCCCCGTCATCGCACGGAATGAGGTTCGGCTCGTGGTGGCACCCCGTGGCCGGGTCGCACCAGTCCGTGGTGCACAGGTTGGAATCGTTGCACGACTCGGTCCCCTTGGCCACGCACAGGAATCCCTCGCACTGGTCCCCCACCGTGCACGGGTTGTCATCGTCACACGGAGCCTGGTTCGCCTTGTGGCTGCACCCCGCGAGCGGGTCGCACGAATCGTCCGAGCACGGGTTGCCGTCATCACAGGAGAGCGGTTTGACCGGCTGGCACTTGCCGCTCCCGCACAGGTCGTTCAGCGTGCAGACGCTTCCGTCTTCGCACGGAGCCTGGTTCGGGACGTACTGGCACCCCTTGCCCGGAACGCACAGGTCGTCGGTGCAGGGGTTGCCGTCGTTGCAGTTCACATCGACCCCGGGGTGGCACTTGCCCGAGAGACAGACGTCTTTCACGGAGCACGGATCCTCGTCGTCGCACGGAGTCCCGTTCTTGGCCGCCACGAACGAACACTTGCCCGTCGCCGGAGAGCAGTCCGGAGTCAGGCAGGGGGCGTCCGGACCCTCCGGAGCGGGACAGGTGACCACCGAATCGGGATCCACCGCACACTGGTAGGGTACCTCGGACACGTCGCAGGTGAGCGTGCCATTGCACAGGTTGCCGTCCTCCAGGGCCTTGCAGTCCTTGTCCTGCTGGCAATCGCATGCCACGGGTACGCCGGCGCACACGCCGCTGCCGCACTGATCCCCCAGCGTACATGGGTCCTCGTCGTCGCACGGGACGAAGTTGGGCACGTGCTCGCAACCTCCGACCTCGGTGCACGAATCGTCGGTGCACGGATTGCCGTCCTCGCAGACCACTGGATCGCCTACGCATATGCCCTGGTGGCACATGTCGGCCGCGGTGCACGGGTCCCCGTCCTTGCACTCCACGCCGTCGAGCGCCGCCTGGCTGCACCCCTGCTCTCCCAGGCAGGAGTCCTTGGTGCACTCGTTGCCGTCCTCACAGAGGCCGACGTACTGGCCGTCGACTGTGTTCGGCTCGTCGACCTCCCCGTCACAGTCGTCGTCGATTCCGTTGCACAGCTCGGCTGCCGGGACGTCCGCATCGCACGGGGTGAGCCCATCCGGCATGCACACCCGCTTGCCCGGGCACGCCCCGTACTCGTTGCTGTTGCGGCACAGAGTCGAGAGGCCCAGCTCGACCGACCGGGCCGTGCAGGGGCAAACCCCTGCGACTGCCACACACTGGCTGGTCTCCACGCCTTCCACCGACATGGCCTTCAGGCAGGAGAACCCCCAGGGGCAGTCCTCGTCCCCCAGGCACTTCCCTCCGCAGAAACTGCCTTCCTCCCCGTAGTCCACGCACACGTCTTCGGAACCGCCCGGGGCTTTGCAGGCTTCCCCCGTGGCGCACGGCTTGCACAGGTTCGCATGGTCCGAGATGCAGACCCACGCGACATCCGGCCCGCCCGCCCCGATCTGGCGGCATGTCCAACCCGACAAACACTCCTCCTGGCACGTCATGGTGCAGACCCCGTCCCCCATGTGCTCGACGCACCATCCGGAGAGACAGTGCGAGTTCTCCTTGCACGGGTCGAGGAAGCACCCGTCGCCGGGCTTGCAGGCCGGTCCCGGAAGCTCGGCCGCACCGTCGTCCGTTCCGTCCGGAGCCGGCGGCGCATCCTCGGGTATTCCGTCCGGAGCGCCCTGATCCTCGGTCGAGTCCCGGCCCCCTGTATCCTGCGGCAACACCCCGGCATCCGCCCCGATGTCTCCGGCCGAATCCCACGTGATGACGATCCCCTTGCCCCCCGAGCACCCGGCGAACATCCACACGGCAACACAAATCCCAACGGCCAAGGTCCTGGCTGTCATCGCGTCTACCTCCACTCCAAAGCGGGCCATCCCGACGACTTGACATTGAATCACAATCGTTCCCGGGTTCCAAGGCCCATCCCGCGGGAAACAGACTTGATCGGAGAAGGTGGAGGCAGACGTCGCCGAGCGACCAAGCGGAGGCTTCTCGCCGTGCGAGTCTGCGCCGATGCGTTTCCCGCACCGACGGCTTGTGCGGTGCCTATGCGTAGAAGCCAGGCGCACACGGAATCCCGTTGCATCGTCCGCCGGACAGGCCCTATACTCCTTTTCCAAACGGAGGGCGAATGGCCCGGAGCTCTCGCACCGAGGGGGATCCAGATGGAGAATCTGCCGATACAGGGGGATACCAGCGCCAAGGTGGTCGCCGCGGGGGTCGTGGCCCAGAACCAAGGATCTCGCGCGCAGGCTCGGGCGCGACTACAGAGAGGACTAGCCGATGTCATGGTGCGAAAGGGGCCCTGGGCCATCTGAACGTTCGGAGTCCCGCGGCCTTCCAACTCCCTGGGGCGATCCGGTGCCGGCCTCGTTCGGAGTAAAGCGCCATCCGGTGCGGGTCGTCGGCGTCGTGCTTGCCCTCCTCCTTGGGCAGGGCGGCTTCGGCTGTGGCCCCGGTGCTTTTCCCTCTGACGCTGTGGACGGGACCGAGGTGAGTCCGGAGGTTCGGGAAGATCACCGGGCAGCGGATCTTGGCGGAGACGTGCCCGAGGACGCCCCCCCTGCGGACGCCGACGGCCCGGAGAACATGGATGCGGATGTCCCGTCCGACCTCAACCAGGAGGTCCGGCCGTGTGAACCGGCCGATCCGGCCGAATGCGACGACGGCAATCCGTGCACTCAGGACGAGTGCGGGCCGACCGGTTGCACCCATGCCCCTATCGACGGTGCAGCCTGCGACGATTCCGACCCCTGCACCACGGACGATGCCTGCCTCGGCGGGACCTGCCAGGGAAACGCGACGGTCTGCCTGGACGACCTGGAGTGTACCTACGACCTGTGCCTGCCCGATTGCACCTGCATCTTCCCGGTCAAGGCCGGGTTCTGCCTCATCGGCGGCGACTGCCTGGCCGACGGGGCCGACGGACCCTTCCCCTGTCTTGCCTGCCGGCCCGACCTGTCCAAGGACGCATGGTCCGACCTCGAGGACGGTACCCCGTGCGGCGATGACCCGTGCATGAACGACCAGGCCTGTCTCTCAGGGGCCTGCATCGGCACGCCCAAATGCGATGACGGGCTCTGGTGCACGGCGGACCTGTGCGATCCCGGGCCCGGAAGCTGCGTCTTCTCGCCACCGGTCGCAGGTGCCTGCCTCATCGACTCGGTCTGCTGGCCCGACGGCTCCGCACCGGCAGACGGCGGGGGACAATGCCGCCATTGCGACGCCGTTGTCTCCACCTCCAGTTGGACGTTCCGGCCGGACGGGACTCCCTGCGAGGACTTCTCCGCGTGCACGACGGTCTCCGCGTGCCAGCAGGGGGGGTGTGCACCGGTCGGCCCCCTCTGCGACGACGAAGACCCGTGTACCCTGGACCAGTGCAAGACGGAACAGTGCCAGCATTCCCCCGAGGCGGACGGCTCGCCCTGCTCCGAGGATCCGTTCCCCTGCACCGGGGACCGCTGCATCCAGGGCCTCTGCCAGCATCCCGTCGATTCCGGCTGCCTCCTTGAGGGTACCTGCGTCGAGGAAGGCCAGGGCCACCCGCTCGTCCCCTGCCTTGCCTGCCTGCCGGACAAGTCCGCGATCGCCTGGTCGCCGCGGGAAGACGGCACTTTGTGCGACGACGGTCTCTTCTGCACCGACAAGGACGAGTGTGCAAAGGCCCTGTGCCATGGGTTGCCCAGGGAGTGTCCGGCGAGCGTGTGCGCCATTGGCAAGTGCCGCGAAGACCTGGACCAGTGCGAGCTTCTCCCGCTCAGCGATTCCACCGCGTGCAACGACGGCAACCCGTGCACCCAGGCCGATGCATGTCTCGGCGGAATCTGCACCGGCACTGCCAAGGACTGCTCCGCGGCAACGGCGGGCAGCACCTGTCTCAAGGCCTGGTGCAGCCCGGCCGGAACTCCGGATGCAGGCAAATGCCTCACGGCCCCGCTGGTTGCGGGGACGGCCTGCGACGACGGCCTGGCCTGCACTTCCGGCTCGGTCTGCCAGCCCGGCGGCGCCTGCGCCACCGGAGAACCGGTCACGGACGAGGCGTGCTTCGACGCCCTCGGCAAGGGCACGGTCTGCAAGGTCGGGTATTGCATGGAACCCCTGGGGTGTCTGCTCGTCGCAGGTCCCGACGGAATCTCCTGCCCCATCTCCCACGGCAAGGGAACCTGCGTCTCGGGTAGCTGCCACGTTGCCAAGTGCAGCCCCGGCTACAAGGACTGCAACAAGGTCGCGGCCGACGGCTGCGAGACGCTCCTGGCGACCAGCATCCAGCACTGCGGCGCCTGTGCGAAGAGCTGCGACCTGCCCGATGCCACCTCAACCTGCGTGCTTGGCCACTGCGAGGTCGTCGCCTGCACCGGCGGCAGGCTCGACTGCAACGGTCTTCCCGACGACGGTTGCGAGGTGGACCCCAAGACCGACGCCGCCCACTGCGGCAAGTGCGATGCTCCCTGTCTCGCCGACGACCTCTGGCAGACCGGCGCCTGCACCGGCGGCGCCTGCAGCACCGGCGCCTGCCCCGAAGGCTTCCTCAACGTGGACGGCCTGCCCGACAACGGGTGCGAGGCAACGGACGTGATCTGGGTGGACGCGATCAACGGCGGCGAGCCCGGACTGGAGAACGGCACAAAGGATCATCCCTTCGATACCATCGGGAAGGCCCTGCAGGCGGCTACCCCGGGCCGGGCCATCTACGTCCTGTCCGGCAGCTACGACGAGGGGAATCTCGTGATAGCCACCCCGGGCATCGTGCTCGCCGGGGTCGACGAGTCGAAGGTCCTCCTCTCCGTGCCCGGCGGAGTCGAGCGCGGGATCGTGGTGCATGCCGACGGCGTCTCGATCCGGCGGATGACGATCAAGGGGGGACGATACGGCATCGACTTCTCCGGAAATCCGGTGGCTCCCATCCAGGGCGGGCTCGTGGAGGATGTCGTGCTCACCGGCCAGTCCTCGCCGGCCGGCTCGCCCGACCAGGACGTCGCTGCCCTTGCGATCCGGTTCTCCGACGACGTGGTAGTCTCCCGCGTGTCCTTCTCCGGCATCAAGGGGGCCGCCGGTAACCCGGGGTGCGCCACCGCTGCGGGCAAGGGAGGAGACGTTGCCGGAATCCTGCTCCAGTGGACAAGCGGCGTGCAGGTGGAGGAGTGCTCCATCCTTGGCATGACGGGAGGCCCCGGCGGGGCAGGCGGCAGCCAGGGGTGTGCGGACCAGGCCTCCGGTACCGGAGGACGGGCCGTCGGGATCCGCATCGAGGGCTCGCTGCAGTGCATCGTCCAGGGAAGCAGCTTCAGCGGGATCGTCGCCGGCGCTGGCGGGGCTCCCGACGCCTTCGGCTCCACCCTGGCCGGTACGGGGGGGATCGCCGGCGGCATCGAGCTTGAGGACAGCGCCCTCTGCGAAATCGCAGGGAACAACTTCCTGGCCGTGACCGGCGGGGCCGGCGGGAAGGCCGGCTCCCCTCCGGTGACCGCAGGCACGGGGGGTGTCGCAATCGGAATCGGGCTCGAAGGATCCGAGAACAACTGGCTCCATCACAACTCCTTCGGCATCGTGAAAGGCGGGGCTTCGGTCCTCCTGGCCGGAGAGGTGAATGCCGACATGACCCAGGTCGGATACGCAGTCCATGTCGGCCAGGGCGCCGAGAACAACGCCGTCGAATCCTCCAACCGCATCGGAGTCGCACCGATCGTCTACCTCTATGGCGTGGACGGCCATTCCCTGCTCGGTCTGAACGTCCAGACCGAGAGCTGGATCAACCCGACCAACTTCGGGGCCATCGCCGTCATCGCTTCTGCCAATATCCTCGTCACCGGCAACACCGTCTCCTCCGTCAGCGGCGAGCGGGGAGTCACTTCCCCCGGGCCGGGCCATCCGGGAACGGCCGGAGGAGGGGCCGTCGGCATCAGCATCCTGGACTGCGCCGCCTGCGAGGTCGCGGACAACGATGTCTCCAACATCTCCGGCGGCGCCGCAGGGCTGCCCCAACCCGGAGCCGCGGGCATCGCCGGCGGGAGCGCTCTGGGCATACTCCTGTCCGGAGACCAGGCGGTCACGCTCCGCGGCAACACCGTATCCAAGGTCACGGGCGGTCGCGGGTCCGCAGGAGCCTCGGGAGGATCGGGCGGCGACGCCGCAGCGTTTTCGGTGGAATCCTCGGTCGACCTGGTGGTCCGGGGCAATCGCGCTCGCTCGGTTGCCGGTGGGCCGGCAGGAGCCGGGGCGACGGCTGGCACCGGTGGTTACGCGACAGCGTTCCGCCTGGCCGTGGTCGGTGGGCCGATCGAGATGGTCAACAACGAGGCATGGACCGTGGACGGCGGTGCCGGCAACCCGGCCGGCGGCTCCTCCTGTGTCTGGTTCGATGCCAGCGCAGCGATCGACGTGAACCACTTCTCTTGTGCCCGGGTCGGCCAGGTGAACGGAACCGGGAACGGCTTCCTCGTGGCTGAGAAAGGGGCCGGTTCGCTCAAGCTTGCGAACTCCATCGTGGCGTTCGTCTCCGGGTACGGGTTGTCCAACCACCAGGCGAACCCGGTCCCCGCACTCAAGTCCCGCTACACCGACTACTGGAAGTGCAACGCCGGGGAGGTCGACCATGCCTCCAAGGACAACACGCTGCTCATCTCCCCCATGTTCGCCGATGTTGCAACCGGCAACCTGAGCCTTCTGCCCACCTCGGGTTGCATCGATGCCGGCGACCCCATCTCCACGTGCGTGGACGAGCCGGCCCCCAACGGCTGTCGCGTCAATATCGGCTCGGACGGCAACACCGTCTACGCCACGCCCAAGTCCAACGCAGCCCACTGCGCCAACTGCCCGCAGAAGTAGGCGGCGGCGGGGGCGGCGGGGGCGCCTTCCATTCGTCCTATTCGTCCTATTCGTCCTATCCCACCATCCTTGCCAGCCTCTCCCGCCGACGCACCAGGTCCGCATCCCCGGGCCGCAGCGCCAGTGCCCGGTCCACC
>Ga0194127_10007071_pt1 | contig 12516 bp, 9 predicted proteins | sample TA2KigC100mmetaG_FD_148624 | JGI IMG/M metagenome (GOLD analysis project Ga0194127, IMG submission 148624) | Freshwater microbial communities from Lake Tanganyika, Tanzania - TA2015036 Kigoma Deep Cast 100m | ecosystem: Environmental > Aquatic > Freshwater > Lake | place: Tanzania: Lake...
TTAATAAAAAATTTGAATTAAAATCCGAGATATCATTTTATGAATCAAATCAAAAAATAGACATAATTAATAATTATGATGCTAAAAATAATTTAATAATTTATAAATCTGGAAATATAAAAAGTGTAGATAGAATTATTTTAGATGATCTGAAACAAATTATTTATACATTAGTTAGAATACCAGCTTTCAAATCAAATTAAGATTTCATCTATAATCTCTACTTTATATAGATTCGATTAAGATTTCATCTATAATCTCATCTATGTAATCAAAGTATTTAACTTTAAATTCATCATTAATTAAATTAGGATATTTATTTTTAACTTCTTCAATATCTTTTTCATTTTCTTTGGGTACGAAAACTAATTTAACACCAGCTTTTTTAGCTCCTGATAATTTAAAATTTAGCCCCCCAATTTTAGTAATTTTTCCGGTTAATTCAACTTCACCGGTCATAGCAATGTCATTTCTAATAGCCTTTGATAAAATTCTAGATACAAAAGCACTGGTAAATGCACATCCTGCACTAGGTCCATCTTTTGGTGTAGATGTAGATGGTGCATGAACATGAAAACCAAATCTAAAATTTTCCATCAAATGATTATCTAGATTTTTAATTTCAGGATATTTATGTTTATTTCTTCTAATATAATCAATAGCAGCAGTTAATGAACAATGAACTGATTCTTTCATAACATCTCCTTGTTTACCAGTTAATTTAATTTCATAAGTATTTGTATTAGCTGAAAAATTATTAAATATCTGAATAGGAATTATACCACCATCACCACTAGAAGTTGCATATAAACCATTAATAATACCAATAGAAGATTTTTCGTGAATTTTACAATTTTCATTCTTTGGTTTATCTAAAATTTTTATAATAGTTTCTTTATCAATTTTAATTTTTTTATTATCAGAATTTCTAACTTTTAATCTTTCTAAATTAATTGTTAAAAAAATCTGTTCAATTTTTCTTTTAATAGAACGAACACCGGCTTCGTTAGTATAATTTTCAATGATCCATTCAATTAAATCATCAGATATATTAATCCATGATTCATTTTTTAATCCTACAGATTCAGCAATTTCTGGTATAATAAATTCTTTAACTATTTTAATTTTATCATTAATAGCATAAGCACTAACATCTACTTGTTTTAATCTATCTAGTAAAATAGGATCAACTAAATTAGAATCATTATAAGAAAAAATCATTATAACTTTATCTAATGGAAAATCAACTCCTTGAAAAAATCTGTCTTGAAATGTTTTGTTCATATTTGGATCTGTTAAATGAATTAAAATACTGGTTATTTCATTTATTGAACCATGTTTTGAACAAGCTTTATCTAATTCATCAAAATATAAAATACATCTAGATTTACCCATTTCTACCATTTTTTTTATAATTAATCCGGGTTGAGATCCCGAATAAGTATAACCATGACCATGTAATAATTCTCCATCGTTTTGTCCACCTAATGTAATTTCAGCAAATGGAATTCCTAATGCTTTACTAACTGATTTTGCCAATAATGTTTTTCCAACACCAGGGGGTCCAACTAAACCAAAACTAGTACCTTGACTAGACGGATTACTAATCCATTTACCAATTGTTTGTAATAAACCTTTTTTAGCTTCTTCATGTCCGTAAGATAATTTTTTTAGTTTATTTTCAATTTCTGATAAATATTCAGATGATTTTTCAGGATTAGAATTAATATTTTGAAAAAAAGTATCATCTTGATTTGAAGGCCATGGATAATTTAAAATATGTTTAACAAATGTTAATTGTTTATAATATTCATTATTATAAGATTTCATTTCTTCTATTTTTTCAAGTGTTAGAGATTTAATTGAAGGGGGTATGTTTTTATTAGTAACTAATTGTTTTTTATAATCAATATCATCCGATGTTAATGATTTAATTTTTTCTAATTCAGATTTAATATTATTATGAGATTTTTTAATTTTAACTAATAAATAATATGGTAGTCTTTGGCTTAATAAATTATAAATTTGAGGACTTGCTGATTTTTTTTCTTTAGTTAAACCTAATAATAACCCTGCAATATCAGCATTATCTGAATTTCCTAATAATAATAGAAAAATAGATTCATACATTTTTTTAATTTCAGAACCTTTAGATATAAAATCTTTCATAATATTTACAAAACTAGAACTAATTACTTCCATATATTTTTGATAAGATTCTTCCATATATTTAACATAAGCTTTCGAATTCTTAGAATATAAATTACCAATATAGTCATATCTTACAAATTTTTTAATAAACTTGGAATCAATTGAACTTTTTGACAAATCAGATAAGACTTTAATTTTTAATTTTTGAAGAATTGGATAATTAATTTGTGATGTTTTATTATAACATGAAAGAGTATCGTTTAAAAAATATCCTTCTATTTTTAAGTATTCAGTTGAACTTGATAGATTTTTAATCCATAATTCTCTAGATAATTCTAACAAATCATTATCCTCAAATTTAATAGGTAATCTCCAATAATATTCTTCAGCATGATTCGATACATCATAATAATTAATTTTTGTTGGAACAAATATTTTTTTTATTTCATTCAATATTTGTTGTTGTTCTTCTGAGATATCAAATTTATTATTATATATTTCAATTAAATCAACAATGTTATCATAACCTGTTTCATTTATAATTTCTAATAATTCTTTTTCTTGTTCAAATAAAGGTAATTTATCACATGATTTCTTTAAAATATTTATCATATTTTCGATCATAAAATTATTATCAATATCTAAATCAAATAAATTTACCAATTCACTAATTTTTATATCTAAAATATGTTTATTATCTAATTTATCAATTATAAAATTATTATATGATGTATTCAAGTTTTTTGAAATAATAAAAATATTACCCAATATTTGATTCTTTTGATTAAAATCAATAACATTATTCAAAAATAAAAAATTAATGTGTTTTTCTAATCTAAAAATTATTTCAGTCAAATATTTATATCTTTTTTGCAAAATATGTAATTTGAATAATTTGATTTTATTGTTTTCTAAAATATTCATTAAAAATCTAGAGATTTAAATTAAATGATTATCTTAAAAATATTCGTTTAATAAAAAATAAATAAGTCTCCTATTAATATATTTAAACAAAGCACATTATATATAAAAGAAATCAAACGCACTTAAACAAAAAATAAGTGTGTTTGATTTAAAAAAATAATCTATTAATAGATTATATAATAGAATGCCCGGTAAAAACTTAAAACAAACTACTCAAAAAACAGAACCCGTTGTTGTTGAAGCTACTCCTCAAAAAGGGGGTAAAAAAACAACTGCTTCCAAAGTTGAATCTACTCCTGCTCCTGTTGTAGAAGCAGCTCCTCAAAAAGGTGGTAAAAAAACTACTGCTACTAAAGTAGAAGCAACTCCAGCTCCTGCTAAAGTAGAAGCAGCTCCTCAAAAAGGCGGAAAGAAAACAACTCCAGCTCCCGCAAAAGTAGAAGTTACAGCAACAGCATCTAAAGGAGTTAAAAAAGCTCCTGTTGCAGCAGCCAAGACTGAACTTAAAGGGGGAAAGAAAACAGCAACTCCTAAAGCTGAAAAGAAACCTGCTAAAAAAGCTGAAACTGATGTAGAAGCTGAAGGAGAAGAAGGTGATCGCCATGTTCGTTCATTCAAAGTTCGTCTTCCTGGTAAAGAAGAATTTGAAGGACGCTTTACTGGTTTAACTCCTTATCAAGCAGCTAATAAAGCTCTCTCTAAATATTTCCGTGAAACTGAGAAACCCCAAACTAAAATTACTTTTAGCATTTGTGAATCAACTCGTAAATCTAAAAAAGCCGTTTATACCTACATCGGTCAACGTCAAAAACTTGACACTCCTGTCAGCTATAAAATTCAAGATGGACGTGAAATTGTCAAGAACTTCAAAAACTCTCTTAAAAAAGTTAAGAAATCAGAAGCTTCTGAATCTGCTTAAATATATAAATAGAATATAATTATCTCATAATGTGATAATTATTATCTTAAATTAAAAATTGATATTAAAAAATATTAGGTAAATTAATTAATGCTAATGACTAATTTATATGATGTTGTAATGTTTCATTATCCATGTCAAGATGGCTTAACTTCTGGATGGATAACTAATTATTATCATAAATCAAATAACAAGATTATTGATTTATATCCTATTAAACACGGTGATCCATATGATTTTTCAAGATTAGAAAATAAAAAATTAATAATTTGTGATTATGCACCATCTTTAGAAGTATTAAATGAATTAGAAAAAAAGTGTAGTGAAATAAAAATTTTAGATCATCATATCACAGCAAAAGAATCATTACAAGATAAACCTTATGCTATATTCGATATGAATAAATCAGGAGCTGGGCTAACATGGGAATACTTTTTTCCAGATATTGAAATGCCATTATTTATAAAAATGGTTCAAGATAGAGATTTATGGAAATGGTCAATACCTAATTCTAAAGATTTTACAGCTGGATTATTTACTTTGTGGGATGGTTGTGATTATTATGATTTTGATAAAATATTTACAATGTTAGATAATATTTTTACCGATCAATATATGTTTAATTTTTGTATGGGTCTTGGTGAAGTTATTAATCAAGCTAATAGTCAAAGAGCAAAAGCAATTGCTGAAGCTGCTAGTAAACGTGTAGATAAATTTATGGGGAAAAATGTTTGTATTGTAAATTGTTCAGTAGAGCATGCATCAGAAGTAGGTAATATTTTAAGCTCGATGGATAATATAGATTTTGCTGTCATGTGGACTTATAAAAATCCAAATGAATCATATAATGTAAGTTTAAGATCATCCAATAAAGTAGATGTAAGTAAAATAGCTAAAGCTTATGGTGGAGGTGGGGACCCCAATGCTTCAGGATTAACTACTAAAATATTTCCTCCAGTTCTATTTAATAATCCTATTAGTTTATAAAAAATTGATTTAATATTAATTAGATTAATAAATATATATATTAATGCAAGTAGAACAACAAGATAATTCCATTCAATGCAATACATGTGGCTCAACGGTTATGTCTGAATATCATGAAGAAAAATGCAATACTGTTAAAATGTATCAAATTTTAGAAGAAACATTAAATGATAACTTTAAACCAATGATGACTTATGGTCTTGGTGGTTGTCATGCTTTTATTATGATAAATAAAAATACCAAACATCTTATTTTTATTCATCATCCATTTTTTGAAATGATTAAAATTATTTTCAATATGTATTATAATCTTTCAGATAACTTTACTATTATTTTTAAAACACCTGGTACTTGGGTTAAAGAAGAAGATGATAAACACTGGAAAATGAAATCAGAAAATGAATCAATTCAAAGAGAATTTTTGGAGAGACATAATGTAACTGTAAATTTTGTTCCCTATAGTTTAAGTCAATCAAGAGAAGATATCTTTAATTCAACTCTTTATTGTAATTATAAAAATAAGAAATTCGAATATACAGATTCTCAGGGATCTATAAATTATTTTGATTTATAAATTATATATTTCTTCGCACTTTTTATTTAAGATATCTAATTGTTCTTTCCAATTTATATTTTTTGAATTTTCATTAAATAGATTTATTGTATTATTAATTAATTCGAATAAAATTATATTTTTATCACCTAGATCAATATTACCTGATTCAATCTCTGATTTTATATATAAGCATAAATTATTTAATTCCTGTTTATAATCTCTATTATCAATATTTTTATTGTCTTCTTCTAATTGTTCTAATAATGAAAGCTTTTCATTAATATAATCTATTGAAATATTTTCATAACTAATTTCTTCTAATACCGGATTTAAAAATTCACTCCATTCAGGATTTTTAGCTAGTAATATACTTATTCTATTTTTTAATTCGATTTTTCTATCATTATAAAATAATTTTTCGATTCCATCCATTTTATCATCAGTTTGTTCTTCATAATCTGGAATTATTGAACCTATTAAAGCATATGACTCTTGAAGAGAATTTAATGTTTCAATTAGTTGAAAATTATTCATAGTTTCTAAAGATTCTTCTATTTGTTTAAATTTATCTAACATTTCATTTTTATCTGTCTCATTAATAAGATCATTTATTTGTAGATTAATTAAAGAATTTTCGATATGGGTTTTAATTAAATATATATTTTGATTTCTTATTAATTCGGCTTCATCAGTATCTAATAAACTATTAGCTTGGGTAATAATTTTATCAATATCATCACTATTTATTTGAGGTATATCTTTTACTAAAATATTTCTTTCTACTCCTGATTTTCTATCAATTATAATAATGTTTATTATTGAATTAAGATCTACTTTAAATGCTATCTCAATAATTGGAACACCACCAGCTGACACTTTATCAAATATAAATTCACCAATTAGAAAATTCTTATTTGCTATCATTCTTTCTCCCTGATAAACTTTTATTTTAATACTTGTATCACCTGGTGAATCAGTTGTATATTTCTGTCCTCTTTTAACCGGTAATGGGGTATTCTTTGGAATAATTATTGAATATGATCCATCAGCTAATTCAATACCTAATGATAAAGGTAATACATCCATTAAAACAACTCCATCATTAGCTTGATATTTATTTTCTATTATTCCAGAATATAATCCAGCTCCTTCAGATACAACTGATTCTAAATTAGGATGTATCCATGGATTTTTATTAGTTATTTCTTTTATTGTTTTTTGCAATATTGGAATCCTACTAGTACCCCCAACTAAAATAACCCAATTAATGTTTTTATGTAATTCTAAAATATTTTTTAAAGTATCTTCCACTTTTTTAATTAGATCATTTGATAAGTTTTCAAATTTAGTTTTTGTTAAATTATAATTAATTTTCCTATCATTTAAATTTATACTTATTTCATAACTATCTAAATAAGTTAATTTTTCTTTTATTTTCTGCGATTGATTCCATAAAATTGTTTTATTAATATCTACATCCATTAAATTATTTACTCGTATTATATCATCAGCTATTAATTTTGTAAAATTATTTCCTCCTAAATCATTTAATCCTTCACTATGAATTACTTCAAAAAATGTATCTAGTTTTTGTAGAATTGTAAAATCCATAGTACCTCCTCCAGTATCTATTACCAGAATTTCTTCTAATTCTCCAGATGAATGAGATAATCCATAAGCTAAAGCTGCGGCAGATGGTTCATTTATAATTCTAATTACTTTAATACCAACTGATTGATAAGCTGATCTAATTATTTCTCTTTGATTATCATTAAAATTAGATGGCACAGTAATAACAGCTTTTATTAATAAATTATTATCTTTTAAATTCTGATAAATAATTTCAGTTAAATGTTTAAAGAAGATTACTAATAAATCATGATGTGAATAAAAACTATCATCTGAATTAAATTTAAAAATAGTATTATCACCGATTGATATTTTAAAACTATGTATTATGTCTGAAGCATTAACTGGAATATAATTTCCACAATAAATTTTACCGTTATATTTTGCTATTTTTGAAGGAATAATTTTAAATATTCCATCTAATAAAATATTTGATTTATTGTTATTAAAATGTGTTATAACCGTATTGGTTGTTCCAAAATCAATACCTACTAAAATTTCTTTATTATCAATACTCATTAATATTATAATAAATAAATTTATTTGTTTAAACTAATTAAATTTAATTTTACCTTTTGAATTTATCAATCCTATAACTTTACCAGGTTTATTATCAACTATATCATATAATTCGTTTGTTTCTAAATCTCTCAAATAATAATTCTTTTTATATGATGTTAATTCAAAACCATTAATATCTTCAAAGTCATCTACATTAAATTCTGAATTAACTTTTTTCTTTGTTTCAACAATTGGTTCTTTTGTTAGAGGTGTTTTTAATTTACTAATTTGATTTTCTAATTCTTTAATTTGTTTATTTAATGATTGTACAAATGAAACTTTAGTTAAATTATTTAATTCAACACATTTTTCTTGTAATTCATCATTTTTAATTTTCATATCGTGATCATATTTATTTTTAAAATCATCTAATTCTTTTGTTTTATCAGATAATTTTTCTTCTAAAGTATTTATTTTATTTAATAAATCAATATTGGTATCAGCTAAATTTTCAAAATTATTAGAATTACTAATTTTTTTTGAAAGGCTATAAACCTGACTAATTAATGTATTAAGTTGTTTTAAATCATTCATTAATAATATATAAAAAATTGTTTTTATATCTTGTTAATATTAATTTTTAATTAATAATGGAAAATAATTATATTGAAATAAATTATAAGAATAAACCTGTTCAAGTACTTAGATATTTGTCTGAGTCTAATTCACAATTTAATGCTAAATTAGATTATATCAAAAAATTAGAAAATAAAGATGTAGAATGGAAAGAAGCAAATAGATTATCTAAAATATGGCATTGTGTTAAATTTAGAAATTGTAAGTATTCATCAGAAATTTATCATAAAGTGATGTTTCATGATAAATTATAATGAATTTATATATATTACACCTTTTTCACTGAAAAATGGGACAGTAAAAATATTTAAAGTTTTGTTAATTTATAATATTAGTTATACTATGGTTTATATATTTCCTATTAACTCCTACTGAAATTCCTAAGCTCTCAAAGCGAAATTATAAGGCTTTTCATATAGTAGTTTAAAAATAAAAGCATCTAACCGCTTATAATTAAGCTGTCAAGTAGATGCATGCCCATTAAAAAGGATTAAGTTTCAAGGGTGCAATTACTACTTTTTTTACTGTCTTATTTTTCAGTGAAAAAGGTGTAATAGCTATTGTATTCACATTGCAATTATCCATTAATATTATATAAATATTTAGTTATACATCTTAAAAATTTATATAAATATTTTTATAAATACCTTTATTATTTCTACAATTAGCCCAAATTAAGGGATATCTGAAAGTTGAAAAAAATCAAACCAATTACCTATTTATATTATAATTTATATGAGATTCATATTTTTCATAACAAGATTTTTTTTAATATTTCGATTTTTTTATTTGTATATCAAAATTATTATTCATATATATATATATATTAGAATAAAAATTTAAGCTTTTGCTTGATCATCAGACCATTTCTTATTAATTTTGGATAGTGTGATATATCTTGAGTCATCCCATTGTTTTAAATTAACTGGGTAATTTGATGAATCAGAAGGACATACCCTACATGGAGTTGTATTAATACATACAGGAGGTCTTAGCATTGGAACTTTCCATTTATCAGTATTTAAGATTGTATATTCATTGTCCCATTTATTTGATATTTGATCACCAAGAGGTGTAAAAAAATTAGAAGGTATTTCATTATAAACCATATCATTTTTTACTTTTCCTTCTACACTACGTGCTTTAGACTTACCTTCTTTCTTTAGTAATTCTAATGAACTAATGACTTCTTCAACTGTTAATAGTTTTGATCTCGTTTTTAATTGAATATTTTCAATATCTCTTGAATCTAAAATACCTTTTTCATTTAGTTCATTTAGTAATGATTTAAAATATCTTGCAGCTATTTTTCCATTAGTATCAGTAATCTTTCTACTATTTAACAGAACTTTTAATTTATTGATTTCATTTTCAAGATCTCTTTTAACTTTATTAACTTCCATAGCACAACCGACTTTTGATTCAGCTTTATATGATTTATCTATTCTTCTACTTTTTTTCATTTGGGATAGTAGTTTACGTTTTTTAGCTAGATGTCTTTTATGTTTAAATTTAGGTGTAGGAACTTCTGATTTAGGTGTAGGAACTTCTGATTTAGGTGTAGGAACTTCTGATTTAGGTGTAGGAACTTCTGATTTAGGTGTAGGAACTTTTGATTTAGGTGTAGGAACTTCTGATTTAGGTGTAGGAACTTCTGATTTAGGTTGTATTACTAATTTAGATGTTTGAACTTCTGATTTAGGTTGTATTACTGATAATTTAGGTTGTACTATAGATTTAGATGATGAATCTGCTTTTTGTTTAGCAGATTCTTTTTCTTTTTGCATTTCCATTTTCTTTTTTAATAAAGCATTAATATCAAAATTAAGATCTAAATCAAATGGATCTTTTTCTTGAGTAAATCCTTCTTTATTTACTTGTTTATTATTTAATATTGAATAATCAATAATGATAAAACCAATAGTTATTATTGCTAAAATTAAAATTAAATCTTTATTATTTATTTTACTAGAAGGTATCATTTTTAAAATAGTATAAATTAAACCCATAACAACTAAGTATTTGACAATATCTTTAGTAGAAAATAATGTTTTTTTCATTTATATAACATATTAGATATTTTTTATTATGATTTATTTTTTGTTATATAAAATAATTAAGATTAAAACAATAATAACTAAAATTAAGTTTAGTGAATACATAATAAATAGTAAAGAAACATATGGATAAATTCTATTTGCAAAATTTGCAAATATTGGATTTATTACTTCTTTCTCAAGTTTTGACTTATTTTCTTCTTTATTTATTTCGATTACTAATTTAGAGATAAAATCTTTAGTTAATTTATCTAACATTAACAAAACTAAGAATTTTATATTTTAATTTACTCATCTGATAAACTCAGTGTTTTATAAAAAATTTAAAATTATTAGGATTTTTTGCTTATTTAAGTTCAAAAATTATTTAATGTAAGTCATTAATTAACTATTTATAATCAATTTTAATAATTTTATTTTTTTACTTTACAAATATATTCAATATTTATTAGTTGCTGAGTGTAAATTATATGATTTTTAATATTTTACTATTCTTATTATATAAATATTTTGGTTATTTTTTATGTAAATAATATTTTTGAAATTCTACATATTTGAGAAAGAATTTTTAATTATTTTGTATAATTATTCTACTATGGTTTATTTATATAATTTTTTATATAACGTATTTATCTACATATATATTTTTTGAAAAATTAATTATTTCACATAAATTATATAAACTAACATCAACATTATTACACCTTTTTTTTACTGAAAAGTGGGACAGTAAAATATTTCAAGTTTTGTTAATTTATAATATTAGTTATAATATGTTTTATATATTTCTTATTAACTCGTACTGAAATACCTAATCTCTCAAAGCGAAAATTATAAGGCTTTTCATATAATAGTTTAAAATATAAAAGCATCTAATCGCTTATAATTAAGTTGTCAAGTAGATGCACGCCCGTTAAGGATTAAGTTCCAAGTGTGAAATTACTACTTTTTTTAATGTTCCATTTTTCAGTGAAAAAAAAGTGTAATAAGATAATATTTTTTTGATATAACTTATAATTTATTTTTTTTACATGTATTAATGAAAAATTAAATGTCATAACATTAATAAATATTAATTTAGAAATTTTTTTTAAATTACCATATTTTAATTAATTACATAAAATTTGATAAAAAAATATGTTATAAAGCTTTTCTAATATATATCAATATAATGTCTATAAATCCTACATATTACAGTGAAGATATTAAGAAAATTGATAAGATAGAGTTTAGTGTTTTTAGAAATAAAGATGTTAAACTATACTCGGCAGTTAGTAATGATCCTTTTGGAATTGATTTGGCTGAATCTTATGAAAATTATGAACCAAAAAAAGGAGGTTTAGTAGATTTAAGATTAGGAACATGTGATATATATTTAGCATGTACAACATGTGGTGAAAATTCATTAGAATGCCCAGGACATTTTGGTCATACTGAATTAGCTGATCCTGTTTTTAATTTTGGATTTTTATTTCATTTGAAAAATATTATGCAATGTATTTGTTTGAAATGTTCAAATCTTTTAGTTGAAAAATCTGATAATCAATTTAAGAAAGTATTAAATAAAAAAGCTGAAGCAAGATATAAAGAAATCAAAATATTAACTAAAAATGTAAATTATTGTTACCATTGTGGTGTACCTGTTCCAAAAATTAAAAAAGAAGTCAAAGATAGTGGGTCAATTAAAATTATTATAGAACGTGATATAAATATTGGTATGGATAAAGAAGAACTTCAGACTAATATAAAAAAAATTAAAGAGTCATTAACTCCAAGAGATTGTTATAATATTTTACGTAATGTATCTGATACTGATTGTTATATACTTGGATTCAATCCTAAGATGCATCGTCCCGAGGATTTAATCATAGAAAAGTTTCCAATTCCACCAGTTTGTATTAGACCAACCGCTAAAGTAGATTTTATGTCAGCAGCAACTATGGAAGATTCATTAACACTCAAAATTTCTGATATTATTACTTCAAACAAACGTGTAAGACAACAAATGGAAAAAGAAACAGTATCAAATGAGTTATCAACATATAATCAAGACATTTTTAACTTACTACAATATCATGTAGCAACTTATTTTGATAATGAATCAGTCAGTTTACCACGAACTGAATTCAAAACAGGTGGACGAACTACTAAATTTT
>Ga0194127_10007072_pt1 | contig 12516 bp, 11 predicted proteins | sample TA2KigC100mmetaG_FD_148624 | JGI IMG/M metagenome (GOLD analysis project Ga0194127, IMG submission 148624) | Freshwater microbial communities from Lake Tanganyika, Tanzania - TA2015036 Kigoma Deep Cast 100m | ecosystem: Environmental > Aquatic > Freshwater > Lake | place: Tanzania: Lake...
GGCTCATGGTGCAGGTCGTCGACTGCGACCTGGAGTCCGTGCGCCCTGGACTGCCGGTCACGCTCGAGTTCCGGCGCGTGCGCGCCGAAGGCCACGGCGGCATCCTCTGCTACGGCCACAAAGCGGTCCCGGCCGGATAGCCGCGGCCGACGCGAGGTGGGCAATGACCAAGGTCCATGTCTGGGTCGAGCTGACCGACGACGAGTACCGCGCGTTCGAGCACGAAGCCGAACGCGAGAAGCGCACCGTGACGAGTCTGGTCCAGCACACCGTGCAGGTGCTGTGGAACGAGATGCGCCACGACGAAGAGACGGGCACCGACCATCCGATCATCCAGGCCTGACGGCGGCACCCGAGCCTGACGGCGGCGCGTTGCACCGCGCGTCCGCAGCCGTAAGGGCAGTGGTCGTGGCCGTGCTCGAGCTTGTCGAGTGGCCGAATCCCGCCGACAGGTCGTCGGGTGCGGGACGTGGCTACTGCCGGCGGAAGGCGAGTTCGACCACCGTGCCGTCGGCGGTGATCGCGAAGTCCGCTGGCGTGAAGGTCAGGTCGCCGGGCAGCGCGACGAGGCGGTAGCGGCCGGGCAGCAGGCCGGTGAGGCGGGCGCGGCCGGTGTCGTCGAAGTCCGGCATCTGGTTCATCAGGCCGTGCTGCTCGAGCCAGACGCAGATGCCGTTGATGCGCATGTTGGACGGGCCGCCCTGGCGCGGGAACGGGCCGCGCACCATGCCGAGCTGGGACTGCTCGAGCAGGAACAGGACGTGGCCCGCGCGGGCCTTCGCGAAGCCCGCAGCGTCCGCGACCGTGAGCGTGACCGAGACGCCGCGCGTGATCTCGACCGGGATCGGCGCGGGATCGGGCTCGCGGGTCACCGGCAGATCCGTCACCGTGCGCGGCGCGTAGCCCTTCTCCTGCAGGTGGAAGGTCACGTCGACGCGGCCGAGCGGGAGCTTCAGCTGGAACAGCCCCGTGCTGTCGAGGCTGCGTTGCGTCACGTGGAAGCTGTCTTCGGCGGACTCGCGCCAGCCCACGTTCCACGAACCCGTCTCGTCGCTGCCGACGGGCTGCCCCGTCGCAGCGTCGACGAGACGCAGGCGCAGGAGCCCGAGTTCGGGCAACACGAAGTCGACGCTGGCGGTGTCGGCGGGGACGCCCGGGCGCTCGGGCGTGATCGCGCCGTGGGTCACGCGGACGTCGTAGACGCCCCCGGGATCCGCCTCGAGGCGGTAGGTGCCGTCGGCGAGCGTGGAGGCCATGCGCATGCTGCCAGAGGGCCGAGGGTCGAACGCAACGACCCGGCCACCCGGCAAGGGCTCCCCCGAGTGCGTGGTCACGCGACCAGTGATGGTGTGCAGGGTCTCCTGCCAGAGGAAGTCGTGTCTGTTCTCGACGCCGGGTGCGACGGTGAGTTGGGCGCGCTGCACGATCCTGGCGGACCCATCGCCTCGCAGCACGAGTTCCACGGTCCCGGCCGGCACGTTCTCCAGTTCGTAGTCCCCCTTCTCGTCCGTGCTGACGCGCCCGCCGAAGGCCCCATCGGGTCGCAACCAGAACACGCTGCCCCGCCACGGTTCGCCGTTGCACCGTGTCGTGCCGACGATCGTCGCCGCTGGCACGAGCACGAAGTCGACGCGGGCGGTCGCGCCCGGCGTCGCCAGGTGCTGCGGTGCCGAAGTCACATGGACGTAGCCCGTGGAAGTCACGCCAACCGTGTAGGGCTCGGCGCTCGGCAATACGTCGACGCGGTAGCGGCCCTGCGCGTCTGCCTCCGTGAAGAGCCCGAAGGGGTGCGTGCTCAGCGTGCCCGGCAATCCAAACCGCCGGCACAGTTCCTCGAGCGCTTCGTTGCGAGGGTAGGGACGATTGCCCTCGTATGCCGACAGGCTGCAGTGGGCGAGCGGGCTCTTGTCGCTGGCCGTGACCGTGCCGGAGATGGTCGCTGCGCCGACCAATGGCAGATGCAGCGTGCCTTCGGGCAGCGTGTCGACCTTCCAGGCCCAGCGGACTCGGCAGTAGCCGTCGGCCCCGACTTCGATGCTGAAGTCGTCGCCAGGCGCAAGGGAGACCGAGAGCAGGCCATCCGGATGCCGGGCCGGATCACGGTCGTTGAGAAAGCGCCAGGTCCGGGCGTTCGCGATCGGCGCGCGCGTGTCGGCGTCGACGACCTGCACCCGAACCTTCGTCGTCCGCGGCATGGCGAAGTCGATGCGCACGGGCTCGCCGACGTCGTGGACAGAGACCGCCTGCTTCTGCGAGGAGTACCCGGCAAGGTGTGCGGCCAGCACGGTTCTGCCCGCATCGCACGTCGTCTCCAGCCGGTAGTTGCCGTTCGGATCCGTCTGCACCTTGTCGCCCGCACCGCTCGCCAGCGTCGCCCCGGTGAGCGGCTGCCCGGAACCGGCCTCGCACACCTGGCCAAGGAACGTGATGCACTGGCGCAGCACGAAGTCGACGGGCTTGCCAGGCTCGCCCTGCGGCAGCGTCATGCTGCGGAAGTAAGGCGCGCTCGCGACGAGCACGCCGTCGCGCGGCCAACCGGCCTGCACGGGAACGCGGTACTCACCGGCCTCGTTCGTCGTGGCCTCGGCGAGCGGCGCGTCCGTGCTGTCGGCCGACGGCGGCTTCGCCCAGAAGGCGACGGTCGCGTTCGCGACCGGCTTGCGCGGGAAGCAGGTGACCCTGCCGAAGAGCGCGCGGGCCTCGATGGTCGGCCCCGGAGCGGGCGCACGTTCGGTGGGAACCTCGGCCGCCGCCGATGGCGCCGTGACGGGTTCGCGGGCTGCCCATGGTCCGTTCCCGGGCGCGTCGGTCGGAACCGGGCGCGGAGCCTCGTTCTGTCTCGGCCAGCACACCCAGCCGATGGCCACCGCGATCAGCAGCACAAGCACGCCGAGCCACGCCTTCATCGCGCGCACCTCCGCGCAGAGGCTACCTCGCGGCGCCGCGCGGGTCAGCCCCGGCACCCCAGCCCAACTCAGCCCTGCTCCGGCATCGGGTGGACTTCGTGCTCGACCGCCCCCGCGGCGAGCACGTTCGCGACCCTCGCGGCCTCGCCCCACGCAAACCGCAGTGCGATGCCGCAGTCGCTGGACAGTTCGCGCGGCGTCGGCACCAGCTTGACGTCGAGCCCGGCCCGCACCGTGAGCTTCTCGGCCCGCAGCGCCGCCGAGGTCGTGTGGAACAGCACCACGCCGTGCTTCATGACGAGGCGATCTCCGCCACGGCCGCGACCACCGTGTCGATCTGCGCCATCGTCACGAACGGCCCCGGCGCCAGACGCACCGTGCCCGCCGGGAACGTGCCGATGCTGCGGTGCGCCGCGGGCGCGCAGTGCAGCCCGACGCGACACAGCACGGAGTGCTGCTCGTCGAGGCGATGGCCGACCTCGCCCACCGAACGGCCCTCGAGCACGAACGACACGACGGCGACGCAAGACTCCGCCTCCAGCGGCCCGAACAGCCGTACGCCGGGGATCGCGGCGAGCCCTTCGCGCAGTCGCCGGCACAGCTGCAGTTCGTGCTCGCGCACGGCGCCGAGGCCACGTTCGCGGAGCCACGCGAGTCCGGCACCGAGGCCCGCGATGCCGACGCCGTTGGGCGTGCCGCTCTCGTGGCGGTCGGGCAGGTCGGCCGGCTGGTACTCGTGCTCCGAGCCGCTGCCGGTGCCGCCGCGCATCAGCGGCTCGAGTCTTGTCCGATCGAAACCGTCGGCCAGCACGAGGCCGCCGGTGCCCGGCGGGCCCAAGAGACCCTTGTGCCCCGTGAAGGCCAGCAGGTCGACGCCGAGCGCGCGCAGGTCGATCGGCAGCACACCCGCCGTCTGCGCCGCGTCGACGAGCAGCAGCGCGCCGGCCGCGTGCGCCGGCCGCGCGATCGCCGCGACGTCGGCAATGGTGCCCGTCACGTTGCTCGCGTGGTTCACGACCACGAGGTCGGCGCCACGGTGCAGCGCCACCGCGAAGTCCGCCGGCGCGAGCGATCCGTCCGCGGCGGCCGGCACCACGTCGACGCGCACGCCCTGTTGCTGCAGGTGGCGCAGCGGCCGCATCACCGAGTTGTGCTCCATGCCGCCGGTGACGACTCGCTGGCCCGGACGCAGCAGGCCCTGGATCGCCACGTTCAGCGCGTGGGTGCCGTTCGCCGCGAACAGCACGCGCATCGGATCGGCGACGCCGAACCACTCCGCCAGCGCCTCGCGCACGTCGTAGACGATGCGCCCCGCCGCGATCGACAGACGGTGGCCGGAGCGGCCGGGATTGCCGCCGGCGGTGGCGAGGAAGTCCGCCATCGCCGCGGCGACGCCCGGCGGTTTGGGCCACGAGGTGGCCGCGTGGTCGAGGTAGATCACTTGCGCAGCGTGATGCGGGTCGTCGCGCCTTCTTCGAGCGCTTGGGTCTGCCAGCCGAGCTGCCGGCCCGTGCGCTCCACGTTGTTGCGCGAGGTCGACGAGTCGACGAGCACCACGAGCGTGCCCGTGCCGAGTCCCTGCAGCGCCAACCGCGTGCGCAGCGCCGGTTCCGGGCACGAGAGGCCGCGGACGTCGAGGTTCTTGGTTCCGTTCATGGCATCACCTCAATTGGTCGTGGATTCGCGCATGGTCGCGCCGAACAGACACAGAACGACGAGCCCGATGCCGACGGCCCACGGCCCGTAGGGCCCGGGACCGCTCGGGCTGCTCGCGAGGCTGCACAGGTGCGCCACGCCGGCACCGGCGATCATGCCGACCACGAAGACGCCGGCGTCGCCGTCGCCCTCCCCGCACAGAAACACCTGTCGGCCCGGACAGCCGCCAGCGAGCGTGAATGCGAGCCCCGCCAGCACCATGCCCGCGAAGTTCCACGAGGTGCCGGTATGCGCGACGGGATTGCCCTCGAAGCCCGCGTGGAACTGGCCGAGCGCCAGGTTGGTCGCGAACGCGGCGACCAGCAGCGCGACGACGCCGTTCAGCAGGTGCGCATCGCGCAGCAGCAGCACGTCGCGGAACGCGCCGACGGTGCAGAAGCGGCTGCGCTGCGCGAGGAAGCCGACCACGAGGCCGGCGGCGAGCGACAGCAACCACGGCGCGTGCTGGCTGCCGGGCCCCTTCTCCGAGAAGAACACCGGGCCCGTCGGATTGCCTTCCGGCGTGCGGCCGAGCAGCGGCGCGCCGAGCAGCAGGGCCAGCAGAACCGCGGCGAAGACGGGCATCACCCAGGGGACCGCCGGCGCCGCCGGCCGGCTGCGGCCGAGGCTGAAGCCGCGCTTCAGGAACACGATGCCGAGCCCGATGCCGGCGACGAGGCCGACGATGCCGGGGATCGCGTTGCCGTCGCCGCCGGCGAGCCGCAGCACGGCGCGCCACGGGCAGCCGAGGAAGACGAGGGCGCCGATCGCGGCGAACATGCCGAGCACGAAGCGGATCAGCGGCGACGAACCGCCGCGCGGCCGGAACTCGCCGAACGCGAGCGCCGCCGCGAGCGCGCCGAACACGAACGCGAGGATCTCGGGGCGGATGTACTGCACGGCCGCCGCGCGGTGGAAACCGAGCGCGCCCGCGATGTCGCGGTTGAAGCAGGCAACACAGATGCCCATGTTGCCGGGATTGCCTTGTTGGACGAGGAGCGGGGCCAGCACGCCGACGGCGGCGCCGGTGACGATGGGGCCCCAGCGGGAAGACAGGAAACGGGAGAGGCTCATGTCGGAGTCGGAGATCGGGGTGGAGATGCCGATCGGAATGGAGATGCCGCCCGCACGGCGGCGTCTCGTGCGACCCCGCGGCTCAGTGGCGGGACACGGCCGGCGTGCTTCGCGGCGGATGCGGATGCGTCACGCGCATCCAGGTGCAGCGGCTTCAGAGCCGGTGCGACACGTCGAGGATCGTGCCACCTCCTTTCAGGAGGGCCCACCCGCCGCGCGGGCCGGGCCTCGGCTTCCTGTGCACCTGGGTCATCGGATGCTGCCGGGCCTCGCCCGGATCGTGGGAATCGTGCAGAGGCACGTCCGCAGCGGAAGCCTATCCAAGTAGGTAGGTCGGCGCGACCGATGTCGTAGGCGGGCTGGTTCTGCGCGTCGTCGGCCCGACCTGGCCGACCACGGTGCTCAGTCCGCAGCCGCCGGCCCGCGCAGCAGGAAGTCCGTCCAGCCCATGGCGGCCACACCGTGTCCCTTCGCCGTGCCCACGTCGCGCGGATCGCACAGCAGGAGCGGCCGATAGCCGGGGAACCGGCTCGTGAACTCGGACAGCGCGCGCAGATCGGCCAGCGCGAAGCGCCCGACCTTCACGTCGACAGCGATTGCGCCCCAACTGCCGTCGAGCACGCCGGCGATGGCGAACGGCTCCTCGCGCCAGTAGGCGACCCGCTGGCCCGCGTTCCACGCGTGCGCGAGGCAGGCGTTCTCGACCCAGGCGGCGTATCGATCGGGTTCGCGTCCGGGATCGGGCGCGCCGCGCGGATCGACGACGGCGCACAGCGCGTTGCTCAGGGGCACCAGCTTCGGCGGTGCGGCACGCCGCCTGATCGGCTTCTGCGAGTGCTTCTCGAGCCTGGCCACGAGGTATGCCTCCTCGAGCAGTTGCAGGTAGTACGCGATGGTGTCGAGGGCCCCACGGTCCTGCAGGTTCCCCTGCAGCTTCTGCAGCGACACGATCTGCGCCGGCGACGACACCGCGAGCGAGAACAGTTGCCGGAGCAGCGCCGGGCGCCGCACCGCCGCGAGCGCCAGCAGGTCCCGCCCGATGGCCGGCTCGACGATCGCATCGCGCACGTAGGCAGCCCAGCGCACCGGGTCCTTGCGCAGCTTGACCGCGCCGGGGTATGCCCCGGCGGTGACCACCTGTCGCACGGCGGCCGCTGCCGACAGCCCGAACTCCTCGACCAGCGCCGCGGCGGGCCAGTGCGCGAGCACGAGCCGTTCGAACCGGCCGGCGAGGCTCTCGCGCGAGCCGCGCACGAGCCGCAGCGCCGACGAGCCGGTGGCCACGACGTGCACCTGCGTTCCCCGGCGGCGCAGCCGGTCGTGGTGCCCCTTGATCCGTGCGGCCCAGTCGTGGAGGTGCTGCACCTCGTCGAGCAACAGCGTCGCCCGGCCGAACGTCGCGGCGCGCTTCTCCGCCTCGTCCCACAACCGCTCGAAGTGGTTCGGCAGCGACGCCTCCGGACCGTCCATCGCCGCGTAGACGATGCGCTCGCCGGCCGTCTCGGCGAGTTCGAGCAGCAACGTGGTCTTGCCGACCTGCCGCGGGCCGGTCACCACCTGGATCCTGCCCGGTGCCGGTTCGGCGAGCCGCCTGCCCAGCTCCGCGTGGCAGGCACGCAGCGTCATCCGGAGTTCTTCGACCATGGTCGAATAATTATTCGACTACGGTCGAAATGCAACTGCCCACGCGCCCGCCCCCTCAGGCGCTCGCCGCCGCCAGCGCCGCGGCGATGCGCGCGTTGCCGGCGCGGTCTTTGACCGCCGTGCGCACGTAGCGCGCGCCGAACCTGGGGCTCAGCGAGCCGCAGTCGCGCAGATACACGCCGTGCGCGCGGCAGCGCGCGACCAGTTCGCCGGCCGGCAGCCGCTCGGTCGCGAACAGCACGAAGTTCGCCACACCCGGGAACGGCACCAGCCCCGGCACCGCGCCGATCGCCGCCGCGAGTTCCGCGCGCAGCACCCGCGTCTCCGCCGCGCGTTCGCGGTACCACGCGTAGTTCTGCAGCGCGCGCATCGCCGCGCACTGCGCCAGCAGGCCCGCACTCCACGGCGGGTTCCACGGCTCGAGCGCCGCGACCAGCGCCGGGTCGGCGCACAGGTAGCCGATCCGCAGCCCCGACAGCGCGAAGAACTTCGACATCGACTTGGCGACGATCACGCGGCGGTCGCCGGCGACGAGCGCTTCCGCGGTCGGCACCTCGGGCACGAAGTCGACGTAGGTCTCGTCGATCCAGACGCGCACGCCGGCCGGCACCGCCGCGAGCAGCGCGCGCAGTCCTGCGCCGTCGAGGCAGGAGCCGGTCGGGCTGTTCGGGTTCACGAGCACGAGCAGCGAAGCCCCGCTCGCCGCCACCTTCGCCGCGATCGCCGCCGGATCGGGCCGGAAACCGCGCGCCTCCTCGAGTTCGCAGCCGACCACGCGCGCGCCGAGCACGTGTTCGAACAGGTGCCGGTACTCGCTGTACATCGGGTCGAGCACCGCGACCGTGTCGTCGCGCCGCACGAGCCGCGGGAACGCCAGGTACATCAGGGCCGACGTGCCGCCGCCCAGGATCACGTGCCCCGGCGACAGCCCGTGCCGCGCCGCGATCGCCGCACGCAGGCCGTCGCCGTGCGTCGGCGGGCTCGTCTTGACCAGCCACGGCAGGTGCTCGCGCAACGTCGCCAGCACCGCGGGCGCGGGTTCGTACCAGGCATCGAGCACGTCGGCGTCGACGATCGTGGACCGCCGCGCGAGGTCGCCGAAGTCGCTGCCGATCGCGTCGAACGACGCGCCGCCGTGGAACGCATGCTGGGGCGTCTCGGTCATCGGCCTGCTTGGACCGCGCCCGGGCCGCGGATGCAAGCCCGGGCCTGCCCGGGTCTGCCAGCGGCCGTCCCGCAGCAGTATCGTGGGCCGCGTTTCCGCGACCGGCCCGAGGAGTCCGCGCATGCGTCGGAGCCGCGCCCTGTCCTGCCTGATCCTGTGCACCTTCGCGGCGGCCCTGCGCGCGCTGCTCGCCCCGGCGGACCAGCCGGTCGACGCATGCTTCGCGATGCGCTTCCAATGACGCCGCCGCGCCGTTGAGCCCGCGCGCGCGAGCGGCTTCGATGCCGCGATGCGCACCGCCCGCGCCGCCGTCTTCCCCGCCCCCGACCGCCCGGTCGAACTGCGCGACCTGCCGCTGCCCGACCTCGCCGCGGGCGAGGCGCTGCTCGCGGTCGAGTGCAGCGAGGTCTGCGGCACCGACGTGCACCTGCACCACGGGCTGCTCGCGGGCGTGCCCTACCCGCTGATCCCGGGCCACGTGACGGCGGGCCGGCTCGCGCAGATCCGCGGCGAACTGCGCGACGTCGACGGTGTGCCGCTGCGCGAGGGCGACGCCGTGACGTTCCTCGACGTGCACCGCACCTGCCACCGCTGCTGGTACTGCCTCGTCGCGAAGGCCAGCACGCGCTGCCCCGAGCGCAAGGTCTACGGCATCACCTACGGTGCCGCCGACGGGCTCTGCGGCGGTTGGGCCAGCCACCTGCACCTGAAGGCCGGCACGCGCGTGATCCGCCTCGGCGGCACGAGCGCGCGCGACTTCCTCGTCGCCGGCTGTTCGCTGCCGACGGCGCTGCACGCGCTCGACCGCGCGCGCATCGGCATCGGCGATATCGTGCTCGTGCTCGGCACCGGACCGGTGGGTCTCGCCGCCGCCGCGCTCGCGCGTGCAGCGGGTGCCGCGACCGTGCTCGCGATCGGCGGGCCCGCCGCGCGCCTGCCGGCCGCGCACGGGATGGGCGTCGATGCGGTGCTCGACTTCACGGCGCTGCCGCCGGCGGAACGCGCCGCGTGGGTGCGCGAACGCTCCGGCGGCCGCGGCGCCGACGTCGTGATCGAGGCCACCGGCGCGCCCGACGCGGTCGTGCAGGCGATGCGCTGCGCGCGCGACGCGGGCCGCGTTGTCGTCGTCGGCCAGTACACCGACCACGGCGGCGCCGAGTTCAACCCGCACCTCGACCTCAACAAGAAGCACCTCGAGGTGCTCGGCTGCTGGGGCAGCGACTACTCGCACTTCCACCGCGCGGTGCAGGTCGCCGGCCATGCGCGGCTCGGGGCGCCGTGGCGCGCGCTGCCCGTGCGCGAGTTCGCGCTCGCCGACGTCGCCGCGGCGCTCGACCTCGTCGCGCGCGGCGAGGTCGTGAAGGCGTTGGTGCGGCCGTGATCGCGCACGAGCTTCGCGCCACCTCCGGTGTCCCGGCGCCTCGCCTGGCCAGCCGTCACGAACCCCGCCGTGGCCGATCGGCGGACGGCCGTAATCCCGTTCCTCGCTCGCCCCCCTTGCGAACGAGCACCCACCCCTGCACGACGCATTGGGGTATCCTCGAGGTACTCCCACCGCCTCCCTCAGGCAACCAAGGAACCCATGCACAGAACACTCCTCGCCAGCTGCTTGCTGGCCCTGCCCGTCTCATTGTCAGCCCAGGCCACCCAGGGCTATCTCGTCGACTCGAACCTCGACCAGCTGTTCCTCGTCGACGTCGCCACGGGCGCCGCGACCTTCATCGCCAGCACGGCCAACAACGGCCTCGCCACACCCGCCGATCTGGCGTGGCACGCGGCGACGCAGCAACTCTGGACCATCGACCTCGCGGGTGGTGAGGTCGGCACGATCGACACCACCACCGGCACGTTCACGCCGGTCTACCAGACCGGCCTGAACGGCTGGCAGGGCATGGCCTGGGACGGGGGGACCCAGAAGTTCTACCTCGCCAACCAGAGCGGCCAGAACTACGTGCTCGACCCCGCGACCGGGCTGACGACCACGCTCGGCGCCTCCATCCCCAGCCTCATCACCGCCCTCGACATCGACAACGCCGGCACGCTCTACGGAATCGACTTCAGCACCGGCGCGGTGCTGTCCATCGACAAGACCACCGGGGTCAGGACCCAGCTGTCCACGACGCGGGGCGGCATCCAGGGCCTCGGCATCGACCAGGTGACCGGCGTCTGGTACGGCGCCGACACCAACACCGACTCGCTCTACATCATCGACCCGCTGACCGGCGCCAACACACTCGTCGGCGCGCACGGCGCGGGCGTGCAGTTCGCCAAGGGCTTCGACCTGATCGACGCCGGCGTCGGCAACTACGCGACCAAGGTCCGCTTCGGCACCGGCTGCTACCAGAGGTTCGCTTCGTTCTACGAGAGCGGCCCGTTCGACCTGTCGAACACGAGCCTGCAGTTCATCAACACGGGCAGCGGCTACCTCGCGGTGCCCACGGCGAGCACGTGGTACACGCCGACGTCGTCGCCGGTCACCATGGGTGACGACCAGGTGCTGCCGTTCACCCTCAACTGGACGCTGCCCTACCCAGGCGGCACGACCGGCACGCTCTACGTGTCCAGCAACGGCTTCGTCAACGGCGCCACCAACGCCTTGAACGGCTGCTGCTCGTTCAGCATCGCGCAGTTCCTGACCGCCGGGCCATGTTGGTCGGCGCTGTGGCACGATCTGAATCCGGGCGCGGGCGGCACGGTCCACTTCGACACCGATCCGGTCACGCAGACCGCCTACGTCACGTTCACCAACGTGCCGCAGTACGGCACGAGCAACCTCAACACCTTCCAGTACGCGTTCAGCGCCGCGGGCATCGTCGAACTCCGCTGGCAATCCTGCGCCGTCACGGCGGCGGGCGTGGGCTGGAGTCCCGGCCTCAACAACCTGAACCCGGGCAGCATCGACATCTCGGCCACGCCGATCATCGTGACCTCGCTCACCGACGCGGCCCCGCTGAGCCTCGATGGCAGCGCGCGGCCTGTCCTCGGCACGAACGTGGCGATGAACCTCACGAACATCCCGGCGACCACGCCGATCGCGGCCGTCATCTATGGCCTCACCAAGTTCGATCCAGGCCAACCGCTGGCCGGTATCGGCATGCCGGGCTGCTTCCGGTTCTGTTCGCCGGACGCGTCGGTGCTGCTGATCGCGCCGGGCACGTCGGCCTCGAGCGTGTTCGCGATCCCGAACAACCCGATCTTCGCGGGCGTGCACGTGATCGTGCAGGGTGCCGCGTACGATCCGGCGGGCAACCACAACCAGCTCGGCGCCCTGTCGTCGAACGGCGTCGACCTCGGCCTCGATCTCAACTGATGGCCTGCGAGGTCCCGGGGCCCTGACCCCGGGCGCGGCCCTCCGGTCGAGCACTTCGGCCGGGGGGCCGCTGCGTTTCCGTGGCACGCTGGTAGGGCTACTCGAACTGATTCCGGCGCGGAAGCGTGCGCCGCCCCATGGCGGCGCCTTGATCCGGCGCCCCGCCCGTCGCCCGTCGACGCCGCCCCGGTGCGGACCCGATCCGGCGCCCTGCACCCGCCGATGCCGCCGTGATGCTGCGCCTTGCTTCCCTGTCGCTGTTGTCCCTCGACCTGGCAATGACTGGCCGGGCCCAGGACGACGAGCAGCCGGTCCCGCTGCCAAACCCGCGCCGAGCCGCGGCAGCAGCGCCGGCCAATCCACGTACTCGAACAACAGCGCCGCCTGGCCTCGCCAGCAGCCGCAGGTTCGGCAACAATGCCGGAGCGCCGGCCATCCCGCCGCCGATACGAGCCCGCCATGCACCTACCACGACCGACGTCGTTCCTGTTCCCTCTGCTCGCCACCGCCCTCGCGCACGCCCAGATCCCCCAGGAACTGCTCGGCACGTGGATCGGCACGAGCGAGCTCAATCGCGACGAGAAGATCACCATCGAGAAGGGCGCGATCGTGGTCGGCGGCGAGCGCATGCCGCTGAAGCTGCACGGTCCTGGCGTGTTGGTGATCGGCGGCGACGACGGGGACCGCGCCGAGTTCAAGGTCGCCGGCGACGTGCTGACCCC
>Ga0194127_10007073_pt1 | contig 12515 bp, 12 predicted proteins | sample TA2KigC100mmetaG_FD_148624 | JGI IMG/M metagenome (GOLD analysis project Ga0194127, IMG submission 148624) | Freshwater microbial communities from Lake Tanganyika, Tanzania - TA2015036 Kigoma Deep Cast 100m | ecosystem: Environmental > Aquatic > Freshwater > Lake | place: Tanzania: Lake...
GGGGTAAACGAGTCTATTTTTTTTTTGGTTTCTTGTAGTTCATTAATTCTTTTAAATAAGTGTTTCATGTTTCTCTTTTTAGTAAAACTGGCAATTTTACTTTTTGTTGCTGGACTAAATGATATACTTTTACTTTTACTTTTACTCTTACTTTTACTTTTACTCCTAGGTTTGGCTATTTTTGTCTTGTTATTTAAAAATGTCATAAATGGTGGCATTGTTGCCTATTTAATTATATATTATATTATAAAATATAATAAATATATAAAAATTAAATAGTCACTTGAGTGCTTGGATTATAATTAATTAATTCATTATCTAATTTATTGGTTAAATTAGCAAACTCATTAATTTTAGAACTAGTTAAATCGGTATAGTCCACAATATAATGCGTATCATTTTTATGAAATGGAATAGGGTCTCCTTTAATTGCTAATGTTGGAGAGAAAAATAGATTATTGTATTTAGTGTCTTTTTGTATAAATGAAGACACTGATTTATTTGTTCCACGTCGTCTTAAATATTCTTGTTGGGTTGGTGTAATACAAGCACAGCCTTTTGATGTGCTATATTCACTATTATATAGACAACATTCAGGTAAAAATTTGTTATTTTCTAATAATGGTTTACTCGGGTCAATTGCTACATTATTATAAGATTTTAGATTTAGGCCACTATTTTTAAATATATGTGAATACAGTGGGTTATAAGATAAATTATTTTTTGAAGTGTCAAAATTACTATAATCTAGTTTAGTAAATGCTTCTTTAACTTTTATAAAATAACGAGTAAAAGCATAATATAAAGAAAAAATTATAAATAATGTTAATTTATCAAAAATTAATACAAATAAAATTGCATATGTTCCATATTTTATTATATTTTTTTTAAGTCTCTCATATTTACTTCCAGAATTAGTTGTATTTGTTTTTTTTGTTAATGGTTTTACCATAAGCTTATATATATAATATATATAAAGAACAATATAAAAGTTTAAAAGTTTAAAAGTTTAAAAGTTTAATATATTAATTATATTTTGCAATAATTGTTTGAGGAATTAAAATAGTTTTATAACTCTCTAATTTTTTATAACATTTATTGATTGTTACTTCACTAATTTTGCTAACATTATTAATAGCCGATTTTGATATGTTTAAATTACATGTTTGTGATACAAAATATATAATACCCCCCGCAATAGAATGAGGAGTATTTTCTGGTATTAAATGTAATTGTTCAATCTTAAAGGCAACAAATTTACATAGATTTGTTAATTCATTATTTATACATAATTTGCTGCAAAATCGTTCAATAAATGATGTGGGAGTTGTTTTACTTAATGATGTAATATCTTCATTGATTTCATTAGTTTGTTCTAAATCATTTATAACTGAAAGCGCATTTTTACAACCTTTTGTAGCACTAGCATTATCTAAATTGAAAATATTGGCAATTTCTTTTGCTGTTCTTGGATAATTATTAATTCTACATGCTATATATATAGAAGCCGCAATAATACCATCGCGATTTAATCCCCTATATGTTTTTGTTTCAGATATTTTTTTATGGATTCTCATAGCCTCATCAATAATGATTTTGGGTATTCCAGAGTTTTGCGAAATTACAGAAATAAACTGAAATTCATCATATTGCGATTTTTCTTTATATGGGGGCATAGCTTGCCAGTCTGTATATCTGCGAATTTTATGCATTTCATAACTAGACTTTCCTATACATAATACTTTACAACTATATGACGATTCTCTTAATAATGGATTAATAGGCATTCCACATCTTGTTGGGTCAGAGTGGTTATTATCGTCATTACCATAATAACGCCATTCTGCCGATGTGTCTAAATTATCTTTATAAATAACTCCACATTTATTATTTGAACATGTTAAAAATCCATCTTCCCCTATAAATAAACAATACTTACAATTAATACATAAACCGTCATTTTTATTTAATTCTTGCTCTTTAATATATACACATTCAAGTGTTTTATTAGTATTAACTTCTTCATCAAACATAGTCCATAAATTTTTATTTGAACTAGCTTTTTGCTTTATTTTTTTTGTAGTACAATTGGGTTGTAATGAGCTAATAATGCTTGATTCTTGAATCATTTAATAGTCAAATATATTTAATACTTTATTAATAAACTTATTTGTTTCAATTATTTATTTTATTTATAGCATTTATAGCATTTATAGCATTTATAGCATTTATAGCATTTATAGCATTTATAGCATTTATAGCATTTATAGCATTTATAGCATTTATAGCATTTATAATATTTATAATATTTATAGTATTTATAGTATTTATTATAATAAATATTAATTCTATTATTTATTATATATTATTAGTAATATATAATATTAGTCTATTATGGATTTTTTATCAGATAATTTTATAGCTGATTTTTTTACAAATCCTAGAAAAACAGATAAAGAGTTTAACCAATTTATAAATGTTAAATTTACAGAATATTTAAATAATACAAATTTATTAGCAAACATAGTCAAAGACTATGAAACAAATAAAACCGGTCAAAGCAAATATTGTGATGAATGCAAAGATTTATATATATTGACAAATTCTATATTTGACAATTACATTAAAAGAATTAATATACCATTTAATATTAATATATATGATGAAACAAATCCTGACACTAAAAAAAATTATAAAAATAAAGTATTGTATTTTTTTGATTTAGAAGATTTAAAAAAAATCTTAGCTTCAGAGAATTTAAAAGAGTCAAGCGGAGATGATGAATTAAATAAAAAGAAAATCCTATGTAAAATTATTTCTGTAATATTTATTAAGATTTATATTATTATAAAATCAATATATGAGACATTTAATAACTATAAAGCACTAGTTGAAACTAGTAATGAGCCGTTAATTAATGATGATAGCACTTTAATTAAAGAAACTAGTAGCACAAAAGACGAACTTATGAGGCATGATGAAGTAAAAGATGAAGGTCCATATGAACTTAGAGAGCAACGTCAAGATGAACTTAGAGAGCAAGGTCAAGATGAACTTAGAGAGCAAGGTCAATATGAACTTAGAGAGCAAGGTCAAGATGAACTTAGAGAGCAAGGTCAATATGAACTTAGAGAGCAAGGTCAAGATGAACTTAGAGAGCAAGGTCAAGACGATGCTAGAGAACTATATGAAGCTAGACAGCGAGACGAAGCTAGACAGCGAGACGAAGCTAAGAGACTACAACCAGAAGTTTTACCTGAATTAGGACCCAAAGAAATTCCCGAATTAGGACCTCAAACAGTTCCTGAACTTCCCAAAACAGTCCCAACACTAGCTCCAACGCTAGAACAAATTAATAAGCCAAATCTTATAATAAATGAAGATGGTCCAAAGCCTGTAATAAATGAAGCTGTTCCTAATCCTAATCCTAATGTTAATGAAGCTGTTCCTAATCCTAATCCTAATGAAGCTGTTCCTAATCCTAATCCTAGTGTTAATTACAATCCTAATCCTAATCCTAGCGTAGGTGGAAATTATATAGTAGATAAAATTCGTGATTTTTTTCCTTTTACTAACTATGAAGAAGAACCGCCAAGCGAAACTGATGTAGAATATGTTAAATATAAACCAACCAAAAATTTATTTTACTCCATTTTCGTAATTTTATTTACAGATTATTTTGAACTCAACTCAAATAATTTTAGTGAAAAAACATTAAAAGAAACCTTAGACTCAATAAGTAATGATCTGTTTGCTAAAAATTTAGCAAAATTAGCAAAATATTTTTGCGACGAACAAAGGGATGATAAGCGCCATAAATTATTTGAATTAAGCACAATTACAAGGCGTTCAATCATATTTGATGACTCTATTGATACATTAAGTTTTTTAAATTTAAAAGTTGATTACAAAAAGGAAAAGCAAAGTAATTTAGAAGCTCTAAAGAGTAAATCGGATGAATTAGATAGCATATTAATAACTTGTAAAGACTATTTAAAAACAATATGTGCTCATATAGTTAGAGACGACAGTCAAAATAATACAAGCAACCCTTTAACGGGTGGGCTTAATGGTGACCCTAATAGCGACCCATTAACTAGCGACTCATTAACTAGTGACCCATTAACTAGTGACCCATTAACTAGTGAAAAATTAACAAGCAATCAAAATAATGATGACCTATTTAAAAATATTAATTACAAAGCATTTGCTTTTATTAAAACAATTTTAAATAAAATGATAAAACATTATTTTTATAACAGAAGATATTTGTATACAAAAATAATTAAAAATATAGTTGTTTTTGATAGAAAAAAGAAACAAATTACTAAAATAGATGATAATTTAACTTATAATAAAATTTTATTGTTAACCCATAAAACAAAATATAAAATATTAGAACTCAATTATTATATATACAAATATAGTAGTGCTATTTTAAAAGTATTTTATGATGAGCTAAATAATTTAGACAAAAAGATTGATGCTAAAAAAAGAACTAACATAATAAGTAGAGCTTTAAATTTTAATACTAATTATGGTGGAAAACGCAATAAAAAGATAACGCGTAAAAGAGTAATGCGTAAAAGAGTAACGCGTAAATTACACTTTTAATTTTTCTAGCAAATTATTATTATAAACCAGATTCCCTGACGGTTTATATGATTTTGTATCTTTATAATTAGAACTTGATGCATGTGTATTTTTAATTTGTTTAGTACTGGAAAATAATAATTCATTAGAGCTATTAGTAGTTTCAATTTGGGTTTCTTCTAAATTTGCATTTACAATGTTACCAAACTCATCGATCACTGTTCCTGTTTTTTTTTTAATTTCATTACGAACATAACTTGGAACCCACAACTTCCAACTAATAAATAATAAATTGGGATGAGTATAACGCACAACAAACTTATTTTCCCTAAGCTTTTCTATAACATATGCCGTACAATCTCTATAATCATACATAGGAATACCTATAATTACTTCGGGCATTATATACCAACAACAGTTTTCATTAACCAAATTTCTTGAAACATATTTTATTTTATTGTGTATTCTAACCAATATTTTATTGTAATTCTTTAGTATATTCAAATCTTGCTGTTGTTTTTTTACATATAATTCATCTATATTTAATTTTAATGAATCACCATCATTGTCCATTTTATTTGAAAAATTATAAAAAGGATCGCTCGCCATATATATGTTATTTTTAATATAATATATTAAAAATAACATAATAAACATATAAAAATAATATTAAATATATAAAAATAATATTAAATATATAAAAATAATATTAAATATATAAAAATAATATTAAAAGTTATATAATTAAATATATAATACAACTGTTATGCACTAACATGTCACATACAAAAATAGAGCATCTTGTATTATGCGGAGGAGGTCCTGTTGGATTAGTTCAATATGGTGCGCTTAAATATTTAACTAGTATTAATTATTTAGACTATAATAATATTAAATCTGTATATGCTACATCAATAGGTGGTATTATATCATTTGTTTATTTAATTAATTTAGAATGGTCTTGGATGGACGATTTTTTAATTAAACGACCTTGGGAAAAACTTGTTAATTTTACACCATATGATTTTCTAAATATGTTTTACACCAAAGGACTATTAAATATTGACTTTATTACTAATTGTTTAAAACCCCTGTTTTTAGCTAAAGATATAGAGTTAACAATTACATTAAAAGAATTTTATGATTTAACAAATATTGAGTTTAATTTGTATACTTGTAATTTTACAAAATTTAAAAAAGAAAAACTTAATTATATTAAAAATCCTGATTTACCAGTTATTGAAGCAATATATATGTCATTAACAATACCTATATTATGTGTTCCTTTTTACAAAAATGATTGTTTTTATTTTGATGGAGGCATACTTGTTGTATGTCCGTTAAATGAATGTATAATAGATAAAAATTGTGACGAATCAACTATATTATGTTTTAAAAATGATAAAACTTGTCCTATTGACTTAGCTAATGAATTTTATAAAAATTATTATGATGCTAGTGGTAATCCAGTAATTTGTGAAAGCGACCCAAGTTCTGGTAATAAAAATTTATTGAGTAATAATTCTAATTTATTTGAATTAATTATTTTTATAATTAAAATACTTTTTAATAAAATATCTACAATAGAAAATGTAGATGTTAATATAGAAAACTCAATAAATGTAGCATTAACAGAACAAATGGTCAATCTTGCATATTGGAGACATGCATTTACCAGTGACAGTGAGCGGAGTTATTTAATAAATCTTGGAAAAATACAAGCAGAAAAATATATGGCAAAAACTGTGTAATCATAGTTTAAGTAGATTTATAATGTGTAAATGTTTCTAAAAATTGTATTAAATTAGTTTTATTTGGTCTAGCATCATAATCATATACTTTATTTTTATATATTAATTTTATAGATGGATAAGCCTCTATTTTATATTTATCAGCAATAGTAGTTTGTTTGTCACAATCTATTTTTGTAAGTGTAATATTATAATTAGCACTGCCATTTTCTCCTTTAATATGTTCTTCAAATCTATTAATTTCTGGCATAGATTGCTTACAATATGGACACCACTCTGTATAGAAATACAATACCAATATTTCATCTTGCTTATTAACATTATTAACATATTCACTATTTAATACATGCTTTTTGCTAATTATGTCTTTTATATAATTATTATATAATAGTAACATTAATGTAATAAACATTAACACTAATAAAACCATAAATAACATATATGATCTGTCACTTAAAGTAGTTCGTATTACTATTTTAAAATATTCAAGAAAATTTTCCGCTATTTTAAGAATTAACATATTTATATATAAAAAACAAATAAATAATAATATTTACACATATTATATTATATTGTGTAATATAAATAGTATTATATGAAGAAAACATATAAAAAAATTGTTAAAAGTCTAAAGAATGTTAAAAGCCTTAAAAAAAAATTTATTTATAATAAAAAAGATTATAATAGTGGTGATGGTATGTTAACCAGTGTATGGGGTCCTAGTTTATGGCATTATTTACATGTAATGAGTTTTAATTATCCATTAGAGCCTACAAAACTACAAAAGCAAAAATATAAACAATTATTATTAAATTTACAATATACATTGCCTTGTAAATATTGTCGCATCAATTTAAAAAATAATTTTAAAAAACACCCATTAGTAGATAAAATATTTGAAAATCGCTATAATTTTTCATATTATATTTATAACTTACATGAACATATTAATAAAATGTTAGGAAAAAATTCTGGACTAACGTATTGTGAAGTTCGTGATCGTTATGAACATTTTAGGTCTAGATGTACTGTTGAAAAAAATGTATTGTTTAATTATACAAAAAAGAAAAAAGAAACAGGTTGTACTACTCCAATGTATGGAAAAAAATCAAAATGCGTAATAAATATTGTTCCACAAGAAACCAAATGTAAAACATTTAATATTGATAAACAATGTCTAAAATCTAAAATCTAAAATATAGAATTTAATATATTAAATTATATATTTTTAATTATATATTTTTAATTATATATTTTTAATTATATATTTTTAATATATATAATTTATATAAAATGAAAAATAGACATTCAAAAACAAGCAAAAAAGGTCCAAACTTATTTAGTTTAACTAAATCGCGTTTAATAAATTTAATTAAAAAACTAACCAAAAAAATGAATATTAATAAAAGATATAAAATGCGCGGCGGATGAGGAGAAGCTGTGTCTAATCCATAAGACTTTGACGCTAAAATAATAATAATACTAATATGATACTATTATGATAAATTATTTTACACTAATTCATAATAGTGGAGAGCAATAGTATATGTTAAATGTTAATATGCTAAAATAGCATACTAATATTTAGTAAAAGTTAGTACTATAAAAATTACATACCAAATGTGCTAAAGTCAGTTAATACGGGTCTTGGTAAAAAGGCATTATCTATTCCTTGTTCGTATTTTGGTACTTTTTTACATTCAAAGTTTGGTTCGGGACATCTTTGAGGTGCGGGACAAGGTGGATAATCTTCTTTTGCTATATTTTTATTAAAGTTAATAGAATTAGAATTAGAATTAGAATTAGAATTAGAATTAGAATTAGAATTAGAATTATAACCATCTGAATTTTGTGCCAATAAATTACCAGCATAATCGAAGTTAGGTGTTTGCGACGTAATTGCCTTCATTGTATTTGCACTGCTTTCTAATGTTGTTGCATCACTTTGATTTAAATAGGCATTTTTAGCCATTGATGGACTAATCTTTGGTCCAAATAATGATTCTGCATAGTCTAATGGGTTCATTGAATTAACAGGATTTGCTATTGGATTAGATGGCAAATTCATTGCTGTTTCAAAATTATTATATATTGGTGGAACATAGTAAGCACCTAATCCTCCATCTTGTAATAAATAAGAATATATTTCACTATCACTATATCTGTTGCCTGCACCAAACAATGAGCTTAATAATCCTAAATTTAGATTTGTATCACCTAATGTAACACTACCTCCTGTTGCTGTGGCTGTTGCTGTTTCACCACTTGCTGTTTGAATTTGTGTTCTTACTGGATCTGTTGGTGGATCAATAATAGTGTTTAAATAAAACTTTCCATTGAGAATTAATGGTTTGGCATCAACTGATTCAGGTGTCTTTATATTTACATATAAGTTTGTCAAATGAATATTTGAAGACGGCTCATAAATATTTCCAGAAAACTCTTTAATTAACATATTGAAATTATTCACACTAGTTAGTGGACTATAACTCAGATCTATATTTAAGACAAGTGTACTATTTATAGTAGTACTATAATGATAAAATTGAGCATTTGATATATCACTAACTGCTAACATGCCATACTTGGTATGAAAGTCTCTAAATGAAGCATCCGTTATAGTAGTTGAAGTATAAATGGCATCATTTATTGAAAAATCGGGATATCGTCTTAGAGATAGTCCAGTTATTCCATCTGTTAGTTTGTATTTACCAACAACGGGATAGGTCAATTTATAATACGTATAACTTGGGTCAGCTGGATTAGGTCCAATCTCTTTTAGAAAAGTTCCGTATTTAATATCGGTTTGTTTAACACTAGCAATATTTGCCAAACCTTCTTTAACATTTATCATATTAATATACACAATACATGATAATATTACAAGCATTAATAAAAAAATTATTAACATATTATTTTTTTTAAAATTGAAATTCATATTTATATTAAATATAGAATATAATTTTTCTATATAATTTTAATGTCTAAAGTTATTAAGTCGTGCCTTTTAAAAAAATATGATGCTAATACTTTATTTGAAATTGGAATTGATGAAGTAGGGCGGGGACCTATGTTTGGACGTGTATATAGTGCTGCTGTAATTTTACCAATTAATGACACTTTTAAATATGAGTGTTTAAAAGACAGTAAAAAATTTAGTTCACAAAAGAAAATTAGTGAAGTTGCTGATTATATAAAAGCAAATGCCTTATTTTGGGCTATTTGCTATGAAGACGAAAAGGCGATTGACACTTTAAATATTAGAAATGCGACTTTAAAAGCAATGCATAATGCTATTAGTGTTATACTTGACAAATATTACAAGACTACTATTTGTGAAACTAATGACTTAAACGAACAATTTTATTTACTAATTGATGGAAATGATTTTAAATGTTATACATATTTTTGTAAAAAATCAAATGTTATAAAGCAATTAAATAATGTCCTTGTTGAAGGAGGTGATAATAAATATTGCTCTATTGCTGCTGCTTCAATATTAGCAAAGGTAGAGCGTGATAACTATATTAGAGCTATGTGTTTACAATTTCCTAAACTAGACACTTATTATGGACTATTAAATAATAAAGGTTATGGAACAATCAAACATATGGAAGGAATAAAAAAATATGGAATTAGTAAATGGCACCGCACTACATATGGTTGTTGTAAAGATTCAACCATTAATGAAGATGAATTTTATGTATAATTAATACTTAATACGAAGACGTCGTGACCAATCCACTTTAGTGTCTTTGTCTTTGTCTTTCTTAATACTTTTACCTTTGCTATTGCTAATTAGTAAAGCGTGCATTTGTTCTTGCTTGTTTTTAATAAGTTCAAGTGTCTTTTTAAGATTAATAAGTTCAGCATTCAACTTTTGTCGTTTTGCATTTTGCTTACTCTTAAAACTAGTGTAGTTTTTCTTATAAGATTCATAATTGTATTCATCATCACTTGATGAAGAATCGTCTTCATAAATATAATCTGGGTCTTTTTTTACATCATCTGGTTCAGTTGAACAAGAATAGTCAGAGTCACTATTATAGTCATTATTATAGTCATTATTGGTATAATAGCCAATAGTGTTGTCATTTATAGTATAAACGTCATAAAGTTGGCTGTTGTGCTCTTTAAATGGGCTAAATTGCACTTCCCAATAGTATGGGTCATCATACACCATGCGCCCCTTTTTATTTTCAATTGAGTTGTAAAAATTACAAGATCCTTGGTTATAATAATAATAATCAATCTCAATTAAAGCAGAACCATAATTATAACGATTTTCAACATAATATTCGGGTTCACAATGAGGAATAACTTTGACATCCTTTACTTTAGCAATACTAAAGTCATCAAAATACTTAATGATTTTAGGAATGTCTTCATAAACAACATAATCAGGAATGTAAAGCATTTTCCTTAAGAACATAGTTGATGACATAATAGTTTGCTAATGTAATTATTTAACTATTACTAATTGTTATTCAATTTTTTTTATTAGTTTTTTTGTTTTGGCTTCATTGGCTAAAGGAAAAATCGTATTACAGGAATGAAGATGAGCAAAAGAATGGGCAAAAAATGAGAAAAAGAAGAAGAAGACATTAAACATTATGTTAAAAAAAATTGATTACGTGTAGTTTATTTTGTCTTGATTGTATTAAAATAAAATCAAGACAAACACATTACACAAGCCTTAAATTAAATAGTATGGATGGACTAATTATAAACTATTTATTGGAAATAATTTTGAATAAGCAAAATGTTAAGCGATTTTATGACCTATTGACTAATACACATTATTATTGTGAAGATGACTTTGAATTGAAAACTAACTATGGATTGCTAATGTTTATTGATACATTATTTTTAGATAAAGACGGTTATTATAGAGGCTTACAAGTTCAACATGCACTACAATGTGAAATGCATCAATACATAGCCGATAATAAATTAAAAATATTTCATTATGTAACGTTTAAAGCATCAGCACATAATGATTTTGCTCAACTAAATTTGCTCATTACTGAGTTTAAAAAAGATAACTGGATTATACTATTTGCTTATTATATATATGATAAAGCATTTGACTTACTAAATAGCAAAGATGATTGTTTACACATAAAAAACAAAATATATGCTATTATTTGTAATCTTAGACAAGAAGAATCAGCACAAGCACTACAAGTATGTGATGAATGTGAAAATGATTGTCCTATTTGTTTAGATGCTATGGATGCTAATAATAGTATTACAACTTTGTGCAAACATAGTTTTCATAGTACATGTTTATATCCAAAGTTTGATGAAGCTATTAAAAAGAATAGTAGCAAACCAAAAATTAGTTGCCCATTATGTCGTGCTGATATTATTATAAAGTCAAGAATAACTTTTAATGAAACAACGCATTATTGTAGTTAATAAGTTAGTAAGTTAATAAAACAACATTTTTTTTATAAAAAATTTTATTTTTACAATACAATACAATACAATACAATACAATACAATACAATACAATACAATACAATACAAGACAATATACATTAGTTTCTAATAAATAGGTGCACGGCACAAAGGACATGGAACACACATCTTGTTATGATTTTCCTTTTGTTGTAAGTATATTCGCTTACAATCATCCAAACATGCCATATGGAATATATGCTTACAAGCAGTTCTAACACAATGAGAAGTAAACAAATTAACATGATTGACTGAATCAACTTCCATGCAAATAGAGCATTCCCAGTTTGGGTCATGTTTAAAGTCTAATGCCAATACTTCTAATGGGATTACATTATTAGAATGTGTAGCAACATGAGGCAAGCGATAATGTGTTGACATAGTTCGTTTGCTAAACCACGAAAAAGGACGTTCAAAGTCGCTATCTATTAGGCTCTCTCCGTTATTTATTACCCAGCGATCTGCTTCAGAAGTCAACTTGACGTCAATATCCCAAAAATAGTTACTAGTAAATTGTGACATAGACACACGAAGAACTTCTAAAGCCAAGTCGTCTTCGTTTACAGAACTTCCAAGTCCATACTCATATTCTTTATCTCGTATTTTTAAAAGATCAATTACATGACGTCTCATTTCCCTAGATAGTACATTCCGAAGACAATGTTCAAACTTTGACATTCTAGTTTTATGATCAATATACCATGAATG
>Ga0194127_10007074_pt1 | contig 12515 bp, 7 predicted proteins | sample TA2KigC100mmetaG_FD_148624 | JGI IMG/M metagenome (GOLD analysis project Ga0194127, IMG submission 148624) | Freshwater microbial communities from Lake Tanganyika, Tanzania - TA2015036 Kigoma Deep Cast 100m | ecosystem: Environmental > Aquatic > Freshwater > Lake | place: Tanzania: Lake...
CTGCACCAGCACCCCGACATCGGCGGCGATGCCCCCTGCGAGCCGGGCCTCGGCGAGGCGCTGCATGCCGGCAGGGCCGACCGCGAAGATCTCGAACGTGCCCGACGGCAGACCGTCCACCACGAAAAACCCTTCGGGCCCCGTCGTCGGCCGTGCGATCGACACGAACGTGCCGTCGCCGACCTCACGCACGCACAGCGACAGACCGGGTGCCGCGGCACCGACGGCGTCGACGACGCGGCCGCGCAGTTCGTGGCGCAGCAGCCGTTCGGGTGGCACCCGCAGCACGGCATCGGGCCCCGGCACGTCGGCCCCACCACGCGCCATCGAAACCAGCGTCGGGCCGCCGTCGCCGAGCTGCACGTAGAAGGTGTAGCGACCCGGTTGTTGGTCGAGGAAGCGCGCCACCCCACGCTCGTCGGTCGGCTGCATCGACGTGACCTTCGTGCCCTCACGCTGCACGGCCACCGTCCACCGCCCACCACTGGGCGGCGACGCTGGCTCCACCCTCACGTGCAGTTCGTGCCCGGCGACGTCGTGCTCCCAGACCTTCGTCTCGCCGGGTTCGAGCTGCCAGCTCGCGGCAGCGATCTGGGTGCCACGATCGCGCGTGGCGCTGACCTGGACCGATCCCGCCGGGAGCCCGCCGAGGCGGAAGCGCCCGTCGGCACCAGTGTTCATCGTCGCCGAGCCGAGGTCGTGGTTCAGGACGCTCGCCGGATCGGCACTGGGCAGGACCTGCGCGTGCACCAAGACGTCGTCGAGCGCCCGACCGGCCTCGGTGAATCGCCCCTCGATCACCACCGCTGGCCGGAGCCGCAGCTCGACGAAGGTCTCGTGCGCCAGAGCCGTGGTGCGGCTGCCGGCGGGCGCGTGCCGCTGGTCGCGGCCGGCGGCGGTGACGATCACCTCGCCCATCGGCGCCTCGTCGATGCGGAACGTGCCGTCGATCGCCGTGCGCGCCTGGACGGGACACTCGTCGGGCGACGCGCCGACCGGTGCATCGGGCACGAACGGCAGGCACGACACCAGGGCGTCGGCCGCCGGTTGGCCATCGGGTGTGAGCACACGTCCCGTCAGCACGGCGGCACGACCGCCGAGACGCAGTTCGATCTGCTCCTGCCCGCCGGGTTCGACCTGCACGCTGCGGGGCGGCGAACAACGGCGGCCGGGAGCGCGCGCCTGCAGGCGGAGCCACTGCTGCGCGAAACGCAGTTCGAACTGCCCCTCGTCGCCGGCCGTCGCCACCTGGCGCCCCTCGACCTGGATGCCGTGGGCGAAGACCGCGGCACCGGGCACGGGCCTGCCGTCGGCGTCGCGCACACTCCCGATCACGTGGCCACCACGCAGGACGTAGGTCACTTGCATCTGCGTCGTGGCGGCAGCCACCCGCACCCGACCGAGCTGGAAGCCGGCATCGGTCTCGATCGCGTGGGAGACCTTGGGCTCGACCTCGAAGACGGTGATCCCTCCGGCATCGGTCGCCTGCAGCACCGGTGCGGGTCCGACCTGGGCACCGCCGACCACGCGGCACGCGACGACCAGCCCCACGACCGGGGCCCCGTCCCCGTCGACGAGCGAGACCTGCACGCTGGCCATCGCCGCGCCCGCCCGCGGGCTGGTTTCGGCCGGAGGAGCAGCCGGGGCCGCATCGTACCGCGCCAACGGCGACGCGGTTGTGGTCGGTTCGGCCAGACCTCCGACCGCGGGCACTGCCGCCACCTCAGCCGAAGGTGGCGGCGGCGAGACTCCCTCTCCTACCCCCAGCACACCGATGCCAATGCACACCACCGCGACAACGGCGGCGGCCCAGACCTTCTTGTTGAACAGCATGAACGCGACTCCCCACGTGGTGACGGCGCCCCGTGCGCCGCCGGCGAGTCCGCCGCACCTCTGCAGCACGAAACCACGCACGGCCGCGAGCCCGTGACCCGCGGCCTGCGCACCCACCCCGGCGCCGACGCCGGTCGGCAGCAGCCGCCGCAGCGACACGAGGCCGCGGTGCAGTTGCGCCCGCACGGTGCCGTCGGGGCGCTCGAGCGAACGCGCGATCTCCCGCGGCTCGAGGCCGTGCTGCAGGTGCAACCGCACGACCGGTCGCGAGGGCTCGGGCAGGCGGCCGATGGCCCGTTCGAGCTCGTGCGCCAGTTCGGCGTGCTCCGCCACCTCGGCGGCGTGGACGGTGTCGTCGCGCTGCAGCCGGTTCGGGTCGAGCGCGCGGTTCTGGCGCCGGCGCGCGGCGCGGGCGTGGTTGTTCAGGATGCCGACGAGCCACGGCAGCACCTGCTGCGCCGGGTCGTAGCTGCGACGGCTCTCGATCGCGGTGACGAACGTCTGCTGCAGCAAGTCCTCGGCCGCCACCCCGCGGACGGCGAGATGCCGGGCGAGCCGCAGCAGTTCGGGCGCCGTGCGGTCGAACACCAACGCCAGCGCCGCGGCTGCCCCGGTGCGCTGGAAGCGGACGAACGCGCGATCGACGGTGCGGACGAACATCACTCGCTCTGGACCGGAGGGGCTGCGACTGTTGCGCGATTCTGCCACAAGCCGGCCGGCAGATGCCCTCGCGAAGACCAGGCCCTCCGCTCGGCGGCGTGCCCGCCGACCCAGCCCGCGCCGACGCGCACCTCGGCGCCCCGGCGACCCGCCTCGGCCGCCGCGGTCTTCGCGGCGGAGGTGCCGTTGGGCAGCGAGAAGGCTTTGCCCAGGATCCTGCTGGAGGCGCCGGGAACCGCGCTGGTGACGTTGCAACCGTTCCGGCTGCAGGTCGAGACGATGGCGGCGCAGGACGAGGTGGTGCGTCGGCTCGGCGAGTTCGGGCAGTCCGCCGGGGCCTGGCGCTGCTGCGGTGATTGGCACGCCCGGGAGGACTCGAACCTCCAACCCTCGGATCCGAAGTCCGATGCTCTGTCCAGCGAGCCACGGGCGCCCACCGGGAAGTCAGCGCCAGGCATGGGCGGACGCGATCGGCGATGATGCCGCGCCCGACTGGCCAGGTGAGTCGGCCGGAACCGCGATTGCCGCCAACGCTGCGCCGGGGCCGCCCGCAGCATGCGGCGATGGTCGCCACCTCGCGTCGTTCGTTCTTGTCAAGTGTCGCTGCAGCCGGGGCCATGGCGCCGTTCGCCGACCGGCTGACCACCAAGCAGCGTGCCTCCGCGCCGAAGCAGATCCTGGTGCTGGGCGGCACCGTGTTCCTCGGTCCGCCGTTCGTCCGCGCGGCGCCGGCCGCCGGCCACACGGTCACCGCCGCGGCAGCCGGAACTGGAGTTCGCAGAGTAGGGCGGGAGGACGGAAGGAGTCGAGGTGGGCTTGCCGAAGGTGCGGGCAGGGACCGGGTTGGGCCGAGGACGGCAAACCGGGCGGAAGGGCGTAGGGAAACGGGGCGCGCTGGAAGCCCTGGACCTGCGCGAGCGGCGCGGGGATCATGCCGGCGTGGGTCCTGGGTGGTCCGGGACGCGGCTTGGACTTCCCGTTCCCCTATCCGCACTTCCACCGAGCCTGAGGGTGTGGTATCTGACGCGAGAGGAACACAGGGCAGAGCAACAGGAAGACGGTGAACATGAAGCGGTCGCAACGGCGAACCTTCGATGGGTGGCCAGGTTGGATGCATGTCGGAGTGCTCCTCACATGCGCCTCCTTCGCCACGCCGGGTGCAGCAACGGCCCCTCCGACAAGTTCATCGGCGCACGACCAGGACATTCTGCGACAGCTCAACTGGCAGGATCCACCTGCGGACCCGACAGTCACCAGCGTTGCGCTCGTGCCTGGAAGCGATCCCAGGGCTTGCCCCAGCCGCTGTCTCGGACCTGTGCCGATTGAAGGGTCCACGCCTGGGTTTTTGGGTTGGACCGATCGGAGTTCGAGACCGACAACCGGAGCGGGCTGGCTCCCGAATTCGCCGGTGAGTTGCGCCTCCGCCGCGAGGTTCTGCAGCTTTCCCTGTGTCGCGATCTCTGGTGTTTCGAGGCACGAATCAGCCAGTCTGACTGGCGCGATGCGCAGGCTGGCGGCACCTCGAGCGGCTTCGGTGGTGGGCTCGCAGTGTCCAGGCAGTTCGCGGCGTCTGGTCAGTGGACTCTTGGCGCCGAAGTCGCGGTCGAGGCCGGTGCCGCGGAAACGGACGCCGTTGCCGGCAGCCTCCGATGGGTGCAGGTCGAGACCCGGATTGCGGCTGCCTGGACGCCAAGTCCTTTCTCTACCTGGGGTCTGGCACCTTACGGCGGCGTGGGCTTCCGATACCTCGATGGCGTGCAGCGATTCGATACCGGCGACTTCAACGAAGTCGACGGGAAGCTACCCTATGCGTTCGCCGGAGCCGTGCTGGAGATCGGCGCATCCGAGCATGCACGGTACCAGCTGCTGGTCGAAGCCCAGTTCGGCGATGTCGATGGCCTGACTGCCAGCATCGCCCTCACCTTCTAGCCTCCCATGCCCAAGCATCGAGCACGTTCCTCATTCTGTTTGGCGTTGCTGGCCCTGCTCGCCGGTTGTGAAGGAGCGCCGCGACCCTGGCGGGATCGTCTGGCGTCAGATCCAGCGCCGTCATCGGCTCAATCGCCGCCATCGACGGTGGCCGAGGTCTCTGGCAGCGAGCGCGTTCTCGATGGGCGCGCCGTCGTCACTCCAACTCCACCTGCGGCGGCAACTCCGGTGGCGAAGTTGGTCGACTACGTCGCGGTCAAGTTGCCAGCCCCCATGGTACCCAGGCCTGGGCAAGTGACGATCGCGCCCGTCGAAGAGCCGCTTGCCAAGCCATCGCTGCTCGAGTCGATCGGCGGCTCGCGCGTCGTGCTGGCCGAGCAGGATGTCGATTGGGAGGCCTCGTTGCTTGCGGCAGGGGTGCACCTGCTGGAGCGAGGAGACCTACGGCCAGTCGAAATCGAATTCGTGCTGCAGGATGCTCGTTGGGCCGCCGATCCTGGCAGCCAGAACGCCGAGCGACTGGAGCGGATGGAGTCCCTTTCAGGCTTCGCGGGCCTCCAAGTCGCTCGCCTGCGCGAAGGCGAACAATGGGTTCCATACGTGTCAGGGCGCAAGAACTCGCCCGCTGACCGAGTGGAGAATGGGCGCATCCTGTCGGCGCAGTACATCCTCAACGTTGGCGAGATCGCGCACTTCGACGTCGCTGCGGTTGCCGTCACCTGCCAGCGACCTGTCGCGGAGAGTGTCGATCAGGTAGCGCTGCTGCGTGGCCGCCTGGACCCGTCGGTTCAGTTGCGCGGCGAGTGGCACGCCGAAACCCGGCAGCCGTTCCACGCCGAGCGAGAGGGTGGGCCGGTGTTCTTCGATCCCGAGAGCCGGTCTCTGTGGCGATTCGCGCGTGCATGGTGGGGGCAGCGCGTCAGCAGGGACGAGTATCTCTCCCGGCGTGCCGTTTGGACCGAGACGGAATGTGCAGAGTGCAAGTCGATACAAAGGACGCGTTCGGAGGATCCCACTGCGGATGCCCGCCACCCGCGGAGCTGGTCCTGCAGGCAGTGTGCAGCCAAAGGCGAGGTTGCCTACTTCGATGGCTACATGTCCGTGGATGGGAAGCCGCGGGACGCCGAGTTGCTGCTGCAGTGGGTGCGAATGGAGCCAGTCCCGGGTCTGTTCCCGGTGCTGTCCCCTGGCTTGTTGCCGAACGTAGGGGCTGGCCTGGTGAGCCTCGCAGTCGATGAGCGCCTGCAGGATCCCAGGGAACTGCTCGAACGAATGGTGACCAGGCCGGCTCTCTTGGGCAACAACTGCTGCTACATCGACGAGGCTGGCGTCGCCACGCTGCTCAGGGGTGAGGAGATGCAGCAGTTGCGCATGCAGCGGCCCGTGCCCGATGACGGCCTCGTACCAATCCCCGTAACGGACAAGGAGGGCCGACAGGTCTTCGGCCCCGTTCGCGAGCCTGTCGAGGTCGCGACCTTGGCGCTCCCCGCTCGCGCGGCTGCGGTCGAGGTCCGAGTCGTGCGGGTTCAGGATGCACGCATCGTTGGCGCCGGTCGTCTGGCTTTGGACTACCGCTCGACGCTCGCGAAGCCGCTGCCAGTATCGGTGCCAGCCCCCGGTTTGCCACTCGTGGGGTGGCCGGATGCTGGCCTGCAGGATGCGACGTTGCGCGCACGCCTGCGAGCGCGGCTCGTCCAGAGCTTGGTGACGAAGAACTGACCGGTCATCACGCGCGGCCCGCGCCGTGCGGGCGACGTCGGTAACAGCTTCGGCGAGTTCGCAACGAGCCCCTGCCGATGGCTACGAACTGCAGTTCGCGGCGCCGTCGGTCAGCGGGTCCTCGCGATCGAGCCGCCTCTCGAGCGTCTTGATGCGCTTCTCGAGATCGGCGAGGCGCGGCACGTCGTCGGGAGCGGGCGCCGGGATGGCGGGCTTCGGGTTGCGGCCGAAGCCGTAGTCCTGGGCAGGTCGCGACGACGAGCGGTGTGTTCGCAGGGGTGAACGTGGTGGGAACGCAGCTGAGACGGGCTGGCGCGACCGGCCGGACGGGGGGTGCGCAGGCGGGAGGATGGCGGGTGCGGGTTCCGGATGGTTCGGGACCGCGGGCGGCGCGCCTTCGTTCTTCGCCGCGCCCTACGCCGACACCCGGTGGCAGGGTCCCTCCGCGACGTGGACGGCCTTCGGCGCGGGCTGCACCGGCAGCAACGGCGTGCCTGCGCTGTCGGTGCTCGGCCGCCCGGTCATCGGCGGCAACATGCAGTTCACGGCCCAGAACCTCGCGGTCGGCTCCTCCTGCGGGTTCCTGACCGCGGGTCTCAGCGACCAGGCCTCGACGCTCGGCCCGCTGCCGTTCGGCCTGCAGGCGTTCGGCCTCGCCGCCGGCTGCGACCTGCTCGTCAGCGCCGAGGCGAACTGGATGTTCCATTCGAACGGCGGCAGCGGCTCCTGCACGCTCCACTTCCTGCCGCCCAGCCCCGGGCTGTCGGGCATCTGGCTCTACTACCAGGCGGCGTCGATGGACCTGCAGGCGCCCAGCGGCTTCGTGATGTCGAACGTGATCGCGGCGCGGCTCGGACTGTTCTGAACGAGGCGGCGGCGCGGCGGCCCGCACTTGACCTCGCCCCCGTGCCGCCGCTACTTCGCGCGCCAGTAGCGCAGCACGTACGTTGGCGACACGTTACGCAAGATCGGCCCGGCGCGCTCGAAGCCGTCGAAGCGCTCGCCCATGAACCAGCGGAAGCGGCGCGCCGCCTTGCGCCCGTAGGCGTGCACATACTGGAAAGTGCGGGACTCGCCGTCGGTGCCGTGTAGCGAGGCGAGTATGTCGTCGCCGACTGCCGACTGGAGTCTTCGGCGAGGCTCGCGAACGGCAGTCCCGACAGGATGCGCGATGGCCGCGGCAGGCCGTTCCTGGTGCTCGAGGCGCTGGAGCCGTTGCCGGAGGCCCCGGAGCTGGCGCCGGCGCGCGGGCCGCCGGATGGCTCCTGGGACGGGTAGGCGGTTGGCCGAAGTGGCGGGAGGTTCGGAGCAGTTGGCGGTAGGCGGTTCAAGCACCGGGCCTGCTCGAACGCGCCCGCCGCCAGCAGCGGCGACGTGGTCTCCTGCTGCAGCTGCGTGAACGAAGCCACGGCGCCCTCGGCGTCGCCGGCGAGCAGCCGCACCTTGCCCAGCAGGTAGAGCACGCGGTCGCTTCTCTGTACTGGCGCTGGATCAGCAGGTCTTCGCCCTGGCGCAGGTCGGCCAGCCAGATGGCTGCGGCGGAGAGCAGGAGCAGGCAGACGGCGGCCTTGCGGCCGCAAGCGAGAAGGGTCATGCGGGTGGACTCGGCAGATGGTGCGGCGAAGCGGCGCGACGACGCAGCGCGGCGGGCGCGGTTCCGGGGCCGGTTCGCCGGTGCGGGTCGCGGTGCCGGCGGACGCGGGTTCGGGGACCATAGAAGGGCGGCGTGGGCGGGTCATGCGCAAGCGTCGCGCAAACCCTTCCCGCGGACGGTGGTGGGCGGCGGACGGCCGGCTCACTGGAGCACGAACCGCGCGCCGCCGGCGGGCACCACGAGCTGCTGCTGCGTCGCGCCACCTTCGATCGTCGATTGTCCGACCGTGTAGGTGCCGGGCAGCAGCGGTTGCTCCCACGCCGACTTCCACGTGATCCAGCGGTCGAGCTCGACGGCCCCGGTCGCCGTGCGCAGCACGACGCGCACCGGCTCCCGGAGTTCGCGCGAATCGAGCCGCAGCACCGCCTCGGGCTGCAGCGCGACCACGAGCGGTTCGCTGCCGAGCCTCGCGGTGTCGACGTCGACCCAGGCCCCGCCGCCGCCGCCGATCCGGAGCTGGTAGCGGCCCGGCGGCACCGTCGCCTGCAGGTCGTCGCCCTTGCCGTGCAGGCTCAGCGACGCCGGGCGCAGCGCGGCGTGGCGCGGGATCGCGAGCGGGGTCAGCGTGCTGCGCAGTTCCTTGTCGCCGGTGCGGCCGGTGACGCGGACACGCAGCAGGAACGGCTCGACGATGGCGATCGGGCCGAGGTCGACCGTGGCGCCCGGGGTGACCTCGACCAGCAGCGATGGCCCCGAACGGCCCTCGGCACCGACCGACAGGCGCAGCAGGCCGGGCCGCAGGTCGCGGATCTCGATGCGACCTTCGGCGTCGACGGGCGATGGCTGTCGCCAGCTCTGGCTGTCGTTGAGGCCGACCTTGGCGGTCGGGACCGGCTGCTGCGTCGCCGCATCGACGACCTGCAGGCGCACCGTTCCGAACTGGGCGAGCAGGCGGTGCGGGTCGATCGTCAACACGAGCTCCGGCTGGCCGGGTTCCACGGCGGCGCTGGCCAGCACGGCGCTGCCGACGACGGCGCCGACGTGGGCTGGGCGGGTCTCCGGCAGGTCGAGCACACCGGCGTAGCGTGCCGGCAGTGTGCTGCTGCCGCGGCCGGTCGGCATCGAACGGCCATCCCAGCGGCCGACCGAGAACGGCGTCTCGCGCAGGTCCGACGGCGGAAAGCGCGCTGGCAGCGGGTTCCACGCCGCGACGACGGCGACCGGATCGCGGAACCCCGCGAGGGCCGGCCGTTCCTTCTCGATCTCCGACAACACGCCGGCGAGCGGGCGCCCGTCGGGCGCCAGCAGCTGCACCTTCAGCAACCAACTCGGTTCGAGCGCGACATCGAGCCGCAGGTCGGCCAGGCCGTGCGTCACGAGGAACCGTTGCTCGGAGTTCCGGTAGCCTCCGCTGCGCGCGGTCAGCCGATAGCTGCCCGGGGCCAGCGCCGGGAACGCGAAGTGCTGCGACCGGTACGGCATCGCGGATTGGCACGGTTTCGCGTCGTCGCCGCGGTAGAGGGCCAGCGACGCCTGCTGGACCGGGTTGCCGCTCCGGTCGCGGATCGTGCCGTGCACGAGCGTGCCGTCGATCGCTGTCGCCGCCGCGGTCGGCCTCGGCGCGTCGGCTGCCGGCGTCGTCGGCTCGGCGGCGGCCGTGGGCTGCTCGGCCGGCGCGGCTGCGGCGGCAGTGGTGTCCGGCGCCGCGGGCGCGGTCGTTCCCGCTGGTTCCGGGGCCGTCGCGGCGTCCGCCGCGCCGCCCCAGACGAGCCACGCGAGCAGCGCGATCACGACGCCTTGCAGTGCTGCGATCGTGGTCCACGGCGAAGGCGTTCTCATGGCAGCTCCACCCGTTGCAGCGTGGTGCCGACCACGAGCGGTTGCGTGCGCAGCCGCGTGCTCTGGTCGGCGTAGATCTCCAGCACGTAGTCGCCGGTCGGCAGCGTCGCAGTTTGCGTGCGCCAGCGCGGTTCGATCGTGACGACCTCGACGGGGTGGCCGGCGGGGCTCCGCACGACCACCGTGAAGGTCCGCCTCGCTTCGCCGCGCGCGACGAACTGCACCTTGCCGCAGTCCTGCACGCGGACCTGCGGCGGGGCTGCGGGCAGGCTGCCGCGCGCGTCGACGACGGCGAACCCGATGCGGCCCTCGCCGGCCTGCGCGCGGACCAGATAGCGTCGTGGGCCGGCGCCGTAGATCTGGAAGTTGCCGTCGCCATCGGCCGACGTGCTGCGGCGGTCGATCATCGGCTGCGGCGGCTGCCACAGGTCGAGGTTGGTCCACCGCACGCTGGCGGCGATCGGCTGGCCGGCGCTGTCGACGACCTGCCCCGTCAGCTTGCGCAGCGGGTGCAGCACGAGGTCGCCGAGGTCGAGGTCGGCGCCGGCGGGCACGATCAGGTGGTTCACGTGCTCCTCGCGGTCCGTGGCGTGCAGCGTCATCTGCAAGAGGCCGGGCATCACCTGCTGCAGCGCGACGAGGCCGTCGGCGCCGGTCTTGCCGCCGTCGCCGCCGCCCTGCGCCGTCTCCAGGCCGACGGCCACCTTCGGCAGCGGCGCGCCGGTTTCGTCGAGCACGCCCCACCGCACCTTCGCGAAGCGCTGCTGCACGGCGGCGGGGTCGACGACGAAACGCAGTTCGGTCTGGCCCGGTTCGATGCGCTGCGCGGCGAGCACGAGGTGGCGCAGCAGCAGCGTCGCGAACACCGGGGGCGGCTGGTCGAGTTCGAGCACGCCGTCGCCGGCCTTGTCGTCGGTGTGGGTGTTGAGGTCTCCCGAGCGGCGGTGGCGGCCGACGCCGAAGTCGCCGACGTAGCTGTTCTCGGTCGGGGCGAGGTCGCTGCCGAGCGGGGTCGTCGTCGCGACGACCTGCAGCGACGACCGGAGGCTGGCCTTGGCGAGCGCGGCCTGCAGGCGGCCGCCATCGGGCGTGCGCACGAACACCGGCAACACCGTCGCGGCCGTGAGTTCGAGGTCGAGGCGCTGGATCGGCGCCGCGGTCAGTTCGTGGGCCAGTTCGAGCTTGCAGTGCCCTTCGACTTCGCACGCGACCGTCCAGGTGCCGGGGTTCAGGCCGGCGATCGCGTAGTGGCCAGCGTCGTCGAGTTGCGCGCTGCGGAACTGATCGTCGCGGCGCGCGGTGCAACGGACCGCGTCGGGCTTCGGCGGCGACGCGAGCCCGCGCAGGGCACCGTGCAGCACGACGGCGGGGGTGCCGGTCCCGAGGCTCGCCGGTGCCGCATGGCGTTCGACGGTGTTGCCGGGGGCACTCGACAGGGGGCCCCGTGCCGCGTCGGCCGAGCTGACCGCAGCCGGCGGAAGCCCTGCGCCCGGTTCCGGAACCTGCGACGGCGGTGGGGCGAGGTCGGCGCGTTGCCACCACAGCGCCACGAGGAACACGATCGCGAGCGCTTGCACGGCGACGACGACCTTCACCTTCGGCATGCCAACACCTCCGAGCCGTGGATCGTAGGAGGCGACCGGTCGTCGGCCCAGCCCAGGGGCTCGTCTCGTGCGTGGCCCGAGCCGTGCCCGCCCCGCGCGGGATGACGCGGGGGAGGATCCACGCGGCCGCGTCCACTCCGTGCGACGTTCTCCGGTCGGGAGTTCTGCGCGCGCGACTCCAGGACCCGTCGTGTGCTCTCGCTCCGCGCCCACCCCGGTGCCGGCAAGCGCGCGCGGACCAGCCACCGTCAGCGTTGCCGCAAGCCGACCTCGGCACGCCACGCTGCGTCGGCGGAGCGCACGACCGTGCCGTCGTTGTTGCGCAGGCCGATGTCGGCGAACGCAGGCTGTCCGACCTGTCCGTCCCAGTCGTGCAGGAACAGCCACAGGACCTCGTAGAGCGGCAGGTCGTCGCAGAGCGCGAAGAACTGCGCGACGAACCCGGCCTGCTCCTGCTCGCCGCCGGGATAGGGCGCGTGTGGCGCCGCGAGCCAGCCGATCTCGGTGAACGCGATCGGCCCGTCCCAGTGCCGGGCGATCTCGTCGTAGTAGTCGGCCGGAAGCTGGGCGAGCTGGTCGTGGTGCAGGTACGGGTAGCTCGTGAGACCGAGCACGTCGGCGCGCCCGCCCGCGGCGATGCCGTCGACGAGCGTCCACTGCTGGGCCCACGGCCAGCCGGTGTTGCCGCCGAGCCCCTTCAGCATCTCGAGCTGGAAGACCATGCCGACGCGTGTCCCCGGGCTCACCGCCTTGATCGCGTCGTAGCAGGCCTCGTACTCGCTGACCCAGTCGTTCCACTCGGCCTGCGAGCGGGTCACGTACCAGGCGTTGACCTCGTTGCCGAGCAGTATCAGCGGTGGGCGCTGGCTCTGCGCGCGCGCCGTCGCCACGGCGAGGAACTCGGCGCGCGTCTCCTGGTTCGTCCAGGTGTTGTTCGCGGGCTCCGACTCGCTCGTGAGGTCGGGCGCGCCGGAGCCATCGGACCAGCCGACGACATGGCTCGGCACGCAGCCGTAGGTCGCCACGAACGCGCCCGCGGCGACGAACAACTGCGGCAGTTCGCCGTCGGCGGTCACGGCGTCGCGCCACGAACCGTGGAAGCCGCGCACGCGGCCGTGTGCCGAATCGCCGCGCAGATGGTCGATCCAATCCTGGGGCGTAGTGCCGCCGGTGTGGCCGCGCGGTGACAGCCCGACGCCGAGGTCGAGGCTTTGGTGCACGCGCAGCACGAACGGCTGGTCGATCGTGCCGCTGGCGTCGTTCGCGCGCAGTACGAACGACGCAGTGCCGAGGTCGGTGTAGGCCGGCGTCCACGACAACAGACCCCCGGCCGACAC
>Ga0194127_10007076_pt1 | contig 12512 bp, 13 predicted proteins | sample TA2KigC100mmetaG_FD_148624 | JGI IMG/M metagenome (GOLD analysis project Ga0194127, IMG submission 148624) | Freshwater microbial communities from Lake Tanganyika, Tanzania - TA2015036 Kigoma Deep Cast 100m | ecosystem: Environmental > Aquatic > Freshwater > Lake | place: Tanzania: Lake...
GGTTCGGCGTCGGGCATGATCACCATATGGTTCTTCGCGCCGCCGAAGCACTGCACGCGTTTGCCATGCGCGGCGCCATGCGCATAGACATGTTCGGCGACGGGCGTCGAGCCGACGAAGCCGATGGCCTTGACCCGAGGTTCTTCGAGCAGCGCGTCGACCGCTTCCCTATCGCCGTTGACGACGTTCAATACGCCCGCCGGCAGGCCGGCTTCGAGCATCAGTTCGGCGAGAAAGAGCGGCGCGCCGGGGTTGCGTTCGGAGGGCTTCAAGATGAAGGCGTTGCCGCAGGCGATCGCCGGCGCGAATTTCCACATCGGAATCATCACAGGAAAATTGAACGGCGTTATGCGCCCGCGACGACGCCGAGCGGCTGGCGCATCGAATAAACATCGAGGCCGGCGGCTGCCGAATCGGTAAATTCGCCTTTCATCAGCTGCGGAACGCCGATGCAAAATTCGACGACCTCGACGCCGCGCTGAATTTCACCCTGCGCATCGGCAAGCGTCTTGCCGTGCTCGCGGGCCAAAATCGACGCAAGCCTCTCCTTCTCGCGCCCGATGATGTCGACGAATTTCATCAGCACGCGGGCTCGGCGCTGCGGATTGACCGCCGCCCATTCGCGCTGCGCCGCGGCAGCGTTATCGATCGCCGCGCGGACCTCCTCGCGGCTGGCGAGCGGCACGCGGGAGATCGCCGCGCCCGTCATCGGCTCATAGGCGTCGCAAAAACGCCCGGACGTTCCCCTAACCCGGCGCCCGCCGATAAAATGCGATAATTCTTCCATATTCGCTCATCTAAGGCGCGTCGGCGCGATGTCATCTCGCAAGATCGGACGGCGCGCCTATATGTTGAAGAGAGGGTTTCCGCGACGGCCACCGGCGATGGGACTGCAACTCACGAGCGAAGGCAAGAACCGATACGCGCAGGCGCCCCGACGGGCGGACTGGACGATCGACCAGAACTGGGCGTCCTACAGCGACGCGGAGCACGATCGCTGGAACAGGCTCTTCGCCCGCCAGGCGAAGCTCTTGCCGGGGCGGGCCTGCGATGCGTTTCTTGAGGCGAAGCAAAAGCTCGAACTGTCGCGCTCCGGCATTCCCGATTTCGCGGAACTTTTAGCCGCCGATTGGGCGCGATGACCGGATGGAGCGTCGTCCCGGTCGCGGGTCTCATTCCCGACGACGCCTTCTTCGATCATCTCGCCAATCGGCGCTTTCCAGCAGGCGCCTTCATTCGCCCCGAGTCGGAACTTGGATATCTGCAGGAGCCCGACGTCTTCCACGACGTCTTCGGCCATGCGCCGCTCCTCGCCGATCCGACCTATGCGCGCTTTCTCGAAGCATACGGCAAGGGCGGCCAACGGGCGCTGGCGCGCGGCCAGCTCCACCATCTCGCGCGGCTTTACTGGTATACGATCGAATTCGGCCTGATCGAGACGCCGGCCGGGCCGCGCATCTTTGGGGCCGGAATCATGTCCTCGCCTTCGGAGACGATTTTTTCGCTCGAAGATTCCTCGCCGAACCGCGTCGCCTTCGATCTCGAACGGGTGATGCGAACCAATTACGTCATCAGCGATTTTCAGCAGACCTATTTCGTCATCGAAAGCTTCGAGAAGCTGCTCGCCGCCGGCTATCAGGATTTCGGTCCGATCTATGATCGGCTGCGCGGCGCTTCGGACTTCGCCCCCTATGAGCTGGCGCCGGGAGACCGCATCATCTCGCGCGGCGATTTCCATTATTTTCGCGCCAAGCGAAGCGCCTAACCTTCTCGGCCTGAACTCGTCACTCGTTGCTCGATCGCGCCAAAGATCGAGCGCCCGTCCGCGTCGCGCATTTCGATGCGCACAACATCACCGGCCTTCAAAAAGGGCGTTCGCGGCGCGCCCTCGATGAGTTTCTCAACGACGCGTTGCTCGGCGATACAGGAGTAGCCGTCTCCGCCCTGCCCGATCGGCCTGCCGGCACCGCCGTCGGCGCCCCGGTTGGACACCGTGCCTGAGCCGATGATCGTGCCGGCGCTAAGCGCGCGCGTCCGCGCCGCATGAGCGATGAGACGCGGAAAGTCGAAGGTCATGTCCTTGCCGGCGTCGGGCCGGCCGAGCGGCGCGCCATTGACGAAGGAGAGAAGCTTCAGCGAGAGCCGGCCCCCATCCCATGCCTCGCCAAGCTCGTCGGGCGTCACTGCGACGGGGGAAAAGGCGGACGCTGGCTTTGACTGGAAAAAGCCGAACCCCTTCGCAAGCTCCGGCGCGACCAAGCCGCGCAGGGTCACGTCATTGACCAGCAGGACAAGCCTGATATGGCCGCGCGCGTCATCCGGCGTGACGCCCATCGGAACGTCGTCGGTCATCACCGCGACCTCGGCTTCGAGATCGAGGTCGTGCGTCTCATCGAGCAAGGGAATGTCGTCACGGGGTCCGAGGAAGCCGTCGGAGCCGCCCTGATAGATCAGCGGGTCGCTCCAGAAGCTCTCCGGCATCTCGGCGCCGCGGGACTTTCGAACCAGCGCGACGTGATTCACATAGGCCGAGCCGTCCGCCCATTGATAGGCGCGCGGCAGCGGCGAGGCGCAATCCTGCTCGCGAAACGGAAAGCTCTCTCGAAGACCGCTTTCGAGCCGCGCCGCCAGCGCCCGCAGTTCCGGCGCGACGGCGTCCCAGTCTTCGATCGCCGACTGGAGGGTCGGCGCGACGAAGCCCGCCGCAACGGCGCGCGACAGATCGCGCGAAACGAGGATCAGCGCGCCGTCGCGACGGCTCTTGAGCGATGCGAGCTTCACGGGCCATCGCCGGTGAAATGGCGCCGCAATCCCGACCAGCAGTCCGCATAGTCCTTCTGAAGCGTTTCAAGCGACAGGGCGAAAGCGGTTGGATAGAAGGGAAGCCGCGACTCGAACATGAAGGCAAGGCCGTCGTCGATCTTCACCGGGCCAAGATCCGCCTGAGAAGCCTGTTCGAAAGCTTCGGCGTCGGGACCATGCGGCAGCATCGCATTGTGCAGCGACATGCCGCCGGGCTCGAAACCGGAAGGCTTCGCGTCGTAGCGTCCGTAGGGGTCAATCCCATGAATTCGCTCATGACGTTCAAATGATACCAGGGAGGCCGGAAACTATGCTCCGCGACCTGCCAGCGCGGCGGAAAGATCACGAAGTCGGCGTTACCGACGCCGGTTTCGTTCGAAGGCGAGGTCAGGACCGTAAATATCGATGGATCGGGATGATCGAACAACACGGCGCCGACCGGACAGAATTTGCGCAGATCATATTTATAGGGCGCATAATTACCGTGCCAGGCGACGACGTCGAGCGGCGCGTGATCGATATCGCAGCCAAAGAAGCAGCCGCCCCATTTGATCGTCAGGCGGCAGGGCTTTTCCTTGTCTTCGAACGCCGCGGTCGGGGAAAAAAAATCGCGTGGATTGGCGAGGCCGTTCGCGCCGATCGCGCCGCGATAGGGCAATGTGAAGGGCGCGCCATAATTTTCGCAGACATAGCCGCGAGACGGACCGGCCGCGAGTTCAACCCGAAATTTCACGCCGCGCGGAATGACGCAAATCTCACTGGGAGAACATTCGAGGAGGCCGAACTCGGTGAAGATGCGTAGATCGCCGTGCTGCGGAACGATCAGCAACTCGCCGTCGGCGTCGTAGAAATAATCGTCCTCCATCGACTGAGCGGCGAGATAGAGATGCGCGGCCATGCCGACTCTTTGACCGCAATCGCCAGCCGTCGCGATGGTGCGGAGTCCTTCGATGAAGGAGCCCGCTTCGGCAGGGACATCGCTCGCGCTCCAGCGCAACTGCCCGAGCGGCGCGTCGATATCGCGGCAGGGCGCGGTCTTCCAATGGCGTTGCTCGGTCCGTTCAGGATTGCTGACGTGAAGGACGGAAGGTCTGATCCGATAGAGCCATGAGCGCCGGTTGACGCAGTTTGGCGCGGTGAACGCCGAACCGGACAATTGCTCGGCGTAAAGGCCGTAAGGACATCGTTGCGGAGAGTTCTGACCGATCGGCAAGGCGCCAGGGAGCGCTTCGCTTTCGAACTCATTGCCGAAGCCATGCAAATAGCGCGTCGGCGTCATGTCTCAGCCCGCCGCCCGGTTCAACACGCCGCGGCGGATTTGATCCTCTTCGATCGACTCGAACAGCGCGCGGAAATTTCCTTCGCCGAAGCCTTCATCGCCCTTTCGCTGAATGAATTCGAAGAAGATCGGGCCGACGACCGTCTTGGAGAAAATCTGCAGCAGGAGACGGCGCGCGCCGGTCGTGACGCCGTCGATCAGAATGCCGAGTTCCTTGAGCCGCTGCGTCGGCTCGCCATGGCCCGGCAGCCTCTGCTCCAGCGCACCATAATAGGCGTCGGGCGGCGCCGGCATGAAGTCGAGCCCGTTCTTGCGCATCGCGACGACAGTCTCATAGATGTCGCGACAGGCGCAGGCGATATGCTGAATCCCTTCGCCCTTGTAGGCGTCGAGAAATTCCTCGATCTGGCTTTTTTCGTCGGCGCTTTCATTGATCGGGATGCGAATCTTGCCGCAGGGACTGGTCATGGCGCGGGAGCGCAGACCCGTCAGCCTGCCTTCGATGTCGAAATAGCGAATTTCGCGGAAATTGAAGATCCGCTCATACCATTTCGCCAGCGCGTCCATGCGGCCGCGGCGGACATTATGGGTGAGATGGTCGATCTCCGTCAGGCCCACGCCGAAAGGTTTGGGATCGCGCTCGCCCGTCCATCTGAAATCGACATCCCAGATCGAACCCTGGTCGCCATAGCGGTCGACAAAATAGATCAGCGAACCGCCGACGCCTTCGATCGCCGGGATGTTCAGCTCCATCGGGCCGACGCCGAAAGCGACTGGCTTCGCGCCGAGCGAAACGGCGCGGCGCATCGCCTTGGCGGCGTCGACGACGCGAAAGCCGATGCAGCAAACAGAGGGGCCGTGCGCTTTCTGGAATTCAGCGGCGAAGCTGCGAGGCTCCGCGTTCAGCACATAATTCACCTCTCCCTGGCGATACAGCGTCACATCCTTGGAGCGATGGCGCGCGACGGCGGCGAAGCCCATCCTTTCGAACAGCGACGCCAGTTGCGCAGGCTCGGGATGGGCGAATTCGACGAACTCGAATCCGTCCGTTCCCATCGGGTTTTCGGCGGGCGTTGCCGCGCCGCCAAGCGTCGAGTCCATGGCAAGGCCTATACAGCTCTCGCTGAGCTGCTATTTAGATATTGCGTCGTCGACCCGGTTAAAGGCCCATGATCCTTTACGACTATTTCCGCTCGTCGGCCGCCTATCGCGTCCGCATCGCCATCGGGCTCAAAGGGCTGGTCGTCGAGCGCCGGCCGGTCCATCTTTTGCACGGCGAGCAGCGCGACCCGGACTATCGGGCGAAAAGCCCGCTGGCGATCGTCCCGACCCTGGAGCTCGATGACGGCAGGCTGATCACCCAATCGCTGGCGATCATCGATTATCTTGACGCGCTACAGGCTGATCCTCCGCTCCTGCCAAGCGACCCCGTGTTGGCCGCTCAGGCGCGGGCGGCGGCGCTGACGATCGCCTGCGAGATTCATCCGCTCGCCAACTTGCGGGTGCTGGAGGCGCTGCAAGGGGAATTCGGCGCGAAGGAGAACCAGATCGCCGAGTGGCGCCGGCGCTGGATTTCGGAGGGGTTGAAGGCGGTCGAACAGCTGATCGCGCCTGCGCCTTTCGCCTTCGGCGCGGCGCCGTCGCTTGCCGACATCTGCCTCGTTCCTCAGGTTTATAATGCGCGACGTTTCGACGTGCCGCTGGATTCTTGCCCGCGCATCCTTGCGGCGGACGCCGCCTGTGCCCTGCTCCCCGCCTTCTTGGCGGCGCATCCGCAAGCGCAGCCAGACGCGTGACCCGATTTAAGACGCGCGCGTCAGATCGGCGATGGCGGCACCGAGGAAGCGGCCGGCTTCGCCGCCGGTCACCACGCGATGATCGAAGGTGAGGCTGAGCGGCAAGATCCGATGCGCCGCCGGCGCGCCATCGACTGCGACAATTTCCTCGCGTATCCGCCCGGCGCCGAGGATCGCGACAGTCGGCGGCAGGACGATCGGCGCGGCGTAACGGCCCGAGATCATGCCGAAGTTGGAAAGCGTGATGGTCGCGCCGCGCAGCTCCTCGGGCGGGATGCGCCGCGCCGCGGCGTCTTCGCGCATCCGATTCAGCGCCTTGCGCAAGTCCTGCGCGTCGCGATTGCCGACATCGCGCAGAACCGGCACGAACAGGCCTTCTTCCGCAAGGTCCACGGCGACGCCGAGGTCGATCTTCTTCATCACGCGGCGCGCGAAGGCGTGCGGCTCGAACCAGGCGTTGAGCGCAGGCTCCGCCTTGCAGGCTGTCGCCAGGGCCCGGATCAGCCGGACGGTCGTGTCGGTTCCTGCGCCCCAGGCGTTGATGTCGGCGTCGTCGACGATTGTGGCCGCGGCAACTTCCGCCTGCGCCTGCGCCATATTATGCGCCATGGCGCGACGCGCGCCGCGCAGCGGCTCGGCGGCGACCGTCTCGCTGAGAATACGCGCCACCCGTTCGATGTCCTGGACGGTGATCAGACCGTCGGCGCCCGAAGGCGTCACCCCCCGGCGGCGTGACCGACCGAAATCGGCTGGTCGCGGACGATTGCGGCGCCATGCTGAACCGCGCCGACGACCGAGCCCGTATCTGTCCCCGCGCCTTCAAAGCCCACCAACGGCGCGCCGATGCGGATCACGTCTCCGGCGGCGGCGAAGAGCCGCTCGATCCGGCCCGCCTGCGGCGACGGGATTTCGACGACGGCCTTGGCGGTTTCGACCGCGACGAGCGGTTGATCGACCTTGACGTTCTCGCCGGCGGCCACGCGCCATTCCACGAGTTCGGCCTCCTGCAGCCCCTCTCCGAGATCGGGGAGACGAAAGATATTCATGACGCCTCCATCGCTTGCCGAACGCCGTCGACGATGCGATCGACGCTGGGAATATAATGCTTCTCCAATTTCGCGAGCGGCACGACGACCCGTCATAGCCGGTGACCCTCTTGATCGGGCCGAGCAGCGAGTAAAGCGCCCGCTCGGCGATCTCGGCGGCGATCTCGGCGCCAAATCCGGCCGTGCGCGGCGCTTCATGGACAATGACGCAGCGTCCGGTCTTTTCGACCGAGCGCAGGATCGTTTCAATATCGAGAGGCTTTAGCGTCGCGACATCGATCACGTCGATCGTCACGCCCTCTGCTTCGAGCTTATCGGCGGCGGCAAGCGTCTCCGGAACCATCGCGCCCCAGGTCACCACCGTCGCGTCGGCGCCTTCCCGCAAGACGAAAAGCAGGCGTCGAGCGGCAGCTCCACGCCGTCGTCCGCCACGTCTTCTCGGAACAGGCGGTAGAGCCGCGTCGGTTCGAGAAAGACGACCGGATCGGGATCGCGCACCGCCGCCAGAAGCAGGCCGTAAGCCCGAGCGGGCGAAGACGGCGCGACGACGCGCAGCCCCGGCATATGGGCGAACATCGCCTCCGGGCTTTCCGAATGATGCTCAGGCGCGTGAATGCCGGCGCCGCAGGGCGAACGAAGGACCATCGGGCAGGTCATTCGCCCGCGCGTGCGATTGCGCAAGCGGGACGCGTGATTGATGATCTGATCGATGGCTGGATAGATGAAGCCGGAAAACTGAATTTCGGCGACGGGCTTCAGCCCCATCGCCGCCATGCCCACCGCGACCCCGGCGATGCCGCCTTCGGCCAGGGGCGTGTCGATGACCCGCGCGCGGCCGAAGCGCGCCTGCAAGCCGTTGGTGGCGCGAAACACGCCGCCATTGACGCCGATGTCCTCGCCAAGCAGCAGCACATCGTCGTCTTCGCTCATTGCGCGCCCGAGCGCGAGATTGACCGCTTCGACCAAAGTGATTTCAGCCATGGCCGTTCCCGCCGGTTTGTGCGAAGCGGCGCGCCTCTTCGCGTTGCCACTGCATGGACTCGGGGAGCCTCGCGTAAAGATGCTCGAACATCGCGTCGACGCTAAGCGGCGAAGCGTTCAGATAAGCGGCCACTTCCCGATCGACCTCTTCCGCGCACGCCTTGAGAAGCTCGGCCTCCTGCTCCTTCGACCAGGCGCCTACGCTGACAAGATAGGAGCGCAACCGCGCGATCGGTTCGCGCGTCCACTGCGCGCGGACGATTTCGGGATCGCGATAGCGCGACGCGTCGTCGGCGGTGGTGTGATCGCCGAGACGATAGGTGAGCGCTTCAATCACCGTCGGTCCGCCGCCCGAGCGCGCCTTTTCGATCGCCCGGCGCACGACTTCATGGACCGCGATCACGTCATTGCCGTCGACCTGTCGTCCTTCGATGCCGGCGGCGACCGCTTTTTGCGCGAGCGTTTCCGCCGCGCTCTCGAGTTCCCGCGGCGTCGATATCGCCCAGCCGTTGTTGTTGATGATGAAGACGACCGGCGTTTTCCACACGCCCGCCATGTTCAGCGCTTCGTAAAAGGCGCCATTGGAGGTGCCGCCGTCGCCGATGAAGGTGACGACGACGCGATCCTCCTTGCGCATCATCAGCGCGTAAGCCGCGCCTACCGCATGCGGCGCCTGGGTGGCGACCGGCACGCAATTGGGAAAGTCGCCGCGCGCATGTTTGAAATCGCTGCCGCGCTCGTCGCCGCCCCAATAGAGCAGGCATTCCGACATCGACATGCCACGATAGAATTGCGCCGCGTGATCCCGATAGGACGGCACGAGCACGTCGCGTTCTTCCATCGCCGCGGCCGCACCGACGCCGATCGCCTCCTGGCCGAGCGCGGAAGCGAATGTGCCGAGCTGACCCGTACGCTGAAGACTGATCGCCTTATTGTCGAAGGTCCTGGTTCGCATCATCGCGCGATAGAAGCGGACGAGCCGGTCAATATCCTTCGCCGATGCGCTGGCCGCTTTGCTGATTTCGCCGTCCGGCGACAGCAGCTGGACGAAATCTACAGGGAGATCAAAACCCATCTCGATGTTTCCCATCGCCCCGCTCCTGATGAGCGAAGTAGCGCGGCGATGCGAGGCGTCACGGCGCCGCGACAACTTTTTTGCGATTTCGCGCCGCAGCGCGGCCTTGCTGCTGTCGACCCTGTCGCTGTCAAAGTTTTCTTCGGCCAATGCGTCACCGGATGTCGCTAGGCGCAAGTTGGAGACTTCACGATGAATATTGGGTGCGCCGGCGCTGCATCAGAAAAACTGACGCTAGCTCAGCCGTTCAATGGCCATCGCGGTCGCTTCCCCGCCGCCGATGCACAGCGCGGCGACGCCCTTTTTCAGGCCCATCGCCTCAAGAGCGGCGAGCAGCGTCACAATGATCCGCGCGCCGGATGCGCCGATCGGATGGCCGAGGGCGCAGGCGCCGCCGCGAACATTGACTTTGTCGTGCGGCAGGTCGAGGTCGCGCATCGCCGCCATCGCGACGACGGCGAAGGCTTCATTGATCTCGAAGAGGTCGACGTCGCCGGTCGTCCAGCCGACCCGATCCATCAGTTTGCGGATCGCTTCGATCGGCATGACGGAAAAGCGGCTCGGCGCGCCCGCGACGGTGACATAGCCTCGGATGATCGCCAGCGGCGTCGCGCCGGCGCGCTCGGCGTCGTCGGCGCGCATCAGAACGAGCGCCGCCGCCCCGTCCGATATGGCGCTGGCGTTGGCGGCGGTGATCGTTCCATCCTCCCTGAACGCCGGCTTGAGGCGCGAAATATCCTCCGCCCTTGCCTTGCCGGGGAGTTCGTCGCTGGCGATGGTTCGCGCATGGGCGCCCTTGCCGAGAGTGATCGGCGCGATCTCATGAGCGAAAGACGCATCCGCCGCGGCGCGCTGAGCGCGCGCCAGCGAGGTCGCCGCATATTCATCCTGCATCTCGCGGGTGAATTGATATGCCGTCGCGCAGTCCTCGGCGAAAGACCCCATCAGCCGGCCATTTTCATAGGCGTCCTCGAGACCGTCCAAAAACATGTGATCAAGGACTTTTCGGTGGCCCATTCGGTAACCGGAACGCGCCCGATCGAGCAGATAGGGCGCATTGCTCATGCTCTCCATGCCGCCCGCGATTGCGATGCGCGCGCCGCCCGCCGCGAGCTGGTCGCTGGCGAGCATCGCCGCTTTCATTCCGGGGCGCACATCTTGTTGATAGTTACCGCGCCGGTCGTCTCCGGGAGCCCCGCGCCGAGCGCCGCCTGACGCGCAGGGGCCTGGCCAAGGCCGGCGGAAAGAACGCAGCCCATCGCCACTTCGTCGATGTCGCTTGGCGCAAGGCCGGCGCGCGCCACGGCCGCTTCGATGGCGCGGGCGCCGAGTTGCGGCGCAGCAATGTCCTTCAACTCTCCCAGAAAGGCGCCGATCGGCGTGCGCGCGGCGCCGACAATGGCGACGGATGCGGCAACGCTCATGACAAGTTCCTCATCGGCTGGACCGTCAACTCTCCCAATGAGAATATGGCGACGAATTCCATTTTTTAAACGTCGGAAGCGGCGTCGCGTCGCCGGCGAGAATGTCTTCGACCGCTTCGTCGCTCACCGCGTCGAGCCTCTCCGGCGACCATTTCGGACGCCGGTCCTTGTCGATAATCGCGGCGCGAATGCCTTCATAAAGATCGTGAGTTCCGAGCATGCGGCACGCCGCCTTGAATTCATTGGTCAGAGAGGTTTCGAGAGCATCGGCCCGCATGGCGCGCTGGAGCAATGCGCGCGTCACCTTCAGCGCCGTCGGCGACTTCGATCTGATGTCCTCGGCCGCGCGCAAGGAGAATTCCGATCCCTCGCGCGCGAAGGCCGCGATCACGTCCGCGACCTTCTCATGCGCGGTCGCCTCAGCGAGCAATCGCCGGCAGGACGAAAGCGTGGAAGCCCCTGGTTGACGCGCAAAGCGCCGCAACGTCTCGTCGACGTCTTCGGCGCGCTCGATCGCGGAGAGTTCTTTGATCAGCCGCTCGATATCTCGCGAATCGATCGTGAGATCGGCAATATCTGCGTCGATGGCGTCGGCCGCCGTCACCGACGCCGCCGATAGCGCCATGTAGAGGCCGACCGCGCCCGCGCGGGAGAGAAGCCAGCTCGCGCCCACGTCGGGAAAGAAGCCGATGCCGACCTCCGGCATGGCGATCCGGCTCCGGGGTCCGTCACGATCCGCCGGTTGCCATGCGCGGAAATGCCGACGCCGCCGCCCATGACGATCCCGTCCATGATCACGACATAGGGTTTGGGAAAGGCGGCGATGCGGGCGTTGAGTTCATATTCCTCGCGCCAGAAGTCGGCGAAACAGCGCTGTTGCGAGACTTCCAGCTCATAAAGAATTCTCACGTCGCCGCCGGCGCAAAGACCGCGATCGCCGGCGCCCGTGACGAGCACGGCGCCAACGCCGTCGTCGTTCCCAAATTCGTCGAGCGCGCGCCGAAATCCCCGCACCATCGGCAGCGTCAGCGTGTTGAGCGCCTGCGGCCGGTTGAGGAGAATGCGTCCGAGCCGGCCCGCGCGCGATGCGATGAGATCCATGGGCTACTTCAACAGCGAACGCGCGATGATGACGCGCATGATTTCATTGGTTCCTTCGAGAATCTGATGGACGCGCAGGTCACGAACGATCTTTTCGATTCCATATTCGCTTAAGTAGCCATAGCCGCCGTGCAGCTGCAGCGCCTCATTGGCGACTGCGAAGCCGGCGTCGGTGACGACGCGCTTCGCCATCGCGCAGAGCGTCGAGGCGCCGGGTGCCTTGGCGTCAAGCGCCGCCGCCGCCCGCCACAGAAAGCTGCGCGAAACTTCAATCTGCGTGGCCATGTCGGCGAGCCGGAACTGCAGCGCCTGGAATTCATCGAGCGTCTGTCCGAACGCCTTGCGCGTACTCATATAGCGCAGCGTGTGGTCGAAGGCCGACTGCGCGCCGCCGAGCGAGCAGCCGGCGATGTTCAGCCGGCCGCCGTCGAGCGCCGCCATCGCGATCTTGAATCCATCGCCCTCCTGTCCGATCAGATTTTTTGCGGGCACACGGCAATCGTCGAAGATGACGGCGCGCGTCGGCTGGGCGTTCCATCCCATCTTTCGCTCGAGCGCGCCGAAGCTCAACCCCGGCGTTCCGCCTTCGACGATAAACGCCGATATGCCTTTCGAGCCCGGTTCGCCGGTCCGCGCCATGACGATGTAGAGATGATCGTCGCCGCCCGCGCCGGCGCCCGAAATGAACTGTTTCGCGCCGCTCAAAACATAGTGATCGCCATGACGCTTCGCATGCGCGCGCAGCGCCGCCGCGTCCGATCCGCTGCCGGACTCCGTCAGGCAAAACTCGCTCCCGAAAGCGTCGATCAGGCTCGCGCACATGTTGTGAATCGAAAGATAGGCGGCGATCGTCGGACAGCCCATCGCCAGAGCCTCGAAAATCAGCACGCCGTCGAAACGCGTCAGTCCGGCGCCGCCCGACGCCTCTCGCACATTGATTGCCGCCATGCCCAGCGCCGCGGCGTCGCGCAGCGCATCTACAGGGAAGACATGCTCGCGGTCCCAACA
>Ga0194127_10007087_pt1 | contig 12505 bp, 6 predicted proteins | sample TA2KigC100mmetaG_FD_148624 | JGI IMG/M metagenome (GOLD analysis project Ga0194127, IMG submission 148624) | Freshwater microbial communities from Lake Tanganyika, Tanzania - TA2015036 Kigoma Deep Cast 100m | ecosystem: Environmental > Aquatic > Freshwater > Lake | place: Tanzania: Lake...
CGCTTCGGGCGCATTTGTGAGCCGGCAGAGGTGATGCGCCTGAGGGTTGTAGTGGTAGAGTCCCCCGGCAAGCCCTTCGCACGCCTGGACCACCGGATAGATTTCTAGCTCATGCAGTGCGCCGCCTCCGGGTGAAGGTCGCCAGCTCACCCCCGCTTCCTCCGACATTTCCTTTATGCGGGCCGAGCGATACAGAAACTCCCCCAATTGATCCACCGTGATTGCCGGTTGACCGTAATTCCGGATCGTGAGCCGCTTTTCCAGGACCGCACTGAAGGGGATGTCCCGCAGTCGGAGACGTTCCATGTCCGGTTTGAAAAGGGGGACGATCTCTTCGGACAGGGGCTTTTTCACAACCGGTAGAGGCTCAAACAGGTTCTTGAACGGGTAGGTCCCGCCGTAAGGGTCCACGTGCCGTCCGAGTCGGTTGCCGGCGTGGAAGAGGAGATCGTGAAACGCCCACTGCGCCAGGGCTGGATCGCGGTCTTCGGCGGTGGCGCCTCTATCGTCACATTCCTGGAGCGTGCCGGCGTTTGCCAGGAAATTCATGAAGGCCCTTGCGGAATCTTCGGTGAACTCGGGCAGTTTTTGGGCCAGTTGTGCCGGGGTTTGCGGCTGCAGAAGGCAGTACGCGGCGGCTAGGGCGGCGGACCGATGCAGGCGCAGTTTGGCATAGGCCAGGGGCGAATGGAGAAGCATTTCTCCCCGGTCCTTGCGAAAATAGGCAAATTTCGACAGAACCAGACAACTGTCCTGCTTCACCTTCTCTTCCTCGGAGCGGTAATAATGGGTGTTGGGTTCCAATGTAACGAAAGGAGCGGCATTCAGATGGAGGCTGTACCTGAGCATGGCGCTGTTTCCGAGCCTCTGCAGGATGACCATGATCCGCCCGGCGCTGTTCACGCCTTCCGTCTGAACCGCCTTTCCCACCAAAAGACCCAGCGTGACGCCGGCCTGGAGCGCTTCGAGACCTTCGAGGAGTCCCGGTGTCAGTGGCCCGAAAACCAGGGGCGGGCGTTGCGGATTGTCCGGTGTGGAAATTTGGGCCCGATCCGGGCCTGTTTTTTCCAACCGGGCGCCATCGATCAAAGAGACCAGGACGGTGTGATCCACGGATGACATCCTTTCAGGCCGCTGCAGAACAGGTCCCTTTTGGGGGGTACCCGGGTGGCCGGCGGCAGGTTTGCCGAACCTGCGGTTTCAGTACTATTGACGCGATGATGCCGACCCCCGCGAGGGCCGTTGTTCCTTGGGCACTGATGAGGATGAGCCCCCTTTAAATGAAACAGGCGATCGGATTCAGCTCCTCTTCCGCCAGAGGGCGGTCCAGCCTGCCCAGTGCGACGGGCACATCGAACAGACGCCCCGGGGCGAGCCTGCGCCAGAAATGGCGAAGCCCCGGCACCACGACTTTGACGACCGGCAAGCCAATGTCGAGACGCGTCTGGTTCACGACCAGCACCTCCATGCCGCGCTCTCGGGCGATTCGCACACAGGTCCGGACGTCCTCGCGGAGGTCGGTGCTCGAAAGCGCCGGGTAGTCATCCCGCTTCCGCGCCGGCTTGAGCGGGTCGGGCAGCAGGTAGGGCTGGTTCTCGTACGTGGCGGTCTTCCACCAGGCGACCATCTTCGGGTCGCTCAGCTGCTGGGCGTATTCGGGCATGAACGTCCCCGGTTCGTGCACCAGCGCGGGCAGGTACTGGTTGGCTTCAACCAGCGCCCGGACCATGGCCGTTTCCGGATCGAGATGCGCGCCCGGGCTGACGATGATGTCCTCCGTCGGCCCCATGAGATTTCGGGAAATGGCAACGAATACGGGGATTTTCAGATCTGCGGTCAGGTCGATGACGTGCAGGTCCCTCTTGAGCTTCTCGTGGTACAAGGTCTTCATTTCCACCCAATAGGGCAGGTGGAACGAATCCACGTCCACCGCCTGCAGCCGCAGGCGGTTATACCACCACAGGGCGACCGCGTCTCTTTCGACCAATTCCAGGAAGCCCTGGAGGATAGCTTCTTCAAGGACGTTTCCCGCCGCATTTCCGTTGCTGTCGGACAAACTGAAGGGGCGCTCGAAATCCTGATGCCCATAGTAGCAAAAAGCGGTGGGAAGATATCTGAAGCACTTGTTGGATAATGACCAGGCTGGGGTCCAGGCGATCCTGGCGTCATCCGCCAGGGGATCGGGGACGAACTCCTGGGCTGTCTGGCAGGCGAGGTTCCAGGCTTCCCGGTTCCGGTACTGGGCCTCGCTGAACAGTGTCAAATCGCGGATATGGATGGCATCCGACGCCAGCTCTCGATAGGTCCCGAAGACCTTTTTCTCCTCTCCCCAGGCAATGCCGGAATAGCGTTCCAGGGACTCACACAAAGCGCTGGTTTTTGCCTGAATCAGGGTGTCGCCTTTTCCCCCGCTGCGGGCGTACAGGCAGACCCGCAGCAACCGGATGTCATCCTTGATGATAGGGAAATAGTGCCCCGCAACGGCACTATAGCTCCTCCCGAAAGGGGAGTCCTCCCGTGTCAGAAGGCTCGTGACGGCGCCGGTGACGGGGCTGATATGGTGCTTGTAGCGTTCGAAGGTCTCTTCCGGGGTAAGGGTCCGGTGACCGACCGTTTTCAGGCGGGATTCCAGCACCAGGGGTTCGGGCTCGATCGTTCCGGTGCCGCAGGCCGAGCACTGGGGTCTCCGGACGAGAACATGCTCCTTCCATTCCAGAGAGGCCAGATCCAGCGTTGTGACCTTGTTCTCCAGGGCGACCCCCTTTCGGTCGGCGACAAACCGGATCACCTCCATGGCCGCGAGGTTCATTGCCGCGGCCAGCGAGACCGGGACGGCGCTCCGTGATCTGTTGAAAACGACGGGTTCGGGGGGGGGGTTCCGGATGTAGGTTTCCACCTGGCGATTCGCGCTCAGCCGCTGCTCCAGACACTTCCAGCAGGCTGTTGCGCCCGGCCGGAACAAGGGACCCACCCAGATCATCATGCCGCGGGGTTTCACCAGCAGCCATGGCAGACCGGTTGCCAAGCGCTCCCGGTTTATTTCCACCAGTTCCGGCTGGAGATAATCCTCTGTCAGGAGAACGAGGAATGGGCCGTTCTTCGTCACCTTCAAACCGTTCCGGCGAAGGGGATCGACGAGTATTTCCGCATCCAGGTTACCCAACGCCGCAACGGAGATTTCCAGCTCATCCAGGCGGGCAGCGACCTGCGCGGTATCGGCATTGAGCTGATCCCAGAATGCGGTGTATTCGAGCAGCGGCTTTTCGCTGGCTTCCGCCAGGCACTCCTTCTGCAGCAGTTGAAACAGAGCGGAGTACATGTCCGGGAGGGTGACCTCCGCCCCAACTCGACCGAGTATTTCCGGGATGGTATGGGCGCCGTCCAGGAGAGGATGGATGAGAACGAAGGTTTTGCCTTGAAATATGTACTGACGATATTCCCCCATGACCAACAGCACATCGGGTTCGAGGACCACTGTTGTGAAGGACTGTTTCAGCCTGGGTTTGGTGGGAAATTGAATCTTCATGAATTATTTCCAGAGTCTTTCGCGTTGAGCCGGCCCCCCCCGCTGATCCCTGCTTGGAACCAAAGTGGCCCATGGATAGTATATCTCCCTCCCCGAATGCAAGCAAAAAGACCCCCCCGACACGCCGCGGGCGTCGCTTGCACAGATTGAATTCCAACGTCGCCGGGCCCTTGGATCACCGCCGATGACCACGATGCGGGAATTGCCGGCCTTGCATTGAAAAGCATCGTCACCGACGATGACAAAAGAGAAAGCCTAAATGATTTTCGACGGTGGGTGCCCAGGCCTGCCGGCCGAACCGCGATTGCTCCGCTGGTCTGGAGCGGCCCGTCCGGGTCTTCCGGCAGGGGGCGCAAAAAAAGAGGTGGTATCGCCAAGGATTTTCGGCTAGCATGCGCCGGTTTCCTTCCGTCGTTCGGCACGGCGGCGGGGAAGGGTCCACTCCCGATCGGCGGCCTGCAGCCGGATCCATGATTGAGGATGGAATGCACCTGCTCGAGATGCGCGACATCGGTAAGGCATTCCCGGGCGTCAAGGCCCTGGACGGCGTCTCCCTGGCTGTGGCCGAGGGGGAGATCCACGCCCTCTGCGGCGAAAACGGCGCCGGGAAGTCCACGTTGATGAACGTCCTCTCCGGCGTTCACCCCCACGGAACCTATACCGGCGAGATCCTCCTCCGGGGCCGGCCGGCGGCCTTCAAGGACATCCGGGCCAGCGAGCGGGCGGGCATCGCCATCATCCATCAGGAACTCTCCCTCGTTCCCGAATTGTCCATCACGGAAAATCTGTTTCTCGGCAACGAAACGGCCCGGGCCGGCGTCATCGACTGGCGGGCGGCCAAGGCGCGCGCCCGGGGGCTCCTGGAGCGCGTGGGCCTGCGCGAAGATCCCGCTACGGCCATCAAGGACATCGGCGTGGGCAAGCAGCAGCTCGTCGAGATCGCCAAGGCCCTCGGCAAGGAGGCGGGGATCCTCATCCTCGACGAGCCCACGGCCGCCCTCAACGAGGAGGATTGCCGGCATCTGCTCGACCTGCTCCGCGAACTCCGGGGCAGGGGCGTCGCCTGCATCCTGATCAGCCATAAGCTCAACGAGGTCCGGGCCGTAGCCGACGCCGTCACCATCCTTCGCGACGGGCGGTCGGTGGAAACCCTCCGCCCGCAAGCGGGGGAAACGGGGGGGATCAGCGAGGAGCGGATCATCCGCGGCATGGTGGGACGCCCCCTGGACACCCGCTTTCCGGAACGCGAACCCCGCGCGGGGGACGTGTTCTTCGAGGTGCGGGACTGGACGGTGCGCCATCCCCGGTACCCCGAGCGCCTGGTGTGCAAGGGAGCTTCCTTTTTCGTCCGGCGGGGGGAGATCGTCGGTTTCGCCGGCCTGGTGGGGGCGGGGCGCACCGAACTGGCCCGTTCCCTCTTCGGGCGCTCCTACGGCCTCTATGTGAGCGGTCGGATCCTCAAGGATGGAAAGGAACTCGTCCTGCCCACCGCCGCCGCCGCCATCGGCGCCGGCATCGCCTACGTGACCGAGGACCGCAAAAACCTGGGCCTGAACCTCCTGGACGACATCAAGAAAACCATCGTCTCGGCCGCGCCGGGGCGCGTTTCCCGGTGGGGCGTCATCGACCGCGGCCGCGAATTCGCGGCGGCGGAGGGATTCCGCCGCTCCCTGAGGATCAAGGCCCCCGGCGTGCACGAAGGGGTGGCCCATCTTTCCGGGGGCAACCAGCAGAAGGTCGTTCTCGGCAAATGGCTCTTCGCCGAACCGGATCTGCTGATTCTGGACGAACCCACCCGGGGCATCGACGTGGGCGCCAAGTTTGAGATCTACGGCATCATCCAGGGGCTCGCCGATGCGGGCAAGGGCGTAATCGTCATCTCCTCCGAACTCCCGGAACTGCTGGGGATCACCGACCGGATCTACACGCTCTGTGAGGGCGCCATCACCGGCGTCCTCCATCGGACCGAGGCGGACCAGGAACGCCTCATGCGGCTCATGACGGCCGCCGACAACCGAATCGCCACCTGACAGGACGGGAACCATGAAACGAATCACCCAGATCATCGGCGGAAATCTCCGGCAGCTCGGCATGCTCTTCGCCCTGGCCGCCCTCACCGTCTTTTTCCAGATCCGCACGGACGGCCTGGTGCTGACCTCGGCCAACATGATCAACCTCCTCAACGGCAACGCCTATATCCTGGTGCTGGCCATCGGCATGGTGCTGGTCATCATCGCCGGACATATCGACCTGTCCGTCGGATCGGTCGCGGCCCTGGCCGGCATCGTGACGGCCCTGGCCATCCGCGACTGGGGGGTGTCGCCGGAAGCGGCCGGCCTGCTCTGCCTTGCAGTCGGCGCCATCATCGGCGCCTGGCAGGGCTTCTGGATCGCCTATGTGGGGATCCCCGCCTTCATCGTGACACTGGCCGGGATGATGCTCTTCCGGGGGGCGAACCAGTTCATCGGCAGATCGGACACCATTCCCGTTCCGGAGGCGATCCAGTACCTCGGCGGCGGCTATCTGCCCGCGATCGGCCCCGAGACGGGCTACAACAACCTCACCCTGCTTTTGGGCGCGGGGGCCATCCTATGGCTGGTTATCCGTTCCATCCGCGCCCGCCGGAGAATCCGGCAAAGCGGCGGAGAAGCTCCCTCCCTCTGGTCAACGGCCCTGCGTCTGGCGCTTCTCGGGGGGGGCGTCGCCGCTCTGACCTACCTCTTCGCCAGTGGCCGTCCCGGTACCTCCTTCCCCATCCCCGGTCTGATCCTCGCCAGCCTGATGCTGGTCTATTCCTTCATCGCCCGGCGCACCGTCCTGGGCCGGCATATCTATGCCGTCGGCGGCAACCGGCAGGCGGCGGAGCTTTCCGGGGTCAACACCCGGCGCGTCAACTTCATGGTGATGATGAACATGTCCACCCTCGCAGCGCTGGCCGGGCTGATGTTCATCGGCCGCGCCACCGCCTCGGGACCCTTCGACGGCGTCAACTGGGAGCTGGATGCCATCTCGGCGGTCTTCATCGGCGGCGCCGCCGTGTCGGGCGGCGTCGGCACCGTTTTCGGATCGGTGGTCGGCGGCCTGGTCATGGCTGTCCTGAACAACGGACTGCAGCTCCTGGGCGTCGGCGCCGACATGACCCAGATCATCAAGGGGCTGGTCCTCTTGATCGCCGTGGCCTTCGACGTCTACAACAAGACCCAGGGCCGGCCCTCCCTCCTCGCCCTCATGCTGAGGAGGAACACGCCCGGCGGGGGGGAAAAGAGGGTCCCCTTCGGCGACAGATCCTCCCCGGCGAGGCGCCTGATCACCCTGGGGGTATCGCTCCTGGCCCTGATCCCGGTCGCGCTGCTGCTGGTGGCCCTCTACGACAGCTTCCGCAAGGGGGAGAGCCGGCACGAGGGCCCAACGACGGGGTTCGCGAGAGACGCCCTCATCGGCGTGGCCCTGCCGCAGAAGACCTCAGAGAACTGGGTCCTGGCCGAGAAGCTGTTCCGCGACGGGCTGGCGGAGGCCGGCTACCGTTCCTACGTCCAATTCGCCAACAGCGGCGTCCCGGAGCAGGAAAACCAGATCCTGACCATGGTCACCCGGGGCGCCAAGGTGATCATCATCGGCGCCATCGACGGGGCGCAGCTCGGCACGGAGGTCCGGGAAGCCAAGAACGCCGGGGCCTTTGTCATCGCCTACGACCGTCTCATCAAGAACACGGACGCCGTGGACTATTACGTCGCCTACGACAACTTCAAGGTGGGAGAACTCCAGGGGAAGGCCCTTCTGGAGGGGCTGAGGAGACGCAAAGGCCCGGGACCCTGGAACATCGAACTGATCGCCGGCTCCCCCGACGACGCCAACAGCCAGGTCTTCTTCAACGGCGCCATGAGCGTCCTTCAGCCCCTGATCGAGGCGGGGACCCTGGCGGTGAGATCTAAGCAGAGGACCTTCGTTCAGGTTTCCACACCGGGATGGAAGGCGGAGAACGCCCAGAGGCGGATGGACGCCATCCTGGCGGGCGTCTACGGACGGATGCGTCTGGACGGCATCCTGGCGCCGAACGATACCCTCGCCCGGGCGGCCCTGACCTCGGTCCGGGCCGCCGGGAAAGAGACGCCCGTGGTCACCGGTCAGGACTCCGAGGTGGAATCGGTCAAATCCGTCCTGAAGGGCGAGCAGTACGCCACCGTCTACAAGGACACGGCGGCCCTGGTCAGTCAGGCCCTGGCCATGGTCAACGATCTCCGGCAGGGCAAACCCCCCACCGTGAACGACCTCGAGAGCTACCACAACGGCGTCAAGATCGTGCCCGCCTATCTGCTCGAGCCGCAGATCGTGACCCTGGACAATGTCCGGGAGGTGTACCGGAACGATCCGGTCCTGAAGGACCTGGTGAAGCAATACCATTGAGAAATCAACTCCTTCCCCGCCTTCGGGACGTACCGAACGCATTGGGCGCCGAGGCCCGGAATGACAGGGGTCGACAGGCGACCTACTTCCGGAAGTCCTTCCGAAGATCCGCGATGAACTTGTCCAGCAGGTCCTTGCCGACATGCTGCATGATCAGCACGTGGGCCAGTTCGCCCTGTTCAGGGTGCACGTCCGGCGCCAGGCCGTAGTAGTCCATTATCGCCGGGCTGGGGCGCTGGAAGAAAACGGTGTTGGAGTGCTCGTTCAGCCAGGAGCGAATGCCCAGCTTCCGCAGTTCCGCGTGCAGGTATTGGGCGTTGGCGATGAGCCGAACGGCCTGCTTTTCAAAAACCTCCGGCTCGGAGAAGGTGATCTTCCACCACAGCTTCAACGGGGAGAGGGCACTGCGGGAGCAGGTGATGGTGGGCACGGCGTCCTTGAGGTACTCCACCTGGAAGGGATTGATGTTGTCACGGACGTTCTGGGTCGAGATGAACACTCCCGCCGGCTCGTCGAGGCCCCAGAACTTGTGGCCGGAGATGGCGATGGAATCGAACTTCATCTTGGCGCTGTTGACCAGATCGCTGGCCGGCGGCGGCAGGAACGCCAGGATGCTGCCGAAGAGGGCCGCGTCCTGGTGGCGGTACACCGCGGGCGGGCGGACCCTTTCCAGGATGGCGTTGATGCCCAACTGGTTATCGATGCCGCCCTTGAAGGTGGTGCCCATGGCGATGATCACCAGGGCCGGACGCTTCGGGTCGAGCCGGGCCTCAAAATCCGCCAGGTCCATGCGGCCCATGGCGTCGGCCTTGATCATGCGCAGTTCCAGGCCCTGGACGTCGGCCAACTTTTTGATGGAGTAATGGGCCTCCTCGGAAACATAGACGATGGGCGGCAGCTTGGACTTGGACTGGAGGACCTTCTTGCCGAAGTACATCCCGTGGTTGTTGCCGTCGGTCCCGCTGGCGGTTACAAAGCCCCAGTAGTCCTTCTTGAACCCGAAGCGGGGTGCGAAGTGGTCGATCACCTCCCGCTCGAAGACATGGGTGTTCAGCAGCAGGCCGCTGGTCTTGTAGGGGTCGCCCACATTGTTCATGGCGGCCTCGTAGAGCCCGCTTTGAAGGTACCATTGTTCCGTGTCCTGGTTGACGGGATAGCCGATGAAATGTGGCCGCTCCTGAAGCATCTGAGCGGCGAAGGCGTTCAGGCGCGCCATCTGCTTCGGGTGGTCGGCCGGCCCGGCCAGGACCGGTGCGGTCAGGGAAAGGACCAGGGCCAGAACAGCGCCGGCCAGGATGAGAGGGGATAAAAGCCGAGACGAACGATTCATGTCGATAACCTCCTTAAGAGTCGATGGTTTAAACAGGGCTTGCCTTGCCGCCCCTACAAATCCTTCAGAAGCTCCCGCAGGAAGAGGGCGATGCGCCCCAGCGAGGGCACGTGCAGGCGTTCGGCCGGCGTGTGAACGGACTCCAGTGTCGGACCGATGGAGATGATCTCCATGCCGGGGTATTTCTCGGCGATGAAGCCGCATTCGAGTCCCGCGTGGAGCACCTCGGTCTGCAGGGGTCGGCCGATCGCCCGCTCGTAGGCAGCCAGGGCCTTCCGGTACAGTTCCGAGTCGGGGTCGGGCGGCCAGACGGGAAAGGTGCTGCGCACCGTGGCGCGGGCCCCGGCCGCCACGGCGGTCCCTTCGATCTCCCGGGCCAGGCGCTCCAGCTTGGCGGGATGAAAGCTCCGGTGGAAGACCACGAGTTCCAGGGCACTGTCGATGGTTCGGACGATGCCGAGGTTGTTGGAGGTCTCCGGAAGTCCGGGAAACTGCCCGGACCACTCCACCACCCCCTGGGGGATGGCGAGCGTCAGGCCGATCAGCTTGGCCGAGTCCCGATCCGACAGGGCCTTCCCCGGCCTTTCGGCCAGGGGGACCAGGGACAGCGTCAGGTCCCGCTCCTCGGGATACTCCCGGCGGAGGAGACCCTCGAAAGAGGCGAGACCGTACCGCAGGGCCCCGGCGTGCGCCGGCGCCGCGACCAGGACCATCTCCGCGGCCGTGGTGATGGCGTTGTCCGCCGATCCCCCGGCAAAACGGACGATCCGCAACGGGACGGCCTCACGCAAGGACCGGGCGGCACGGGCGGCCAGGGTGTTCGCGTTGGCCCGCTGCTTGCCGATTTCCAGGCCGGAGTGGCCGCCCAGCAGCCCGCCGACCCGCAGGGCGAAGGCCTCCTGGCCCGGCTCCAGGGGCGTGAAGGCCAGGGGAAGGCGGATTCCCATCTTCACCCCGCCGGCCGCACCCAGCGTCACCATCCCCTCCGTTTCCGAGTCGATGTTGATGAATCGCCTGGCGGTCAGGGCGTCCCGGGAAAGGCCCGCCGCGCCGGTCATGTCCATCTCCTCGTCCGTGGTGAAGAGCAGCTCCAGGGCCGGTCTCTCCAGACCCGGCTTCTCGGCCAGGTAGAGGGCGATGGCCATGCCGATGCCGTCGTCCGCCCCCAGGGTCGTGTCCCGGGCCCGGAGCCACTGGCCGTCGCGCACCAGCGGGATGGGGTCCCGGGAAAAGTCGTGGACCGATGTCTCCGTCTTCTGACAGACCATGTCCATGTGGGCTTGGAGGGCCACAACGGGGCGGTCTTCGCGCCCCGGGGAAGCCGGGACAAAGATCAGGACATTGTTCAGAGAGTCGGTCCGGACCACCAGATTCCGCGCCCTGGCCCATTGGACCAGCCAAGCCGAGATCTTCCCCTCCTGTTTGGAGCAGCGCGGGACCTGAGTGATCTCTTGAAAAATGGACAGGATGCGTTTCGTCTCCGCATCGTCCCCGGGGAGTTCCGGACCGGCCGCGCCGGCCGCGCCGGCTGGACCGGCTGGACCGGCTGGACCGGCACCCGCCGGGGCGGCGATGGCAAAGGTGCAGCAGACAATGGCGATCCTGAGCAACCCCGAAACCCTTATCCCTTTCATCCGTCAAATCCCCCGTTTCCCCCCAAATCCACCACCAACTTTGACCAGTTATAGACCGATGACGTCCCCGCCTTTCCCGGTGCGCCCCTGCATCCCCCCCGCGGTTCCCCGTGCTGCCCCATCCGGTTTTCTTCAGGCCCGGGGGCAGGCGGCTGCCTCGACGGCGGCGATCACGGCGGCCCCCACGCCCGACCCGTCCTTCACCAGATCAAGGGTGATCCCGCCGGCGCGCTCCCCGAAGAGATCCCCAAAGAGGGCGAGGATCTCCTCCCGGTAGCCCGGGTATTTCTCGAAGAGCGTCCCGTCCACCGCGATGGTGTGGGGCGAGGCGAGCGCCGGGTCCATCCAGGTGACGACGGCGGCCATGGCCGCCCCGGCGATCCGGGCGGAGCGCGCGGCGATCAGGCGGCCGATCTCGCGGACCGTCCGCCGGTCCTCGGGCGAAACCGCCCCCAGGCCGAAATCCGCGAAGCTCTCCTCGCCCCGGGCGATCCGGGAGAGGCGCTCCGTCGAAAACCCGTAGGCCTCGGAGAAGGCGGGCAGGGCCGCGGGATCGAAAAGGAGCCCCTGACCGACCATCTCGGCGATCACCTTGCGGGCGATTTCCCCCAGGTACATCCCGGAAACCAGCTTTTCCAGATGCTGCCGGCCGGGGTTGGGGGAGGCCAGATCCAGGGCCTCGTCGTAGGCATTCCTCTTCAGCCGCCGAAAACCTCCCCACTCCATATTGACGACCATCTCTCCCGGGTCGCCCGGGGCCGGGCATTTCCCGATGCGGGCGACCTTTTCCGGGTAGCAGGCGTTCGTCCCGGTGCCCAGGATCACGCCCATGTCGCAGGAGGGATCGGCATAGGCCCCGGCGGCGAAGGTTCCCACCGTGTCGTTCGCCAGGGCCGCGATCCGGACGAACCCCAGGCCCCGCCGCGCGAGCGCCTCGGAAAAGAGGGCCACCACGTCCCTGCCGACCACCCCCGAGGCGGTAAACCCCTTGGTCCAGGCGATCAGCCTTCCCGAGGCGGGCGACCGCTGTTCGACGGGGAAGGAGAAGGTGAACGCCAGGTCATAGGTCCGCTGCTGGCCGAGGTCCCGCTCCGCGAAAAAGGCCTCCACGCAGCCGGCCATGAAATCGAACAGGTCCCTTCCCCTGCCCCCCATCCGCTCCCGGGGGATGGCGCAGCGGCTGACCGCCAGTGTACGGGCGCCCCCCCGCCCGTCCAGCTCCACCGCCAGGACCCGGAGGTTCGTCCCCCCCAGATCGACCACGAGGAACCGCCCCTTTTCGGCGCCCCCCGGGCGGCGGACGAAGGTGGGGAGCATCCGGAGAGAGCTTTCCCGGCCCGCCAATCCGGCTTCCATCTCCCGGTGAAAATGGACGATGATCTCGCGGGCCTCCCCGGTGGAGACCGAAAAGAGGGGCTCGAGGCGGGTCAGGAAGCGATCGCCGGGGGGCGCCGGATGGTCGCACATGGGCACTTATCCCTTTCGCGGCAGTTTTCCCGGAAAGCGCCCCGCCGGCTTGCGGGTCCCGGCCCGATCCGGCGCGTGAGGCGCTTCCGCCGGTGCATCTTGCCCGGGGAAGGCAGGTTTTGTCAACGCCCATTCCCGCTGGGG
>Ga0194127_10007089_pt1 | contig 12501 bp, 10 predicted proteins | sample TA2KigC100mmetaG_FD_148624 | JGI IMG/M metagenome (GOLD analysis project Ga0194127, IMG submission 148624) | Freshwater microbial communities from Lake Tanganyika, Tanzania - TA2015036 Kigoma Deep Cast 100m | ecosystem: Environmental > Aquatic > Freshwater > Lake | place: Tanzania: Lake...
GGGGGCCCCCGATCCTTCGGTTCCGCTTGACAGCCCCCCCGGCAATAACTACAATCAGGCCACTTTTGAATTAAGGAGAGGGAAAAAATGGTCACTACTCTGGCCCAGCTTTTCGTCAACACGATCAAGTCCTATCCCAAGGACGATTTCATGTTGGTCAAGAAGGAGGGTGTTTACGCGCCCATTTCCACCAGGGAATTCGGCGACGGCGTCCGGGACCTCTGTCTCGGGCTCCATTCTCTGGGATTCGGGAAGGGCGACAGGCTCTGCCTCCTCTCGGAGAACCGGCCCGAGTGGACGATGACGGACCTGGCCACGCTCTGCGCCGGAGGCCTGACCGTCCCCATCTACACGACCCTGGTGTCGGAGCAGATCCGCTACATCGTGGACGACTCGGACGCTTCGGTCATCGTCGTCTCCAACGCCGACCTGTGGAAGAAGATCGAGCCCCTGCGCGCCGGGTTGGGCAAGGTCAAACACTACATCACCTTCGCCGAAACGGCCCCCCCGGGCGTCCTGACCCTGCGGGAGGTGCTCGAGAAAGGCCGGGCCCTGGGCGCGTCGAACCCGGGGCGGTTCGAAGAGCTCGTCGCCGGGATCAAGCCCGACGACGAGGTCACCCTGATCTACACGTCGGGCACCACCGGCCTGCCGAAAGGCGTCATCCTGACCCACAACAATCTCATCACCAACATCCGCACGGTCTCCGAGATCATCGAGTTCAACGATAAGGACACCGCCCTGTCCTTCCTGCCGCTCTCGCACGTCCTCGAGCGGATGGTCATGTTCTCCTATCTGTACAAGGGCTGTACGATCGCCTACGCCGAGAGCATCGAGGCCTTGGCCCAGAATCTCCTGGAGGTCCGCCCGCACCTCATGGTCAGCGTGCCCCGGGTCTTCGAGAAGATCTACACCAAGGTCATGGACCAGGTCCTGGCCAGCCCGGCCCTGAGGCGCAAGATCTTCTTCTGGGCCATCAAGACCGGGAAAGCTTACGGCGCCCTCAAGCGCGAGGGCCGGAAGGTCCCGGGCGGGCTCGGCTTCCGGCGGGCCGTGGCCCACAAGCTGGTCTTCTCCAAGATCCTGGCCAAGACGGGGGGCCGGGTCCGGCTCTTCGTCTCGGGAGGGGCGCCGCTGTCCAAGGACATCGCCGAGTTCTTCTACGCCGTCGGCCTGGTCATCCTCGAGGGCTATGGGCTGACGGAGACCTCGCCGGTCCTGTCCGCCAACACCGTCGAGCACATCCGGCTCGGGACGGTCGGGAAGCCCATCCCCGGCGTCGAGATCAAGATCGCCGCCGACGGCGAGATCCTGGCCAAAGGGCCGAACATCATGAAGGGCTATTTCAAGAAGGAGGCCGAGACCCGGGAGGTCTTCGCGGACGGCTGGTTCCACACCGGCGACATCGGCCACCTCGACGCCGACGGATTCCTGGTCATCACCGACCGCAAGAAGGACCTGATCGTCACCTCGGGCGGCAAGAACATCGCCCCCCAGCCCATCGAGAACCTGCTCAAGACCAACCCCTACATCGCCAGCGTCGTGGTCGTCGGCGACAGGCGGCGGTTCGTTTCGGCCCTGATCGTGCCGAACTTCGAGAAGCTCCAGAATTACGCCCGGGCCCAGGGCATCGCCTTCGAGAACCTTGACACGCTCTGCCGCGATAAGCGCATCGTCGAATTCCTCAGGTCCGAGATCGACCGGGCCACGCCCCACCTGGCCTCCTACGAGCGGATCAAGAAGATCGCCGTTCTCAACCGGGATTTCGAGATCGAGAAGGACGAGATCACGCCCACCCTCAAGGTCCGCAGGAACAACATCGAGGGCAAGTACCGGAACCTGATCGAAGCCCTTTATGAAGAGGACGCCGGAGACGGGCGGAACGGCGGGTAAGGGAAAGGGCGGACCGCTCGAGGGTCAGCCGCTCTTGCTGGATTCGGCTTTCGCGGGCTCGGCCTTGGTCGGCCAGTAAAGGATGCGACCGCAGTTCTCGCAGAGGATGACCGCGGCCTTGTCCCGGATCTCGTTGAGCATCTGCGGACGGATCCTCATGTGGCACATGGCGCAGAAGTCGCCGCGGACGGGGGACAGGGCGACGCCGCTCTTCTTCTGGTAGATGGCTTCGTAGAGACGTATCTGCTGGGGAGGGACGGCGGGCAGGAGAGCCTCCCTCTCCTTTTGGAGACGGACTTGGTGGGCCGCCGTCTCCTTCATCTTCTCGGCCAGGACGAGCCTTTCCTTCTGCAGGCTCTCCTCTTCCTGGGCCTGCTTGCGAACAGCCGACTGGATCTCCTCCTCGATGTCGTCGGCGGCCAGCATCTCGGCGATGATGCCCTCCTCGAGCGTGTCGATCTTGTGCTGAGCGTCCTCGATCTCCTTGAGGAGCGAGGTGTATTCCTTGTTGGTCTTGACCTCGTTCAGCTGCCGCTTGTACTTGCCGACGTGGACCTTGGCGTCCTTGACCTCGGTCTCCAGATCGCGGCGCTTCTTCTGGTTCTGGGCCAGCTTGTCCTTGGCGTCGGCGACGACCTTGGAGCAGGACTGGATCTTGCCGTCGATATCCTGGATCAGGCGGGGGATGCCTTCGAGGACGAGTTCGGCCGTGCGGATCTCGGTGTCCAGATGCTGGAGCTGAATGATCTGATCGAAGTCCGTATCCACGTTCCTCCCGTCCTCGGCTTCTCGGTCACATGGGCCTACCAGGATTCGAACCTGGGACCTGCCGGTTATGAGCCGGTGGCTCTACCACTGAGCTATAGGCCCTCGGCCCCCCTTTATAGCACAATTATCGGTGACAGACAAATTCAGGTGTTGTTGGTGAAGGACTTGAGCTTGCGGCTCCGGCTGGGGTGCTTGAGCTTGCGGAGGGCCTTGGCCTCGATCTGGCGGATGCGCTCGCGGGTGACCTTGAACTGCTGGCCGACCTCCTCCAGCGTGTGCTCGTTGCCGTCGCCCAGCCCGAAGCGCATCTTGAGGACCCGGGCCTCGCGGTCGGTCAGGGACTTGAGGGCCTCCTCGATCTGCTCCTTGAGGTTGATGTGGATGACCGTGTCGGGCGGGGAGGGGATGAGCTTGTCCTCGATGAAGTCGCCGAGATGGCTGTCCTCCTCCTCGCCGATCGGGGTCTCGAGGGAGATCGGCTCCTGGGCGATCTTGATGATCTTGCGGACCTTGCTGACGGGCATGTCCATCTTCTTGCCGATCTCTTCGGACGTCGGCTCCCGGCCGACCTCCTGGACGAGCCCTCTCGAGACGCGGATGAGCTTGTTGATGGTCTCGATCATGTGCACGGGGATGCGGATCGTCCGGGCCTGGTCGGCGATGGCCCGGGTGATGGCCTGGCGGATCCACCAGGTCGCGTAGGTCGAGAACTTATAGCCCCGGCGATACTCGAACTTCTCGACGGCCTTCATCAGGCCCATGTTCCCTTCCTGGATGAGGTCGAGGAACTGGAGGCCGCGGTTGCTGTATTTCTTGGCGATGGACACGACCAGCCTGAGGTTGGCCGCAACGAGCTCCTTCTTGGCCTGATCGCTGATCTTCTTGCCGGCCGTGATGGCCCGGACGGCCCGGCGCAGGGTCTCGGGGTCGAGCCCGATCTCCGAGGTCTGGCGCCGGAGGTCCCGGTTGGCCTCATTCAGTCTCTGCTTGAGGGCCGGGTCGTCCTTCTTCTTCTTGGCCAGGGCCGCCTTCAGGTCGTCGCGGCGGTCCTCGAGGTCGTTGATGAGCCTCAGTCTCCGGCGGAGGTCCTCGATGATCGTCTCCCGGCGGGCCGGGCGGAGGTTGAGGTCCCGGATGAAGCGGCTGATCCGGACGATGATCCGGCCCCGGGTGACCATGGTCTTGCGCTTATCGGGGACGCGGTCGAGCTTGCGGCTCAGCTCCTTGATTCTCTTGACCTTGGCCAGGATCTGCTTTTTCTTCTCTTCGAGCTTGCCCTCGGCGATGTCCTCCTCGCTGAAGTCGAACATCTCCTGGATGGTGAAGGGGTTGTCCTTGATGCGCTCCTCGAGGTCCAGGACCTCGTTGAGGACCAGGCGCGTGCGCGACAGGGCCTTGATGATGCTCTTCTCGCCGCGCTCGATCTCGCGGGCGATGGCGATCTCCCCCTCGCGGGTCAGAAGGGAGATGTTGCCCATTTCCCGCAGGTAGAGCTTGACCGGGTCGGTCGTTCTCTCCAGCCCGTGCGTCGAGACGAGGTCGGTCTTTCGCCGGCGGGGGAGGATCTCCTTCTGGCGGGAGTCCAGGATCTTGATCCCGTAGTCGTCCATGGACGACAGGAAATCGTCGAAATCCTCCTCGGAATCCAGGTCCTCGGTGAAAGTCTTGTCGATCTCCTCGAAGAGAAGGAAGCCCTGCTTGCGGCCCTTCGATATGAGCTGGGAGATCTCGTCCTTGTGGAATTTGCTGTCAGGAGACACGAAGAGCACCTCTTTCCATGGATTCCTCTTGTTTCACGACATCGACAGGATCTGCTTGGTGACGTCCTGCTTCTCGTAGAGAAGGGCCGGGAGCTCCTCCCTGTTGCCCGCCTTCTCGAACTTGGCGATCCGGCGCTGGATGTCCTTCAGCCGGTTCTGAAGGTGGAACTTGCGAAGCGATTTCAGGCATTCCCGGGCCTCCTCGACGGACGGGCCTCGTTGTTTTTCGTAGAGCGCCCCGGCCAGCTGGGAGAGCAGATCCGGAGGGATCTTCCCCTGGAGCTCGGGGAAGCTCCAATCCCGGTTGTTCCTGAAGCAGTCGAGGATGTGCCGGAAGATGGGCTCGCTCCGCAGGCCTTCGAAGGTCTCGTCGCCGCACTCGTCGAAGACGTAGGGCGCGACCGATCGGTCCTCCATCAGGATCTGGAGGAGGCGCTTTTCCCCGGGGCAGAAGGCCCCCTCCTCTTCCGGGGCCCTCGAGGCCGGCTGCTGTTCGACGATGCGGCGCAGGAGGTCCTCGCCGACACCGAGGTCGTGGCTGGCCTGGCGGAGGTATTCGCTCCTGGCGACGGGGTCGGGGACCTTCTCGATCTCCCTGACGACGGCCCGGACGACGCGGCCCTTCTCCTCCGGGACCGCCATCCGCGCGCCCTTCGTCAGGGTGTCGATGAGGAACTTGAGCCCGGGCACGGTTCTCTTCTGAACGGCCACATACTTGTCGCGGCCGTGCTTGCCGAGGAAGGCGTCCGGGTCCAGGCCCCCCGGCAGGACGAGGACCTCGACGTTGAGCCCCTTTTGCAGACAGAGAGGGACGGCCCGCGCCGCCGCGGCCTGGCCGGCGCTGTCCCCGTCGTAGTTGACGACCATCCTCGGGGCGAACCGCATGGCCTGCCCGACCTGGAACGGGGTCAGCGCCGTTCCCAGGGAGGCGATGACGTTCCGGATGCCCGCCTGATAAAGGGCCGCGAAGTCGGTGTATCCTTCGACCAGGACGGCCGTGCCCTGCTCGCGGATGGCGTCCTTGCTCAAGTTCAGCCCGTAGAGAAGCTTCCCTTTGGAGTACAGAGGGGTGTCCGGCGAGTTCAGATATTTCGGCTCGGCGTCGACCACCGTCCGGCCGCCGAAGGCCACGATCCGGCCGGTCAGGCTCAGAATGGGGAAGATGACCCGGCCCCGGAACCGGTCGTGGAAGCCGCCCTTATTGGGGCTCGGCAGGACCAGGCCGCCCTTTTCGAGAAGGGAGTCGGGGACTTTCTTCTCCCTGAAAAAATCGAGCAGCGAGCTCCAGGAGTTCATGGCGTATCCGACCTTGAGGGTCTGGATGGTCTCTTCGGTGAGGCCCCGCTTTTTGAGGTACTCCAGGGCCTTCGCCCCCTCCCGGGTGTTGAGCAGGTTCTTGCGGAAGAAGCCCAGGGCCAGCTCGTTGATCTTGAAGAGCTTCTCCTCGAGCTTGAGGACCTCGGGAGGGCGCGCCTGCTGGCGGGGCAGGGGGACGTGATATTTCTCGGCCAGGTACTTCAAGGCCTCCGGGAAGTTGAGGTTCTCCCGTTCCATGACCAGGGAGTAGATGTCGCCGCCGGCGCCGCAACCGAAGCAATGGTAGAGCTGCTTTTCCTCGTCGACCGTGAAGGACGGCGTCTTCTCCGAATGGAAAGGGCAGAGCCCGACCCATTTCCGGCCCCGCCTCCTGAGGGTCGTGTACTGGCCGGCGATCTCGACGATGGAAGAGACCTGCCTGACCTGGTCGATGATCTCCATGAAGCTCCGTCGGTCCGCGCGTTCCCATAGAATATAGGGACGGCCACGCACCTTGTCAAGATGTTCTATTTATTATTCTTTCGGGGGGCGACGGTTCCCCGAGGCCCAGCGCTAGGAATGGTTGATCAGGCTGGCCAGGAAGGCCGCCCCGAACCCGTTGTCGATGTTGACCACCGCCACCCCTCCGGGGCACGAGTTGAGCATGGCCAGCAGGGCGGCCAGCCCCTTGAAGCTGGCCCCGTACCCGATGCTCGTGGGCACGGCGATGACCGGGACCTTGACCAGCCCGGCGACGACGCTCGGCAGGGCCCCTTCCATGCCGGCCACGGTGATGAGCACCCGGGCCCGGCGGATCCTGTCGAACTGGCCGAGCAGGCGGTGCAGGCCGGCGACCCCGACGTCGTAGATCCGTTCCGTGCGGTTGCCCAGGACCTCGGACGTCACCGCGGCCTCCTCGGCCACCGGGATGTCGGAGGTCCCGGCGGTCATGACGATGACCGTGCCCCGTCCGGCCGGGGGCTCGGTCTTGACCAGGGAGACGGTCCTGGCCGTCTCGTTGTAGGCGGCGCCGGGGAGTTTGGACCTGATCTTGGTCCAGGCCGCCGGTTCGACCCTCGTCACCAGAAGGTTGGATCCTTTCTTGAGGATCTCCCGGGAGATGCGGACGATCTGGTCGGGGGTCTTGCCCAATCCGAAGATGATCTCGGGCGAGCCCTTGGCGACCTCCCGGTGATGGTCGACCTTGGCGAATTCGAGGTCGCAATAGGGATACCCCTCCAGGAGCTCGAGGGCCTTTTCCGGGGAGATCTTCCCGGAGTGGACCTGCTTGAGGATCTCGGACAATCTCTTTTTCATCGCTCCATTCTACCATAAAAACCAAGGGGGACACGTACCGAAGGTACGTGTCCCCGGCCGTGCCCCGGCTGCGCCCGCCCGGGGCGCTATTGTCAAAGCCCGGCGGGTCGTGTAGAATAAGGCAAAATTCCACTTAATCCTGAGAGGAAGACAGCCGTGCGAGATCAGCGATCGAAAAAGGACGAATACCAGAAGGTCCTGTCCGCCTACGGGCAGGCCGTCAAGGAGTTCCGGAAGGGCGATTTCGAGAAGGCCTCCGGGCTCCTGCAGGACTTCATCGACAAATTCCCGGCCGAGAGGGAGATCGTGGACCGGGCCCGGGCCTACCTGGCCATCATCCGGAAAAGCCCCAAGAAGGACGCCCCGTCGCCGAGATCCTTCGAGGAGCACTGCCGGCAAGGAGCCGCCAAGATCAATGCGGGCGACTTCGAAGGGGCGGTCAAGGTCCTCGAGAAGGCCCTCGACCTCGGCGGGAACGAGGGACTCGTCCACTATCTTCTGGCCGACGCCCGCTGCCTGATGGGGCAGCCCGACGCTTCCATGGAACACCTGAAAAAGGCCATCCAAAAGGACAAGGCCTATTCGACCCTGGCCCAGAACGAGCCCGATTTCGAGCCCCTCTGGGAAGACAAGAAGTTCAAGCTCATCGCGCGCCTGACATGAGACAGCGGCCGGTCGTCCTCCTCACGGGCGTCGAAAGGAGCCAGGGGTTCTCTTCGGTCACGGCCAAGCTTTTCGAGCCCCTCCTTGGGCGCCCCCTGGCGTCCTTCGCGCTCGAAGCGGCCTGCGCCTTGAAGCCGGAGGCGCTGTTCTTCGTCCTTCGCGACGAAGACCGGGCCGCCCCCGAAGAGTGGGAGGGCCTGGCCCGCTCGGCCGCTTCGCAGGCCCCGGTTTTCCTCCATTTCGAGCCGGGCCGCGCGAGCCGGGCCGGGTCCGCGACATGGACCGCCCTGCGCGCGGCCGCGTCCGCGCTGGCCAAGTATCCCGGCCGGGACATCGTCGTGGTCCCGGCCGAACGGCCTTTGCTCAGGGCCCGGACCCTGAGAGCGTTCCTCGGGGTCCATATCCGGAAGGGCTGTGCCCTGACCTTCATGAGCGCCGAGGGGGACACCGGCCAGGCCGGTGTCCTGGCCTTCAAGTCCTCCGACGTATTCCCTTCCCTTCGCTCCCTGCCGGCGTCGGCCGGGGCCTCCTGGCCCGGCGCGCTCGTCCGGGCTTTGGCCCGGGACGGAAAGAAGGCCGGCCTCTACGAATGCCCCGACCCTGTTGAGCTCCTGGCGGTCCGCGACCGGGCGGACATGTCCGGTGCCGCCGGCGCCCTGAGAGATCGCAAGAACCTGTCCCTGGCCGGGCAGGGCGTCACGGTCATGGACCCCCGCTCGGCGTGGCTCGACTGGGACGTCGAAGCGGGCCGGGGGACCGTGGTCTACCCGTTCGTCTTCGTCGAGGGCGCCTCGCGGATCGGGAAGGACTGCCGGCTGTACCCGCACGTCCATCTCAAGGATACCCGGCTCGGCGACCGGGTCCACGTCCTGAGCTCGACGGTCATCGAAGCCAGCACTCTCGAAAGCGACACGCGCATAGGGCCGTTCACCCGGCTCCGTCCCCACACCCGGGTCCGGTCCGGGTCCAAGGTCGGGAACTTCGTCGAGATGAAGAACACCGACTTCGGGCCCCGCTCCAAGGCCATGCACCTCAGCTATCTCGGAGACAGCCGGGTCGAGGAAGAGGTCAACGTCGGGGCCGGCACGATCACCTGCAACTATGACGGGGTGACGAAGAGCCCGACGGTCATCGAAGCCGGCGCTTTCATCGGGTCGGGGACCGAACTCGTCGCTCCCGTCAAGGTCGGCCGCAAGGCCTACGTCGCGGCGGGCTCGACGATCACCAAGGATGTCGGCGCCGGGTGCCTGGCCCTGGCCCGGGCCCGGCAGGTGGAAAAGCCCGGCTGGGTCCTCGACAAGGTCAAGGACCGGAGATCCCGCCGCGGCTGACGGGCCGCCGAACCTCCCGCCGTTCTTTTTCGCCGGGCCGTTCCCCTTGAGTTTCCGCGGGCGATGGTTTACAATGAGGCCGAATTCCGGCAGGGGTGGAACGGGATGAAAGAGAACGTCCTTCAAAAGTATTTCGAAAAAGGCCGGGCCCTGGTCTCTTCCCAGACGTACGCCATCGTCAAGACGGAGCGGGCCTGCAGCGGGTCCTTCGCGGTCATCAAGGACGCGCGGGAGACGACCTGCATCATCGAGGAGTCCAAGCTCCGCTCCCAGAAGTTCCTGGGGATGGAAGGGGGCTGGCGGATGATCACCTTCGACATGATCCTGCCCTTCGGCCTGGTCGGCTTCCTGGCCCGGGTCTCGGGGGGGCTGGCCAAAGAAGGCATCGCCATCTTCGCCGTCTCGGCCTATTCCACCGACCACGTCTTCGTGAAGCAACGGGACCTGGACAAGGCCGTGGAGACCCTCGAGAAGCTCGGGATGATCGTCCTGCGTCCTTAGCCCGTATTTCGAGCTGCGGCGCCGGGCGGCCAACAGACGTCGTCAGGAGGTCAGGATGCCGGCCGTGTTTTACCTTGCCGAGATCGAGAAAGCCCTCGGGTCGTTCGACCCCCTGCCGCTCATCGAAGAGGGCTTTGTCGCCTATTCCCGCGGCCAGGTGGTCGTCCCGCCGGTCGGAGAGATGATCTTCGAGGACCCGCCGGGGGACGTCCACATCAAGTACGGGTACATCAAGAGCGACGATTGGTACGTCATCAAGATCGCCTCGGGCTTCTATGACAACCCCAAGGCGGGTCTGCCGTCCGGCGACGGCCTGATGCTCCTGTTCAGCCAGAAGACCGGGCTCCTCGACAGCGTGTTCCTCGAACGGGGCCATCTGACGAACGTCCGGACGGCGGCCGCCGGCGCGGTGGCGGCCAAATATCTGGCCCCGGGCAAGATCAGGAGGGTCGGCGTTCTGGGGGCCGGCGTCCAGGGCCGGATGCAGCTCGACTATCTCCGTAAGGTCCGGGAGTTCGAGGAGGCGGTCGTTTGGGGCACGGGCGAGGAGGAGCTCGAAGCCTATCGGCGGGACATGGAGGGCCGCGGCTTCACGGTCCGCACGACGCTCGACGCCGAGGAGGTCGCGGCCTCGTCCGCTGTCATCGTGACCTGCACGCCGTCGACGCGGCCGCTGCTGCGGGCCGATTGGATACGGCCGGGAACACACATCACGGCGGTGGGCTCCGACACGTCCGAAAAGCAGGAGCTCGACCCGGCCATCCTGGCCAAGGCCGACCGGGTCGTTGTCGACAGCCTCAGCCAGTCGGAGCTCCGGGGCGAGGTCTTCAAGGCCGTGCGGGCCGGGGCGATCGGCCGGGAGCGGCTGGTCGAGCTGGGGCGGGTCATCGCCGAGGAACGGCTCCGGCGCGCCTCGGACGAAGAGATCACCGTGGCCGACCTCACCGGCGTCGCCGTCCAGGACATCCAGATCTGCAAAGCCGTCCGCCTCCATTTACCGTAGGAGGCCCATCTCCTCGAGCAGGAACTCCGCGCCGTCGATCTCCCCTCACTTTCCCTGTTTCATGAACGCTTCGATGTCCTTGACCGTCCGCGGGATGCCGTCCGTCAGGTTCTCGCAGCCCGTCTCGGTGATGAGCAGGGTGTTCTCGACCCGGACGCCGAGGTTCTCGTCCGGATAGAGGGCCATGGGCTCGTTGGCGAAGACCAGTCCCGGTCTCAGGACGGTCGGGCTTCCGCCGACGTCGTGGACGGCCAGCCCGACGTAGTGGCCGAAGCCGCCGCGCATTTGACGGAAGACCTCTTTCTTCGGGTCGAAGCCCTTCTTCTTGAGGATGTCCTCGACCCCCTTGCGGACCGCGTCCAAGGTCAGCCCGGGCCGGTACAGGCTCAGGTTGGCCTCGTGGACGGCCAGGCAGGCCTCGTAGATCTCCCTCTGCCGGGGAGTGAACTTCCCGTTGACCGGGAAGGAGACGGTGATGTCGATGTCGTAGCCGTGGAGGTCGGGACCGGCGTCCATGACCACGAAGTCCCCGTCCCGGAGGATGCGGTCGTGCTTGTAATAGTGGACGTAGGGGTGGTTCTCGGCCGAGCAGAGGATGATGTAATAAGCGAGGTCCCGGGCGCCCTCCTTCTTGCAGTGATATTCGAACAGGGCGGCCAGCTCGTATTCCGGCATGCCCGGCCGGACGGCCTTGAGAACCTCGCGGTAGGCCCGGACGGCGATGGCGGCGCCCTTGCGAAGGACCTCGACCTCGGCCGGGGACTTGACGACCCGCAGCTCCCAGATCATCGAGGAGCAATCCTTGACCGCGCCGGCGGGGAAGCGCTCGCCGAGGAGTTTGGCGAACTGCCCCTCGCGGGTCAGCCGCCCGTCCCAGGGGTTGGCGGTCATGTCGGCCTGGAGGATCCGCCACTTCTCCGCGGAACACTCCCGGGCCAGCTCCTCGGGCATGAAGGGCGTGTAAAGGACGTAGCCCTGCCCGGCCAGGCGGCCAAGGGCGCCGGTCAGCTGATCGGCCGGCAGGACGCGCTCGAGGCCCGTGGCCGCGACCGGGTCGCGGACGAGGTCGAGCGGGATGCCGTCGTTGCGGGCGGCCCGCTCGGTGAGGGTCATGAACAGGAGGCTCTCCTTGCGCTTCCCGTCCACGATGAGGACGGCATGGGGCGCCTCGACCCCGCAGAGATAGAGGAAATCGTTGGACTGGACGAAGGGATGGTAGCCGGCCGGGGGCCGGGCGCCGAGGATGACGGCCGCCCCGTCGGGGATCCTGTCCATGAGCCGGGCCCGGCGGGCGGCGTACTCGGACTTGTTTTAAACGAGCGGTCCGGCGACCGCGGAGGAGGCCAAAGCGAGCAGGACCGCCGCCGCCAAAACGGCTCTCCGGCCGAGGCCAAAGGTTCGCGCGTTCATGGTCAGCCTTCCTTCCAGGGACTCAGTCCGGGACGGCCCGGACCCGCGTCCGCCGCGTGAGTTTCTTGCCGCCCGCCTCGAGGATGACGACGTAATCGCCGGGAGGGACGAGCGGGGCGAACCTCTGCCTGGCAGGAACCTCGCCCGTGTCCGGCGCGCCGGCCGCCCGCGCCGGGGCCCGCCTCATGTTCCAGACGAGCGAGTGCAGGCCCGCGGCGGCCTTCCCGTCGAGGACCGCGATCTCCTCTCCGTAAGGGTCGGTGACGCGGAGGACGACCGGGCCCTTGACCGCCTGCTTCAAATGGTAGCTGATGACCAGCCCGTCCGGCTCGTTCGGGGCCCTGAAGATCCTGTCCCCGTCGATGCCCTCGAGCTTTGTCCGGCGGACGGGCCAGGGGGTCTTGGGCTCGACCGCGAAGAGGTGGACGTCGGATTTCCAGAAGGCCCCCGTCATCTCCTGGAGAGGAGTGATGTCGGTGACGAACAGCCCGCGGCCGTGCGTGGCCACGACGAGATCGTTCTCGCGGGGGTGGACGAGCAGGTCGTGGACCATGGCGTT
>Ga0194127_10007091_pt1 | contig 12499 bp, 12 predicted proteins | sample TA2KigC100mmetaG_FD_148624 | JGI IMG/M metagenome (GOLD analysis project Ga0194127, IMG submission 148624) | Freshwater microbial communities from Lake Tanganyika, Tanzania - TA2015036 Kigoma Deep Cast 100m | ecosystem: Environmental > Aquatic > Freshwater > Lake | place: Tanzania: Lake...
TTTTGGAAGGATGGCTTCCAGCGGTGGGAATCCTGCTGGATTCTGTTAGCCAATTGATAGGCAGGCGGGTGGACAAACGGGTATCTTTTTCCCATGCCAGTGTTCTAATCTACATCCAGCAAGGAGCAACCCCTGAACATCCTTTCCGAAATCCTTTACCGCGCCAGTCGCATCGCCATCCAGGCCTACGCCGGCCTGTTGCTGCGGATGGACGTGCTCTCACACGAGAAACTTCCGAATGGGCCGGCGCTGTTTGCAGCCAACCACCCCAGCACGACCGACCCGATCTTCATCCAACTGATCTCGCGCCAACCCATGAGCGTAATGATCGCATCCAAAGTCTTCTCCATCCCCTTCCTCGGGCCGTACATGCGGCGGATGCAGCAGATCCCGGTCATCCCCGGCAGGGGGGAGGAGGCGCTGGCGCAGGCCAGCCAGGCGCTCGAAGCCGGCCGCTCGGTGGCCATCTTCCCGGAAGGCGAGATCAGCCCGGCGGATGGCGGCTTTCACAACCCTCGCTCCGGCGCGGCGCGCCTGGCGTTGAAGAGCGGCGTCCCGGTGGCGCCGCTGGGTATTTATCTGTCCGAGAAACACTGCAAGCGCATCCGCGCCACGCTGGAAGGCAAACCGGATCTCGTCGCCTGGTACCTGCGCGGGCCGTATGCCATCACGATCGGAAAGGCGATGAAATTCCACGGCAGCGCGGCGGACATGCCGCTGGTGCGCTCGGTCTCGGAAACGATCATGCAGAGCATCCGTTCGCTGGCGCAGGAAAGCCGGCGCAGGGCGCTGGCCTGGGCAGTACAGCCCGATTACAGGGTACTGCGAAAATAGGCGGTCTCCCTATCGAGAGCAGATCGCAATTTCTAGCCGCTAATTACACGAATTTTTCACGAAAGGTAAAGGAAGAATTCATGCCCTTTCGTGAAATTCGCGGCCTGTTTTCACAACTGCTCCCAAAGGGGAGACCATCCGAAAATAAACGAACCAAATACTGCACTAACTGCCTGATTCTTGTCAGTTCCAGTTCAGATATTTGTACAAGAAGCAGTAAAATAACAAGCCGGCGCCTATCCGGCCCGGCCTGTTATTACCCAATCCCATCCATTTGGAGGATGAAAACCGGCAGCATTGTAGCGGTATCGCATCCAAATGACACCCTTCCACAGAGGGGTTCCCGCCCCTCTACAGATGTAAATTTCCAAAAGCCATCCCAGTACGCCGGAGAGTTTTCTTGAAACATCGCCTGATCCGCGCCATCGGTTACCACCTGGTCAAAGCCTACGCCAGCCTGCTCCTGAAACTGGACGCCGTCTGGCGCCAGCCGCTGCCGGCCGGGCCCAAGATCTTCGTCGCCAACCACCCCAGCGCGACCGACCCCTTCCTCATCCACCTGGTCTCGAAACAGCCGATGAGCGTGCTCATCTCGGCCAACGCCTTCCTGGCCCCCATCCTCGGCCCCTACCTGCGCAGGATCGAGCAGGTGCCCGTCACACCGGGAGAAGGCGCCCAGGCCATGGAACACGCCCGGCGCCTGCTGCTGGCCGGGCGCTCGGTGGGCATCTTCCCCGAAGGGGACTTCAGCCCCCAGGAAGGCGGGATGCGGGAACCGCGCACCGGGGCCGCCCGCCTGGCGCTGGCGACCGGGGCGGCGGTCGTGCCGGTCGGGATCTACATCAAGCGCGAATGGAGTTACCGCATCGTGTCGGGCGTCAGCGGCAAGCGGACCGTCGGCTACTGGTACCTGCACGGTCCCTACACCGTCACCGTCGGCGAGCCGATGCAGTTCCGCGGCGACGAGGAAGACCGCCAGCGTGTGCGGGAGGTCTCGGCCAGCATCATGGAAAACATCGGCATGCTGGCCGCCGAAAGCGAAAGCCGCTGGCGCAAAGCCAACCGCGCCTACCCGCTCAACGACTTCATCATCTGGTTGCGCACCCTGCTCGGGAAACGCCGGACTACCACCGCCTGGTAAACGCCTCCCTCCGCCAAAAACACAACCCAACCCACTCCCGGGGAGCCCCGGAGTGGGTTGTTTTACCTAAGCCATCACCCCCCGGTGGTTCCGAATGTAACGTTTCGCCCTTCCGGTTCCTTGCAACGAAACAAATACAAGTACAATACGTGTGAAGTCTGTTGCAGCCTCAACGAGCGAGGAGTCGGACATGGGATTGAACATCAAGGTGCTGGGATACCGGAAACCGGCGCGCTATGCCGTGCGGCACGCCGCCACCGCGGCCTGGAACGCCGTCAAGGCCGGCCATCCCGGCGTGACGGCAGAGATCACCGAAGTGGCCGCCGCCGACGAGATCTGCAAGTACACCTCCATCCTGATCCTGCCCAGCCTGGTGATCAACGACAAACTGGTCTGCGCCGGGCGCGTCCCCAGCCGGGAGGAGATCGGCGCCTGGATCGAGGAAGCGCTCGCCGCCGCCTGAAACTCAAGCCGCCCACCGCCAACACGCCGCCGGGATGAACATCTCTCATCCCGGTTTCATTTTTCCCGCAGCCGGACGCGGTAAAATGGATGCCTTGCAAGGAACCCCTCCCACATGAACGCCTTCACCTCGTCCGAACCCCCCATCTACGAACGCCCGCCCAAGCCGGTGCGGGTCGCCCTGCCGGCCGGCAAGCCCTACGTGACCTACGGCCTGCTGGCGATCACCGCCTTTGTCTTCCTGCTGCAAAGCGCCAGCCAGTTGTTCCTGGGCGGCGACCTGCCCGCCTTCCTGGGCGACAAGTACACGCCGGATATGCTGGCAGGACAGGTCTGGCGGTTCCTGACGCCGGTCTTCCTGCACGGTTCGCTCTACCATATCGCCTTCAACATGCTGGCGCTCTTCAACCTCGGGCGCGGCCAGGAAGCCCGTTTCGGCCACCTGCGCTTCACGGCGCTCTACTTCCTGGGCGCCTTCAGCGGGAACGTCCTTTCTTTCCTCCTGACCCCGGCCGCCTCGCTGGGCGCTTCCACCGCCATCTTCGCCCTGATCGCAGCCGAGGGCATCTTCCTCTACCAAAACCGGAAACTGCTGGGCGCGCAGGCCGCCCGCTCGCTGGGCAGCCTTGCCCTGTGGGGCGGGATCAATCTCTTCCTCGGCTTTACCAGCAGCGGCATCGACAACTGGGGACACGTGGGCGGGCTGGCGGGCGGACTGCTCTTCGCCTGGTTCGGCGGCCCGCGCTGGAAGGTGGAGGGACTGTACCCCCAACTCTACCTGACCGACGAACGGCACGGGAACGGACTATGGGCCGGGACGGCCGCCGTGCTGCTGGTCTTCCTGCCGCTGGCGGCGCTGGGCTGGCTCTGGCTTCCATAAAGGATCAGGACTTCCCGCAGGTTCCGAACCTGCGGGAAGTTTTTTTACTCGATCGCGTCCTTCAACTTCTTTGCCAGCCCCCCGAACGGCTGCGTATACCGCATCTCGTCCAGGCGCGGGCAGGGCAAATCCACCTTCAAATCCAACTTGATCCGCCCGGGGCGCTGGGTCAGCACCAGCACCCGGTCCGCCAGCAGGAGCGATTCCGAGATGGAATGGGTCACCATGATGACCGTCTTGCGGCGCGCCTGCCAGATGCGCGAGAGTTCGCCCCACATCCGTTCGCGGGTCAGGGCGTCCAGCGAACCGAAGGGTTCGTCGAGCAGGAGGATATCCGGGTCGTGGATCAGGGCGCGGGCGATGGCCACCCGCTGCGCCATCCCGCCCGAAAGGTCGCGCGGCCAGTTGTGCTCGAAGCCCTGCAGTCCGACCAGTTCGACCAGTTCCCGGGCGCGGGCGCGCCGTTCCTCCACAGCAACCCCGTCCAGTTCGAGCGGCAGGGTGATGTTCCCGAGCACCGTCCGCCAGGGCATCAGGTTGGCCTGCTGGAAGACCATACCGATCTTCGGCTGCCCCCCGGCGAAGGAGATCGTCCCGGCGGTGGGATGCAGCAGCCCGGCCAGCGCCCGCAGCAGGGTGGACTTGCCGCTGCCCGACGGCCCCAGCAGGCAGACGAATTCCTGCGGCTGGACGGAGAAGGTGGCCGAGGCGAGCGCGTGGAGCCCCCCGTTGGCGTCGGGGAAGGTGACACTCAAGCCGTGGACGGTCAGGATGGGGGCGGGCATCATTTAGCCATTGCAGCAAGGGCGACTCATGAGACAGCCCTGCAGGATCATGGAATGAATTCGTTCGTAAACGCCTGCGCCAGGTCCAGTGGCTCGGCCAGCAGGCCCATCTCCAGCAAAACAGCCTGCATATTCTCCCAGTCCTGCGGGTCGGAGAAACCGAGACGGTCGGCGCGCCAGAGTTCGATGGATGTCTCCAGCACCTGCATCTGGGTTGCATCGTCGGGCGCCAGGCCTTCGACATACCCAAGCGAGATGGAATAGGCGGCGGCCGGGTCGGCGATGGCATCGGCCAGGCCGCGCAGGAAGGCGCGCACCATGCGCTGCACCAGGTCGGGGTCCCCGGCGATCGTCTGCTCGTTGGTGAGCAGGCCGTTGGCCGCCAGGTCGACGTAATCAGCCACGCGCAGTTCGGTCACTTCGTAACCCTGCGAGCGCAGGCGCACCGGCTCATTGGCGGTATAGCCGCAGATGACCGGGTTGCGGCCGGCCGCCAGCGCTTCCGCCTGGGAGTAACCGATCGATTCGAGCGTCACATCGGCCTCGTCCAACCCGCCGGCATGGAGCAGGGCGCGCAGGCCGATGTAATTCGCCCCGTAGAGGCCGGGCAGACCGATGGTCTGGCCGGCCAGGTCGGCCGGGGACTGGATGCCCAACCCGGCCTCGGCGACAACCGAGACCGGGTACTGCTGGTACCAGGCTGCCACGTAGGTCACCGGCAGCCCCTGGGCGCGCGCCAGCAGCACCTGCTCGCCGGAGACGACCGCGAACTGGAGTTCGTCCGCCCCCACCAGCGCCGCGGCCTGGTTCTCGTCCATGTGGACGATCTCGACCTCCAGCCCTTCGGCGGCAAAATGCCCGTTCCCGATGGCGGCGTACATCGGCGCGAACTGGATGTTGGGGATGTAGCCAAGGGCGATCTGGATCTGGATGGTCCCGGCCGGTTTTGCGCCGCAAGCCGCCAGGGCAAGCGACAGGCCAAGGAAAAGGATGGGGTTTTTTTTCATAGAAGCGCCTCCTGCCAGGAAAGTAGTTTTTTTTCGAGCAAGGCGACCGCGCCGTAGAGCGCCAGCGCCAAAAGGATGAGGGTGAAGACGGCGACGAAGACCAGCGCCGTGTCGTACCGGCCGCGCGCCGCGTTGACGAGGAAACCCAGGCCCTTGTCGGCCCCGACCAGTTCGCCGACCACCGCCCCGATGACCGAGAGCGTGGCGCCGATGCGCAACCCGCCCAGCAGGATCGGCAGGGCGGCCGGCACCTCCAACCGGCGCAGGATCTGGCCGCGCCGGGCGCGCAGCGAACGCATCAGGTCGTGCAGCGAGCGGGGCACAGCGCGCACGCCGACGATGGTATTGACCAGCACCGGGAAGAAGACGATCAGAGCGCAGATGAGCGCCTTCGAGAACATGCCCGGCCCGAACCAGATCACCAGCAGCGGGGCGATGGCAACGATGGGGATGGCCTGCGAAGCCACCAGGAAGGGCGAAGCCAGGCGCTCGAAGAGCCGCGACTTGGCGACCGCATACCCGAGCGCCACCGCCGCCGCCGTCCCGGCCAGCAGGCCGAGCAGCACCTCCGCCAGGGTGACCGCCGTATGGAGCAGCAGGCTGCCGTCGGTGAACGCTTCCCAGGCGCGCCCGGCCACGGCTCCCGGCGCCGGGAGGATGAAAGCCGGCAACCCGGCATAGCGGCTGGCGAGTTCCCAGGCCAGCAGAGCGGCTGCCATTGAAGCCAGCGTTGCCCAGGGGGAAAAGCGGGGGAGGTTGCGGGGTAGTTTTCGATCCATGGCCTACTGCGGGGACAAAAAGCCCCGTCGGTTGGCGGGGCGGAGGGGATGGACACAGGCTCGAGGTCCGGGCGGACCCGCCAGGCAAAACCCCGAAAACGCACGCGTTCCCGGGGCCAGCGGTCCAAGCCAGACCTGTCGCAGGTCTATCGAACACCTTCTTTCATCCGGACTGTTACCGTCGGCCCCGGAATTGCGCCGGGTCATGCATACAGGGGAATGTTGCGCCTGGTTGCTCGCGGGCTGTACCGCCGGTCGGGGGTTGCACCCTGCCCCGAAGGTTTCTATTCAGTTGTCTGGATTATAACAAGTTTCGCCAGGGCCGGCAGCGGATCGGGCGGCTGCCGCCCAGGAATCATCAGGCTTTGACGATGCAATCGACCGGGCAGACCGCGATGCACTGCGGCGAGTCGTGGTGCCCGACACATTCCACGCAGGTGGCGGCGTCGATAATGTAGATCGGGGCGCCTTCGGTGATCGAGTTGGTCGGGCATTCCGGCAGGCAGGCGCCGCAGGAAATGCAGTCATCGTTGATTTTCATTGCCATGGGTTCTAATCTCCTTGAGTAATTTCCATTGCCAGTTCGTGCTTAAGTTACTGTATTGCATTGGCGGTGTCAAATGACAAATGTCTTATCTTTGACTTTTTTTGTCACCGTCTGTTCACTTAATGATCCCCAGTTCCCGGCCGACCTTCGCGAACACTTCCAATACCCGCTCCATCTGCGCGTCGGTATGGGTCGCCATGTAACTGGTGCGCATCAACTGCATCCCGGCCGGGACGGCGGGGGAGACAACCGGGTTGACGAAGATGCCGTTCTCGAAGAGCGCCTTCCAGAAGAGGAGCACTTTTGTGTCGTCGCCAATGATGATGGGGATGATGGGGGTGGTGGAGTTGCCGATGTTGAAACCCAACTGGCGGTAACCGGCGCGCATCCGGTCGGCGATCTGCGCCAGGCGCTGGACGCGTTCGGGCTCCTCACGCATGATCCCGAGCGCCGCCAGGGCCGCGGCGGCATTGGCCGGGGAGATGCTGGCGCTGAAGATCAGGGAACGGGCATGGTGTTTGATATAGTGGATGACCGTTTCGTCCCCGGCGATGAACCCGCCCAGGGAGGCGAGCGATTTGCTGAACGTGGACATGACCAGGTCCACCTGGTCTGTGATGCCGAAATGGGCCGCCGTGCCGCGCCCGCCGCCCAGAACGCCCAGGGCGTGGGCGTCGTCCACCATCAGGCGGGCGCCGTGCCTGCGGCAGGCCTGCGCCACCTCCGGCAGCGGGACGATGTCCCCGCCCATGCTGTAGAGGCCGTCCACCACCACCATCCGGCCATGCTTGGCGGGGATGCCGGCCAGGACGCGCTCGAGGTCCTCCAGGTCGTTGTGGCGGAAACGTTTGGTCTCGCCCCAACCGAGACGCGCCCCGTCCACGATGCTGGCATGGTCGTCCTTGTCCAGCACGACTGTGTCGTAGCGGCCGACCAGGGCGCTGATCGTCCCCAGGTTGGACTGCATCCCGGTGGAGAAGACCAGCGCCGCCGGTTTACCGACCCATTCCGCCAGTTCGTGTTCCAGGCGCTCGTGCAGTTCCAGCGTCCCGTTCAGGAAACGGGAGCCGGTGCAGGAGGTGCCGAAACGCTGGATGGCGTCGATCGCCGCCTGGCGCACGCGCGGGTCGGTCGTCAGCCCCAGGTAGTTGTTCGAGCCACACATGATCAGGCGGTGGCCCCTGAAGACCGCCTCGGAGCCTTCGCTCTCGGTGAGGGGGATGAAATAGGGATAAAGCCCGGCCGCCATGGCCTCGCGGGCGGTGGTAAAACCGGAACACTTCTCGAAAATATCCATGATTTACTCCTCGCTTATTTTATGCCTGCCTTGCGACGGGCATCGCGAACGAGCCAATCCGCCAGCAGATACCAGCCATTTCCCAGCAAGCGGCTCAGGTGATACCAGAATTTCGCCTCGCCGGGAAGAATGAGATACTTCTTCCGCCGCACATCTCGAAGAATGATTTCTGCAACCACATCAGCAGACAACATTTTTGCCAGGGCGTTTATCAGTTTCGTCTCCGGCGGTTGAAACTGCTTCTCTTCGGCCAGTTGCGGGGTATCGGTATCCGGCGGGAAGACGACCGAGACGCGGATGCCGTGCGGCCTGAGTTCGCCGCGCAACACGTCCGAAAAGCCGCGTACGGCATATTTGGACGCGCCATAGGCTGAGTAGCCAAAGGCGCCCAGAAATCCAGCCACCGAAGAGATATTGATGATGTGCCCGCTGCCGCGTTCCATCATTCCCGGCAGCGCCGCCTTGACCACATGCACCGTGCCCATGTAGTTGATTGCCATCATCTGGCGGAAAACCTCCACATCCAGTTCCTGCACGTAACCAGGACGGGTGACCCCGGCCGAATTGATGACGATATCCGGTATGCCCGCCTCGCGGATGACCTGCCCGACGGCCTTCTGTACCTGCTGCCAATCCGACACATCCGCGACGACGGTCCGGCAGGCCGCGCCGATTTCCTTCTGCGTCGCAGCGAGCGCTTCCTTGCGCCGCGCCAAAATCCAGACCTGCGCCCCCTGCGCGGCCCGTCCTTTCGCCAGCGCCAGCCCGATCCCGCTCGAACCGCCGGTGACCAGGGCGACCTTGTCCTCGAAACTCTTTACCGCCAATGCCATGTCAAAGCCTCCTCCAAGGAATGCACATCCAAAGCCATGTTATGAAACGCCGGATAGCGCCTTTCGGTTCGGCGGTGGGTAAAATTCGTAGCGACGACCCGCGTCGTCACTCCGGAGATGCGATGGGGAGGCGCGTTTACAAAGTATACAAAAAACCATACTTGGCGCGCAGGTATTGGATGTAAGGGGTGATGGAAATATCCGCCCCGGTGACGCGCCGCACCAGTTCCGGGGCTGTGTACTTGCGCCCGTGGCGGTAGATGTTCTCGACCAGCCAGGCATGGAGCGTATCGAACTTCCCGCGCCCGATCTCCTGCGGGATCTCCGGGTGGGCCTTGAGCGCCGCCTGGTAGAACTGGGCGCCCATCACGTTGCCGAGCGTGTATCCCTGGAAGACGCCGCCGATCGTCCCGTCGTACCAGTGGACATCCTGCAAGACACCGTCCTTGTCATCCGGCGGGGCGATGCCGAGATCGGCCTGGAAGCGCTCCCGCCAGGCTTCCGGCAGGTCCCTGACCGCCAGGGAACCCTCCAGCAGCGCCAGTTCGAACTCGAAACGCAGCATGATATGCAGGTTGTAGGTCACCTCGTCGGCGTCGGTGCGGATGAGCGAACGCTCGACCTTGTTGATGGCGCGGTGGAAGGCATCCAGCGAGACCCCCCGCAACTGGTCCGGGAAGACCTTCTTCAGTTTCGGCAGGAAGAATTCCCAGAAGCCCCGGCTGCGCCCGACGATATTCTCCCACAGGCGCGACTGGGATTCGTGCACCCCGGCCGAGGCGCCTCCTGCCAGGGGCGTGCCGTCGTACTTTGGGTCCGAGCCCTGTTCGTAGAGGGCGTGCCCGGCCTCGTGGATGTTGCTGAACAGGCATTCGCCCAGGTAGTCCTCGCGCACGCGGGTGGTGATGCGCACATCGCCGGTCGAGAACGTAATGGTGAACGGGTGGTGGGTCTTGTCCAGCCGACCGCGTTGGAAATCGTAGCCGATGGCGCGCACCACATCCTCGCAAAATGCCATCTGCTCCCTTTCGGGGAAATGCCTGCGGATGCAGGAGTCATTGGCCGGTTCCTGGGCAAGGATGGCCTGGACGACCGGCACCTGGGCGGCGCGCAGGTCGGCGAAGAGGGCGCGCACCGAGGCGGCCTTCATGCCGGTATCGGCAAAGTCGATCAACGGATCGGCGATATGGTCGTAACCGGGGAAATAGTCCGCCAGTTCGCGGCTGAAATCGAGCGTCTTCTCGAGATGGGGGGTGGTTTTGGCAAAGTCGTCCGCCGGGCGGGCCGTTGCCCAGGCCTGGTAACTTTCAACCTGGTGTTCATTGAAGCGCGCCATGAACTCCGGCGGGACGCGCGTGGCGCGTTCGTAATCCCGGCGCGCCACGCGCACCAGGCTGGCGTCATCGTCATCGAAGGGCAGGCTTTCCTCGTGGGGGCGCAGGTCGTCCAGTAGTTTTCCAATGGCCGGGTCGATCAGTTTCTCCTGGGCGATCCTGGCCATGGTCGCCATCTGGCGGCCGCGCGCCGGGGCGCCGCCCTCCGGCATGTAGGTCATCTGGTCCCAGGCCAGGACGGCCCCGGCGCTGCGGAGGTCGTTGACCTCCCGCAGGCGGTTTTTCAGTTCGTCGAGTTTTTTCTTGTGATCCATCGCTGCTCCTTATGCGGGGCAATTATACGTCAGGATGCCCGCTTCCCGGGCAGCGGGAGGATGACCAGGGCGCTGGCCAGGAAACACAACGCCGCCAGCGCATACAGGGACAGGTAACCGGTGGAGGCCGAACCGAGCGCCTTGTTTATGGGGTCGATCAACACCCCGCCCAGCAGGCGCGCCACGCCGGAGCCGATGCAGGTGGCGATATTGGCGATCCCCAGGTAACGGGCGGCTTCCTCGCGCGGCACGATGTCGGTCGCCAGCGCCCAGGAGGCGGAGAGGAAGGCGCCGATGCCCATGCCGACCACCCCGCCGGCGATGGTGATGAGGGTCGTCGAACGCACCAGGAGCAGCATGGATGCCCCGGCGAAGGCCACGAAGCCGGACACCATCATCACCGGCTTGCGCCCGAACTTATCCGAGAGCCAGCCGGCCAGCAACGCCAGGAGGATCAGCGCCCCGCCCAGGATCATCTTCAGGTTGCCATAGAACGACTGGGCGTCCGCCTGGGTCATGCCGATCACATCCATCAGGTAGTTGATGAGGAATGAGTTGACGGCAATGAAAGCGCCCCAGAAGAGGATGCGGTTGGCGAACCACCAGCCGAAGACCGGGCGTTCCCGGAAATCGACGGAAAAGGCGTTCTTCAGGGATTCAGCGACCGAGCGCGAAGCCACCTGCTCCGAGGCCGCGCCGGGCCGCTCGCGCGCCCAGATGCCGGTTAATGTGACGAAGACGGCAAACAGCGCCACCGGGGCGGCCGCCGCCACATAGACGGCATTATCGCCCCAGCGGGCGATGCCGCTCTCGCCCAGGATCTTCCCGGCCACCATGCCCCCCACCACCAGGGCCAGGATGTCCATCACGGCTTTCAGGCTGGAGGCGGCGCCGCGCTGCGACTCGGGCGCCAGGTCCGGGATGAGCGCCTGCCACGGGCCTTGCAGGATGTTCGAGGAGAACTGGATCAGGATCACACCCAGCAACAGGACCCACAGGGCCGGGGCAGCCGCCAGCAGGAAGAGCGAGGCGGCGATCAGAGCCATCCCGCTGATGATGAACGGCAGGCGGCGGCCCCACTTCGTCCGCGCCCGGTCGGAGAAGACGCCCACGATGGGCTGGACGACCATCGCCACCAGCAGGCCGATGAAACCCAGGATGCCGAGGGCGGTATTGGGCAGGTCGGGCGCCAGTTGGCGCACCTTGAAGGTCATCAGCGGCGGGTCCTGGATGTTGGAGGAAAAGGTCAGGGCGAAACCGAGCAGGCTGATGACGAGCATGCGGAGGAACGATATTTTCTTCATGGCGTCTCCTTTGGCGTCATTGCGAACCCGGCGTCTTGCGCCGGTCGAAGCAATCGCATCACAAATTGGGAGTTTGCTTCGGGTCCCGGTACGCCCCTCCGGGGTTACAGGAGCCTCGCAACGATATTATGGATTTTGTGGTCGGACAGATTTCACGACGTTCAATGACTCCAGCGCCTCATCCACGTTCAACTCGAAGACCAGCGGACCCGTAAAGCCTGCTTCAGCCAGGCGGTCGAGCAGGCGGCCCAGGTCGAGGTCGCCGCGGCCGAGCGGCTTGTGGTCCTCGCCGTAGCCGCGCCTCCCCTCGGGCATGCGCCGGCTGTCGTGCAGGTGCACCTCCGCCAGGCGCGGCAGGACCTGTTCCAACACTTCGAAGAGATCGGGGCAGCCGGGGAAGCCGGCCAGCACATGCCCGGTATCGAGACAGACGGACAGGTCCAACTCTTCGGCCAGTTCGAGGGTCAGGTCGAGCGGGAACTCGACCGTTTCGACAGCCAGCCACCTGGACGGGAGGCCGGTGGCGGACAGGATGGCGCGGATGCTCTCGCGCGCCCCGTTCTGGAACTGGCGCAGGATCAGGCCGCGCGCCACCTCCGAGATCTTCATGTTGTAGAACTCCGCCGCCAGCGCCCCGGTGGCATGCAGCACGTATACTTCCGGCTCGATGGCGCGCGTGGCCAAGATGGCCTCGATGATTGCTTCCACCGAGCCTTTGCGCACCGGCGCCAGCGGCGTGGAGGGCTCCACCGACCAGAGCGGCAGGTGCAGCGTATAGGAAAGGCCTTCGGCGCGCGCCCTTTCCAGCCCCCTGACCGCCTCCGGTTGGAAGACATGCGGCAGGAACATCCCCAGGTCGCCGCCCAGTTCGACCGGGTTGAAACCCTTTTCGTACAGGCCGCGCGCCAGCCCGGCGTGGTCGAAGGCCATGATGTTTGCCATCACCTGCTCGGCCGGGATACCCTGCGGGACGAGGGCTTCC
>Ga0194127_10007095_pt1 | contig 12495 bp, 10 predicted proteins | sample TA2KigC100mmetaG_FD_148624 | JGI IMG/M metagenome (GOLD analysis project Ga0194127, IMG submission 148624) | Freshwater microbial communities from Lake Tanganyika, Tanzania - TA2015036 Kigoma Deep Cast 100m | ecosystem: Environmental > Aquatic > Freshwater > Lake | place: Tanzania: Lake...
ATGAAGCTGCAGTACTTAGTGCTTTAGCTTATCCTATGCGAAAAATAGTACCATATACTGCTAAAAAGATATATGATGCTGCTGTACTTAGTAAAAAAGGATTAAAACAAGCAGGAGAATTTGCAGGTGATGTAAATTATGCAATATCTACAATAAAAAATTTAAAAGAACTTCCTCGTGTACCCGAAAGTAGAAGGTGGATAGCTGAACATAGAGCCTGGTTGAGACATGATGTTTTAGGAGAACATTCTGCATTAGGCGGAATAGGATATATTCCACATACTAATCGTATGAGCAGAGCATATGATATTTATTTCACTAGATTAAATGACGCTCTTACGGCTTTAGAGTCTTTTAGTCAAGAATCTGTTAATTTTGTTCCTGCTGTTGTTCATGCTGAATCTTTATTGCAATCATTCGGGTTCAGCCCTATAACGGCAAAAAAGTTAATAAGAAGATATTTTGGCAAAAATCCAAGAACGGAAATACAGAGAAGTATACCAAGAGAAGCAAATGCGATGCAAGATGTAATACAAGATATGTCAGATATATTAAAAAGAGAACCTCCATCTAATATTAGTTCTGATACATTTATAAATGTTGATTTTGCAAGAGAAGTGAATAAGAATTTAAAAGAAAGAATGAAAGATTATCCCTTCCAAATAAGAGTTGCACCTGTAAAGGGGGAGAGGTGGCAATTAAAGACTTATATTAAAGGTGAAACACCAGAAGTAATGGATCCTAGTGGAACCATAAAAAAATATAATTATCCTAAATATACTAGGGCGGGACGAATTGGTTTGTCTCCGCATAGTAGCAGAAATATTAGATTTGGAGTACAAAAGGAATTGAAGGATCTGCCGATTGTACCTCGATTTTATGAAAATGTAACAGGTATGAGAACTAGTGGTATGTTTCCTGTTGAAGATTTGGCACGTATAGTCCCTAATTTAAGAGGTGAATCAGAAATATTTAATCCACTTATAGGATTGCAAAAGAAGGGTTATCCAATTAGTGATCCCATATATTATGCCTTGAATGATGCTATGAAGAAAGTGAATAAAATGAGATTACTTTCAGGAGGAAATACTAAAACATTTGGTTCTTTTGGTTTTTGGAAAAGAGCTGCTGATCAAGGTAAGGGTTGGGCAGATCCTGAGTATAATGAATGGGGTTTGTATGGACTTACTCCATTTCTATTGTATTCAAATTATAAGGATGAATAATGGAACTTAAACAAAAGCTTAAAAATAATTTATTGTTGTTTGCTAAAACATGTTTACCGCAATTGTTTTATCATAAATTCAGCTATGTACATAAAGAAATAGCTGATTTGATACAATCAAGTGAAACTAGAATAAATATTATGGCTAGCAGAGGACTAGCTAAATCAACTATTTTAGGCAGATTAGTACCATTACATATACTTCTTAATTCAGATTATCCTGAAACCATATTATTAGCATCTAAGTCACAGGGATTATCTATTCAACATCTTCAAATCATTAAGGATGCTTTAGATTATAATCCTGCTATAAGAAAAATATATGGTTATCATGGCTCACAATCGGCTAAAATATGGCGTGATGATAGAATAGTATTAAATAATGGTAATAGTGTGTATGCTAAAGGTACTGGTCAGCATATTAGAGGTATAAATTTATATTCTAGAGTTACATACTTTTTATTTGATGATATAGAAGATGAAAATAATACTTTAACACCTGAATCAATGGACAAAAATCTTAAATGGTTTATGGATGGAGCATTACCTAGTCTTGATAATCTTCGTGGCAGAGCAATTAATATCGGTACACCTATAAGAGAAAATTGTATTGTAGCTAGATTAATGAATATTCATGGTTGGGCTTCAAGATGTTATCCAGCTATGATAAATAAAAAAAGCGTGTGGGAAGACGGTATACCAACAAATTTTCTTATGGATAAGGAAAAAGAAGCTGAATCTATGGGGAGATTGGGTTCGTTTATGCGTGAATATATGTGTGAAATGTATGCCGATGAAGAACAATTATTTAGAAAGGAATATTTTCAATATTATAATGGATATGTTCAACATGAAAATGGTTATGCTTATTTAATAATTGATTGTGAGAAAGAAAAGAAAAAAATACCTGTAAATATCTTTATGGGTATTGATCCAGCTACTTCAGTAGAACGAACAGCAGATTTTTTTGCAATAGTTTCTATAGCGGTAGATAAAGATTTGAATATATATGTATTGCCTTATATAAGAAGAAGATTAAAACCTACTGAAGCCATACAATGTATTATTGATGAATATAATAAGTATAAGCCTGAAATGGTGACACTAGAGACTTCAGGCGCTCAAGAAGCATTTAGAGACATATTAAGAAATATAGAAGGTATATATATACCTGGGATGGAATCTAAAGTACAGCCAAGAGATAAAAAATCTAAAAGATATATTGAGGTATTAGAGCCGTTTTTCTATAAAAGAAAAGTATTTATGTTAAATAATATGGAAGATTTATCGAATGAATTGCTGATGTTTCCTCGTGCCAAACATGATGATCTTGTTGATGCCTTATATTATGCAGTAAAAAGAATGTATCCTCCTACTCATACTACAACAAAATTGCTAGGTGGCAGACAAAAAGAAGTTGAATATAATTGGAAAACTTGTTTTTAATAATTATTATTTTTATTGTTGCAATATAAATATTGGGATTTTGAATGCAGACTGATTTTAATATATTGACTGCTAAGAGACGTGAAAGAGATGAAAATCAAACTGTAAGCGTTAAAAAAACTGATAATGTTCTATTATCAGAACAACTACTGGATATTTATTACAGTGAAAGATTAATATGGGCAAATCAAGCATTAAAAGATGACGATTTTTTTCATGGACAGCAATGGACTCAAACAGAAGAAAATGATCTTAAAGCACGTGGTTATGCTCCAATAGTAGTTAATGTTTTATATCCTACTGTAGAACAGGCTAAAGCAATGCTTACTACTCAAAATCCTAGATTTGCTGCTACTGCTAGAGAAGATTCAGATAATAAAACCGCACAAATATTTTCTGATCTTATGGCTTATATTTGGGATATATCTAAAGGGAATACTGAATTAAAACAAGCTATACAAGATTATTATGTTAGAGGATTAGGATATTTAATGGCTTATACTAATCCTTATGCTGATTTTGGCAAAGGTGAAGTATATATTAAAAATGTTGATCCTTTTGATGTATATGTTGATCCCAATTCAAAAGATATACATTTTTCAGATGCTGCTCATATTATCATATCTAAATTACTTACAATAGAACAATTTCAAACTTCATATCCTCAATTTTCAGATTTTATATCACAGATGCAGCGTACTACTTGGGATAGACGTCCTTCTAATAATTTGCATAATCCCGAAGATCAAAGAATTGGACTTTCGTTAACAGGCACATTTTTAGAATTGATTGATAGATATTCTAAAATTAAGAAAATGGATTTTAAGATTATTTATCCATCATTAAAAGAAGAAGTTTATAATGATGAAGAATTTAAAAATTTTCTTACTAAACCTGCAATAGTAAAGAATGATGCTAATGGCACTCAGTTTATATTAGAAGGACAAGAATTAGAGCAGCTGTTAGAAATTTATAATACTATTGGTGCAGTATTTCATACTGTAGTACAATATGATGAAATGGGCAATCCTATACCCCAAATAGCACCTGGCGAAGAGAGTGAAAATGCTGTACCTAATTCTCAAGTTAATTTGCAATTAATTACTATGCAGGATGCTATTGTAAACGAACAACTGGCTGTAACAAAAATTTTATCTGATAAAATTTTTAGAGTAATGAGCTGCGGAGGGATGTTGTTATATGAGGAGACATTAGATCTAGAAGAATATCCTATTGTACCATTTTGTAATAGACATAGGCGCAGTCCATATCCAATGAGTGATGTTAGAATGGTACGTGGTCTGCAAGAATATATTAATCATCAAAGAAGTTTGATTATTGCGCATGCTGCTAACTCTACTTCACCTAAAGTTATTCTTCCAAAAGGGAGTATTAATCGTAAAGAAGTAGAACAGGAATTTGGTAAAGCAGGAATAGGAATAATCGAAGCTAATTTAGAATTAGGTACACCGCATATTGTTTCGCCTATACCATTGCCTAATGAATTATATAAAAATGAAGCTGATGCAAGAAATGATATTAGAGAAATACTAGGTATATATCCATTTCAGCAAGGTGATACTTCTAATGCTCCGCCTACATATAAAGGCACAATGGCACTAGATGAATTTGGACAAAGAAGAATTAAATCTAAGATAGATGATATTGAATCATCATTAAATGTATTAGCAAAAGTAATAGTGCGGTTAATACAAAAAACTTATACAGAACATAAAGTAATAAGATTGTTATCACCAAATAAAAATCCTGTAATAACTGAAATAAATGTACCAATATTTGATAATATTACAAATGAGTTTAAAGGCAAGATAAATGATATAACTATTGGAAAGTGTGATATACAAGTTGTCAGCGGGTCAACATTACCTTCAAATCGTTGGGCAAGAGCAGAATATTATATGGACTTATATACTAAAGGTATTATAGATCAGGTAGAAGTATTAAAGCAAACTGAAGTAGCGGATATTGAAGGAGTATTGCAAAGATTTGGAATTATATCTAAATTGCAACAGCAAGTTGCTCAACTTGAACAAGAATTGAAAAAAGTTAGTGGTGACTTGCAAACTGCTCAGCGTGAATCCGTACAGGATCGTAAGAGAGTAGAAGTTGAAAAGTTCAAAAGCGACTTAAAAGGTATAGCGTCAGGTGCGGAAGCATCTGCTATGTTATATAAAAATAGATTAGAAGATGATAGAAAGCTGCAGCAGAAAGAATTTGATATGACATTGGATGAAATAATGAAAGGAAGTGAAAATGCCTGAAATAGACTTAAGACGTACTCAACCATATTCAGTTTTAGATGCTGATGTAAATACTAGTGCAGCATTGAAAGCGGCAGATGCAATAAATGCTTTACAAGAACAAGGAAATTTTATGGATTTACTTGTAGAAAAAAATGAACCAAATTTTGATTTTATGAAATTTGGTAAAGCGTTTAGTACCGCTAGAGAAATGGGGTTAAAAGTGTTTAATTGGAGAGGGAAAAAATATAATACCTTATACAAAGAGGAATTGCCTAAAGTTACAAAACAACAATTTGATAAATTAGAAAGAAAGTCAAGAAAGATATTAACTGAACAAACTGAAGTACCTGCAGATATAAAAACTAAATTACTTCATACAAAAGAAATTCCTCAATGGCAAACTATGTATACTCCCGATACACGTAAATATCTTATTGAAAATGAGTCTCCGCAAATTGGACGTGAATATACAGTACCGTATAACCCGCCATATGCTGCACCATATGAAGTTCCAGATATATCTGTGCCTGATATTAATAATGAAGATGTATTATTGGATAATATTTATAATATAGATTTAAGAAATTTAAGTAAATGGTTAGGAAACAAACCATTTTTTACTAATCAACGTTTTTAACAATAAGAAAGAACAAAAATGGAAAATTTACAAAGTAATGCTGTAATACCTGAACCTCAAGAGATTGAGATACCTCAAGTAGAACCAATTACTGATACTCCGCCTGATGAAGGCAATATTGAGTTATCGCAAGAGCCAGATTTAACTGCACCTCAAGTTGATAATGATGCTAAACGATACCAATATTGGCAATCACAAGCTGATAAGTATCGTAAAGAACTTTCGGAATATCAAGCGTATGCCCCTGTAATCAGATATATGCAAGATAATCCTGAAGTTATACAAATGCTTGAAGAGTCTGTACAACGAAAAACAGCGAATTACCCGCAGTTTAATATTGCTGAACATGAAGTAAAAACAGTCAATAGACCTGTATTACCGTCTAAACCCGCTAATTATAATCGTTTGGATGCTCTTAATGATGCTGACAGTCCTTCTGGTAAATGGTTAGATCAATACAATGATTATCAAGTACAGATGCTTGAATATCTTGAAAAACAAGAACAAGTTAGACAAGAACAAGTTAATAGAGCTGTTGCTCAACAACAGGCTATGGTAGAACAGCAAATTAGACTAAATAAATTTAGACAAGATGCAGTCCAAAATGGTGTTACTATTAATGAGTTTGAAGATTTCCTAAATTGGTCTAACACTCAAGTATCTATGCAAGATCTAGTTACTTTGTATAAATTAAAGAAAAAAGTATCTGTAAAACCACAGGTGCAAATAAAAACAGATCAACCTTTGCCAGCGGGAATAATGCCAGGTCAAGGACAGCCGAAATTGACTCCTCAAGATATTTTTAATCAAACATTAAGATCATAAATATTTTTGCTCATTAAGAGCGAAAGGAGATAATATTATGGCTGCTGAATCAAAGCACTTATATGAAAGTGGTTCTAGTAGCGTACTATGGACTGATCGTAGAGATTTCTACATCGAACCTAATATTGTAAAAGAATTATGGACTGACGATGCACCATTTCTTACTTTTACGGCTAATATGTCGCAAAAAAGTAACTTACCCGATCCGATGTTTAAAATGTTCCAGCACGAAAATCCCTGGACAGATCAGAGATTTACTTGTGCAGATACAGATTCGTTTTCTGATACAGATTCAGAAGTTACTGTAACTCTGCCTGCACAATCTGCAACGAATACTTATGGACTAGGAACGGCAAGAGGAGCACATTATCAAGGTTTAATTTGCGGTGTACACTCAAATGATGCTGCTACAGGTAAACCTACAGGCGCTAGAAAGGGTGTAGTTGCTATTACTACTTATACAAACGGTACGACAATCGTTTGTAAAAATATGGGTTCGACTGCATTTACACTAGTAAGTGGAGATTGGTTTGTGATAATTGGCAATGCTTATGGCGAAGGCACGACTTCACCCGTAGCTTGGAGTGATGAATTGTCTGTCGTTTGGAATCAATGCCAAATATTTAGAACACCTTTGAAATTGACTAGAACTTTAATGAAAGCTGCATTACGTGGTGAAGCAAGTGAATTGTTAAGACTTCGTAAGCAGAAAGGTTCTGAACATAAAATTCAAAAAAATCGTGCATTCCTTTATGGTACATCAAAACTCGGAACTAATTTAACTGCTGCAGATACCTTTGCTGATGCTACTCGTACTGATGCATCTGGTAATACTTTAAGAACAACTATGGGAGCCATGGAGTGTATATTAAAGTATGGTGCAACAACTGGTGATGATCAAAATATATTTAGCATTCCAGAAGCTACATATAGCTATTCTAACTTTGTTGATGATGTGGAAAAAGTATTTCGATACTCTCCAAATGAAAATCAAGGACAGAAGTATATGTTTTGCGGTGCTAAAATGTTAGGATATTGGTCTAAACTAGAGGGCAGCGGTGGTAGAAGTGGATTTACTAAAAATTCAGGTTGGTCGGTAAAAATCTCTGAAACTCAGAGAGATAAACTTGGATTCAATGTAAGAATACTTGAAACACCATTTGGATTGCTAAGATTAGTACCAGAAACAGCTCTTACTTTCTCACCATATTCAACTTATGGTATGGTTATCGGATCAGAACATTTATTCCATGCTATATATGATAGTCCATTATATAAACAGAATATTGAAACTAATAATGCACCCGATTATCAGAAAGATGAATATTTTAGTGATGAAGGTATAGGTCTAAGTATGTTAAAAGTTCATAAATTATTTAAATTAGTATAAGGAGAAAATATTATGGCTTTAACACAAGGTGAATGGTCAGTAGTGACCGTAAATAAGAAAATGGTAGCTACTTGTAATGTAGCATTTACAACTGCTGAAAACGATGCTTATACTTATAAGACACCAAAAGAACTTGATCCAACTAAAAAATGGTTATTGATTGTAAAACCCGCTGCTACAGCAGACGGCACAACTTTGCCAGTAGATTTATGGATCGGTTTCGGTGAAACTTTTGCTTTAAGTGGAGACGGAGCGAATGTAGTTGCAACAGTTGGAGCTGAGTTCAAAAATATTATTGATGATGCTTCTGCTGCAACTGCTCGTGCAGTTTTAATGGATCCAGATCTTGCACAAAGTGAAGTTGTGGCTATCGCTACAGGCGGCTTGAAATGCAAAGTTCCAATAGCTCCATATTATGTCTTTAACTTAGACGGCAGTTCAACTTTAAATGCGACTAACTGTGACTTCTATATAATCCAGTAACATTGCGCTAGTAAGGAGGTGGTTTCCCTTTTTCATCCACCTCCTTATTAAATAATTAAATAAAAGGAATAATAATATGCCAAGTACATTTCAAGTTAGAGTAGAAGATATAATTGGTACAGTAGGAGATACTGCAGCATTAGGTGATTGGTTAACTGCTGGTGCTTCTGCTATTATAGATTTTTTACCATTTAATATTGCCGAAAAGCATACTGTTGAATTGACTGATAGCGGTGCAGGAGTATCTGTATCAGGTTATAGAGTATTTAGAGCACACAAATCAGGTTATGAAGCACGTAAAATATTACCAGGTTTTAAGATTAAATCTTATGCTAATGGTGCTTTAGCTGAAGTATATGTTGCTGCTGCTGGTTCAGGTTATGCTGTTAATAATGTATTAACTGTTGGAGGAGGAAGTTCAGGTACATGTACAGTAACTGCTATCGATGGCAGTGGCGGTGTAACGGCATTAACAATAACTACTGGTGGAAATAATTATACTCGTGGTGTACAAACTACTACAGGGGGAGCAGGAACAAATTGTACTGTATATGTTGTACCTACAGGTACTTCATTATATGCAGCAACTGCTAAAGATCCTATATATTATATTGAAAATGGTAGTTTATATGTTATGCCAGGTGGTGGCAGAGGAATAGCATTAGCATATCCTACAGTTGTGTATTCAGCTACATCAATAAGCAATTTTCCAATTCAACTAGAGCATGCAGTAGTATTATATGCTTGTATTCAAGGCAGAATAAGACAATTAAGTGATATATTAATTACTACTATGGGAGGATTATCATTAACATTGCCTACTGTTCCCACTCTAATATCCGCTCCTTCTTATACATGGTCGGATGCAAGTGTAGGGACAATAACAGGTACTACTATTGGTGCTTTTAGTACACCTCCAGCTTATACTAAACCTACAATAGTTTTATCAGCTGTAATTGATGATTTAGATACAAGTGGAATAAATATTCCAAATGCACCTGCTGATTTTACTTTAACTGTAACCCCACCTACCGCTCCAACAGATGCTAATTATTCTTATACAGATGCAATATTAGGTACTTATACAGCGACTACAATAGGAAGTCTTGGGACAGCACCAACATATATCAAACCAACTACTACATTTTCTGCTGCAAATATATCAACTTATATAGCAACTGATGAAGATCTAGAAAAAGCTCAAACCGAAATATCGCATCAATCTTCATTATTACAATTATTTTCTGCTGATATACAGAATGAATTGAATGAATTTAATAAAGAAAATGTTGAATATCAGGCAACTGTGCAGAAAGCAATAGAGCAAGCAAGATTAGATCAAGAAAGATTATTGACGGTAGGTAAAGATACTACTAATTTAAATTTACAAAATAAGGCAAATGCTTTAACTGGTCAGATTGAATTATATAGAGCTAAATTAGCGAAATATAATGCCGAATTAATTAGTTATCAGCAAGAAGCTAATGCACAGGTTAATAGTTATCAGCAATTACTTGGTAAATATGCTGAAACATTAAATAGTGTAAAAGTGCAAGTTGATAAAGCAGTGCAACAATTTAGAGCTAATTTAGAAAAGCGTACATTGTTACGCAATACTGAATTGCAACAATATTCTAATGATATTCAAAATGAACTAAATGAGTTTAACAAAGAAAATATAGAATATCAATCATCAATACAAAAAGCAATTCATCAAGCAGATTTAGATCAGCAAAGATTGATAGAAGCTGCAAGGATGACTACAGATGTTAATTTACAAAACAAAATACAAAATGTTAAAACAGAAATAGAAGAATATAGAGATACTTTACAAAAGTATTTGGCAGATGTACAGTCCTATTCTTCTCAAATACAAATTAGAGTAGCTGAATATAATGGTAATATTCAGCGTGTGTTGTCTCAGTATCAAGGTATGGAACAACAACTAGAAAAAATAAAACGTGAATATAATGACATTATTAAAATATATTTAGGAGTTCAAAATGGCGAATAGAATAAATTTCGCAATAAGTGCTACACCTATTGTGTCGGTTGCTGCTGGTGAAAATGTTGCAGTAGATACTATTGCTTATGATATGCAAAAAACTTTAGGTGCATCAGGTAATGTTTCTTCAGGTGAAACATCTCCGAGTGTAACTATAGATTATAGTACTACAGCAGGTTATAATAGTAATGTAGTGGCTTATAAAAATGTTAATAATTCTTCAGCAGTAACTATATTACCCGATTTATCTATATATGATTTTATTATAATTAAACATACAGGTTGTCTGTATTCATCAGCTACAGAATTAGGCGCAGCTACTACTATGGCAATTGATATTTATATAGGTGCGCAAATAATAGGCTGTATAAGACCGAATGAAGGATTATTATTACCATTAAGAGACAAAGTAGGCGCCGCATTAAAAGCAGCTTTACAAACAGGTACAACTGGTGTAGCATTAGAAATATTTGGAACAAGTTAATGACAGTAGAACAATTAGTTGATGAAATAAAAGCAGTAGTATCAGATATACCTGATACTATGGTAATTAATAGAATAGACCAAACTCAAAAGTATTATGCAGATAAAACAGAATGTTATACGGGCAGTTCTAATATTACTATTGTAGCTGCTACAGTAACTTATTTATTATCTTCAGTAAATGCCTATATAAATAAAGTTACTTCAGTACGATATTATGATTCTAGTGGTGAAGAGTTATTGGGAAGTGATGCATTAAAATTTGAGATTAGTAATGGATATATAACATTTTACGATTATATGGGAAATGAAATAACATCGATACCTGATAATATAGCTGCAATAACTCTTCACTATATAAAAATACCTTCTACATTAAGTTCCACTGATTATACGGACATACCCCATATACCCGAACAATTCCATACTGCATTAGTATATAAAACATTATCAGATATATTAGCGATGAAAAAGGATTATAATGGAAGTGGATTTTATCTTAGATTATACAAAGAAATAGAAAAAGAAGCGATTATATATGGCACTCAGCAACAAAATAGAGTTCCTATGCAAATTAAACCAGATTTTTATTAGGAGAATAAAATGAGAATAATAAAATATATATTAATAATATTAGTATTGACAGCGGTAAGTGGATTAAGTCAATCACGTTGGTATTATAATTTGAGTACTTCCACTTCAGCTAATGTAGATACTATTACATTTACATCACAACTAAAAAGCAGTTCAGATACTTCTACAATAAAGTACAAAGCAAGATCAATAGTAATTAAATTTTATGGTAATTCTAATGACACTTTAAAGTATAGAACTGCTAGAGATGGATTTGTGCATGATATAGGTTATATTATAGGAAAAGGACAAGTTAATCTCAATAATGTATCATTTCCTTATGATACATTATATTTGCAATCTGATAGTGGTAAAAAAAGATTAGTTTGGGCTTGTTATAATGGAGATTGTATTTTTGATGATAATCAACTTTTAGATAATATAGAGTCTACATTAAATCAAATCAACAATCGTGATGCAACTCCATTTATAAAGTCTTGGAGCAGTAATTCAACTTCAGCTACTGCTTGGGATACTTTAACATTTCTACATTATACTAATACAGATACAACTGCGTTTAATAGTCAGAAAACATTTGTATTAAATGATGGAGTTTCTACTGATACATTATGGATTCATAAAGGCGATGACACTCCTTCTAAAACTTCTCCGAATACAATTATTTTAACTGGAGGAGAAGGATTCACGTTCTATAAAAGTAGAGCAACAATCCATACAATTGCTAACGGGACTGTCAAACGTAGAATTTATGCAGAAGGGAGGTAACAAATGAGAAAGTTAATTATAATAAATCTTATTTTAATTTCTGTTGTTTTCTTTAATTATGGCTATGCACAGAAGCAAGATTTTGTTACAAATTATTTTGAAAAGAATTATTTCAATTCTCTTGGTTCAGATTCTATTGGTGTTAGAAGCGGATTCACAAAATTTAATCTTGGTTCTACTTCACGTTTCTATTTTGGCAATTTGTGGCAAACTGGGAGTGGGAGTAATTACTTTGGCGGGGCAATAATATTACAAAATAATGCAAAACAAATAGTTAATGTATCTTCTCCTAATACTGGAATCGGGTTTAATGGGAATGAGATTCAACTTACTGCGAACAATGCAGCTATTCTTCAAGCATATAGTAGCGGAGTTAAA
>Ga0194127_10007096_pt1 | contig 12495 bp, 8 predicted proteins | sample TA2KigC100mmetaG_FD_148624 | JGI IMG/M metagenome (GOLD analysis project Ga0194127, IMG submission 148624) | Freshwater microbial communities from Lake Tanganyika, Tanzania - TA2015036 Kigoma Deep Cast 100m | ecosystem: Environmental > Aquatic > Freshwater > Lake | place: Tanzania: Lake...
GGATCATTCTTTTCGGAGTGCTCAATCATGCCCTTGCGTATCGGTTGCGATCTCGTTCTGATGCAGTCCTTCGAGCGGCAGTTTATCCGCGCGGAACCGCGGGTTCTGGAAACCGTACTCTGGCCAGCGGAATATATCGATAAACCGCTGGAAACCCTCGCCGGCATCTTCCCCGCCAAGGAAGCCGCCTGCAAGGTCTTGTCGCCGCCGCCGGGGCATTGGCTGGATCTATGCGTCGAGCATGCGCCCTCGGGGGAACCGCTCATGAAGCGGGCGCGGGATTTGCCGCGGGTCAAAGCCCTGCAGGTAGCCATTGCCCATGCCGGCGACGATGCGCTGGTCTTCGTGGCGGTTCAGACACGATGATGACGCTAACGGAATTTCTCGAACGGCAGACGGCCCGTCATGGTGGTCTGCCGGCGCTGCAATATCGGCCGCGCTATCGCACGATCGGCTGGACGTACACGCAACTTGCCGAACGCACGGCGTTGCTGGCTGACGCCCTCACGGGGGCGGGCATCCGGCCGGGTGACCGCGTGCTGCTGCATTCGCATAACTCACCCGGGTGGGTGGCGGCCTTCTTCGCCGTGGTCCAATGCGGCGGGGTGGTGGTTCCCTTGAATCCGCGCAGCCCGCTGGAGCAGGTTCAACGCATCGTCGAGTCCGCCCGCCCGCGGCTGCTGCTGCGTTCGCGCCGCTCGCTGGCGCCGGGCCCGGTGGCATTGCCCGCCTGGGATATCGAGGCAGACGCTGGAGGATTCCCATCGCGGCTGGCTGCCGCGGATAAGACCGATGACGAACCCCCCCCGGCCGTCGTGGAGATCCTCTACACGTCCGGCACGACGGGTGATCCCAAGGGGGTGATGCTGACCCACGCCAATCTGCTCTTCGACATGGAGGCGCTGAGCGAGCGGGTACCCTTGCAGTCCCAGGATCGTGTCATCAACCTGGCGCCCCTGTTTCATGCCTATGGGCAGATGACCGGCATGCTGTGTCCGCTGTTGGGGGGCTGCGCCGTCCGCCACGTCGGGCCACCCACCACCCGGGCGATCCAGGAGGCGCTGCAGTATTTTCCCGCCACCCATCTCATCCTGGTGCCGGAGATTCTCAAGGCCCTGATCCAACGGGTGGAGCAGGGCATGGGCCGCATTCCCGGCGGCCTGAGCCGGCTCCTGCGCGGGCGCATACGCCGGCGGATTTCCCCGACCCTGCACACCCTGATCTGCGGCGGCGCCCCGCTCGAGCCCGAACTGGAGGAAAAATGCCGCGATCTGGGTTTCGAGGTGTTGCAGGGCTACGGCCTGACCGAAACCAGCCCGGCGGTGGCCGCGAATGCTCCCGGCGCTCATCGGCTGGGCTCGGTCGGCCGACCGTTAGCGGGGCTGGAGCTGAAACTGGCGGCCGATGGCGAGGTTCTGGTGCGGGGCCCCATGGTCATGGCCGGCTATTATCGACGGCCGGAGCTGACCGCTGACGCTTTCGAGGGTGAGTGGTTGCGCACGGGGGATATCGGCCGGCTGGATGAGGACGGCTATCTTTACCTGCAGGGACGCCGGCGCTACCGGATCATCACCGAGAGTGGAGAGAACGTGTTTCCCGAGGACATCGAAGCCGAACTGAATCGGGTCGATGGCGTGCTGGACAGCGCGGTGATCGGGCGTGTCGAGGCCGGGCGCACCCTCATTCATGCCGTATTGCTCTGCTCACCACCACAGGCTCAGGCGGCTGTGGCCGAGGCCAACCGGCGGCTGGCGCCCCACCAGCACATCGTGTCCTGGTCGGTCTGGCCCGAGCCGGACTTTCCGCGCTCCGTCACGCGCAAGGTACGCAAGGAGCTTGTGCTGCGGAGTTTGTCGGAGCGGCCGCATCAGGGGCCCGAGTCGGTAGGGCTAACGACGGCTACGCCACTCAAACGGCTACTGGCGGAAGTGACGGGTGTCCCCGTCAACGGGATTCTGGATGAACTGCCGGTACTCGCCGGACTCGGGATCGATTCCATGCTGCGTATCGAACTGGTGGCACGGTTGGAAGAAAGACTCGGGGTCTGCCTGGAGGAGGCCAGCATCACTCCGGAATTGACCGTGGCGGGCCTGGAGATTCTGGCGCGGAACACGGCTGGAATCCCGCTGGCAGGGGAGCGCCCTGCGTGCTGGTCGCGTTCGGCGTGGGCGGTACGCCTGCGGCCTTTGGCGGTTGCCGTATTGCTCCAGTCCTGGATTCCCATTGTCTGCCGGCTACGGGTCGAGGGTCTGGAGCAACTCCGGGATTGGTCTGAACCGCGCATCTTCATGGCCAATCACCGCAGTTATCTGGACTCGGTCGCCCTCGCCCTGGCCTTGCCGCCCGCGCTAAGAAACCGACTGTGCATCGCGGCGGCCACCAGCGTGCTTTACCGCCGTTACGCCTGGGCGGTTCCCTTGGCCGAGTTGACGCTCAATGCTTTCCCCCTGCCCACCGAGTTCGACGAGAACATCCAGAGCGGATTCAACGCGATCGGCCATAGGCTGGATGAGGGCGGCAGCGTGCTGCTCTTCCCCGAAGGTCAAATGAATCGGGGCGCCCAGCCGCTGCTGCCGCTGAAAGGCGGAACCGGCGTTATCGCCGTTGAAATGCAAACACCCGTCGTGCCTGTCGCCATCCGCGGCGCCGAGCGAGTCCTGCCGCCCGGGGTTCTCCTGCCCCGCGAACGAGGCATCGTGACGGTACGCTTCGGCAAGCCCTTGTCATTTGGTTCCGATGCGGCCTATTCCGACGCCACGAACACCATTCAGAAGGCCATTGAGGAATTGTTACAGGAGCTGAGCTGTTGATTACTGGCATGATGGGGCTTGGCCTGGCGGAACAGCATCGGTACCCCCCTCGATAACGGTCATGTGGGCAAGGGCATTGTCATCAGTTGCCCCGGCAGACGCCACAATAGTCGCCCTAAATTTCCCCGCCCTGTTGCCGCGACGTGCGGAATAATCCGGGATGCCCCGGAAAAATAAGCTCCGGATGGGTCACGGCAAGGGGCTTGCGAGGTATGATGCCTACTTGTTCGGGGACTGTCCTCACAGCCGACCCGAGGTTCCCCCTGGATTTGGTGGGGCCCCCAGCGTATGGCAGGGGAGGCGCCCAGGGGTGCCGGAGGCTTCCCCGCCCCGAATTCCGTTTCAGGCCAGCAGGATTATCATGAGTCAAGATAAGAAATCTCCCCCAAAATCGCAGGGATCTTCCGCGAAAAGTCCCAACCAGAAGAAGGCATCCACGCCCGTCGCGGCTGTGAAACCCGGGGCTGAAAAAGCAGCAAAAACCGCCGATACGCGGGCCGAACCCATCGCGGCCAAAAAGTCCCCGGCGAATGTCACCCACACGTCGGGGGCTCCGGCGGAGGCATCGAAGACCAGCGGCGTAAGCTCCCCCAAGTCCGCATCCAAACCCCGCGCTTCCCTGGCGGCTAAACCGGAGCGACCCGGGGCGTCCGCCAACCCATCAAAAACGGAACAATCCGCCGATGCGGGAATGAAAGCCGTCGGGCCGGTTGCGGAGTTGGAGCCGCTCAAGCCGGTCATGACCTCGCCAGAACTGGCCAGGTCCCCCATGGATGCTCCAGACCTTCTAAATGCCGGGCCGGCATCCAGGCCGGAGTCGGTCGCCGATGCCTCGAAGAAACCCGGTGTTGATGCCCCCGGACCAGAGGCTGTCGCGGCCACTCCTCTTGCGGTGGCATCCGACCCCACCCTAAGGGTTGAACCAGTTCAGCCCGGCCAACCCGTGGAGCGGCGGGCTTTACCGCACGAACCCGCGCAGGAAGCGCCCCACGCGCCCGAATGGGCGCCACCCCCGCACCATCCCGTCCGTAACCCTCTGTTCATCGTGCATATTTCGTCCGAACTGGCGCCGGTCGCCAAGGTGGGCGGTCTCGCCGACGTGGTTTTTGGTTTATGCCGGGAAATGGAGCAGCGCGGCAATCATGTCGAAATCATCCTGCCCAAGTACGATTGCCTGCGTTATGACCACATTTGGGATTTGCAATGCGCCTACGAGGATCTATGGGTGCCCTGGAGTGGTGCGGCGATTCATTGCTCGGTCTACTCCGGCTCCGTGCATGGCCGTAAATGCTATTTCATTGAGCCGCATTCGCAGGACAATTATTTCAATCGCGGCGTCGTCTATGGCTTTAACGACGATGTCATGCGCTTTGCCTTCTTCTCGCGGGCAGCCATGGAGTTCCTGTGGAAAGCGGGCAAGCATCCCGACATCATCCATTGTCACGATTGGCAGACCGCCCTGGTCCCGGTCATGCTCTACGAGATCTACCAGCCGATGGGCATGATGCATCCGCGCGTGTGTTTCACCATTCACAACTTCAAGCATCAGGGCGCCACAGGGGGCGGGGTGCTGAATGCGACCGGCCTGAATCGGCCGGAGTATTACTTCCACTACGACCGCCTGCGGGACAACAATAATCCACAGGCCATCAACTTGATGAAGGGTGGCATCGTTTATTCAAATTTCGTGACGACGGTATCACCCCGCTATGCCAGTGAAGCCAAGGATCAGGGGCAGGCTTTCGGTCTGGAGCCGACCCTGCACATTCATCACAGCAAGTATGGCGGCGTGGTCAACGGTGTCGACTATGAAGTCTGGAATCCGGAGATCGACCCGCTGCTATCGGTGAACTATTCGGTCGATAGCCTGGACCTCAAATATGAAAACAAGCGCGCCCTGCGCCACCGCCTGATGCTGGCTGACAACGAGAAGCCCATCATTGCCTTCGTGGGTCGGCTGGACCCACAGAAGGGCATCGAACTGATCCGGCATGCGTTGTTCTACACGCTGGCTCAGGGCGGTCAGTTCGTTTTGCTCGGATCCAGCCCGGACCATTCGCTCAATGCCTATTTTGTGAGCCTCAAGCACCAGTTCAACGACAACCCGGACGCGCATCTGGAAATCGGTTACAACGAGGAACTGGCGCACCTGATTTATGCCGGCGCCGACATCACGGTGGTGCCCAGCCGTTTTGAGCCTTGCGGACTGATTCAACTCATCGCGATGCGTTACGGCACCATTCCGGTCGTGCGGGAGGTCGGGGGCTTGGCCGATACTGTCATCGACAAGGACTTCTCCAACCATGCCTTGAATGAGCGTAATGGCTACGTCTTCCGTGATTACAACGAAGCCGGGCTGGAGTCGGCCCTGGGTCGGGCGATCGCCTGTTATTACCAGTATCCGGAACATTTTCGCGCGATCATGAAGAATGCGATGCGTTATGACTACTCCTGGAATCATCCCGGCCAGGATTACCTCAATATTTACGATTTCATTCGGGAACAATAAGTCCGCACACCACCATGAGAATCTACAACCTCTTTCCACTCCTGGCCGGTTCCGTCGATCGGTGGCAGCCACATCTACAGCGCGCCAGCGCTCTCGGCTTTGATTGGGTCTTCGTCAACCCCATACAGACGCCGGGCAAATCCGGCAGCCTGTATTCTGTCAAGGATTACTTTTCCATCAACCCGGCGCTGGTCGCATCTGAATCTTCCGTCAATCCGGAGGATCAGGTGCGATCAGTAATCCGGGAAGCCGAACAATTGGGGCTCGGCATGATGGTCGATCTGGTCATCAACCACTGCGCCTATGATGCCCCTTTGCTCATAACTCACCCCGAGTGGTTCGTGCGGGAAAACGGTCAGATTGCTCATCCTTCCTGCGACCATGAGGGTCAGCGCGTGGTCTGGGAGGATTTGGCGCAATTCGATCATCACGGTTCGGTCGATCGCAAGGGATTGTTCCGGCATTGTGTACAGGTAGTCGAATATCTTTGCGGTTTGGGTTTTCGTGGTTTCCGCTGCGATGCCGCCTATCAACTGCCCAAGGATGTCTGGCGCCGGCTAATCCGTGATATTCGCGCCCAATGGCCGGACGCCGTATTCGTGGCGGAAACCCTGGGCTGCTCGCCGGAAGAAACGCGTCAGACCGCCGAGGCGGGCTTCGACGCCATCTTCAACAGTTCCAAGTGGTGGGATTTCAGCAGCGATTGGCTGCTGGAGCAGTACCGCCTCACCCGGGAGGTAACACCCTCGATCAGTTTTCCGGAGAGCCATGATACGCCGCGGCTCATGGAGGAGTCCTATGGCAACATCGATGAACTCAAGCAGCGTTACCTCTTTGCCGCGCTGTTCTCGGGCGGGGTGATGATGCCGATGGGGTACGAATTCGGCTTCCGCCGACCGATGCATGTGGTCGAGACGCGGCCCGATCACTGGGAAAGCACCGATATTGACTTGAGCGACTTCATTCAGCGCATCAATACGATCAAGGCCCGCTATCCGGTTTTCCAGGAGGATGGTCCCATTGACTTGCTGGGCTGTTCCAATCCGGCCGTGTTGGTCATGCGCAAGGCCGCATCCAAGGGCCAGAGCGAGGCCCTGCTGGTATTGAACAAGGACCCTTGGAACCGGCAGCATTTCCAGACCGAGGATCTCTACCATTATGTCCGGAGCCGGCCGCCACTGGTCGATGTCTCGCCGGAATGGCCACTGGATTATCTGCCTACCCCATTCGAATTCGAGTTGTCGCCTGGCATGGGGCGGGTGATGGTCACGGAAACGACGTAGGTTTGAGTGGGGAAAGCGTGACCAGCCTGTGCGGGTATGTAATTTGCAATAATGCCCCATGGCTACTCTCTTTCTTCGTAGGGCAATCGCATGAAGCTCTAAGCAATTGATTTTGTTGATAAAGTATTTGGCCAAAATCTAGCCAAATTTTAACAAACCCGATAACAATCAATGGCTTAAAAATTCTTCGTGCGATTGCCCTGTCTTTCTTCGGTATCAGTGTCGCAAGGGTGATGGGTCGGGATGATCCCCCGGAATAGGAAAATACTCGAGTTGTGGAAAAAACCACTGTCAATTTGTCAAGCCCCGGGCAGTGAAAGACAAACATTCAAGCAGGATATCATGAGGCGTAATCGTGATAGCCATAATGAGCGGAATTGTGAAAACGCTTAACACTAGGTAGCCTCGGAATCAGACCGAACCTCACTCCTCGGCAGTAAGATTTGGCTTTGACCACCGACCGGCCTGTTGCGTTTCAAGTGATGGGGTAGTGCAGGACAAGTAGCCAGCTTGGCCGGGATAATTACCTATATTGAATGCAATAAGTATTATTTTGCAGTGTGACTGCCATGTTGCCTAACCACAACCATAATATTTACTGGGTATCCCAAGCCTATGATCTTAACTATTACATGGATATTCAGGATAGCGAGGAGCGGCTTATTGAATTGCAAAAGTTGCGATCAACCATTACCCAGGAAGGTATCCATTCGGGATTATTCGACATTCAGCCGATCATAGGCTGGAAAGAAGTTGCCGGAAAACTCATGCCGGTGCTGGCATATGGCATTATCCCTTACGAATCGAAGAAGGCATGGGTTTACGACTCGCGATTCAGTCGCATTATAGATAGGGATGGACGAGCGAGAAGGGTCACGGACTGGCTTGCGTCTGATATATTGGAGCCGGTCGTGAAATTGATTTCAAAAGCCTACAGATTGGGCGGCAAACCGTAGAGGCTCTGATAAAGCCTTAAAACAGTTCGATCTCCGACAATGAACCCAGTCTTACCCACGCATCCCCATCAGCGATAATCCAACATTGCGAGCCTTGTGTTGATACAGGACAGGAAATAGCGAAACTACATGATAGCAGGAGAATCCTATGTATTTTGAGCCGCATCAACCCAAGGGTTCCAATGATGATGCCATTCTTTTGGTCGTCGATGATCATCCTGGCAATTTGATGACATTAATCGAGATCCTTGACCAAGACTATAAATTACGTATCGCCAAATCAGGCTACGAGGCACTTGAGGTAGCCACGTCCGATCCTGCCCCTGACCTCATCTTGTTGGATATCATGATGCCGGATCTGGACGGTCTCGATGTTCTTGAGGCCTTGAAAAGTTACCCTGCGACCAGCAATATCCCCGTCATATTTGTTACCGCTAAAGATCAAACCAAGGATGAAGAAATAGGCCTGGAAAGTGGTGCTGTAGATTATGTAACAAAACCTGTGCGTCCCGGTATACTCCGGGCCAGGATTCGCAACCATCTTGAGCTTAAGCGCGCACGTGACCAATTACAAAGTCACAATAAAATATTGGAGTCCGAGGTATCCAGACGGGTACAGGAAATCAAATTGGTGCAATGCCTGAGTGTCGATGCGCTCGCCGAATTGGCCATGATCCGCGATAACGAGATAGGCAATCATATACGTCGAACCCAGAATTACGTCCGTATCCTTGCCACCCGGTTACTCGACAACTCACGATACGCCAAGGAACTGAGTCCGGAAATCATAGACATGATGACTCAATCCGCGCCCTTGCATGATATTGGCAAGGTTGGCATACCAGATAGTATATTGCTCAAGCCCGGACGGTTGACACCCCAGGAATGGGAGATCATGAAGACACATGCCGCGTTGGGTGCGGAAGCGCTTGAAATGGCCGAACGCCGCAGTCCTGAACCCCACCCATATCTTAAATATGCCAAGCAGATTGCCCGGCATCACCATGAAAAATGGGATGGTAGTGGCTATCCAGATCAATTGGCCGGCGAAAATATTCCATTGGCAGCTCGTCTGATGGCGGTGGCCGATGTTTTCGATGCATTGATCTCCAAACGAATCTACAAACCTTCATGGTCATATAGCGATTCCTTGAATAGTATAGTAGAGGGTAGCAATGCGCATTTTGATCCGGTGATAGTCGATGCGTTTCGCAGCGTTTTTGAAGAATGCGTCGAGATCGCTGAGCGGTTTGCGGACTGAGTGGATCGGATATAGTTGCTAGTGGCATGTCAACTTGTTGACAAGTTTTCGATGTCAGAATGCGGGTATATTCGTCGCTGAGGCAATATTATTGACGAGAGGGTCGCTGACAGTCACGAATGAAGTTCGGTTGAAGGCCGGGAGTATCGGCCAAGCCGTGACCCATGATGGCTGCTCAGTGGCTTACCCAAACAGCCCCTTATGACTGCTTTGCAGTATGGCGCCTTGACCTTGGGCCTGATTTTGCTTGTTGGGTTCTTTCTTAAGCGATTGGTTACCCGAGAGAGAAAGCCCTCCGATAATTCTACACCGAAAACCAATAATACTCCCGCCGAAATTCGCAGTCTCCTCGGGGCCGTCGATCAAAGCCCGGTTGCCATCCTGATTACCGATGTCGACGCCAATATCTTATACGTGAATCCAATGTTTACTTTATCTTCTGGGTACACGTTTGAACAGGTCAAGAAAAAAAATCCTAGGATATTGCAATCAGGGCAGACGGAAAAGTCTGTGTTTGGGGATATGTGGTTTACCTTGAGGCAAAAGCGGCCATGGTCAGGTATATTGATTAACCGTCGCAGGGATGGTCATGTGTACTGGGTTGAAACCCATATATCGCCGATTCTCGATGAGCATGGCAGCACCTTACAATACGTGGGTTTTCTGATCGATATAAGCGACCGCAAAGTAGCAGAAGCCAAGTTAAGCCAGCAGATGTATCTGCTGCAAGTCGCACAGCGAGCAGCTCATATTGGGTATTCCGAGACCAGCATTGCGACTGGTGCTTGGAGTAGCTCTCAAATGCTTGATGAAATCTATGGGATCGATAAGTTTTATGTGCGACATTTCGAGAATTGGGTAAGCCTCATTCATCCGGAGGATCGTGCACAAGTGTTGAATAATCTGGCCGAGGTCCAGCAGAGTGGAACACCCTTCCGTGCCCAATACCGAGTCATTCGGTACAAGGATGGAAAATGCTGCTGGGTTGAGGCTTGGGGCAGCGTCGAATACGACAATGGCCGCCCCACCAAATTTGTCTGCACAGTCATGGACATTACCGAGCGCAAGTTGGCTGAAATCGAATTGGATCAGTATCGCCGGAATCTTGAAACTCAGGTGCGCGAGCGGACCAAGGCCCTTGACCAGTCCAATAAACGCCTGGCGGCGGCATTGGAAGTGGCCGAGGCCGCCAGTTTGGCCAAGAGCGATTTCCTCGCGAATATGAGCCATGAAATACGAACACCCATGAATGCGATCATCGGGATGACCGGACTGCTGGAACAGGAAGCCATCGATCCGCGGCAGCGCGAGAAATTAAAGCGCATCACGGCGGCGGGAGATCACCTCCTGGCTCTCATTGAAGACATTCTCGATTTATCTCGAATCGAAGCCTCAAAAGTTGTACTTTATCCTTCGATTTTTCGACCACGTGATCTTGTCACTCAATGCATTAACCTGTTATCGGATGCCATTAATGAAAAGGGAATACATGTAGAGAGTCATATCGAAGCCAGTGTTCCAAATGTTTTACAAGGTGATATTGCCAGGATTAAACAGATATTGATCAACTTCGGTTCTAATGCTGTCAAGTTTACTGAAAGGGGTTCCATTCGATTTTCAGTCTTGGAAGTTAGCAATAATGGTGAATCAGCGCTATTGCGATTTGAAGTCGAGGATACTGGTATCGGCATCAGCCGTGAAGTTATAGATAGAATATTTCTTGCATTTGAGCAGGCAGATAGTTCAACTACACGTCGATATGGTGGAACCGGCTTGGGGTTGGCCATCTGTAAGCGTCTGGCAAAGCTCATGGGGGGTGAGATAGGCGCCGAGAGTACCTTGGGTCTTGGAAGCAAATTCTGGTTTACAGCCCGACTCGAACTTGCCTCTGAATTCGATTCAAATGAAAGTTCTGAGTCAGCACCACTATATGCTGCGGATCTCGCTACAATAGACTTTAAAGGATCAAGAATTCTTCTAGTCGAAGATAATTCTACCAATCAGGAAATCACTAAAGATGTGCTTGAGAAGGCAGGTTATTATGTCGATATATCTGATAATGGACTAGATGCGCTGGTGCGGGTCAAATCGATGAGCTATGATCTCATATTGATGGATACTCAAATGCCAGAAATGGATGGGATCAAGTGTTCTCGGGAGATTCGTAAGGTACCTGGATATTCCGAAACACCCATTATTGCGCTGACGGCTAACGCTTACGAGCGCAATCGACTGAACTGTCTGGCTGCGGGTATGAATGATTTCATTGCCAAACCGGTAAAGGTTGCCGCACTGAATGATAAGATCAAGCATTGGTTAGTACAGTCCAATCAAAAAACTTCGGTACATGAGCAACAACCCGTCTCGGTTGCTCCCGTGGACAATAAGCCGACTACTCATGAAGTAGAAGAATATTTAAAAAAACTGGAGGAGTTGCTTGAAACCAAGGATTCTGCTGCCTTCCGCATGATACGGACAGACTCTGCGGTCCTGTCTTCAGCTTTGGGGGGGCACGAAAAAGAGATAAAGCGCTTGATTGAAAGCTTCGAATACGTCAAGGCACTCGAAGTATTGAGAAACCTCAGAGCTCGGTAAGACAAGATGCACAAACCCGAGAATCAGAAATATGCCGGTTTGCTGGGGGGGCTTTAGTTGGCAACGATATGAAAGTGGAGATAGGCAATATGCTGTAGTCCCGGACCATTCGTATGGAGTCGGTAATTGACGAGTTTGTGGGCCCTGATCAATTCTCCCGCCAAGGCCAAGCAGCCCATGACGTAAGGTTGGTCATCAGGGGTCAGGTCGGCAATATTCCTGATATCCTTTTTGGGAAATAACACAAAATGCTCTCGCCCTTCTGGCCTTGGGTGCCGTATGGCAAAGCAATCTCTCGAATCTGCGATCACGTCAGGTATGGCAGCCGGCAGTTTCAGTATCCCAACTGAAGCCAGAAGACCGGCAAACTCATTCGGCCGAGCACAATGGCCCTCGCAATTCGGAATGGCAAGGAAAGATCGCGGTTGACTGCTTGAAAAGAGGTATCCACCCGCCAAAAAGCCCAGGGTAATGAGGACGGCGTTCTTGATCAAACAGCGCATGTTCTAACAGGCTGTTGAAAAAGCCATCGCGATACAATATTGCCTCCCCAACCACCTGACGAGACCCCCCGATGCGCGGCCCGGACCTCCAGCAACACGAACTGTTTAGCTACAAGACCTTGGAAGAGCGGGTGCCCGCCGAGCATCCGCTGCGTCTGGTCCTGGTTCTCGTGAACGGCATCCTCAAGAGCATGGACGCCGAGTTTGACCGGCTCTACAGCGCCATCGGGCGACCCTCGATCCCGCCGGAGCGGCTGTTGCGGGCTTCGCTCCTGCAGATCTTCCACACCGTGCGCAGTGAGCGGCAGCTCATGGAGCAACTGGACTTCAATCTGCTGTTCCGCTGGTTCGTGGGGCTGGGGATGGACGCGGCCGTAGGGGACCACTCCACCTTCACCCATAACCGCGACCGGCGGCTGACAGAAAACCTCACGCGGGAGTTCTGCAGCCGCGTAGTGGCGGCGGCGCAGGGCTTCGGGCTGATGTCCGACGAACACTTCAGCGTCGACGGCACCCTGATCGAAGCCTGGGCCTCGCAGAAGCGCTTCCAGCCCAAGGACTAAGCCACTACGCCGAGG
>Ga0194127_10007099_pt1 | contig 12493 bp, 11 predicted proteins | sample TA2KigC100mmetaG_FD_148624 | JGI IMG/M metagenome (GOLD analysis project Ga0194127, IMG submission 148624) | Freshwater microbial communities from Lake Tanganyika, Tanzania - TA2015036 Kigoma Deep Cast 100m | ecosystem: Environmental > Aquatic > Freshwater > Lake | place: Tanzania: Lake...
TTCTCCAGCAGCAGCGGGTGCTCGGCCGAGACCAGGAACGCGGCCCCGAGGCGGCGGCGCAGGTCCGCCTCGTCCCACACGATCGCCATGCCCTCGCCGCCGAGCACGAACGACGGCCGGACCATCAGCGGGTAGCCGAGGTCGGCCGCCGCGCCGAGCGCGCCCGCCTCGTCGGTGACCGTGCGGCTGCGCGGGACCGCGACGCCGACCTGCTCGCACACGGCCGCGAACTGGCGCCGGTCCTCGGCGAGCGCGATGCCCGCGGGCGACGTCCCGAGCACGCGGAACCCGGCCCGCTCGACCGCGGACGCGACCTTGAGCGGCGTCTGCCCCCCCATGCCGACGATCACGCCGCGCGGCCGCTCGCGGCGGCACACGGCGAGCACGTCCTCCGCGGTCACGGGCTCGAAGTACAGGCGGTCCGCCGTGTCGAAGTCGGTCGAGACCGTCTCGGGGTTGCAGTTCAGCAGCATGCCCGCGAGGCCCTCGTCCCGGAGCCCCTGGACCGCGGACACGCAGCAGGTGTCGAACTCCAGGCCCTGGCCGATGCGGTTCGGGCCGCTTCCGAGCACGAGCACGCCGCGGTCGCCGAGCGGCTCGCCCTCTCCCGCGACGCCGTACGCGCCGTAGAAGTAGGGCGTGGCCGCCTCGAACTCGCCCGCGCAGGTGTCCACGCCGCGGAAGCCGGGGTCGGGACGCCGGGCCGCGAGGTCCTGCTCGGGCACGCCCGCCGCGGCAGCCAGCTCGTCGTCCGACAGCCCGAGCGCCTTCGCGTCCGCGAGCAGCGAGGGCGGCACATCCCCCCCGCGGCAGGACGCGACGCCGGTGATGCCGTCCACCATCATGGCGATCTGGTCGAGGAACCAGGGGTCCCAGCGGGTCGCGTCCGCGAGCGCCACGCGCGGCCAGCCGCGGCGATACGCCTCCACGATGTGGTGCAGGCGGTCCGGCGTGGGCTCGCGCAGCGCGCTTCGCAGCTCGTCGTCGGTCAGGCGCGCGGACGGGCCGAGCAGGCGCGAGCGGCGATTCTCCAGGCTCCGCAAGGCCTTGCCGAGCGCCTCCGGGAAGGTGCGGCCGAGCGCCATGGCCTCGCCGACCGACTGCATGCGCGTGGTCAGGCGCCGCGACAGCTCCGGGAACTTCTCGAACGTCCAGCGCGGCACCTTCACGCAGACGTAGTCCAGGCTCGGCTCGAACGCGGCGACCGTGGTGCCCGTGATGCGGTTCGGCAGCTCGTCCAGCGTGTAGCCGAGCGCCAGCAGCGTGGCGAAGCGGGCGATTTTGTAGCCCGTCGCCTTGGACGCGAGCGCGGACGAGCGCGACACGCGCGGGTTCATCTCGACCACGACGATCCGGCCGTCCTCGGGGTTCAGCGCGAACTGGACGTTCGACCCGCCGCACGACACGCCGATGCGGCGCAGGATGCGAAGGGCCTGGTCCCGGAGGGTCTGAAGCTCCTTGTCCGTCAGCGTCTGCGCCGGCGCGACCGTGATCGAGTCGCCCGTGTGGATGCCCATCGGGTCCACGTTCTCGATCGAGCACACCACGATCCCGTTGTCCGCGCGGTCGCGGATTACCTCCAGCTCGAACTCCTTCCAGCCGACGAGCGACTCCTCGACCTGGACCGAGCCCGCCGGACTCGCGCGCAGGCCGTCCGTCAGCATGGCGCGCGCCTCGTCCGGGTCCGCGGCGATACCGCCGCCCTCGCCGCCGAGCGTGAACGACGGCCGCAGGATGACCGGGTAGCCGAGATCCGTCGCGGTCGCGAGCCCCTCCTCCACCGCGCGCACGAGCACGCCGCGGCTGCACTCGAGGCCGATGGACTCCATGGCGCGGCGGAACTCCTCGCGGTCCTCGGCGACCTTGATGGCCGGGATGTCCGCGCCGAGCAGCCGCACCCCGAACTCGCGCCACAGGCCGCGCTCCTCGCACTCGACCGCGAGGTTCAGCGCGGTCTGCCCGCCGAGCGTGGTGAGCACGCCGTCGATCCGCTCGCGCTCCAGCACGCGCCGGACCGCCCAGGGGCGCAACGGCTCCAGGTATGTCGCGTCCGCCATGCCCGGCTCGGTCATCATCGTGGCCGGGTTCGGGTTCAGCAGGACCACGCGCAGGCCTTCCTCGCGGAGGGCGCGGACCGCCTGGACGCCCGAGTAGTCGAACTCGCACGCCTGGCCGATCACGATCGGACCGGACCCGAGCACCAGCACCGACCGGAGCGACGGGTCACGAGGCATGGCGGACCTCCATCGCCTCGACGAAGCGATCGAACAGGGGCAGCGCGTCCCGCGGCCCGGGACTCGCCTCCGGGTGGAACTGGACCGAGAAGACCGGCCGACCCGGGAGCGTCATGCCCTCGACCGTCCGGTCGTGCAGTGACAGGTGCGTGATGCGCGGCGCGCCTGGCAGCGCCTCCAGGCCTGTCGGGTCCACCGCGAACCCGTGGTTCTGGCTCGTGATCCAGACCGCGCCGGTGCGCAGGTCCTGGACCGGGTGGTTCGTGCCGCGGTGGCCGAACGGCAGCTTGAACGTGCGCCCGCCGAGCGCGAGGGCCAGGATCTGGTGCCCCAGGCAGATGCCGAAGACCGGGAGATCGCGCGCCTCCAGCAGGCGCCGGACCGTCGCGATGCCCGCCTCCACGCGCGCCGGGTTGCCGGGGCCGTTGCTCAGGAACACGCCGTCGGGCGCGAAGTCGATGACCTCGCGGGCATCGGTCCAGGCGGGGAAGACCGTGACGCGGCAGCCGCGCCAGGCGAGGTTGCGGACGATGTTGCGCTTCGTGCCGAAGTCGATCGCCGCGACGCGCAGGGGCCACGCCGCGCGGCGGACCGGGACCGGGGAGACCTCGCCGGGCTCCAGCACGAACGGGACCGGCTCCTTGACCGAGACCTGGCGCGTCAGGTCGAAGTCGTCGATGCCGGGCCACCGCGACAGGGCATCGACCGCCTTCGCCGGGTCCGTGCCGTCGGTGACGAGGGCCGCGCGCATGGCGCCGCGCGAGCGGAGGTGACGCACGAGCGCCCGCACGTCCACGCGCTCCAGGGCCGGGACGCTTGCCGAGCGCAGCAGGTCGTCGAGCGTGCCGCGCGCACGCCAGTTGCTGTGGATGCGGCTGAGCGCCGAGATCACGAACCCCGCGAGGTGGAGGCGGCGGCTCTCCACGTCCTCCGGGTTCACGCCGTAGTTGCCCACGTGGGGGACGGTCAGCGCGAGGATCTGGCCGCAGTACGACGGGTCCGACAGCGCCTCCTGGTACCCGGCCATCGCGGTCGAGAAGACCGCCTCGCCGAGCCGGACGCCGCGCCAGCCGAACGGGAGTCCCCGGAACACCGTCCCGTCCTCGAGGACGAGCGCGCCCTCCAGGTAGGGAGCGAGCGTACGATCCGCCGCCACCGCCACTCCGCGTTCGACCCGCCGCAAGGTACCGGCGGGCTTGCGTGGTGTCAAGGACTGCGGCAGCCTGCGGCAGGCCGCGCCGCGGCGCGGGGGGCGAGATCCTGGTCCGCCAGACGGGTACGACATCCGTACCGTGCAGGAGCTGCTCGGGCACAAGAGCATCGAGACGACCCAGATCTAACACTCACGTCCTGAACCGCGGTCCCTCCGCGGTCCGAAGCCCGGCGGATTCGCTGTAGATTCAGTCCGTCGTGCCGGGCGCGGTTCGCGGCCCCCCCGCCCCGCTCCCCGCCGCGCCTCCCGTACCCGTGCCCGCCGCGCCTCCCGTACCCGTGCCCGCCGCCCCTCCCGTACCCGTACCCGAGCCCAAGCCCGAGCCCGTACCCGAGCCCGGCTGCGGCGCAACGGCGGGCTGAGGCTGTGCAGGACTCGTCCCGGCCCTGGGCGGAGCCGCCGGCGCGGGAACGGCCGCTGCAGCCGGCACCGGCACGGCAGCGGGGGCCGGCGACGACACCGGCGCCGAGGCCGTCTCGGCCACCGGCTGGTCCGGGACGTAGATGTACGACCCCGAGGCGCGGCCGCCCCCCGGCGGGACGTAGATCATCGGGCGGCGGCCCTCCTGTGAGCCGAAGACCGCCGTGGGCGGCGGTCCCGAGCCCTGCCGCTGCGCGCCCGACGCCGGGGCCTGCGGGGCCGGGACTCCTCCCCGGGTCTCGGGGTAGCCCGCGCCTGCCGCTGCGCCTGCCGCACCCTCGCCCTGCGGTTGCGGTTGCGACGGCTGCTGCACCGGCGGCGACGGGATCGGCACGGGCGCCGGCAGGAAGAAGACGGACGGCAGGTTGCCGGACGGCACCAGGAACGGCAGCGGCGTCGCGGGCAGCGTCGGCTGCGCGCCGAGCGTCAGCGGGATCGGCGTCGCCGCCCCGGTCGGCAGGGCTCCCTGGCCCGGCACGGTCCCGGCCCCGTGCACCGCGCCGACCTGGGCCGCGGCCGGGACGGCCAGGAGGACCAGGGCACACGCTGCCGCCGTATTCGCGAGCGCGTTCATGACCCCACGATGCGGCCGTCACGACGCGAGTCAACCCAGTCGGGCGTCGCGGAAGTGCCCGTCGCCTCGGCCACTTCGCCCCCCCGACCCCGAGGGGACGCCCCGATCTCCGCTACGCTGCCGCGGAGGCCCTTCGTTGACCCGCGCTCTCGCAATCCGCCTTGGCCGGGGTCTCGCGCTCGTCCTGGCGATGGCCCCGGACGGCGCGACCGCACGCTCGAAGGCCGCGGTCACGGCCGAGGTCGGCATCGCCATCCCGTTCAACCGCTACCTGGACGTGGACGGGGCGGACAACCAGTCCTACCGCCGAGTGGAGAACGGCCCCGGTTTCGCGCTCCAGACGTCGGTCGTGCTCGACGGCTGGGACTTCCACTACGGGCTCACGATGATCCGGCTCGGCGCGTACACCGCGCGCGTCAGCGACCGCCTGAGGAAGGCCGCGGCGCAACTGGGGCAGGACATCCCGGAGGTCATCTCGGGCAGCTGGGACAGCTTCCTGTCGTTCCACCTGCTGACCGTGGGCTACCGGTTCCACGTCCTCGACCGGAACGGCTGGCGTCTTTTCTTCCCGAACGGCGTCGGCGTCACGGCCGTGACCGGCGAGGCGATGTCGCGCCCGCTCCTCGGCGCCGCGGTGACCGGCGGTTTCGGGGCGGAGTGGCGCTTCTCGGACGCGGTCCCCTGGCTCGAGCTGCACGGCTCGGCCCGCTACCAGTTCAGCCTGACGGACACGTCCCAGCGGTTCGCGGGATCCGGGTTCATCGTCTCGTCCGACGTCTGGAAGTCCGCGTTCGCCATGCTGCACTCGCTGACGATCACCTTCGGCATGGGGGGCTCGTGGTGAGGTCGCTCGCCGCCTCGGCGTCGCTCCTCGCGGTCGCGGCGATCACCGCCCCGGCGCGACCCGCGACCGCGCTCGACTGGGGCCTGGAGGTGTCGCCCGGCGTCGGCGTCCCGCTCGGCACGTTCATCGACGGCGTCCCTTTCGCCGGGTCCAGCCCGCAGGTCGGCGACGCGGCCGCCATGTTCGACCTGACGAGCCTCTCCGGCGCGACCCTCGGACTCGCGCTCCTCCTGGACCAGTGGGAGATCCGGTACACGACGCACGTCCTCCCGTTCGACCGGCTCGTCATGACGCACCTGATGATCAAGCGCTACACGGACCAGGCGTTCTTCCCGATCGAGAGCTTCCGCAAGGCCATCGGCACCAGCCCTCCCCTGCTCCCCCCCGACCAGCCGACGACCTGGGACGCCCGCGGCCTCCAGCCCGCGGTGATCCACGCGCTGACCGCCGGGTACCGGTTCCGCCTGCTGGACGGTTCGATCCGGCCCTACGTGCCGGTGGCGCTCGGGTTCGCCCTGGGCCAGATCAAGGGCAACCCCCCCGCGCCCGGCGTGACGGTCCAGATCGGGGCGGGGGTGGAGTGGTGGGTGCACCCGAGGTTCGCGATCGGCACGTCGATCCGCTACCACTGGGTCGCGGTGCGGAACCCGAAGACCATCGACACCAGCGTGACGCAGCTCGGGATGCAGTCGATCCTGGCGGACGACTCGGTGTTCGAGGGCGCGCTCGAGTCGGTGCACCTGCTGTCGTTCTCGGCGAACCTCACGATCCGGTTGTGATGGCGTAGAATACTCCGCGGAGGCGGGGACGAATGGCGCTGGACCTGATCGACGAACTGCTCGGCGTCGTTCGCTGTCTGGGCTCGGCGGGAGTCGGGTACGCCGTCTGCGGGGGGCTTGCCGTCACGATCCACGGCGCGGTCCGTACGACGCGCGACATCGACGTGCTCGTGGCGCCCGAGGACGCCGATCGCGCTGTCGAGAGCCTGGCTCAGGCCGGGTTCGTGCACGCCGCCCTTCCGATGGTGTTCGGCGCCGGAACGCCCGCGGAACGCGAGATCCGCCGGGTCAGCAAGATCGTCGAGGGCCAGGTCCGGACCGTGGACCTGCTCCTTGCAACCGGAGCCCTCCGCCCCATGCTGGACGGGCGTACGGCCGTCTCCTGGGCCGACGTGGCGCTGCAAGTTGTCTCGCTCGAGGACTTGATGGCGATGAAGCGCCTGGCGGGCCGACACCAGGACCTCGCGGACGTGGAGCGCCTGGAGGCGGTTGCGCATGAACGGAGATGAGCCTGGGCGCGAGACGGCGGCGCCCCTGGCCGCTTCTGACGTCGCCGCGAGGCTGGCCGAGCTGCGCGACCTGCTGCGGCTGACCGCGTCGCTGCAGGCCGCGGCAGCGAAGGCGGGCGAGCGCCTCCTGCCGCCCCGCGAGCCGGGCCCCTGAGCGGCGGCGACCCTATCGCCCGACAACCTCCAGCGTCCGACGCACGTCCTCCGCGATCTGCTCGCGCAGCGCCGCGGCGTCGGCGAAGCGCTCGACACCGCGCAGGCGCTCGAGGAACCGGAGCCGGATCCGCGAGCCGACGAGGTCCCCGGAGAAGCCGACGAGGTGCGCCTCGACCACCGGGCGCTCCGCGCCGAACGTCGGGATCGGGCCGACGTGGACCGCCGCGGGCCAGGTCGCCCCGGCAGCGGTCGCCTCGCACGCGTAGATGCCGTGGCCGGGCCTCAACTCGCCTTCCTGCGCGAGGTTCGCGGTCGGATAGCCGATGCCGCGCCCCCGGCCCGCGCCGGTGACGACCGGCCCCGCGATCGAGAACGGCCGCCCCAGCATCCGCGCGGCCCCGGCCACGTCGCCCTCTGCGATGCTCCGGCGGATCCCCGACGACGACGCGCGCACCCCGCCCGTCTCGAACGCCGCGACGAGGTGCAGCCGGAACGCCCCGGCGTCGGCGCGCGCCCGCAGCAGCGTCACGTCGCCAGCCCGGTCGCGGCCGAACCGCGCGTCCCCCCCCACGAACAGCTCCGCGCAGCGCAGGCGGCCGACCAGCACGTCCTCCACGAACGCCTCCGCCGTGATCGCGGCCAGGTCGCGGGTGAACGGCACCACCACGGCGACGTCGATCGGCGCGGCGTCCGAGAGGTCGGCGAGCCGGTCCTCGAGCGACTGGATCAGGGGCGGCGCCCGCTCCGGCGCCAGCACCGCCAGCGGGTGCGGGTGGAAGGTGAGCACGCACGAAACCGTGCCGCTCTCCTGCGCGGCCGTCGTGACCCTGCGAAGGATCTCCCGGTGGCCCAGGTGGACACCGTCGAAGTTGCCGAAGGTGAGCGCGGTCCCCGCGGAAAGCGCCGGGACCGCCTTCAATCCACGGATCACGTCCATTCGTCAGATCCCGAACCTCTCGGCCTTTGCCTTCGCGGCGACCTCGAGGTCGGCCGCGACCTCGGGCGCCCCCGCGGACCTCAGCGCCTCCGCGGCCCGCGCGAGCCGGTCCCGATCGACCTCGGCCTCGCGGCGTAGCGCGTCGCGCAGGGCGTACAGGTCATCTTCGAGGAACCGGAACTCGTCCCGCTCCCTCAACTTGCGCAAAGACTTGAAATCCCCCGCGGACATGGATCGCAGCATGCGCGAGACCGCGAACACGGGCCCGGCCGCGCGGAACGTCAGCAGCACGCCCAGGTAGGCGAGCACCGCGACGAGCGCCGCGGCCACGCCCGCCAGGACCAGGACCGGCGCGCGGTCCTCCTCCTCGGCGCGCGCGGCGAGGTCGCGGTCGAACTCGTCCGCGGTCGGGTCGGCGACCGCCGAGGCGGGCTGCCCGAGCTGCGCAGCCCCGAGGATGCGCCGCTGCTCCGCGAGCGCGCTCGCGTACAGGATGCCGAGGATCACCAGGATCGCGGCGGCGACGCCCGAGATCATCAGCGTCCACTTGAGCTGGAAGCCCGCGTTGATCCAGATCCGCGTGCGCTTGTAGCCACGAGCCGCCATGGCTCCCTCCTACCGTGCGGCCGACCGCTTCTCGGCCTCCATCGCGTCCAGAAGCGCCGACCCGGCCGCCCTGCCCGCGTCGGCGACGGCCAGCGGCCGCGCGTCCACCCCCGGCGCCCGGATCGTGTACTCGTCGTCGTCCGGCCCGGGCGGCGGCGGCGGCTTCCCGGTCCCGCTGCCGCTCCCCTTCACGGTCCAGACGACGAACCCGGACGCGGACACCGCGCGCATCGAGACGGTCGCGGTCGCGGCCAGTTCGTCGCCGCCGACGGATGCGACCTCGCCCTCCAGCTCCAGGTGCACGGACGCGCCCCCCGCCCTCGCCACGTCGGCGCCGGCGACCTCGTCGGAGAAATCGACCGAGCTGCCCACGTCGAACCGCGCCTCCGCGAGGAGCCGCTCCAGCACGCCCTCCTGGGACGCCTTCGTCAGCTCGTCCTGCCGCGGCCCCCCGCGCGCCGCGAGCCCGCGCAGGCCGATCGACACGCTCCCCGACCACGCGGCGACCTGACGCGCCCCCCACCCGGCCCACTTGGCCACGAACGCATCCCGGTCGCGTGCCGCGGTCGCGAGCGCGACGAACGCACCCGCTGCCTTGACCTGGCCCAGCGACCGGGCGACAGCCCCGCGGACGATCGGGCTGGCGTCCGCAATCGCCGCGACCAGGGCCGGCGCGGTCGCCGGATCCTCCGGGTACGACGCGAGCGAGATGGCGGCCTGCGCGCGCACCTTCGGGCTCCCGTCGGACGCGAGCGACGCGACCAGGCTCGCCACCGCGTCGGCGAGCGCGAGGCCGGGGAGGAGGATCGCCAGGACGAGGGTGCGCCGCGCGCTCATCGCGGGCGATGTTAGCCCGCCCTACCCGCGCGATCCATATGGAATAGTTGTCCGGTCCTTCGCCTTTCGCCGGTCGTCCCATGTATCATTGCCCGCAGGGCACGCGACATCTCTGAAACGACGGGAGCGCCGCATGGAACGGATGCTCGAGAAGCTGGCCGCCTTCCACAACCGCAGCGAGTACGTCGAGCTGAACTGGGCGGGTTCGCTCGAGGAGTACCTCGGACTGGTCCGGGAGCGGCCGGAGGTCGTGCGGTCGGCGTACCAGCGGCTGTACGACATGATCGTGTCGCACGGCACGACCGAGTACATGGACTCGAAGAAGAAGGTGATCCGCTACAACTTCTTCCTCGACGAGACGAACGGCGGGCGCGACGCCATCTACGGCCTCGACGTGCCCATCATGCGGATCATGTCGGTGTTCAAGGCGGCCGCCGAGGGTTACGGGCCGCAGCGCCGCATCATCCTGCTGCACGGGCCGGTGGGGTCGTCGAAATCCACGATCGTGCGACTGCTGAAGCGCGGGCTCGAGTCGTACACGCGCTCGCCCGAGGGCGCGATCTACACGTTCGGCTGGGTCCTGCCGGGCCGCGACGGGAACGACGAGTTGCAGCTCTGCCCGATGCACGAGGAGCCGCTGCACCTCTTCCCGCTGGAGTGGCGCCAGCAGGCGCTGTCCGAGCTGGGCCTGCAGCACGACGCCGCGCGCGAGCACCTGTTCCACGACCTCTGCCCGTCGTGCCGCTACCAGTTCCAGACGCTCATGGAGAAGCACCAGGGCGACTGGATGAAGGTGATGCAGCAGGTGCGCGTGAAGCGCTTCATCTTCTCCGAGCAGGACCGCGTCGGCATCGGCACGTTCCAGCCGAAGGACGAGAAGAACCAGGACTCGACCGAGCTGACGGGCGACATCAACTACCGCAAGATCGCGGAGTACGGGACGGATTCCGACCCGCGCGCGTTCAACTTCGACGGCGAGTTCTGCGTCGCGAACCGCGGGATGATCGAGTTCATCGAGATCCTGAAGCTCGACGTGGCCTTCCTCTACGACCTGCTCGGCGCCACGCAGGAGCACAAGATCAAGCCGAAGAAGTTCCCGCAGACCGACGTGGACGAGGTCATCATCGGCCACACGAACGAGGCCGAGTACAAGAAGCTGCTGGCCAACGAGTACATGGAGGCGCTGCGCGACCGCACCATCAAGTTCGACATCCCTTACGTGACGCGCGTTTCCGACGAGCAGCGCATCTACGCGAAGGAGTTCGGCCCGGACAAGGTCAAGCAGATCCACGTCGCGCCCCACACGATCGAGGTCGCCGCGATGTGGGCGGTCCTGACCCGCATGACGCAGCCGAAGAAGCACAACCTGACGCTCGTCCAGAAGATGAAGCTCTACGACGGCAAGGTGCTGCCGGGCTTCACGCAGGACACCGTGCGGGAGCTGCGCAAGGAGGCGGACCGCGAGGCGATGGAGGGGATCTCGCCGCGCTACGTGCAGGACCGCATGTCCCACTGCCTGGTCGCGAACAAGGGCGCGGGCAACGTCAACCCGTTCATCATCATGAACGAGCTTGCGGCCGGCCTGCGGCACCACAGCCTCATCACGAACGAGGAGCAGCGCGGGCGGTACTCGGAGCTGCTGACGCACGTGAAGGAGGAGTACGACGACATCGTGAAGAACGAGGTGCAGCGCGCGATCTCGGCCGACGAGGAGGCGATCTCGCGGCTCTGCGCGAACTACCTGGAGAACGTGAAGGCGTACCTCCAGAAGGAGAAGGTGAAGAACCGGTTTACCGGCCGCGAGGAGGAGCCGGACGAGCGCCTGATGCGGTCGATCGAGGAGAAGATCGACATCAGCGAGAGCCGCAAGGACGACTTCCGGCGCGAGATCATGAACTACATCGGCGCGCTGGCGCTGGAGGGGCGGCACTTCGACTTCCGCACGAACGCGCGGCTGTACCAGGCGCTGGAGGCCAAGCTGTTCGAGGACTCGAAGGACACGATCCGGCTGTCGAGCCTGGTGTCGGACGTGGTCGACCGCGAGACCCAGGAGAAGATCGACATCGTGAAGTCGCGGCTCATCAAGTACTTCGGATACAACGAGGAGTCCGCGACCGACGTGCTGACGTACGTGGCGAGCATCTTCGCGCGGGGCGACGTGAAGGAGAAGCGGTAGGCACGTGGACGACCTCGAGCTGATCAAGAGCATCCACAAGGACCAGGCCCGGTTCCGCGAGATCGTTCGCGGCAAGGTCAAGCAGGACCTTCGCAAGTACGTCAGCCGGGGCGAGCTGATCGGGAAGAAGGGCGACCGGGTCATCAGCATCCCGGTGCCGCAGATCGACCTGCCGCACTTCCGCCTGGGGGGGAAGCGCTCGAGCGGCGTCGGACAGGGCGACGGGGACGAGGGCGACGCGCTCGGACAGGCGGAGGGCGAGGAGGGCTCGGGCAAGGCCGGCGACAAGCCCGGCGAGCACGTGATCGAGGTCGAGCTGTCGATCGAGGAGCTGGCGGAGATCCTCGGCGAGGCGCTCGCGCTGCCCCGCATCAAGCCGAAGGGGCGCGACGTCATCGAGGCGCGGAAGATCCGCTACACGGGCATCTACCGCGTCGGCCCGCAGTCGCTGAGGCACTTCCGGCGCACGTTCAAGCAGGCGCTCAAGCGGACCATCTCGGGGGGGATGTACAACCCTGACAACCCGCTGATCATCCCGGTGCGCGAGGACTTCCGGTACCGGAGCTGGAAGGAGCACCCGCTGCCGCGGTCGAACGCCGTGGCCATCTACATGATGGACGTGTCCGGGTCCATGGGCGACGAGCAGAAGGAGCTGGTCCGCATGACCAGCTTCTGGATCGACGCGTGGCTGAAGGCGCACTACAAGGGCATCGTGGTGCGCTACGTCACGCACGACGCCGAGGCGCGCGAGGTCGACCAGGAGACGTTCTTCCACTCGCGCGAATCGGGGGGCACGATGATCTCGTCGGCCTACAAGCTGTGCGCCGAGATCATCGAGAAGGACTACCCCGAGGCGGACTGGAACGTCTATCCGTTCCACTTCTCCGACGGCGACAACTGGTCCTCCGACGATTCCGCGGAGGCGCTGGAAACGGTGCGCGCCCGCATCCTGCCGCACTCGAACCAGTTCGCGTACGGCCAGGTGGAGAGCCACTACGGCAGCGGCCAGTTCCTGAAGGAGATCACCGCGACCATGGCCGACCAGATCAAGGACGGCGGCCCGGTGGTCACGGCGGAGATCAAGGGCAGGGAGGGCGTGCTGGACGCGATCCGGGCGTTCCTCAAGGGTGGCCGGTAGAGCATGGCGCGAAGGGAGCTTCAGGAATGGGTCGCCCGGATCGCGGACGTCGCGCGCGGCTGCGGCCTCG
>Ga0194127_10007103_pt1 | contig 12484 bp, 14 predicted proteins | sample TA2KigC100mmetaG_FD_148624 | JGI IMG/M metagenome (GOLD analysis project Ga0194127, IMG submission 148624) | Freshwater microbial communities from Lake Tanganyika, Tanzania - TA2015036 Kigoma Deep Cast 100m | ecosystem: Environmental > Aquatic > Freshwater > Lake | place: Tanzania: Lake...
ATGTCTTTGTCCTCCATGCGGCGGATGAGATAGGCCATCTGAGATTCCTTTGATTTGTGGGCTGAATTTTAACATATTTCGGCGATGACATCTGCCAAGGGGAGATCGCCACGTCCCGATTGCATCGGGACTCGCGATGACAGAAAATGGGGATGCATCGGGGCTCGTGCTACATGATGGGTAAGGGAGAGATTGCCGCGCTTCGCTCGCAAAGACAGAAAGCAGTTGGGGGCTATCATTAGGCGTTTGGCTTGGTTATACTATAGGAGTGGAAATACAGAGTGAGAGGTGATGTGAATGAAAGGGAAGGTTATTGCTGAGTTATCAGTAGTTCCGGTGGGTACCGGTGATGCCGGCCTTAGCCGCTATGTTGCTGCTTGTCTCGATGTTCTGATACGGCGTAAAGACGTTTCTTATCAACTGACCCCGATGGGGACAGTGCTGGAAGGGTCGCTTGACATAATTCTTGATGTGGTGCGGAAAATGCATGAAGCGCCATTTGGCATGGGGGTTCAGCGGGTGGTAACAACCATTAAGATAGACGAAAGAAGAGATAAGCTAGCGAACATGGTGGGCAAGGTAGAATCGGTGCGCAAGCTGCGCCCTGCGGTGAAGATTTAGAAATGCTAGACCTCAGCGTGCAACTGGCCCCCAGAAATCCACGGGGCTTGCTGTTGTCCAACCCGGTGATGACAGCATCGGGCACTTTTGGTTATGGCACTGAATACGAAGGTCTGGTGGATATTCAGAGACTGGGGGGGATTGTCTGCAAGGGGACGACACTCAAGCCCAGAGAGGGCAATCCTCAGCCACGCCTTTTTGAAACAGCTTCTGGACTACTTAACTCGGTAGGTTTGCAGAATATCGGTGTTGAAGCTGTGGTGAAAGAAAAGGCTCCACTCTGGGCTAAGTGGCAGGTGCCGGTCATTGTCAATATTGCTGGCGAAACCAAAGATGAGTATGCCCAAGTGGCTGCCAGGCTGGAAGGGGTGGCAGGAATCAGTGGCATCGAGGTGAATGTAAGTTGTCCTAACGTGGCTTGCGGCGGAATGGAGTTTGGCACAGACCCCAAGGCAGCAGCCGAGGTTACGGCGGCGGTGAAAGAGGCTACGCATTTGCCAGTTGTTGTGAAACTCAGTCCTAACGTGACTGATATTGGCGTGATAGCTAAGGCAGTGGCTGATGCTGGGGCTGATGCATTGTGTTTGATTAATACGGTTCGGGGGATGGCGGTGGATATAGATAATTGCCAACCTGCCCTGGGCAATATCATGGGTGGGTTGTCAGGGCCAGCTATCAAGCCAGTTGCGCTTTACGTGGTTTACAAGGTAGCAGGGGTGGTGGATATCCCTATTATTGGATGTGGCGGCATAATGTGTGGGGGGGATGCGGTGGAGTTTCTCATGGCTGGTGCCAGTGCAGTGCAGGTGGGCACAGCCAATCTAACGGACCCGCAGGCTGCGCCCCAGGTACTGCATGGCATCGAGCAGTTCCTGGAAGAGGGAAGCTGTAGCAGCCTTAAAGAGATTATCGGTGCAGCCAGAAGTTAGGCGCTGGGCCTAGTTGTTGCTGGTTTCCTTTCTGATGAACTCGGCGATGTTCTTCGTTGGTGTGCCTGGGCCAAAGACAGCCTTGACGCCGAGTTTTTTCAGTGCAGGTATATCTTCATCGGGTATGATGCCTCCGGCTACCACCAGCACCTCGGCCAGGCCCTTCTTTTTTAATCCGTCCACGATGGGTGGGAATAGCTCCATGTGGGCTCCGGAGAGGATGCTCAGCCCGACGACGTTCACATCTTCCTGGACTGCTGCTTCCACAATCATCTCTGGTGTCTGGCGGATTCCAGTATAAATGACCTCCATGCCGGCATCGCGCAAAGCCCTGGCGACAACCTTGGCTCCTCGGTCATGGCCGTCAAGGCCTGGTTTTGCCACAAGTACTCTAATTGTCTGTTCTTTTGCCATGGACTTACTCCTTGCCTAATTACGATACTGGTATCTGCTACACCTTTTGCGCTAGCTCGAAGAGCACGCCCTTGGTTGATTTGGGGTGTATGAAGCCCACCTTGCCGGCAAGGCCAGGTCGGCCTTGCTTGTCTATCAGGCTGGCGCCCTTTTCGCCCAGCTTGGATAGCTCTTTATCCACGTCCTCCACTTCCAGGCAGATATGGTGGATGCCTTCCCCCTTGTTTTCCAGGAACTTGGCCACGCCGCTCTGCGGGTCGATTGGTTCTAAAAGCTCGATTTCTCCGCCTTCCTTCATAGGCAGAAGGGCTGCCTTAACGCCCTGATGGGGTATGGTTTCAATTTTGGTTGGCTTGACGCCGAAGAGGTCGTCGTAGAGTTTTAGAGCCTCGTCCAAATTCTTGACTACTATGGCGATATGGTCAACTTTCTTAATCATGTGTTCCTCCTCATTAGAATACCAGAAATTCTTTTTGGGTGCCGAATACCTTGCGCAGCACATCGCAGATTTCACCAATGCTGGCATAAGCCTCGGCGCACTCTACAAATACGGGCATGGTATTATCCGTGCTTCTGGCCACATCCTCCAGGTTCTTGAGGGCTTTGGCGACCCGTGTATTGTCTCTTTTCTTTTTCACTTCGGCTAACCGTTCGATTTGCTTTTTCTCCAGCTCGGGGTCAACACGTAGCAGGTTTGGTATCTTGGGCGATGGCGAGATGAACTTGTTCACTCCGACCACCGTGCTCTTGCTTTCCTCGATATTCTTTTGGTACTGGTAAGAGCTCTCCTGGATTTCCTTTTGCTGGAAGCCCTGCTCGATGGCAGCTACAGCTCCGCCAAGCTTATCTATCTTCTCGATATATTCGGTCGCCTTTTTTTCCAGCGAGTCGGTGAGAGATTCGATGTAGTAGGAGCCGCCCAGTGCGTCAACTACATCGCCGATGCCATTTTCGTAAGCTAGCACCTGTTGGGTGCGCAGGGCGATAGTGACCGCTTCCTGTGTTGGTGTGGCGAAGGCTTCATCAAAGGAGTTGGTATGGAGGGATTGTGTCCCGCCCAGTGTAGCTGCCAGTGCCTGTATGGTTACCCTGATGATGTTGTTGTAGGGTTGCAAGGCAGTGAGTGTGCAGCCGGCAGTTTGAGTGTGGAAGCGTAACATCATAGAACGCGGGTCTTTAGCTTTGAAGCGCTGGCTCATAATCTTGGCCCATAGTCGGCGCGCTGCCCTGAACTTGGCTACTTCCTCGAACAGGTTGTTGTGGGCGTTGAAGAAGAAGGAAAGTCTGCCGGCGAACTTGTCGACGTCAAGTCCGGCGTCGATAGCTGCCTGGACGTAGGCAATGCCGTCAGCCAGGGTGAAAGCAATCTCCTGAGCAGCCGTGGAGCCGGCTTCACGGATGTGGTAGCCGCTGATGCTGATGGTGTTCCAGCGGGGTACGTGCTGGCTGCAGTAGGCGAAGATATCGGTGGTGAGGCGCATCGAGGGGCGTGGGGGGAAGATATGAGTACCACGTGCTATGTACTCCTTCAGGACGTCATTCTGTATGGTGCCATCCAGTTTATCGGCGCTGACACCTTGCTTCTTGGCCAGTGCGATGTACATGCTAAGCAGGATGGGAGCTGTGGAGTTGATGGTCATAGAGGTGCTGACTTTGTCTAGCGGGATGCCATCGAACAGGACCTCCATGTCTTCCAGTGTGTCTATGGCTACTCCTACCTTGCCTACTTCCCCCTTGGCCAGGGGATGGCTGGATTCATAGCCGATCTGGGTGGGTAGCTGGAAGGCGATGCTCAGGCCGGTCTGGCCCTGTTCCAGCAGGTAGCGGTAGCGTTTGTTTGATTCCTCTGCTGTGCCGAAGCCGGCATACTGGCGCATGGTCCATAGCCTGCCGCGGTACATGTTAGGCTGGATGCCGCGAGTGAAGGGGTACTCGCCGGGGTAGCCCAGGGAAGCGGCGTAGTCGAAGTCATTCAAGTCCTCGGGGCAATAGGTTGGCAGGAGTTCAATTCCCGAGCTGGTTTCGAATTTCTCCTGTCTTTCGGGGAAGCGCTTTACGGCAGGGTCGAGCACAGTTTCTTGCCATTCAGACTTACTTTTACTGGGCATGTGTGGTTTCTCCTTTACTGATCAGTGGGCAGTGCTATATCAAAAACCGAGACATTTTAGCATAATCACTGAAGGGCAATAAAGGGTTTTGTAAAATGTTACTCGTTGCCTGGCACTAGCTCTTGTCCCAGTGTGAAGGCGTCCTGGAGGGCAGTGGGGTGATGGGTGATGGCGCCTTTTTCATCGACACCGGGGAAGGTCAGTTCGCCGGCAAAATCAACCTCAAGTGTGCTGAACCAGGCTTTGACTGTGGCCATGGACGGTTCGAAAAGGTTCTTAAGGTTGGTGCCGCCTACCGAGACGAAAATGCCTCGGCGGTTTTTGCCTGGCGGGACGGATACCGGCAATTTGAGCACGTGTTTGATGACCCATAGTGCCTGGCAGCGGTCTATCATGGCCTTGGTCTGGGCGGTGACTCCCATGAAGAAGATGGGCGAAGCCAGGATGATGTGGTCAGCCTCTCGCAAGTCAGTGTGCAGCCATTGCATATCGTCTTGCTGCACGCATTTGCCAGTCTTGAGGCAGCCGTCACAGTGACGGCAGGGGGCTATGCTCAACTCTCGCAGGATGACTGTCTTGGTCTGAGTTTGTTTGTTTGAAGCGCCGGCCATCATCTGGCGGAGCAGCAGGTCGGTGTTGCCGTCTTTTCGCGGGCTGCCGGCTATTCCCAGGATTTTCAGTTTCGGAGATTGTGACATGTTCTCTCTATATGATAGCATGTTGCAGCCGCCAATGACTTCATGGTGACACTTCACAACGGGGTAGTGAATTGGTTACAATAGACGGCGTTTATGCGTTTGACATCTGTAAGGGGGCAAATTGATGAGCAAAGACAAGATATTCAGCCAGGCTAGAAAAGAAAAAAGGACGTTGCTGACAGAAATCGAATCCAAGGAGCTTCTGAAAGAAGCCGGGATTCCGGTGGTCGAAGCCAAGCTGGCCAAAACCAAAGCGGAAGCCATGGCGCTGAGCAAAAAAATCGGGTTTCCTGTGGCATTGAAGATAATATCGCCTGATGTCACGCATAAGAGTGACATCGGAGGTGTGAAGCTGGGGCTGAAGAATGCTGCCCAGGTGGGTAAAGCCTATAGCGAGATATTGGCGGCGGTGAAGAAGCACCAGCGCAAGGCGAAGATTCTTGGTGTCTCGGTACAGAAGATGGTTCGGCCTGGTGTGGAGGTCATTATCGGCATGACCAAAGACCCGCAATTCGGCCCGGTGCTGATGTTTGGCCTGGGGGGCATACTGGTTGAGGTGCTCAAAGATGTCTCCTTTAAGATAGTCCCGCTAGCCAAAAGGGATGCTAAGGAGATGATAAGGGAGATAAAGGGCTATCCCCTGCTGGAAGGCTATCGAGGGCAGGAGCCAGCGGACATTCCTTATCTGGAGGGACTGATTTTGAAAGTCTCCGAGTTTGTGGAGAAGACATCTGAGATAAAAGAACTAGACCTTAATCCTGTATTTGCCTACAAAGATGGGGCGATGGCGGTGGATGCGCGGGTGATTTTAGAGTCTACTTCTTAGCTGCGAATATTGGTAAACTTTGTCCAGTGCCTTGAGAGCACGCTCCGGCGTGGGATAGGCTGCAATTTTGCCAGCCTCTTGTAGCCCCTTTATGGCATCGTCGCCATTTGGTCCATAGATGCAGCAGGCGAAAGGCTTGTCTGGGTGGCGGGCTGCGAGGTCGGTCAGGAATTGTGGTAGCCCTGTAGCCCATTTTTCATCAAAGGCGGCGCCTATGAAGATGACAGCGCCCAGTTGTGTGTCGGACAGCAGTGTGTTCAGGCCATTCACCAGCGGTGTGAATACGTTTGGCGATGACATCATTACTGGCCAAATATCCAGGGGGTTGCCGATTTTGAGCCAGGGTGGTGAGATAGCCTCGATACCTTTCTGAGTTTGCGGCGATAGTCTGCCCATTTTGAGATTGGTATGGCGGCAAGCATCTAGCGTCATGATGCCAAGCGCACCGCTCAGGCTGGCTACAGCTACGTTTGGGTTCTGCAATGGGGGCAAAACAGCGAATGCGCGGGTGATGTCTACTAGCTCCTGCAAGTCGTTGACACGGATTACCCCTGCCTGATTTAAGGCTGTGTTCCAGAGCTCATCTTTTCCGGTGAGTGAGCCGGTGTGGGACTCGGCTGCCCTGGCCGCCTGCTCGTTTCTGCCGGTTTTTAGGGCTATTAGTGGTTTCTTCCTGGCTACTTTTTGGGCTACGTTGGTAAAGCTGGTGGGGTCTTTCATGCCCTCGATGTGCAGAACTACGACCCTGGTTTGGGGGTCGTCCTCGAAGTATTGCAGGCCTTCGACGAAGCTGATGTCGCAGGCGTTACCCAGGTCAATGCCCTTGCCGGTCATGGCCAGTTCCGGGAAACCTATGTAAAACATGCCGCTCTGGCAGATGATGCCGATGGGCCATTTCTTAAGTTTTTGCCTAAAGAAAGATGAGCTAAAGTTGATGAAGGCATTGGCGGTGCCGAAAGTATTGGGGCCGACAACCCTGATACCGTTATTCTTGATGACATCCAGCATTTGCCGGTGAAGCTGTTTCCCTTCATCGTCTATGGCGTCAGCGAATCCCTGAGCAAAGACTACGGCTGACCTGATGCCTTTCTGGCTACATTCATGGAGAAGGTGGGGCACCAGGTTGCGGGGCGTGGCGATGATGGCGAGGTCGGCGGGTTCTGGAATCTCAGCGACGCTGGGGTAGGTCTTGATGCCCAGAATTTCCGAGGTGGAGGGATTTATGGGGAACATCTTGCCCTGGTAGCCATAGCTGAGCAGGTTCTCCATGACATTGAAAGAATCTTCACCGGTGCTGCGGGTGAGGCCAACGAGAGCTACGGATTGCGGCTCCAGGAATTGCTTCATTTGTTGCAGGATATCCATGACGATGTAACTGATGGCAACGCTCGTTAGCCTACAAGTCTAGTCGGAGTTATATGTGGGTGTCAAACTGTCGTTGTGCGGTGGCTGTTATTCGTTGACGCAAGAAGTCATTGGGTAGTACCATTGGTTGGTGATTCCTGCTCTTTGACATAATGTACTGGTACAAAGGAGATGTTCTTCATGGCTAGGATACGTGCTGCTATCGTTGGTCTATTTGTCTGTCTTCTCCTTTTGTTGTCTGCAGGGTGCTGGCTGCAGGTGGGTATAAGCACCGGCTTATCTTCTGGTGAGAAGGAGTACATCGCCATCTTCAATCGGGTAGATGAGTTATTGATTGGAGATCTTGGTGATACTGTCTTACTGGCGGAATTGGGGAGCAAATATGAGGGCAAGGAAATCATTGGACTGGGCACCACAGCAAGGGAGCATTGTGGAGAACTTATCTTTTCGTCAGGGAACTGCTATTGGGCCGACCCTACAAATCAGGGGCGGATAGTGGAGCTTAACTGGTCAGAGGAGAAGCTGCCTTTTTGTGCTGTGGTTAGAGTAGATAGGGTGGCCGGTAGTACTTTCGATGGTGTAGATGGGGACTTGCATGCGCATGTGGAAGGCAAGGCAAAAGAACTGTGCGTGCCGCTGGCAGCGGTCAGGGTAAAGGGGAGGTTTAGTGGCGTTAAATTGAGTATAGCCGATAGGTTGCCTGTCAACGCTGATGAGAAGGTGGAGGGGGTAGTTGTAACGGTTGACGATGAACGCGAGTGGGGGTTTGTTGGCTTCTATGCTTTGACAGAAAATGACCAAGAAATTATCTCGATAGATGGGCATCCGGTCCATCTACATGGCATGACAGGCGATGGTAGTCATGGTGGGCATCTGGTGCAGGCGAATGCTGTAGATGCAGAAGTGACCATATATCCGATAGGGCAGTATATCCTCAGGAACAGGGTGCCGCGGTAAGGAGTGTTGTTTCTGCTGGTGCAGACTGAGATTAGCGTCTCAAAATGCCATTGTAAGTCCTTCCGTTGAAGGACGAAGCAAGCCCCCGTATCAAATCCTAAATCCGAATGTCTAAACACTAAACAAATTCAAAGCACCAAAAACAAATGTCTGAAACGCTGTACGTCTTGGCAATTTGGAACTTGGAGCATTTGAATTTTGATATTGTTTAGGATTTGGTGCTTAGAATTTAAGATTTCCTGTTGGTCATCTCTATTGCGAAGATGGTCAGAACGAGGGAATCATGGCAGGCCAGATGCGTTGGTACGATGTAGTATGGGTAAGCGGTTGCTTGACAGGTTTTCGGGGGCTTTGTTAGTATTGCAGGGCTACGGGGATATAGCTCAATTGGGAGAGCGCCGCGTTCGCATCGCGGAGGTCGGGGGTTCGAATCCCCCTATCTCCACCAAAATACATCCAACAGCTTTTTGAGGACCACCTGCCTACAGCGTAATCAAACACAGGCCTGTGTGCGTTTTACCAAAAGCCCTTTCTGCTCTCTTGGTTGACTTTGGAGCTATAATGATATTATAATGGTGTAAAAGTGGAGCAAATATGGAGTAATTTTGATGCCTATCAATGTATCATTGAAGAATGTGCCTGATGATATAGTGGAAAAACTTCGTAAAAGGGCTAAGCGCCACCATCGGTCGTTGCAAGGCGAATTGATGGTCATCCTTGAGGAAGCTGTTGGCCCTGCCAGGCTCTCAGTAGACCAGGCAGAGGCACGCCTCAGAGAGCTACGCTTTGAAACCCGAGACGAATCCACATCCTGGCTCAGGGAATTACGCGATGTCCGCTAAAGTTGTGGATGCCTCTATTGTGGCGGCTTGGTGCTTTCGAGAGACTCGGGCTTCGGAGGCTATGGCAATCCTTCAGGATTCCGAGTTGCACGCACCTCTTCTTTTAGCTTATGAACTGACCAGCATTGCCAGGAGGAAAGCGATAGCCTATCCTGAGAAGTCGGAGGTCGTGGAGGAGGCTCTTCAGATGGTGTTCGCGGTGCCGATTTATTGGAGCGAAGTTGACCATCTGGCAGTGCTACGTCTCGCCCTGGATGCCGAGCTTACTACTTATGACGCCTGCTACCTCTACCTGGCGAGGAAGCTTGGCATGCCCCTGGTTACTTTTGACCAGCAACTCGCCCGAGCATCTCTGACGAGCTAATGGATGCAATTTGTCCTATTGCTGGCGCGGGGTTACCACTTGTGGAGGCTTACGGCGTCAGGCACTTTTACCGGCTCAGGGGTAATGCGAACTAACTTCCTGTTGACGACCTTGTAGATAAAGATGTGGTCATAGTTCTGCCTTGAAGTCTCGCTGTAGGAGCAGGGGAAAGGAGAGGTTGAATTTTCTGGAATCCAGCCGGTAAGGCTTTTGTAAGCCTTGAACATTGCATCCCCATTTAGCTTCTCATAGCCAACTTCTCTTGACGCTCTCCTAACTGCTTCCAGGAATGGGTCTATTATCCAAGCTTGGGCTGCCACATAGCTATCATCCATCTCCTCAATTGGCCTACCCTGATATTTTGTCCAGAGCTGACTTCTGGGGTTAGCTTTAACGTCGTCTCCCATGTAGCTGTGGGAGATGAGGATTGTGCCTTCTACAGCCTCGGGATGAAGTTTAATGCCAATATTCTCGTGAGGGCCGTAGAAGTCACTCATCATCTGAATATTTTTGGTTAAACCAAGAGCGTGGGCGTCGCGGATGACACTGCTGGGTGTTGGGTCAATGCCACCGGCCCAAATATAATTAGCCCCATTTTGTGCCAGCCTCATCAGATAGACATCGTGCTTTGGCGCTCCTGTGGGGAACAGCTCAGGCGGGAGCAGATTCACGCCTATTTTGGCAGCATACTCTTTACCGCCCATCAAGAATTCCATTCCGTAGGCGCTGTCCCAGGACATATAGCCGACTGTAGGCATTCCTGGCTTTCCCTTTTCTTTCCAGTCTTTTACCATCCAGTCCAGACCTGCGGCGAAGACGTTCTGGTAAGCCACCGACCACATGAACATCCTGCCCGGTTTTGCTTGAAACTCGCCGGCGGCGGAAATGACACTTACCAATTTGTCGTTTTCAATAAAGGGTGCTAAAGCCTTAGCGACGCCGGTAGAGATAGCGAGAACCATTAAGAGCTTGGGTTCGGCGCGGTATCTTTTATATGCTGACACGGCTCTAGCTGTGTCATAGCGGGTGTCAACCACAATCTGGTTTATCTTAATTCCCTCAATGCCGCCCCTCTCGTTGATGTCTTTGAGATAGTCGTCACCACCCGTTGCACCCGGCACATTAATCCCGCCAAGAGGGCCTGTGAGGTCGGAGAGATTAAGGAGGGCGACAGATTTTTCAGCTGGTGGTTTTGGTGTGCGACAGCCGAAAAACAAGGGCGCCAAAGATACAAGCAAAGCCAGAGAAACAAGACTAACCAGTACGAGCTTATCCCTTTTCATCTTTCACCTCCATACTCTGTTCCAGGGATGCGATGATGTGATTCTATACCAACTATGGATAGGGAAGCAACTCCCTTCGAATCTAATGCAGGGTTTAAGGTGGCAGGATGTTGTGGAGCAGACTGTTCTGAATGGTTATTTGTCTGGTCTGCAGAGAAGTCGTTTCAGGGCTAAGCAGGGCAGGAACAGGACATAGCGAATTACTGCCGGCAAAAGCAGGCGAGTTGCCCTTGATACTTCATCGGGGGCGACGACCATATCCATCCGCATGGCATCTAACACCTTAGCGTCCAGGACCAATCTGTCGCCATCGCGTTTAGCCGAGTAAAGTTCGACGACCACGTTGCCATCAGGGGTACGGATTTTAACGCTCCTGGCGTTTCCGGATGGCATTATCTAGCCACCGCCTTTTTGAAATCAATGCCCAGGTCATCCATTACTGCTATGGCAGCGGCCCTGCCGCCACCAGTTGCGCCGCCACCCGGATGTGTGCTGGCGCCGCAGATATAAAGTCGCTTGATTGGTGTTCTGTACTGTCCCCAGCCGGGCAGGGGCCTGTTGGCATAAGATTGAGTTATAAAAGAGGCTATGTGCAGGATGTCACCAGATTTCATGGAGGGGTTGTATCTTTCTATGTCTAGCGGGCTCATTACATTCATGCTGAGAATATTGCTTTGTCTTAGATTGTCTATCTGTCCACGGAGCACTTCAATGATGTCCTCAGCTATTTTCTCTTTTATTTCATCCCACCTATCTGGCCCGCCATGGCGCAAGTTGTATGGCTGGTAATGATATAGATAGATAGTGTGCTTGCCTTCAGGGGCGCGACTGGGGTCGTGCAGAGTGGGCACAGCCAGCAAGGGCATTCTGACACTGGGTATGCCATGGCTGAAGTCTTCGAAAATACGCCAATACTCCTCAAGGGAGGGCGAGAATTCCACGAACATGGCATCGCATGGCTTACCATCTTTGTATGCTGGAGCTTTGTCGGCGGCAATGGCGATATTCATGGCAGAGAAAGTAGAAGGTTTGATACGCCTCACCTTCTCTTGGAAGTCTGTGGGCAGCGACAGGGGCTCTATCATCTCCAGGAAGAGTTGCTTAACGTTGAGGTTGGAGACAATGGCTCTGGTTGCCAGTATTTCCTCACCATTGTCCAGCACCACGCTGCTAGCCTCACCTGATTCTGCTCTGATGGATTTCACCGGACTAGAAACCCTGATAGTACCGCCATTATCCTTGATGCAGTTGGCCAGAGCATTACTTAGGGCACCTGAGCCACCGACAGCCAGCCCATATCCGCCGAGGTGCATACTGGAGACGAAGAGCATGGCATTCCCGGTGCCTTTTTCGTAGGGGCTGACCATCATCTCTGAGGCGAATCGGGTCATGGCTGTTTTCACCTCGTCGTTTTCAAACCAGTCATCGGCGATATCGGCGGCACTGGACATGATTGTCTTTAGGAACTCGCGCCCTTCTTCGCTGGCATCCAGGAAAGACATCATTGCTCCCCATTTGGGTACTGGAGAGAACATTGCCACTGAGGCCACCTTCAGCATGGTATTTGAGAACTTGAAAAACTTGCGATAGGCCTCTGCGTCTTTCTGCGAGAACTTAGCTATGGATTCGCATGTCTTGTCAAAGTCACGGTAAAAAGCCATGGTTCTACCGCCGGGGAAAACAGCCTCGAACATCTTGTCGGGGTAAATGTATTTGAGGTTGTACTTAGATTTGAGGCCAAGCTCGTCGTTTCTGAGTAAGGGGTTTGCCTGGATGATGCCGTGCATATAGGCGCCTACTTCGTGTTTGAAACCAGGCAGTGTCAATTCCCTGGTGGCCACAGCGCCGCCGACTATATCCTGTTTTTCTAAGACACAGACGTCCAGGCCGGCTTTAGCCAGGTAGGCAGCAACGGTAAGACCATTGTGTCCTCCACCGACTACTACGACTTCGTGTTTCTCCATGCTGGCTATCCTTGTCTACAATAAAATCCTGAGGCTATAGCTAACGCTATCATTTGCTTAGTAGATATAGGTGACTGCGCCGCCGTCTACCACGATAGTCTGTCCGGTAATGA
>Ga0194127_10007108_pt1 | contig 12477 bp, 11 predicted proteins | sample TA2KigC100mmetaG_FD_148624 | JGI IMG/M metagenome (GOLD analysis project Ga0194127, IMG submission 148624) | Freshwater microbial communities from Lake Tanganyika, Tanzania - TA2015036 Kigoma Deep Cast 100m | ecosystem: Environmental > Aquatic > Freshwater > Lake | place: Tanzania: Lake...
GGGGTCGACCTGCAGAACGGCTGGATCGCGGGCGAGTCCGGGACTCTGCTTGCAACGCACGACGGCGGGAAGACGTGGGGGCCGGTGGACTGCGGCGAGTGGGCCCCCCTGTACTCGGTGCTCTTCGTAGACCCGAAGCACGGGTTCGTTGCCGGGTCAGAGGGGGCGCTGCTGTTCTCCGGCGATGCCGGGGAGAGCTGGGAGCGCCTGGAGACCGGGACCACCCAGCACCTGTTCCGCCTGGCGAGAGGAGGAGACAAGGTCTTCGCCGTCGGCCGCCGCGGCGTCATGCTGGAGATTCCCTTGACACGGGGAGACGGGGGGCTTTCTCCGGGAGAGGTGCACCGGGTGCAGCTCGGCGTGTACCAGTGGCTGTCGGCAGCGGCGTTCGGCCCGGAAGGGGCCGGCGTCCTGGTTGGAGGGCAGGGGCTGGTCATGCAGACCCGGGACGGCGGGGCCACCTGGTCCCGCCCGGCTCGCTGAAAGGAGGCCGCCATGCAGACGCGAATCGCACGATTCATCATCGGCAACCGGTGGCCGGTCCTGGTCCTCATCCTGGTCGGTACCGGAATCCTGGCCTTCAAGGTTCCCCAGGTCGCGGTCAAGAGCGAGACCATCGACCTGTTCCCCTCCGACCATCCCTACGTCGAGACGTTCGTGAAGTACCAGGAGGTGTTCGGCGGGGCCAACACCGCACTCATCGCCGTAGAGGTCAAGGACGGGGACATCTTCAACCTCGATGCCTTGGCCAAGGTGCAGCGGATCACCAAGGCCGTGGAGATGCTGCCGGGCGTGAACAACTACCAGGTGCTCTCCATCGCCCAGCGCAAGGTGAAGAACATCACGGTGGAGTTCACGCAGGAAGGCCCGCTGTTCAAGGCCGATCCGATCATGTGGCCTGACCTGCCGAAGAACGAGGAAGAGGTCGAGAAGCTTCGCGAGGTGGTCTACTCGAGCCCGCGCATCTTCGGGACGCTGGTTTCACTGGATTCCAAGGCCGCACTGGTGGTGGCCGGCTTCCTGGACAACGAGCTCGACCCGCCCGCGATCTACGGAAAGATGAAGGAGCTCTCACAGGCGGAGGAGGACGACAACACACGCATCTACGTGATCGGCCGTCCAGTCATGCTGGGCCACATAGCGGAGCAATACCCGCAGCTCGTCAAGCTCTTCCTGCTGACGCTGGGGGCGATCTTCCTCACGCTCCTGCTGTACTTCCGGGACATCCGGGGCGTGGGCATTCCCATCCTTACCGCGCTGCTCTCCGCGTCGTGGGGTCTCGGGTTCATCGGGTGGCTCGGGTACAACTTCGATCCGCTGGTCATCGTCGTGCCCTTCATCATCTCGGCCCGCGCCCTTTCGCATTCGGTGCAGCTCATCGAACGCTACTTCGAGGAGTTCCGGGACAAGAAGGACCGCAAGGAGGCCGCTGTGGCCACGTTCGCGGGCCTGTTCTCCCCCGGCATCGTGTCGATCGTCACGGACGCGCTGGGCGTGTTCCTCGTGATTCTCACCCCCATCCCGCTGATGCAGAAGCTGGCCGTCATGGGCGGCTTCTGGGTCCTGAGCTTCGTGGTGAGCGACCTGGTGTTCAACCCGGTTCTCCTGTCGTTCGTGCCGCCGCCCAAGGAAAAGCCCGCACCGGCCCGGCCGCCGCTGCTGGACAGGTTTCTCGGGAGCGTGGCGGGCTTCTGTGTCGGCCGCGGCCGTTGGACCGTGGTCGCTGTGACGCTCGTGGTCGGGGCCGTCGGGTTCTACTTCGCATCCAGGCTCGTCATCGGAGACGTCAACCCCGGGACCCCCATGCTCTGGCCCGACTCGAAGTACAACCTGGATACCGAGCACATCGCACAGAAGTTCGGCAATACCGAGATCCTCAACGTCATCGTCCAGGGCAAGGAATGTCCCGAGCCGTCCCGTGAGGAACTGCTCCAGGCGCACGGCTGCAACGAGGAGCTGTCTACGTGCTACGATGACCCGGGGATGTCCTGCTCGCAGGACGAGGAGTGCTTCGGCTGCAACACGGCAACCGGCAAGTGCAAGAGCGACGTGGGCCGGGCCTGTGCCAAGGACATCGAGTGCATCTCCAGGGAGTGCAATCCGCTCAAGTCGCCCAAGGTCCTCCAGACCATGGAGGCTCTCCAGCGGGAGATGGAGACGCTGCCCGAGGTGGGATCGACCTCGTCGGTAGCGGGCCTGCTTCCGTCCGTGATCTCGGCCATGCACGCGTCGGATCCCAAGTGGGAGCTCATTCCCCACGACCGCCGCGATGCCGGCTTCTTCCTGGGCATGATCTTCTCGTCATCCGAGCCGGGGGACCTTTCCCGCTATATCACCCAGGATGCGCAGCGGGCCACGGTCACCATGTACTTGCGGGACCACAAGGGGGAAACGCTGCGCACCGTGGTCGACCGCACCAAGGCGTTCATCGCCGCCAACCCGCTCGACGAAGCCGAGTTCCTGCTGGCCAGCGGTTACGGCGGTCTTCTGGCCGCGGTCAACGAGGTCATCGCCTGGTCCGAAATCCGGGTCACCGCGCTCGCATTCCTGGCCGTGTTCCTGTTTTGTGCGCTCGCATACAAGTCCATCGTGGCCGGGATCCTCTTCCTGGTTCCGCTCTTCCTTTCGAACTACCTGACCTATGCGATGATGGGCGCGCTGGGCATCGGCCTGGATGTCAACGCACTGCCGGTGGTGTCGCTGGGAGTGGGGCTGGGCGTGGACTACGGGCTGTACGTGGTCTCCCGCATCCAGGAGGAGTATGCGATAAGGCCCGACCTGGACCATGCCGTGCGCCGGGCCATCGCAACAGCGGGCAAGGCCGTGCTGTTCACCGCTGCGACCATGGTATCGGGCATCGTTTTCTGGGCCTGGTCGTTCCTGAAGTTCCAGGCCGACATGGGCATCCTGCTGGCAGTCTGGATGTGCATCTCGATGCTGGGGGGACTCATCCTTCTGCCGGCCCTCATCTCGCTGGTACGGCCCAGGTTCGTGGTCGGCAAGCCGCAGACGACCAAAGCGTAGGCGTCGACTTCCTCTACGTTTTGGGGCTTGTCATCGACGGCCGGAAGGTCTATGTTCTCGAAGCCACCGGCGAGAAGGAGGCGTTCGAGGCCGATGTGCCCAAGGTGGTGCAGGCGTTCGGAACGCTGGACTAGGCCGTGGGCAGTGGGCCGTGGGCCGTGGGCAGTGGGCCGTGGGCAGTGGGCCGTGGGATGCGGCCCGCCACACCACCCGGAGCGTAAGCGCGTGCCCTACGTAGCCTTGGCGGAGTAGGGACGGGCCGCGGGTAGCAAGCAAGGCCGTGGGATGCGGCCCGCCACACCACCCGGAGCGGGTAGCAAGCAAGGCAGTGGGCCTATGTGGCTTCTGGAACTGGAGGTGCTCTGGTGAAGTGCTATGTGACTGTGACGAGTCTCCTTTTTGCGTGTCTTCTGGTGGCATTCCAACTGTTGTGTCCCCCCTCGGTCTTTGCTGCCCCCGGCACGGGCGGAAAGGCCCCGGGGCCTTGCGGCTCAGCGTTGCTGAAGCAGCTCAACCCGGTGCTCGCCCGGCCATACCTGGGCCCGGTCCCGGGCGGACGCGGCTTCCCGACCGTGGGCGAGACCCGCAAGTTCTGGACCTACGACCTGTCCGTCATGCCGCCCAAGAACATCCAGGTGGCCGCGACCTGCCGCGGCGTGGGGGCCAACGTCGCGGTCTGGGTCGCGGACAAGGAGTGGGAAAAGAACGTCGCCCAGGCCGACGTCGATGCCATCCTTGCTGCCATGGAGCAGGCCACGCCTCGGACCTCGGACTCCGGCGTCATCGCGAACAACGAGGCCCTGTTCGGTCCCCCCCCGAAGTTCCACGAGGACGACCCGGACCTGACCCTGCTGGTCTACGACATCCCGAACTACAAGCAGTACTCGTTCGACGGCTTCTTCCGCAGGGAGGACCTGGCACCGTTCAACCCCTCCTGCGCCAACAACCCGATGCTGTACTGCTCCAACGAGTTGGGAATGATCCACGTCAAGGCCGAGGACGTCGGGGGGGAGTACATGCAGGGCGTGATTGCCCACGAGTACGAGCACCTGGCGCACTTCGGCAGGGACCCGAACGAGGAGAGCTGGCTCGACGAGACCCTCGCAGAGCTGGCCATGTCCTACAGCGGCTACGAGGATCCGGGCAACGTCAACGCCTACCTCAAGCAGCCCTCCCTCGCCCTGGTCATGGACCCGCCGGTCAACTACGGGGCCTGCTTCGTGTTCGGCGGGTACCTCTATCAGCGGCTGGGAGTGGACGGTATCAACGCGCTGGTTGCGTCGGCAACCAAGGGAATCGCCGCAATCGACGAGGCGGAGTCGCACGGCGGGTTCGAGCCCATGCTCGGCGAGTATGCGGCCGCCAACATCCTCGACGACACGTCGGTCGCAGACGGTCAGTTCGGCTACGACCTGTTCGACCTCGGCAAGTTCGCGTCCAACGACTTCGGCAACTACAACGGAAAGGACTTCATCGTCCAGCCGACCGGGCTCCACTACTTCGACCTGGCCATGCCGCTCGTCGGGCTGGAGACCTACAAGATCACGTTCGATGCCAAGGGTACCAGCGTCCGGGCCCATGCCGTGCACGTCGCCGGACCTGCTGTCTACCCGCTGACGCCGGGCGAGAGCGTGACGCTTCCGGTGTTGGAGCAGCCGATCCTGGTGTTGGCACTGGCAAACCCGGATCCTGACGCCAAGGCCACGGTCTCGATTTCCGTGGAGGTGGTGCAGGGCGAGCTTCCGGTCGTGGAGGAACCCGTGGCCGAGGAGCCGGTCATGGACGACGTGGTTGCCCAGGCGGATGGGTCGCCCGAACCCGTAGCGGATGCGATCGGGTCGGTCGATCAGGTTCCTTCTGCGGAGTCCGAGGCCGACGTGGCCGCCGGCGACGTGGGCAAAACCACCGATGACGGCAAGAAGGACGGCGGCTGCCAGGCCGGCACCAGCCCCTCCGCCGCATCTGCCTTCCTGCTGCTCCTTCTGGCCGGCGTGCTGTTCCTGCGGCGCAACGGACGGACTTCCTGAAAGAGTCTTCGTGAGCTGTCTCCTGGTCGAGCGGACGATCTGTGGGCTGGTATTGACGGTAGTATGTCTCCGTGGTATTCTCCTTCCGTAGCCATTCGGGGGATACCATGGCGACGACCGTGAAGGTGGCGATTTCGATACCGGCCGACGAGTTGGCCTCCATCGACTCCGCAGCCAGGAAGAGGAAGACGACCCGCAGCGAGTTGATCCGGACCGCAGTCGCCCGGGTGCTTGCCGAAGAGGCCGAACGCGATTGTCGCAAGCGGATCGACGACCTCTTTTCCGACCCTGACGTGATCCGTGACCAGCGTCAAACGGCGGAACAGATGGCATGCGATTTCGGTGGTGCGGAGGAGACATGGTGATCCGGCAGGGAGACGTCTTCTGGGCCTGGCTCGGGCCTCCGGGGGATTCCTCCCCGGCCGGCCGCCGTCCGGTCGTGGTGGTTCAGTCGGACCTGTTCAACCGGACGCGTATCAACACGGTCGTCGTGGCCGCAGTCACGAGCAACCTCAAGCTGGCAGCACTTCCCGGGAACGTGCGGTTGAAGAAGGGGGAGGCGGGCCTCCCGAAGCCGTGCGTGGTGAACGTGACTCAACTGGCCTCGTTGGACCGCACCAGGCTGGGCGAGAAGCTCGGGTCCCTGTCAGCGGAGCGGCTCCGAGCGGTTCTTGGCGGCATCGACCTCGTGATACACGGGATGGAGAGCACCGGGTGACGGGCGGGCAGGTGTGGCGGACTGTCCGGGGAGGGTCCAGTGAGCACAATCCAGCTTCCTGGTTCTACGAGCACCCGCGATGCCCTCGCTGCCCGTCTGGCCGGCCGCGAGATCACCGCAGCGGCCAAGACCGCCTATCTGCCCGACCGGCGCTTCGGCGAGGTGGTGTTCGTCCTGGCTGGCGATGCCCTGCTCATCGCGGTCGCTGAGTTGGGGGAGAAGCCGACCATCGAGGAGCGGCCGGCATCGGACCTTGTCGGGTGGCGCATGGAATCGACGCCGCTCGAGCACCACGTGGTGCTCCAGTTAAGCGGAGAACCCGAGCGGCGCCTGCGGCTCAGCGGGTTCGAGCTGGCCGACGTGACCAACCTGCTGGCCTCGACTCTTGCCATTCCTGCCTACTGCGGTCGGCCCCCGCCGGCCGGCGCTGCGGTGCTCGACGATTTGTTGCTCGACGGACCTCAAGTACGACTGCGCAAGAAGTCGCCTCCGCTTCCTTGCGACGGCTCGGCGCTTGCTCGACCTCGCTACGGCCGATGGCTGAAGTCGAGACTGACGTCGGTCCAGTGTGCGGGTGGCCCCAGCTCGCAGCCGGAGGAAGGGGCACCGCCACCCGCGGAACCGGCCGAGGTGGTCGCCCAGGTCAGGCATGAGGAGCGCGTCGGGCAGCCTGCACGGCCGGAACGCATGCTGGACCACCCACCCGTCGAGGATCGCCGGGAGACGCAAGAGGAGCACTGGAAGGAGCTCGTCGTAGAGCCTCCGAGACCGCAGGACGGACGGGTTAAGGGGCTCGCCAGGCTACCGGCGAGACCACGGGGGGAACTGGGGGAGGAGCCCATCGAAGAGCCTGCGGAACCGCAGGGTGAGCCCGATGAGCTCATCCTGGAGCCGGTGCGGTGGCCAGGTGTGGAGGAGCCGTCCCTTGTGGCACGTTGCGCCGGTCCTGAGGACGAGCCGGCCTCCGCTCCGTCAGCCGAGGAGACGGAGCTGGAGCTGGCCGACCTGCTCGTGGAGGTCGACACCCGGAGCCAAGAGGAGGCCCGGCCAGCCGGACATGGCTCCCAACTGTCTCGGGCGGCGATCGAGGATCCTGCCACGGACACCTCGCTGTCGAGACGGCAGCGGAAGGCCCTGCGGGAGGCCGCTGCTGCCGGCCCCGTCCTGTGCTGCCGTCGCTGTCAGCGTCCTCTCCTGTCCCTGGACGATGCGGTTCTCTCGGACGATGGCCCGATCTGTGAGCGGTGTGACCTTCTGCAGCGGATCGAAGATGACGAACGTCTTGCCGAGCAAGTCGACCGGGCGAACAAGGTTGGTGTGAACGACCCGGGAAGCGCCGCCTACTGGGAGAGGCTCGCTGCCGAGACCGCTGAGTCGGACGATGCGGAAGACCTGGCCCGCAGGAACGAGTCCTGGCTCGTCAAGCTGGTCCGCTGGCTTGCCAGCCAGGGGGACTGAGCTCTCCCCCACCACAACCGACTTCTCCACCCTTGATTCCATGCATCCATTCCGGTACCATAATGACGCCGGAATGGTTGCAAGGAGGGGCCATGACCACTTTGACCGTCAAGAACGTCCCCGACCACGTCCACAAGAAGCTGCGCCTCCGCGCCTCAGCCAGCAGGCGCAGTCTCAATAGCGAGCTGCTGCACATCATCGAGAGTACGCTCGAGGCAGACCAGGATCCCGCAGCCGAGGCCGCGGGGATTCTGCGCAAGGCCCGCGAGCTGCGCTCCCGTTTCTCCGGTGAGCTGACCTCCGCCGAGGTCGATGCGGCCATCGACGAGGGACGGCCGTGATCGTCGCGGACACGAACCTGGTTGCCGCCTTGTTCCTGCCGTCCGACCGAAGCGAGGTTGCAGAGCAGGTCTGGCTTCGTGATGCCGCCTGGTATGCCCCGGTGCTCTGGCTGTGCGAGCTCCGCAACGTGGCTGTCCGGTACTTCCGGTGCGGGGTTGCGACGCTTGCCCAGTGCGAGGATGCCATGGCGCTGGCGAGGCGCGCCATCTGTCCGTCCCGAACCGTCGAGTCGGACGACGTACTGGTGCTTCGCATGGCAGCCAGGTACCGGCTCAGCTCGTACGATGCCGAGTTCGCCGCACTGGCCGAGACCCTGGAGGTCCCGCTGGTTACATGGGATGGCCGGTTGCACGAGCGGTTTCCGTCCCGAGCCATCTCACCGGAGCAGTTCCTGGGGTAGGCCTCGACTTCACACAAGCTGCGACAGCAGGGTGCGCAGCGGCACGACCGCCGGAGTGGTGACGTCGAAGCAGCTCCGGTTCACGCAGGGCAGCTCGAGGACCGCCTGGAAAGCATGGAGCGCACCGGTCTGCTCCTGGAATCGGGCAAGCGCGGGCGCAAGCTTGCGGTCGCTGCTCTTGACCTCGACCAGAAACCAGGGCAACCCGTCCCGAGCCACCAGGAAGTCCACCTCGCGTTTCTCCTTGTCGCGCACGAAGAAGAGCTCGAACTCCCCGAGACCGTGATCGGTCCAGAAGTGGACGGCCTTGAGCAGCGCCGAGGCGACCAGGTTCTCCACCCGTTGCCCGAGGTCCTGCACGAGCGACCAGTCCCACACAGCCTCGTAGACCCGCTTCATTCCCACTCCTCCCCTCTGACTATGCTCACGCTCATGCGAGAAGAGCCAAGACCATTCTGCGATGGATACGAGAATGGTCGGATCTTGCCTGGCCGACGAACCACCGTGAGTGCGGGGTGCGCAGGTGCCGTGGGCGCGGGGCCGCTCGGCTGTCTCGACCTCGCCTCTCCTTACGCCCCCTTCTGGACCGAGGCGAGGAGCTGGCGAACCGTGACGACCCTGGCGGCCCCCACGGTTCCGAGGGCGAGCAACGCCCGGTCACCGGTGACCAGGAACCTGGCCTTCCCTGCCACTGCGCAAGCGACGAACTTGTCGTCGTCCGGATCGGAGCAGGTTCCCGCTCTGTCGTCGCGGACCTCCACGACCGCCATGTAGGGCAGGCATTCGTTCTCCAGCAGCCCCGCTACTTCCTCCTCCGAGAGCTGGAACTTCGGGCAGCTCAGCACCGTTCGAAGCTCTGCGAATGTTTCCCGGGAGACGAGAGGAACGAGCATCCCGGATCGCACCAGGTCCAGGATCTGGCCCGGGACTCCCCCGAAGAGCAGGGCCGAGACGAGCACGTTCGTATCGAGAACGACCCTCATCAGGCTTGCTTTCGGGCCCATTCGACCGCCTTCTTGACGTCTCGGGGCTTCACGCCCAGCTTCTTCATCTTCGCTCTAATGGCCTCGATGGAACTTGCAGCGGGCACCATCCTGACGGGCACGAGGACAATGACGCCGTCGGATTCCCGCACGTCGAAGTACTCCACGTCCGGGAACTTCCCCGCGACCTCTTTGGGGAGCGTCAACTGGTTCTTGGATGTCTTCTTTGCCAGCATGCTTCCCTCCCTCCTTGTCTCAAGAATACAAGGAAACAAGGAACGCTGCAAGGGGAACCGCATCGGCCCATGCGTGGTCCCGATCCCGCAGGGGATTGCGGGACTCAAGCAGGACTCCGTCGCCCTGTGCCACGAGGTCACGACCCTGAACCGCTGCAAGCTGGCGACCAGAGCCGGCGCCCTGACCGACCAGGAGATGACGCAGGTCGAGGCCGGTCTGCTCGCTGCGCTGGCGATTCCCTGCCGAGAGGCCCGTTACTTCACAACCACTTCTTCTTCCTGAAATAGTAGAGCATCCCGAGCGCGGTGGCCAGCATGATACCCCAGAGCACGGGATAGGCCAGGGGCCAGTCGAGCTCGGGCATGTGCTTGAAGTTCATTCCGTAGACGCCGGCCAGGAAGGTCAGGGGGATGAAGATCGTGGCGATGATGGTCAGCACCTTCATCACCTCGTTCATGCGGTTGGAAACCGTCGACATGTAGAGGTCGAGCATGCCGGACAGCATGTCCCTGCCGGTCTCCACCGTATCGATGATCTGCACCGTGTGATCGTGGAGATCGCGAAGATACGGCTGGAGCTGGGGGGTGAGGAGAGAAGACTCGCGGCGGTCGAGGGCCGAGACCGCTTCCCGCAGCGGCCAGACCGCCCGACGGATGAAGATCAGCTCTCGCTTGAGGCGATGTATGGCGTGCAGTGTGGTCTCGGTCGGGCCGGCGAGCAGCTCGTCCTCGAGCTGCTCCAACTGCTCCCCGATCCGCTCCAGCACCACGAAGTAGTTGTCGACGATGACGTCCAGCAGCGAGAAGGCAAGAAAGTCGGCTCCCGTCTGGCGGAGCCGTCCCTTTTCGGAGCGGAGCCGGTGGCGCACCGGGGCGAAGACGTCGCCGGGGGTCTCCTGGAACGAGACCAGCCAGTTGCGGCCCAGCGCCAGGCTGACCTGCTCCCCCCGTACTTCGCCGGTCTGTTCGTTCCACTGGAGCATCCGGAGCACCAGGAAGAGATGCTCGCCGTAGTCCTCGAACTTGGGGCGCTGCGTCGTGTTGAGGACGTCCTCCAGGGCCAGGGGATGGACGCCGAACAGCTTGCCCACCCCCTCCACCACCGCAACGTCGTGCAACGCATCGACGTCGAGCCAGGTCACCCCCGGTCCCCCGGGCAGAGAGGCACATTCCGCGACGGTCCGAGGGGAGAGCTCCCGAACCGAATCAGCCGAGTACTGGAAAGCCGCCAGCCGCACCCCCTCTGTCCGCTGCTCCCCGGTGTGCACGAGGGTTTCGGGCGACATGCCCGTTTTCAGCCGGGCCCGTCGCATCAGCCGGGGTCTTGTCTGCGTCCGCTTCGGGCTCTTCCCGTTCATGGTCACCTCCACGGCATCCGGACAGCGTCCGGGGCTTTGCCCGGGCCGGTCCGGGAAAGCCGGCACAGCGAGAGCTGCATCGCTCCGTCCGGCTGGCGGTTGAACTCCATGGGAACCGCCGAGACGACCCGTGGCGGAGAAGCGACCATCCGGGTTGCGATGCACGGCTCGGTGTGGCGGGACAGGAACGCCTCCCAGGCAGCAAGGCGCCCCTCGATGCGGGCCACCTCCTCCCGGGGGATGTCGGACAGCTCGGGATCCTGCAACGCATGCTCCACCTGGTGGATGCTGAGGCTCTCGAAGTAGAAGACCTCCCCCTCAGGCCACCCGTCACGGCGCACGCGCTCCTGGAACTCCTCACCGTGGACGACCACGAGTGCCTTCCCGGCGTCGGCGAGGAGTATTCCCGGGAAGTAGCTGACGGCCCGGTATTCCCGGACCCTGGGGGGAAGCACGAGCCCCCCCCTCTGCGGCAGCTTCGCCGAGCAATCCTGCATGAAGAGGAACTGCTGCGCCTCCACGTCCGGGGCCATCTGGGCCGCCGTCACATGGGGCAGCTCGACGGCCAACGCGGCGCAGAGCAGGACCGCTGAGGCAATCCTCAGCCTGACCGAGGCGAGGCCGGCCATGGCCCCGGCCACCGCCCCGAGCGGCAGCGTGAGCCACACCGCGGCCACCGACTGGTAGCGGACGAGGTCCACGATGCAGGTCGTCGCGGCAAACAGCGGAAGCAGAAGCGGCAGGCCAAGCGTCAGCATCCGTGCGCTTCTCCGGAAGCGGATCCACGCAAGCAGCAGGCCCATGCCCGACAGCAGACTGACCGTAAGGGGGGCAGCCCCGGGGTGAAAGAACAGGTTGTGCTCGGAGAGCGGGCGCAGCAGGAACGCCGGATCTGTCCACACCGAGCCCAGCCCTTCCGATACGTTGAGCAGCCACTGGGAGTGGAGGTGCGGGATCGACAGGATGGCTCCCGCGACAAACAGGCCCGCCAGGTGCGGGGCGACCTGCCTCCGGGCGGCCGGGGCCGATCCCGCTAGCACCAGCAACGGCAGCAGCAGGAAAGGCGACGTCGTGAGGTGGAGATGCACGGCCAACAGGTTCGACAGGAAGGAGGCGAGAAGAAGGCGCCAATCCCTGAGCGTGACATACGCCACGGTCGATGCCAGGCAGACCGGCAGGAGGAGGCAGGCCCAACCGAAGGGGCTCTCGCTCGTCGAAACCCGGGCCAGGTGGGGAGAGAACGCCAGGGCGAGCCCGACAGCGATGGCAGCGGCCCTGGACTCGAACAGGCGCCACGCGGCTACGGCACCGGCGAGTGCACCGGCTGCTCCGATCGTCTCCCCGATTCGCCAGAATGCCCCCACTGTTTGCGGGAAGACGAGGAAGAGCAGGTCCGCCAGCCCCTCCTGGCATCGCCCCGAGTAGTTGGGGTAGGGGGACTGGGCAGGGAGGATGAGGTGGTCCATCTCCTCCAGCCCGTGCAGGTTCTCATGCAGAGGAGCGTGCATCGAGCAGAGCCAGCGGAACAGGAACGCTGCAGAGAAGATGCCGAGCAAGGCCAGCAGGAAGGGCCAGTCGTTCACACCCTTGCGACATCTCGAGATGCCGAGCCACACGAGCACGCCGAGGAGACCGGCCAGCGCTGCCGAGTAGACGGCCCCGGGAAGACTGGTGGGGCGCTGCTCCCTGACCCACGGGTCATGCTCTCCCGCAAGCGACTCCAACACCCCGGCCAGCCGGGAGGCCGTCGCAACGAGCTGCTCCGGATCCCGCAGAGGGCGTTGCGGCACCTCATAGGCGAACCAGGGCCCCCGGATCAAACCGTAGGGGCGCTGCCGGTCCGCAGACACGAAACGGACGAATACGGCCTCCGTTTCGCCGGCAAGCAGGATCTTGAATCCACTGGGGTGGTGGAACAGCCCCGAGAAAAA
>Ga0194127_10007109_pt1 | contig 12474 bp, 16 predicted proteins | sample TA2KigC100mmetaG_FD_148624 | JGI IMG/M metagenome (GOLD analysis project Ga0194127, IMG submission 148624) | Freshwater microbial communities from Lake Tanganyika, Tanzania - TA2015036 Kigoma Deep Cast 100m | ecosystem: Environmental > Aquatic > Freshwater > Lake | place: Tanzania: Lake...
GGGCAACCGAACGAGCTATCCGTGCAAAATCCAATCGCATCTCCCCCGAAGGCCGTTCTACTATCGATTACGCTCTTGCTGAACACGACTTAGAATATCCTATGGATTACCGCGAAATTGATGAAGACCTTGCTAACCTTGAGTTTCACGGTACAATGGTCGTTACAGACGGAATTAATCTCCGTTTGGAAAAAATGATTGCAGACCTCTGCCAGACCTTAGCAAACTTTCCGACCGGTAATAAAGTAACCCTTGGAGCCGGAGATAAATTCACAAACTCAAGCTCTAATCCCATTGCTATTTTTGATACAGCTAAAAATGCAGTCCGTTCTAAGATTGCCAAAGAACCTAATGTTTGTATAATCGGTGCATCTGCTTTCAGCTCATTGAAAAATCATCCGGCTGTTACTGATAAAATTAAGTACACAGAAAATGCTGTAATAACTCCTGAGCTTCTAAAAAATTTATTGCAGTTCGATGAACTTTATGTTGGCAAAGCTATCTATTCAAATGATTCCGGCACTTTCATTGATATCTGGAGCGATAACGTAATCCTTGCTTACGTTCCCAAATCAATGTCGAATGTTTCAAGAAATGTTTATGAACCTGCTTTCGCTTATACACTCAGAAAGAAAGGCTATCCTGTAGTCGATAAATATGACGAAGGCGGAAAAGTTCATCTTGTTAGAAGCACGGATATTTTTATTCCTAAAATTGTTGGCTCAGATGCCGGTTATTTAATTAACGATACTAACGCATAGGTGATTTATGACATTCAAAATCATAAATACAGACATATTCCTTAATGGAAAATATTTACCTGAAAATTCTGTAGTTGAATTAACTGATGAACAATATCAAAAAGAAAAAAAATTTTTCGGTAATTTCTTAATTCCTTTCTTTGATGATACTAAAACTGAAAAACCCATTGAAATTAATTCAGATAAAAAAAGAAAAATTAAAAAATGAATTTTGTACAGTACCTAAAATGAAATTCATAAATATGGCCTTAAAAAAATGACGTTAAAAGAATGAATAAACGAAGCGTTAAACGAGAAATGCTGTTTGAGTATCCCGAATTCAATAATATCATTTTTAATACCTGATCGGGAGGCGAGTTCATTTATCGTAGCGTAGTTTGTGAAATTCTTAGTCATTTTTTTTCAGCCTTGATCTTTTGCTTCTTTTGTATCAAGACAAAAGAGGAGAAATATTTTTGCAGTCTTGATCTTTTGTTCCTTTTCTTGCGTCAAGAAAAGAAAGTATATATAGATTTATTTGAAAAAGGAGAATAAAATATGAAAACCGAACAACCAATTTTAATAACTTCAATTCCTTTCACCGCAACTATTGATCCAAATTATGAAATCCCTCAGCATTCAGTTGTAAACAAAGATGGCGCAGTTACATCAGAAGGTAATATCGGAATTGGAGTTGCAACAAACACTTACACTTTTCCGAGTGGTTTAGCTTCCGATAATCCTGTTATCTCAGCAATTGCAAAAGGAATTGCTTTATGTATTTCCTCAGAAGCAATTACTAAAGGTGCTTTGGTCAGACCAACTGATAATGGAAAAGTAACTGATTCAGATGTTTTTCCAGATAATTTTCCTTTCGGTATTGCGTTAGATGGTTGCGCTTCTGCTGATGAGTTAATCAGAATACTTTTAATCTAGGAGGCTTATTATGAGAAGAATTTCAGACTTCCTTAAAAATAATAATCTCACTAATAGAAGCATTGATAGCTTTCCTTATCACCTTTTAGTTCCGCTCTGGTGGGATTCAAGAAAATTTGCTTTCCGCTTTATGATTGATCCTGTTAATGGGGATGATCTTTATGATGGTCAAACTTGGGAAACTGCAAAGAAATCCATGGACGGCGTTCTTAATTCCTTGCCGATTGATCTTAAAGGTATGGAAGTTTTTATCTTTTGTGCTGGCGGTACTACTACTTTTAGCAAAATTGACGTTTGTAATGGTCGTATTACTATTCGTTGGGCTGGTAATTACTTAAATACAGTTACAAATGATTTTACTACTTGGGCAAAAAACACTTCTACTAAAACTTTTTCTAATGACCCTTGCACATTCAAAGTTAAACAAATCGGTTTTGGCAGAACTCAAAATCTTTGGTTTGCTATCGATTGTAACGATGAAACTGGTCAAGCTTTTGAAAAAATTATTATTGAAGAAGATTCTAATAATCCTCTAAATGGCGATGGTGTTTTATTCCTTGATGGTATTAATAATAATTTTATCTTTTATCATGTAAAATTAATTGTCAAAACTTGTACCTATTTTGCTGTCGGCATTAATACTACAAATGGCTCTCAAATAAATATCCTTTCAATGTCATGCGTTGTTGATGGAACTCCCGGACTTCATACGAGGTCTGGTCAGTGGGGAGCTTTTTTCTGTTCTCTTGGTGAATGTTCCCGCCATGCTTCTATTAACATTGGTAATCTTGGTATCGGTTTTTCTTCAACTTTTCCCGCAACAAATAATAAAAAGTTGCATCTCACAAATTGTAAACAGTTCTTAACAACTCAGACTGCAGTTTTATCAAATTTAACTCTAGATCTATCTTCAATTGATTTTACAGCCGGTTCTTCTGGTGTATCAAAACCGATTATTTATCTCTCCTCTACTTTCAGCGGCGGAAATATCACCTATGCTTCTGCAAGTGTTGATATTTCTGATAATTCAACTAACCCGAGAAGAATTTACGATACTACAACATCTAAACTTATTCAAGTATTTAATAACTCTCTACGAACATTCAAAGATGATCCGATATTAAAACTTGATACTACTGCAATTGCTGATGGTGATTTGGCAAATTCCGAAGTTACTTTTTATCTCGATGAAGCAAATAACAAACTTAAATTCAAACTCAAATATTCTAACGGCACTGTTAAATCCGGTGAGGTTGCTTTAACCTAAAATGAAAAGATATATTAAAAAATATCAAGACGATTTCGCTCTGTTTCTCGTATTTGGTCCAATGGTCTTTGGTATAATTCACCTAATCTATTTAATGATTATAAAAAGTATTTGATTTTAATAATTGACCTCAAAAATTTTGAATAAGAAATGTTTATAAGGCACATAAAAATAATTGCGTTTAAAAATTATGCAGAGTGAAGTGTTAAACGGAAAATGCTGTTTGACTCCGCCAAAGTCGGAGGAGTTCATTTTCCGTAACGAAACGAAGCAGAATTTTAGCAATTATTTTTCAGTGCATGTTCTTTTGCTTCTTTTCTTCAAAGAAAAGAAGAGGGAAGAAAAATATTTATGAAAAAATATCTTGATCCTAAAACTATTAACACATCTTTCAAGAAACCTGTGCCTAATACTAGCTTAAATCCATTTGAATGGATTAAAGCAAAAATTTATACAACAAAATTTGATATGGAGATTTCTATGTGGAATACTATTAAAAATTTTTTAGTCGCTAAACTTGTTCAATGGATTCTTAAAGTTGGTGCCGGTGTTCTCGGAACTCTTGGTATTTCTAACGGATCATTAGAAGAAATTATCGGAGCAATCGTTTCGCTGGTCCTTGGTATTGTTTATTCATTATTAACTCATAAAAAGTTAGCTCTTACTGATCCTAAAGTTTTTCTGAATTAATAATTAATGGACATCAAATACTTGACGAAAGAACTTGAATATAGAGTCGCACATAAAAAGAATTGCGTAAAAACGGCCTTAAAAAAATGACGTTTAAAGAATGAACTTGTGTAGCGTTAAATGGAAATTTCTGTTCGAAGTCCCGGCAGTAGTCGTGGACAAGTTTAATTTCCATAGCGGAACATGTGAAATTCTTAGTCATTTTTTTTAGCCTTGAACTTTCGGTTCCTTTCTTTCAAGAGAAAGGAACAACTATTCCTTTTTGAGTGCATGTTCTGGAGTTTACCCCGCAATCTTTTTTGCTGGGTTCCTTTTCTTGCGTCAAGAAAAGAAAGTATCCATCTCTGTCAAGCTAGCCCCGTGTATTTTACGTGGGAGAAAAGATGATAAAAAATATTATGAAAAATAATCCAGATACATTTGTAATTAATCTTAAAAAAATTCATTTGATTGTTTTTATTGCATTTGCTTTTATCTCTTTCTCTGTTTCCCTTGGTGGATATATTTATCAGCATTTTAACTATAATCAACGAATCATTACTCTTGAAATCCTTGCAAATAAAAGATTGAAACTTCTATACGAATTGAAATTTAATCTGAAAGAAGTAATGGAACGCAACGGCTATAAATACCATGAAATTAATGGCAACCTTGACATAACTGGTTCAGAATAATTAAACGTAGGGAACGGTTTATAACCGTTCCTAAATAAAATAAATTGATAATCTATGTTTCTCAAAGAATCTGTAAAAATAAATGGAATCAGACCTGAAATTATTATTGCGATTATTATTGCTGACTCTGTCTTTAATCCTGTCCCCCATCTTGTTGGGAGGAGCTTTTGAGATTGAGCCTGTAATAACTTCAATAACTGATGGTAAGCATTCAGCCGTCAACTCGCTTCACTATTCCGGTGCCGCTGTTGATTTTCGGATTAAAAATATTCCAGATGCTTATGACAAGGAATCCGTTGCATTATTAATTCGTGAAAGATTGACTAAAGATTATCAAGTTGTTCTTGAATCAACTCACATCCACATCGAATATCATCCATCTTTCTAATCGTCGCTCTGAATTTATCGAAGAGTCTATTCTCAACAACCTATCACAGATCACCAATCTCCGATAACCAAAATCCCTCTTGCTCTTTTAAACATATTCTACTAATTTCCATACGCCCACGTAACAAAGTTAGATTAAGCTGTTGAGCTTAATTCTGATTTTTCCCCAAGCTCACTTTGACATAAATTTTTAAATTATTAGATGTGCGTGATAGCAAGCGTAAAAGTTTATTTTTTCAAAATATTCAAAGGAAATGCTATCGATACACGAATAATAATATTGTTGGTAAGAGTTATCATATATTTTTTTGCCTCAACTTCGGATAAAACACTTAACGTTAGGCATTCTGCTTTATCCATTGTAAGAATGACTAATGCTTTTTCATTAACTAAATAAAAAAGGAGAGATATTATGTTTATTCTAAACAAAATAATTAAGATATCTATACTTTTGTTAATTCTAATTTTTATCCAAAGCGATTCGCTATATGCTCGATACTATATACAACATTATGAATTAAGTATGGCAAATGGATGCACAAAGCATACTACTGTGATTACCCATATAAATGGCACTATAACACAATACTGGGCTAGTATGGTTACCTGCCCTAATGCTCGGATGACGAATCCAAACCAGTCTTTCTCAGAACTAATTATCGAATCTGGAAAAATAAAAATGAGCAAAGGAAACTTTGACGATGAGGAAATGAAACTGTTTGAACTGATGCAAAATTTTGACAAAGAAAATATCGTAGGTAAAAAATTGACAAAATTCGAAATGGATGCTCTTATTAAGAAACGCGAAAAAATAGTGAGTAGCTTTTATGGAGATAAGATAATTTCATATTCGGCTAAGCCACCAAGAGACTGTGATGGATGTAATATTAATAAGGAAATTGAGTCTCTCAAAAATGAACTAAAAAAGAAGATACATTAAGGATATATTTAATGTTTTAATGATACCTAACCGCTTAAAAAAGGATTTAGTCAAGAAGTAAAGAAATTTTAGAGAGCAACAAAAGTTGTTCTAAAAAAATTGTTCTTTGAAAAGCTGAACAAAAAAGACTTATAATTCCTTTGCAGTCAAGAACCATTTCTTCGCTCTATTTATTTACAATTATTCTATTGACCTTCTTCGCTTCCTCTCAGAGTTTATCCCAAGCTTTTTCGGGACCCTGTCATTTCTAATTCGCTCATTAATTTGAATAAGGTACAACATACAAAGGTAGCCCACCAACCTTTGCATGCGGTAAACCGTCAATTTACCCGCCGTTTGTTTGGAGGGTAGGCGGCTTTTCTTTTTTTAATTTAATTATTTACTATTGTTCACAAATATGTTAACTTTGCAATATGAGAGAAATCATATTTTATAGAACCTCTAAGAATAAAGTACCAGTAGAAAATTTTCTCGATTCTCTTTCAGATAAACATGTTGAAAAGATTTTATGGGTCCTAAGATTAATTAAAGAACTCGATAGAATCCCTGTAGAATATTTCAAGAAACTTGAAAATACTAATGACATCTGGGAGGTTAGAGCTGGTTATGGAAATAATGAATTCCGTTTACTCGGATTTTGGCATAAATCAAATTTTATCGTTCTAACAAATGGATTTCATAAAAAAACTCAAAAAACACCCAAAACAGAAATTGCCATAGCAGAAAAAAGAAAAAAAGATTATATAGAAAGGAGTCAAAATGGATCATCTTGATAAATATATTATCAAAAGAAAAAACAAAAGCAAAAAATTTGCTAAAAACTTTGACAAGCGTTACGAAAACTTCAAAATAGGTGCATTGCTTCGTCAAGCAAGAGAAGAAGTTGGTGTAACTCAAGAAGAAATTGCAGAAAAATTGAGTACTAAAAAATCTGCAATTTCTAGAATTGAAAACCATGCCGAAGATATTCGCCTCTCAACTCTTAAAAGTTATTTAGAAGCTCTTGGCAAGAAATTACAGATTCATATTCTATGAAAAAGAAAATAAAATATAGCAACTACAAAATTGGAAAAATCAAAATCGTTAAGGACTTTTTGCCAAAACCAGAGGAACTTGTTTTCAAAGACGATAACATTAAAGTAACACTTAACCTTAGTAAATCCAGCATTGATTTTTTCAAAGGAATTGCAAAAGAAAAGGGAAGCAAATACCAAAAAATAATTCGTAATCTATTAGATACCTATTCAAACCACTATACTCAGAATTGAATATTCAATCGGTCCCTTTGCAGTCAAGAACCATTTCTTGACTTTTCTAGTTTTCAATTGACCTTCTTCGCTTCCTCTCAGAGTTTATCCCGAGCTTTTTTCGGGACTCGTAAATAAATGATAATTCCTCGCTTCACTAAAAAACCTGATTGTTAAACACTTCACAACTAACTGCTTATTTCCCTCAATTCAAAGCTTGGCTTCCGCCAAACATTTTCTTTCGTAAAATTTCACAGATAGTTAAACGTTTCGTAACAAACAGCTTTTTTTACGTTCCGCTCTGTCATTCTTATTCGCTCATTAGTCCAGCTGTCATAAAACCTTCCATACAGCTTTTACATAACAGCACGTTTTGTGCTTAGCAACTAACCTTTGATATTTCTCATCATATTTTGCGCCTTATTCTTTTTATATAACCACAAAACAGCCATTATGCAAACTAATTTCGCTCATCTTTATAAAATTTTAGCACAGTTTTCTACAGCCAAAAACTCCGACCAAAATTTTAACTTTCATTAAAACCTTAAAAGCACTTTCTTTAAAGTTCAATTAGAACGTCATAACGACGTAGGAAAATTTTTACTTTCAATTCGCTTACGCTCATAAAATCTACTTCTGTTTCGACAAAATAATATTTGTCTGATAGTTCACAGCCAAAAAAAATTTTGCTCAGAAAGATTCACGCTATTTGGTTGCGTTCCCTCACTACAAAAAAACAAAAAAAGTTTTTTCGATGTTCCTCCACGCAATCCAAAAAGCTAAAACCTTTTTTCTCTTGGTTTAATAATTACTTGTAGGTTAAAAAAATATCAGCTGCGCCTCTGTTAAGCTAACGAATTTAAGGTGTTCGTTATTACCCTCGTTTTTTTTGGTTGGTATACTTACATCTGTTAATTGTAAGTAATTTAACTTAACATGAACTCTTACGTCCACTCACAGCTGATAAAAATCAATTACAATACAAATTAAAAATAAAGTTTTTAACTGCCAAGTTGTTTATCCGTCAACCGACGGATACTCTTAAAATATTTTTAAAGCAACGCCCCTTGAAAATTTAAGCTGTTAAAGGAATCCGTCTGTCAAGGGTATAGCAAGCTCTTTTTGCTTCGGTTTTTTTCAAGTCACTCCGTTCTTTAAAAAACAGCAAAAATTCGCCCTTGTACAGCCACCTTTACAGCTTTTAGTTCCCCCGACAAGTCGGGGTCACCTCAGTCTTTAGGCGTTGCTTTATTAATTTTTTTAGGGGCTTATATGCAAAAAAAGGTTCTTTGTTCTGTTCGTGTCGGTGGTTTCGTTTCTTTTTGGCTTGTTCGTGTTGTTCGTGTGCAGTCTGCTTTTTTTGTTAATACTTTCGCTCCAAATGGTCAGTTTTCTTCTTTCCGCTTTTCTTCCTCTCTCTTTGCTCTCTCTTGTGCTCAGTTCCTTATTAAAAATCTTAAAAACAGTTAAAGGTGTGTTATGTCAGTTACGCAAAAAATTATCTTGTTAAAGCTGCATCATGTTTTAGTTTCAAATAATTTCTTTAATGCTGCAAATCATGTTTTTCAAATTCTTTTATCTAACAAAATTCCAAGCGGCTTAAATCTCTTAATCCTTCGTGTTCACTTGCTTACTTATTTCAATTCTTGTTTAGTCAATACACATTTTTAGGTGGTTTAATAATGTCAATAATAAAATTAACTCTAAATCAAAAATCTATTCTTAATACAGCAATTATATTTTATTCTAATATTGGTTCATTCCACATTGCAAAGGCACTTAGCAAAATAGTTTTTAATAATTGTTTTAATAGTGCCTTGCAGTTTTATTCTGTTCGCTCTCTCTTAATATCAATCATTCCTTTATTCCAAATCAATAAACATTTTGAATTTACAAAAGAGGTATAAAATGAAATTTACAGATGATGAAAAGAAAGTTTATCGCGAAGCAAAGAAACAGAAAATTATTGCTTTACGTAAAATGCTCTCGCAAATGTCAGATGATCAACGCCAAGCTTTAGCTGAAAAGTTCGGTATTGTTACAGTCGAAGGACATCCTTTAACTCCCTATAATCAATGCTTTTTAGTTGCCCAAGCTCCAATAAATTTCACAATTATTGGAGGCTTTCAACAATGGAGAAAATCCGGGAGAATGGTTAAAAAAGGAGAACACGGCTTTTTAATTCTTGTGCCTTCTGTACCGGCTAAGGTCCAAGATGTTGACAATTATATTTTATCTAATGATGATGATGATATTAAATTTTTTGCTGGAACAGTTTTCGATATCACACAAACAGAACCATTAAATAAGGAGTTACAATCATGAAACTAAATGAATTTGCAAAATCGCTAACTAGTAAAAATCATTTTATTAAATCCAGCTTCGGCGGATTTCAAGGTTCGGGTAAAACCCGAACCGCTTTTGAATTTATTGTAGGTGCTTATAAACAAATGAATCTGGCTAAACCTGTTCTTATTCTCGATAATGAAAAAGGAAGCCGTTTCTTAATTCCTTCTTTTAATAAACACAAAATCGAAGCAATAGCGAAAGAAACAACATCTTTAAAGGATGTTCAGGAGGCATTTAGTTTTTTGCAGTCTGGAGAAGTTTCGTTTTTGTTTATTGATTCACTTACAAAAATTTATTATCGCTACATCAGAGATTATCGCGAAGCAAATCGTAAAAAATTTATGACGCTTCAAGACTGGGGAAAAATTCTCCCACTTTGGAATGAAGAATTTTCAGAAAAATTTGTGCAAACGGAAGGTAATATAGTTTTTACCGGACGTGGTGGATTTGAATACGAAAAGGAAGAAGATACCAAAGATGAAAACGGTACTGTTATCGAAAAGGGAAGTTTTGTTAAATCCGGGTTTAAGATGAAAATAGCCGGAGAAACTCCATACGAAACTGATCTTAATGTTTGGATGAGCTCCGATGATATATACAAAGATGGTAAACCTTCAAAAGAAATTTATGCTTATGTATTAAAGGACCGTTCGGATTCAATAAACGGTAAAATATTTACATTCCCGACCTTCAAACATTTCAAGCCGGTTATTAACTTCATTCAGGGATTGCCGATCGGAGAAATTGCAGAAGAAACGAACGGAAATCTTATACCAACCGATAAAGAATATTACGAACGTCAGCTGCAGAAGAAGATTGAAACCGAGAAGATAGAAGCTGTTTTTGAATTGAATAATCTTGGCTCTCCTCGTTCAGCAGAAGAAAAGAAACTCAAAACCAAGATCATCCAGAAGATCTTCGGGACCACCAGCAAAACAGAAATTGAAAAACTTGATGGACCAAAACTGAATTATCTGCGTCAGGAACTTGAAGAATTTTTCACCGAGTATAACAATCGAGAGGACAAAATCCAATTCATTGAAAATTTCGGTAAAGAAAAAGCTGCATAACTCTACTATGTAACATCAATCAACCGCTGGCATTATGCTGGCGGTTTTAATATCCTTTTATATCTTTAAATCACTTTTTTTGCTACTTCACTTATTAAAAGTTTTGCCGCTTAAATGTTGTTTTATAAATATTGTCTAAATTAATCTCAATCACCTATACTATGGTATTGAAATAATATTGTCACCATTAATAAATTAAGTTTCCCAAATCAACATTCGATATCTCATTACCAATAAATTTTATTTGAACCTCATTGCCATCTGGTGTTTTGAGCTTATAAATTTTTATTTTTTCTTCAATTTCTATAAATCCAAGAGTAAACGTATCGAATTCTTTAAGCATTTTAAGTGATATAGATATTAAAAATTCTCCATTGCGTAAAGATTTTGTACTTTGATTAGCAATTCCAGTAATCTTTCCTTTATCTAGTGCATAGCTTGTACTCATTTTTCCATATTTTATCGGGAGAAGATACAAAATCTTTTCCTTTAGGGGCTTTTGATTAGCATCAAGTAATACTCCACTTATGGATTTAATACTCAATTTTTCTAATCCATTACGAACAGTCCATTTGGGGTGATTTATTGCTAAATCTGCTATCATATTTCCATCATTTAATTTTTTTACTGCTTCCACTATTACTTCACCCGTTTCTGAATTCTTAGCTAAGTTTTCCAAAATTGCTCTATCAGTTATCCCTTGAACAGCATCTACTCCAATTGGAGCCCATAATGTAATTAATGCTATTTCTTCAAGAGCTTTGAGATCATTTATTTTGCGAACTGCATATAGACGCATATAATTATCCTTATGATTTTTTGCAATTTCTATGAGGAATGCCTGATCTTCATTGTTTAAGCTTTTTAACGCTTCGAAACGCAGCTGGTTATTATCATCTTTAATAATCCTTTTCAAGAATTCCTGATCAGTAATTCTTCTTACTGCAGCTTCACGGACATATTGTTCGGAATCTTTTTCTGCTACTTTCTTAAGCAATTCCTGATTATGTAGATTTTCTACGGCATTTCTCCTCACATCCCAACGTGGATCTTTTGTAACAATCTCTGCTAGTATTTTTTGATCATTTATATTAGATGCTGCAATGGATGACAAATTTTCCCAAGAAAAATCTTTGTCGCTTTTTATAATTTTATATAGTTCATTATTATTTTGGAGGACACTGACTGCTAATTTCTTATTTTCTATTATATAATTTCCTGTTGCAATTTTAATAAGATCTGACTCGCTCATTAACTTAAATTGTGCTGTCTCACGAACAATTATGTCTTCATCATCAAATGAAATTTTTATAAGCAGATCTTTATCTATTATTCGCTTTACGGCTTCTTTACGCACTAATGGCGAACTATCTTCTAAAGCTATTTTTGAAATGATTAATTGCGAAATTAACTTTTTAGTTGCTTCTGCACGCATTTCCTCATAGTATTCTTGTTGAGCTGCTTTTTCCAAAAGATTTTGGTCTTCTGTCTTCAAAATAATTATCTTTTTTTCCTCATAACTTAACCTCTCCCAATTATGGTTGGATTGTCCATAAAGTTGAGAATAATTTAAGTTCATTATTGCGATCGTTATGCATAAAAAGATTAGCCTTTTCATTTGTACCTCCTTACAATATCCTCTACTTATTTTCTCATAGTAGATGTTCTTAGATAAATGATTTTTTTTACAGTAAGCTTCGGGAGTGTATTCCCGTGTGTAGTATCAGTGAGGTTATTTCGTCAATTAAATATGGTAATTTTTACTCTCTCGGAGCAGAACAAAATTATTTAATTAATTTTGCAACAAATTTTTATCAATGTCAATAGTCATTATTCCTAGTCTAAGATGATTGTAAAATCCACTTCATCTTTTTAAAATTATCCGATACAATTTCATCTAAACTATTGCAACTCTCATAAATGTTCATTACAAAGTCGCACAAAAAGTGTCTTAATAGTGTCTTAATTTTATAAAATGTTTTCTTTTTTGATTGAAAATCAACAAATGCATTTAATTCGTAGTCAGATGATCAATGCCAAGCTTTAACTGAAAAGTTCGGTATTGTTACAGTCGAAGGGCATTCTTTGACTCCCTATAATCAATGCTTTTTAGTTGCTCAATGCGATGGATTAAATTTTACAATTGTAGGCGGTTTTCAACAATGGAGAAAATC
>Ga0194127_10007110_pt1 | contig 12473 bp, 9 predicted proteins | sample TA2KigC100mmetaG_FD_148624 | JGI IMG/M metagenome (GOLD analysis project Ga0194127, IMG submission 148624) | Freshwater microbial communities from Lake Tanganyika, Tanzania - TA2015036 Kigoma Deep Cast 100m | ecosystem: Environmental > Aquatic > Freshwater > Lake | place: Tanzania: Lake...
CCATGCAGACCTTCGGCGATTTTCTCGGATTCAATCCCCACACCCACATTCTCGTGACGGACGGCTGCTTCTACGGCAACAAGGGCATGTTCCGCGTCGCCCCGCCCCTGGAATTGAAAAAGCTGGAAACCATCTTCCGGCACAAGGTCTTCAAGATGCTACTCTCCAAGGGAAAGGTCACACAGGAGATGATCACCATGCTCTCCACATGGCGGCATTCCGGCTTCAACGTCTTCTGTGGCAACCGCATATCTCCAAAAGAAGATACGGCCATGGAGAACTTGGCGCGCTACATCATCCGGGCCTCTTTCTCCCAGGAGCGCATGCACTATCTGGAGCAGGAGGGAAAGGTTGTCTATACGTCCAAAGACGGGAGGACCACAAAGGGCTTCCCCGCGATGGAATGGCTGGCGGCCATGTGCTCCCACATCCCGAACCGGGGCGAACAAATGGTCAGGTATTACGGTTTTTATAGCAATGTCTCGCGGGGAAAAAGGAAAGAGGCGGGAACGGATGAGGATATCCCTTGCATCCTCGATGCGCAGGGGAATGAAAAGACCTTCCGGCGGAACTGGGCGCGCCTGATTCAGAAGATTTACGAGGTCGATCCCCTGCTCTGCCCAAAGTGTCAGGGGAAAATGCGGGTCATCGGCAGCATCGAGGACCCTTCCGTCATCCGGGTCATTCTCGAACACTTGGGATTATGGCTCGCTCGCGCCAGACCGCCGCCTGCCTGTGCGTCGCACGCAGACAGGCCCAAAATCCATGACCCGCCGCTCTACGGCACGGGCAGGTCTGCTGCACGAGGTCCTCGGCATCCTCGTGGTTGCCGGTGAATCGCAGCAGATAGGCATAAATCCGGCGCGCATAGTCTCCGTAAGCCCGGGCGAAGGCATCCGGATCGATGTCGGCCCGGGCTGCGGAGGTCTGCCGGCTGTCCCGTGCCGCGGATACCACGGCGAGTTCGGGCCGTTTTTTCTTCATGAGACGCTCCTGGAGGACTTTCGTTTCATCGTCAGATGATTTGCCGTTTCACGAGGGCGGCGAAGGGGCCGTCGCGCTTGATCAACTCGTCGTAGGTTCCGCTTTCGACGATCCGACCTTTTTCGAGGACATGGATGCAGTCGGCCTGGATGACCGTGCTGAGGCGGTGGGCGATGACCACCCGGGTGGCGCGCAGCCGGGCGAGGCTTTCGCTGACGGTTTCCTGGGTGCGGTTGTCCAGGGCGCTGGTGGCCTCGTCGAAGAAGAGGATGCGGGGTTTGCGGATCAGGGCCCGGGCGATCAGCAGCCGCTGGCGCTGGCCGCCGGAGAGGTTTTCGCCGCCCGGGGAGACGAAGGTGTGCAGGCCCATGGGCATGTCGCGGATGTCCTGTTCGAGTCCGGCCATGCGCGCCGCCTCCCAGACGTCGTCCAGGGACTGGTTGGCGGCGCCGCGGATGTTGTCGAGGACCGAGCCGGGCACCACGCTGCCGCCCTGCAAGACCACACCGATCTGCCGTCGCACCTCGCGGCAGTCCAGGGTGGAGAGGTCCTTGCTGTCGTAGTAGACGCCGCCGGACTGGGGCTGCTCGAAGCCGAGCAGGAGGCGGAGCAGGGTGGACTTGCCCGAGCCGGAGCCGCCCACCAGGGCGACGAATTGGCCCGGCCGGACCCTCAGCGAGACCTCGCGGAGGATTTCCGGCCCGTCCTGCTGGTAGCGGAAGGCGACCCCGCTGACTTCGATCTCCCCGACAAGCTCGCCCGGCGAGGCCTTGCTGTCGTCCAGCTCCGGGGCGGTCTGGAGGATCGGCGTCATCCGCTCGAAGAGCGGCGCCGCTTCCAGGACGGCGGCCAGGGCGGCGAAGAGTTGAAACAACCCGGCCTGGACATTGGTATAGGCGGCCAGAAAAGCGAGGAAATCCCCGGTGCGCAGACCGGGGCGGTAGGCGGAGAACCAGCCGAAGAGCAGGAGCAGCCCCAGCGCGGGGAAGACGGCGTTGAAGAGGGTCTGCAGGTTCCGCAGCGTCCCGACGCGGTAGGCGAAGCGGCGCTGGCGGCTGAAGTCATGGGCCCAGCGGGCAAAGGCCCGGGTTTCGGCCCCGGCCACCCGCAGCTTGGAGATCCCCGAGATGAACTGGAGGATCATGCCGCTGATGCGCCCCTCGATGTCGGTCATGAGCCGGACGCGTTTGACCTTCAGGACGGCGATGAGCGTCAGCAACAGCGCGCCGCCGGCGATGAAGGCCAGGGCGACCAGGGCGAGCGAGGCGCCGTACCAGACCATCAGGGCCAGGTTGGCGGCGGCAAACAGGCCGGCGATCCCGCTCTGGATGGTGAACATGCTGACGGTATCCCGGATGACCGCCATGCCCAGGGTCCTCTGGGCCAGGTCGCCGGCGGAAAATCTTCGGAAAAAGGAGACGGGCAGGGCCAGCAGGCGGTCCATGACGGCGGCCTGGATGTCGGCATCCGTCTTGGTCTCGATCCGCAGAAGCGCAAGTCCCTTGACGGCGTCCAGGAGGGCCGCGCCCAGGGCGCAAACGATCAGGCCGGCCGCCAACTGGACCATCTGGCCCCGGGCCGCTTCCGGAATAATGGTGTTGTAAACTGCCCCGGTGCCGATGGGGATGGCGAGCCCCAGCAGGGCGCCCAGCCCCCCGAGGACGAGGACGCCCCAAATATCCTCGCGGATGCGTGCAGCGACGAAGCGCACCAGCCCCCCGGCCGACACGGGCCCGTCGGGCAGGGGGCGATAGAACTGAAAGGCGAAGGGCGCCAGTTCCCCGGCGACGGCCGCGTCCACCTCCAGGTTCGTGCGAGCCTCGGGGTCGCGCAGGCGGGTGCGCCGCTGACCTTCCTGAAGGAGCGCGCACGGCCGTCCGCCGTCTTTCCGAAAGCCGAGCAGGGGGCCGTGATCTTCGCGCCACCACGGGCCGGCGAGCAGCACTCGCCGGACGCGCATCCGGGAGGCCCGGGCGATGGCCTCCAGGCGGGCCTCGGGCGCCTGCTCCTGCTCGGACCGGGCCGGGGGCTGGATGGCGATCCCCAGGGCGCCGCCCACCATTCGGCAGGCGGCCAGAAGCGGTTCTTCTCCCGGCGCCGCTTCCTTATCGGCCGCGCCCTCAGACTCCACCATGAGCATGGCGATGTCGCGCAGGGCGTCCTGTTGGGACTTGCGCTCGTGTTCGGCCTGCCGGCGGCGGCGGTCCTCTTCCGCCACGGCGCGCCGTTCCATATCCGCGGCGACCATGGCGAGGACCATCCGGTGATAATGAGCGAGCCCGGGCATTTCCGGCTCTTTGCCGGCGTATTCGGCCAGGGTCTCGACCTCCAGGAGGGCGGTTTCCCGGGCGCGCAGCCATAGGGCGCCGACGAGGGGAACGGCCGGCGCCCCAGCGCCGACGGCGGCGTCCTCCCGGTCCAGGAGGTCGAAGCTGCCTTGCGTCGTGCGGATCCAAAAGAGATCGCCGGAGCCGCGGGCGGTCTTTCCTGGTTCGAGCGCCGCCCCCGGCCCGGCCTGCAATTGCACCGAATCCCGGGGAGCGAGCGATCCGGCCCGGCCGGCGGCGAGCGCGTAAATCCAGTCGGAAAGGAGCCGGCCGGCGGCATCGGCAAGGTCCCCATCCCGCAGGAAGGCCAGGAAACGGGTTCGGGGGAGGCTCAGGGCCTGGATACCGATCCCGGGCACGGCCAGCAGGGCCGCGGCCGCGTTCGATTCGGTCTCGCCCAGGCCAAGGAGGAGTCCGGGGCCGCCCACCCGGTGGAGATGGAATCGCGCGCCGGCGGTTCGGCCGTCCGCCAGCGGCACGGCGAAGACATCCACCGTTCCCTTCACGACCAGGAAGGCCGCGTCCTGATCGTCCAGGCGCAACGGCTGGTTCGGGCTGAAGGCAAGGGGTCGCCCCTCGCGGCGGAAGGTGTCCGCAAGCGGCGTCAGATTGAACCGGGCTTCCTCTGGCAATGACATTGTCGGTCCCAAGTGTTTCCTTTCCGGCTTCCGCTACGCCGTCCGGATGAGGTTGGCGTAGGCGCCGGACTTTTGCATGAGTTCTTCGTGGGCGCCCCGCTCGGCTACCTTGCCGCGGTCGAGCACGATGATCTCGTCGCAATCGCGGATGGTGCTCAACCGGTGCGCCACGATGACGCAGGTGCAGCCGCGGCGGCGGATATGCTCGTCCACCTGCTGCTCGGTGGCCGCGTCCAGGGCGCTGGTCGCCTCGTCCAGGACCAGGACGACAGGGTTCTTGGCCAGGGCGCGGGCGATTTCCAGCCGCTGGCGCTGTCCGCCGCTGAAGTTGCCTCCGCCCTCGCCGACCGTTCCGCCATAGCCTTGCTGGCGCGCCGCGATGTCTTCGTGGATGGCGGCGTCGGCGGCGGCGCGCCCGATATCCTCCTCCCGCACGGTCGCGTCCCACAGGGTGAGATTGTCCCGGATCGTGCCCTCGAACAGCAGGATGTTCTGATCCACCAGGGCCAGGGCGTTGGTCAGCACCGGACGCGGGATTGCCCGGCGCGGAAGACCGTCAAAAAGGATCTCGCCCGACCAGGGTTCGTAGAGGCCGGCCAGGAGTTTGGAGACGGTGGACTTGCCCGAGCCCGAGCCGCCGACCAGGGCCACCCGGGACCCCGGCTCGAGGCTGAGGCAGAAGTTCTCGATCAGCGGGGGGTCGAGCCGGCTGTAGCCGAAGGTGACGTTCTTCATCTCGACCCGGCCGGAGAGCGCCGGCGGCGGCGGAGCGCCATCGGCGGCGGCCTCCATCGCCGGCGCCTGCGGGTAGAACAGGACATCGTCGAGCCGGACGATGTTGCCCCGGATGCTCTGCAGACGCTGGCCCAATCCGACGAGCTGGTTGACGGGCGCCAGCAGGCCGACGAGCAGGGCCTGGAAGGCGACCAGCATCCCCACGCTCAGATGCCCGTTCATGACCCGCAATCCGCCGATCCCCAGCACCGCGATGGTGGCCAGGGTCATGAGAAACGGCGGGCCCACGCCGAGCAGGAGGGCGACGATCCCCGCTCTCTGGCGGCCGTTGACCAGCTTGGCCTGATGTCCCGACCACTGGGCGAAGAAGTCGCTTTCCGACCCGGTGGCCTTGAGCGTTTCGATCATGCCGATCCCGCTCATGGTCGAGCCGTAGAACTTACCGAGATCCAGGAGCAGCCGCTGGTTGAGGTCGTCGCACTTGCGCATGACCCCCTTGAGGATCGCCAGGTTGGCCAGCGCGACCCCCACGGCGATCAGGGTCAGCCCGAGGTCGTAGACGGCCATGACGGCGGCGTAAAAGACGATCAGAAAGACGCCGATGGCGTTGGCGGTCAATTCGTGGGACAAGAACTTGGCCACGGCGTCGTTCAGCTGCACCCGCCGGGTCAGGTCGCCCGCGTAGCGCTGGGCGAAGAAGGCGATGGGCAGGCGGAAGAGATGGTTGAAAAACCGCGCCGAGGCGGTCACCGCCAGCCGGGTCTCGAAGCGGAGCAGATAGCGGGACTGCAGCCAGGTCAGCGCGCCGCTGAGCGCCCCGGCAAGCAGCAATCCGACCAGCAAGGGCCGTTGCCAGTCCGCCAGGCGGGCCACCAGGACCTGATCCACGAAAATTTTGGAAAATGCCGGGATCACCAGGCCCGGTATCACCAGGAAGAGACCGGCCAGCACGACATAGGTCATGGGCCGGGCCGCGCCCTGGAAGCGCCGCCGCAGGGCCGGAAGGAAACGCGGCTTCTCCCCGCCGGCGACAAAATCGGGGCCTTTCGCGAACGTCAGCGCGATCCCGGTGAAGGCGCCGGAAAACTCATCGGCCGCCACCTTGCGCGGACCGGAAGCGGGGTCGTTCAGGTAATAGATATCGTCGGAAAACCCTTCCAGCACGACAAAGTGCGAGAAATTCCAGAACAGGACGAGGGGCAGGGGGTGCTTGCGAAGATCCTCCAGATCCGCCTTGTAGCCGGTGGCCTCGAGCCCGTATTTGCGGGCGACCTTGAGGAGGTTGCCGGCCTTGCTGCCGTCGCGGGAGACGCCGCACTCCTCGCGCAGTTTCTCCAGAGGAACCCACCGGCCGTGATAGCCGAGGATCATCGCCAGGCAGGCCGCGCCGCACTCCACCGCCTCCATCTGCAATACGGTGGGCGTTCGAACCCGCGTCTTTCGGCCCGGAGCAACCATGCTACTCGCCTCCCGTTCTCTCCCGGCCGAAGACCAGCGTCCGCAGCCAGGGGATGACCAGGGACGCGGGCGCCTGGCGCCGCACGACCACCTGGGCCGTACACACCGTGCCGAAGCCGATGCCGTGGGGCGGCCCCTTGGACGAGGACCAGCGGAAGCCGCTCGGGGTCTTGGGGTCTTCCTTGAGATCAATCCACATTTCCAAAAGGGCCCCGCCCTTCAGGAAGGTCTGGGCGAGGGTCGGGTTTTGGACGGCGCTCTGGATGGCCTGGCTGGAAACGGGATAGTCCGAAATCTCCGTAACCTTTCCCAACATCACCCCGTACTCCTCGGCCTTGACCGTGGACGGAACGACCTGGACCTCCATGCCGGGCTTGATGCGCTTGCCCTCGGAGGCCGAAACATAGGCGAGGACGTCGTGGGGTTGATCCTCGGGGGTGTCCGGTTTTTCAATGGCCGCGACGGTCTGTCCGGCATCGATATGCAGGCCTTCCTTGCACTCGACGGACAGGACGCGCCCGGAATGGGGGCTGACGATCACGGTCATCTGGCGGGCCTCCTCCCGCGCCGAAGCCAGCGCGGCATCCAGCAGGCCGATTTCCGTTTCATTTTTGGAGATCAACTGATCCAGGGCGGTCTGGCGCTGTTTTTCCTGGGCGGCAATCCCCGCCAAGTCGGCGGCGGCTTTGCGCCGCCGTTCTTCGAAGGCCTCCGTCAGCTCTTTTTCCTGGCGCGCCAGTTTCCCGATCTCATCCGCCACCCTCCGGGCCTCGTCCTCCGCCCCGAGGATTTCGATCTTCGTGGCATCGAGATCCTGCCGCCGGATGAGCTGCTGCCGGTGGAGATCGTCCTGGTTCTTTTCTCTCTGCCGGAGCAGAACCAGCTTGCTCTGGAGGTTCCGCAACGTCATCTCCAGCGTCTGTTTCCGGCTCTCCGCAAGCTTGCGATTGTCCGCCAGCGCCTTTCGCGCCTCGGCGAGGTCCGCTTCGATGTTCTTTCTCTGAACTTCGAGCAGCGCCTGGAAGGAGCGGAAGGATCCTCGTTCCCCTTCAAGGTCGGCCTGGTGTTGCCGCCGGCGCGCCTCGATTTCGGCGGACGTTTGCCTGATCTTTGCCTGCCACGAGGCGTTGTGGATGACGGCGATGGTTTGCCCCTTCTCCACCGTTTGGCCCGTCTTCACCGCGAGGCTTTCCACCGTGCCCGGCGAGGGCGCGGAGAGGGAAAAAACATTGGCCATGAAGAGGATGATTCCCTCGGCCCCCACCCGGGTCTGCACGGAACCGAAAAACCCCCATAGAACCGCCGCCGCCAGCACGATTCCCAGGGCCAGAAGGGCCAGCCACCCGCGGGTGGTCGTCACCACCATGAGCTGGTCCAGTTGGTCTGGGGAGGCCATGCGTTCCATGGCCTCTTTGCGAAACAGGGGATCGGTCATGGCGTTTTCCTTTCTGCGGCCTCAGGGGGCAGCGCCGTCAAATCCTCGGCGCGGACCGCGACCCGGTCGCCTTGCCCGCTCAGGATGAGCCCCGCCGCGAAGCGCAGCCGGGCCACGCCCAGGGCGTAGCGGAGGCGGGCCGATATCTCGCCCCGCTTCGCGCTGAGCAACCGGTCGTCCGTGATAAAGACATCGAGAAAAGTGGATGCTCCCAACCGGGCTTTTTTGAACTCGTCCTCCAGCGACCTCTCGTGCAGCGAGAGAGACCGGCGGGTTCGAGCGGCCTCGGCCGCCGCGCTGCCGACCGAGGAAAACGCCAGGGCAACGGCCGATTCGATCGTCCGCGCAAGGTCGTCCTTCGAAAGCCGGCGCCGCTGGTACTCGGCGTCCGTCTGGAGAAACCGCCCGCGGGCGGCGTTGTTGCCCACGGGCCATTGATACGTCAGCGAGACGGACGCGCTGGGACCAGGAACGGAGGTTCCGAGGGAGCCGAAGTAACGGTACGCATTAGACCCTTCAGCCAATCCCGAATAGCCCGCCTGCAGATCCATATCCAGAATCGGCCGGAGGCCGTTTCTTGCGACTTCCCGGAGGGCCCGCGCGGCTTCGATGTCCTCCTGGGCGGCGAGGTAATCGTCCCGCCGCTTCAGGGCCTGCTCCAAGAGCGACGCGAGCGGATCGCTCCCGGCCTGACTTTCGGGAATGGGGGGGAAGGGATCGGCAGGCGGGGGAAGACGTTCGATCTCCGCGGCGGAAAGACCCATGGCCAGCCCCAGCGTCTGCCGCGCTTCCCGGAAAGCCTGCTCGCCGGCAATCCGCTGCGCCGCCTTGTCCTCTTGATTGGCCATCACCTGATGCAGGTCCGACCCCGGACGCTCGTCGCCCTGGACGAGGAGCCCGATGATGCGGAGATACTCCGCCGCGCGCGACTCCGACTCCCCGAGCTCCCGAAGCGCCATCGCCTGGGCGACATAGTTCCAATAGGCCGTCGCCGTATCCAGCACCCGGCTGGAGACGACGTGGCGGTGTTGCAAAAGGCTGGCCTCATAGGCCTTCCGGGCCGCCGTCTCGCGTCCGGTCGTGGCCGCTTCCCCTGCGCCTCGCAGGAGGGGGACGGTCAGCTTGAAATTGACCGTGGCGTAGTTCTGAACATCCCTGTACGAAAGGGGGTCCTCTGTCCGCCTCAGCGAAACGCCCGGCCGCAGGACCCAGCCGTTGCGCAGTTTATTCTGGAGGGACAGCTCCTGCGAGGTGGTCTCCACGGTTTGACGGCTCGCGGCGGCGCCGGCGGGCAGCGGCCGGTCCGACCGCTCGTGCCCGCCTGAAAGGGCAATCGTGGGGTCGAAGAGCCCTTGCTCCTCCTGAAGCAATCCCTTGCTGCGACGGACGGTTTCCGCGTCGAGCTGAATGCCCGGCTGCCGGGAGAGCGTGATTTCCACGGCCTCGATCAGCGAAAGGCCCGCGGCCTGTCCCCCCGACCCGGCCCATGCCGGGGAGGCGGCGGCCATGACGGCCGCGACCCAGGCAAAGATCATGAATGCGGTTCTCCCGAGGCGAAACGCAAGTCTCCGCCGGGAGGAGCCCGGAAGGGGTTGACGCGGAGCGGACGTCCTGAAGTTCTCTTTAACCACGGCCATAATCATTGCCCCATGAAAGCATGCGGAGAACCTTTGTACATGATGGATGCCGTCGTCAAGGGCGGCTGCAAGTATTTGAACATTTCCCCCTTTTTTCTCAAACGCCATTTCGAGATCACCATTTGCAGTAGTGCGACACGCTGAGGTAGGCCTTGGCTTTTAGACCTCCATCCGGTTCGTACACGATCTTGATGTGGTAGAGGTTTCTTACCCAGTATGAAGCGGGTAAACTGAGATTCCCGGAATCAGGAGCATCTCCGGTTTGTGCAAGGCTGTATCCGGGATACCGAATCAGGGATTCGCGCTGGTCAGCCGTGCACAGTTCCTGCTTTTCGAGGTAATCGAAAAGGGCGATCCAGCGGCTTTCCCTGGCGGGACTACGGCGATTCCTGAACGACATCTCGAACCCGAGTTTCCCGCCTGCGGTATCCGCCAGGTCGATATTCAGCCACACACGATCCGCCAGGCCATACCAAATGGCAAGACAGGTCTCCAGGTGAGAGTAATCCCCCGGCCATCCTGCTGCTCGGAGCAGGCCCAGCACCTCCTCGATATTCTCCATGGCCAGGACCAGGCGGGTCCTGTCATCTTGCCTGCCGAGCATCACTCCGCACATGAAGCGCAGTCAGCTCTCTGTGTTCACCCCGAGCCGTTCTAACAAGGAGAAGAGGAGGTTTTCGAGGCCGGGCGGGACAGGGCGGCGGTTCAGGCAGGCCTGGAGGTCCGCCATGAATTCGGCTAAGATCCTGCTACCTTCGACGCCGGGCGTTGGATTTGAAAGATAAGGACTAAAGAATATCCCGGGAGCCGGGATGGCGTTTCGTGCCTCGATCAGGTCGTATTCAAGCCAGACATCGTCAAGAGCGACCTCGTTTCCTTCCCGGGCACGCCAAATCCGGCCGAATTCCTCCACCCGATCCAGCCCCGGCATTGTTTCGGCGCCGGGTTTCCGCCACCCGGAGCATCCAGATAGAAGCTCGGGGCCGCCCCGGCGAACACTGGTGGACACCAGGAAATCGGCCTGACCGGGTCGATAGAGCGGACACTCAAATCCGTACGTCCTGAGGGCCAGTTCGCCCGGCAGGAGCTCCGTGAGGCCGGCTATTCTCTGGCGGGATTCCCTTGAAATGAGCGATTCCGGGAGAAACGGCGCCGCCTGCTCGTAGAAGTACAGAAAGCATCTTTCCTTGATGTCATTCATCAATGTTTTTTCACCTGTCCAACCATCATCTTTCCAGCAGGCGGTCGATAACCGCCAGGGCGGTGTTTCTCGAAATGGCGCACCACGCCCTGTCTGGCTGATAGATATCCCCGTTTATGCGGAGCGCCTCGGCAGGGCAGTTGCCCAGGCAGTTGTATCGCAGGAAGCAGTCCTGGCAGGAGCTCAGGCGCTCCAGGGTTCTGGCCCCCAGCGCGCGGATCCGTTCCTCCCACATCACCAATGCCTTCTTCCGCGTGTCAATCTCGCCGATCACAAAGGTGTCGGCCAGCGGGTGTTGCAGGTGGGTCACCTCGACACAGCAACTGATATGGCCGTCGGTCGTGACGATCCGGTTCTTGCCACAGGCTCCGCAGAAAGTCCGGAGAGCCGGCAATATGATGGGCAAATGGTTGCTCTTGACGGTGATCCCGTTCTTCAGGCCCAGAACAAAGACCCTGGCGAGCTCCCTGCCGAATGCGTCTGGCGGGGGAGGCATGGCGCCGGAATGCAAGGCCCGGCCGGCCAGCTCGACCGGTTCCATGTGAATGTGCGCGATCGATTCCTTCTTCGCCAGATCGACGAGCTCCTCCATGTGAATTAGGGAGTCGGCGGTCACGGTCGAGCGGATCAGGACCTCGCACCCGGCGCCCACGAGCCTACGGATATTGTGGATCACTACGTCATAGCTCGGCGCGCCGCCATGGAACGGCCGCTGACGGTTCTGTATATGGGGAAGGCCGTCGAGGCTGATCTGCGCGGTTGCCTTCTTCTCGATCAAGATTTTCAAGACCGTTTCGTTGAAGGTCCCGTTCGATACAACAAAAAAAACGGGCTCCATCCCGGCATCTTCGACGAGATTCTGGAAGAGATGGACGGCTTCCGTAAAGGCCCCTGGATCAAGGGTCGGCTCACCTCCGCCTATCAGGCCAAGCCGTACCGTCTGTTTCCCTCCGGTCATGGTTGTGAGGAAATACTCCGGCCGGCTTTTCAGCTCTTTCAGCATTTCATGAAGCGCGATCTCGTAATAGCTTCTGGGAAGCAGCTTGCGCTTGGCCCGCGCATCCGAATAGCAGTATGGGCAGGCCAGATTGCAACCTGCGCTGAGATCGAGTAGGAGGGAGGGAATGCTCCGTTTGTCCGCGGCTTGTTTTTCCGGCGCCTCCGAAAGAAAGAGGCCGGAGGTCTCGAGCTCTTCCCATGCGGCCGGGGCGAGGCCATGTCCTCCGGTCACGGACCGGAGTTCCGCCAAAGTGATCCGGCCGTCATGGCGGAGCATCTCGTCGTGTAGCTTCACCGAGATGTTATGCGCCACATTCCCCGACGCATCGAAAAGTAGGCGCCCGCCGTCATCCTGTCTGACGAGCAACACCTTTTCTTTCTTCAGGCGAAAAAAAGCGGTTTGTCTCTTTCCGAATCCCCCCGTTCTCTCCTCTTTTGAAAGATTGGGAAGCAGCTCTACTCTCTTATACATCTCATACAATCCCTTTCGCAAAACACCCCTTCACGTGCTCAGGGAAAAGTATGAGAGCCCGTCAGCGGAATAACGTGAAAGGCAACATGGCGACAGCCGTCCGTACTTTGTTTCGTGAGCGGGGTATCTGAAAGCCACCCCGCTTGGAAGCTCTCAGATGCCCCAACTGCGTCAATTGCTTAACTTGCGCAACAGTGATAAGCGCAGTCTCCACCTACAGCGAGTTTGTCGAGATCCGCATCAGAGAGTTCCCCTGTCGCCTTGAGTTTTTCTGCGGCTGCCTTGAGGTCATCGATGGTCCAACCCGTCGCGAGAACCCGCAGCTTCTCGTCTTTGGATACCGCCTTCAAGAACTCCGTCGCTTTTTCTACTGACATACCAGCCTCCTTTTGAATATTTTAGGTAATGGAAACATTATCATACAACAGTGTGACCCCTGATGTCAATAGTGGACTGTCAGGAGCTATTTGCGATGTTGCACGTTTTCAGAAAAAAAGGGGGTGTCGGTTGGCGTACCCAACCTGAAATTTTAGCCAGAAGACCATTCGCCGGGGTTACAAATACAGTAGACCCCAGTTGCCTCCCTT
>Ga0194127_10007114_pt1 | contig 12470 bp, 11 predicted proteins | sample TA2KigC100mmetaG_FD_148624 | JGI IMG/M metagenome (GOLD analysis project Ga0194127, IMG submission 148624) | Freshwater microbial communities from Lake Tanganyika, Tanzania - TA2015036 Kigoma Deep Cast 100m | ecosystem: Environmental > Aquatic > Freshwater > Lake | place: Tanzania: Lake...
CCCCTGATCGCCCTGCCTGTTTCATCGAATTCCACGACACCATAGGCGGAGGCATCCCGCACCGGATAGGCAAAGATTTGAGCCCCCTGCGTGAGTTCGGCGGCTGCCCGCAAATGGTCCCACAACCCGGTTCCAAAGAAGATATTGTCGCCAAGGATCAGGCTGACCGTCCCGCCTGCAATGAAATCCTGCCCGATGAGAAAGGATTCAGCCAGTCCGCGGGGATGGTCCTGCGCCGCGTAAAGAAAATTCACACCCCAATGATCCCCTGATCCAAGCAGCCGCCTGAACTGCGGCAGATCTTCCGGAGTGCTGATGACCAGGATTTCCCGGATGCCTGCCAGCATCAACATGGAAAGCGGATAATAAATCATCGGCTTGTCGTAGACCGGCAGCAATTGCTTGCTCACACCCAATGTCAATGGATATAAGCGCGTTCCGCGACCCCCAGCTAGGATCATTCCCTTCATCTCGCCCCCCTCGCAGCGTAATTTTTTTCCATCCAGGCCTCAAACCCTTCACGCGAGCTGATCGATTCAATCCACTGTGGATGATCGACATACCACTGAATGGTTTGCCGCAATCCACTCTCCAGGTCGTACCGTGGAAACCAACCCAGGTCGTTTCGTATGCGCGAGACGTCCATCGCGTAACGGCGATCATGACCGGGACGATCAGCGACATGGGTGATCAAGGAGGCATAGGATTTTTCAGCCGGTCTGATCTCATCCAGGATGGCGCAGATTTCTAGGACCAGATCCAGATTGTACGGTTGATTGCCCCCTCCAATGTTGTATGTCTCTCCCGGTTGACCTTTTTCAATAACGAGGCGGATCGCCTCACAATGATCCTCGACGTACAACCAGTCACGAATCTGCCGGCCGTCTCCGTACACAGGCAGGGGCCTTCCATGCAGGGCGTTCAGGATCATCAAAGGGACCAACTTTTCCGGAAACTGGTAGGGACCGTAGTTATTCGAACAATTGGTGATCGTGACCGGCAGTTGATACGTATGGAAATAGGCCCGGACGAGGTGATCCGCCCCGGCCTTGGACGCCGAATACGGTGACCGCGGAACGTATGGATTGGCCTCGCTGAACGGCGGGTCATCCTCGGCCAGCGAACCAAAGACCTCATCCGTGGAAACGTGATGGAAACGCTTCCCGCCTCGATCCTTGGCCCACGCCTGGCGGGCGGCTTCGAGCAGGGTGAATGTTCCAACGATATTGGTTTGAATGAAAGGAGCCGGACCGTGAATCGAACGATCGACGTGGGATTCCGCGGCAAAATGAACGATCGTATCAATTTGATGTTCCGACATCAGACGGTTGACCAGCGCAGAATCAGTGATGTCACCTTCCACGAAGAGATGCCGCGATTCATCCGCAAGCTCCGTAAGGTTCTCCAGGCTGCCGGCATAGGTCAGAAGATCCAGGTTGACAATGCGGACCCTCGCATCCACCAGCAGCAAGTAATGGACGAAGTTGGCTCCGATAAACCCTGCCCCGCCGGTAACCAGCACATTCTTCATATGATCTTGAACTCCCTGATCGTATCGATCACATATTCCAATTCATCGCCGGTCAATCCATTGTGAAAGGGCAGCCGCACGAGGCGGTCACTGACGGACTCCGTTACCGGGCAATCTCCTTCTTTTCCACCCATGCGGCGACCCATCTCAGAGAGGTGCAGCGGCAGGTAATGAAAAACGCTATGAATCCCGCGCTGACGGAGAAAACCTATGAATTCCTGCCGCCGGTTCAGATCCGGAAGGATCATGTAAAACATGTGATAGGCCTGATCGCAATGCCCCGGTATGGTTGGCAACTGAACCGAATTCAGTTCTGCCCAATCCTGCAAGCCTTGGGAATAGGTCGCCCATATCCATTTGCGGTGCGCCTGAATTGTCTCGCGCTGCTCAAATTGAGCGGATAGGATGGCGGCCAGGATATCGGAAGGAAGGTAGGACGAACCTACATCCACCCAGGTGTATTTGTCCACCTGCCCACGGAAGAATCTCGCCCGGTTGGTCCCTTTCTCGCGGAGGATTTCCGCCCGTTCGATCCATTGCGGATCGTTGATCAGCAAAGCGCCTCCCTCCCCGCAGGAGATGTTCTTCGTTTCATGGAAGGATTGGGTTGCCAGCGATCCAAACGTACCCAGGTATTTTCCACGGTACTTGCCAAACAAGCCATGGGCATTATCCTCGACAACGCGCAGATCATGTTGATTGGCGAAGGATAAAATGGCGTCCATCTCACATCCGACACCCGCGTAGTGAACCGGCACGATCGCCCTGGTTCTGGAGGTGACGGCGGCTTCCAATTTTGATTCATCCAGATTAAGCGTATCCGGCCGGACATCCACAAAGACCGGCCTGGCGCCGCGCAGCACAAAAGCGTTTACCGTCGACACAAACGTGAAATCCGGCAGGATCACTTCATCCCCGGGCTCGATTTCCAGCAACAGGGCAGCCATCTCCAGCGCATGCGTGCAGGAGGTGGTCAGCAGGGCGCGCGGCACGGCAAGTTCTGCCTCCAACCAGGAATGGCAGCGCCTGGTAAATGGCCCATCGCCTGAGATATGGTTGTTCTCAAGCGCCTGGCGAATGTTTTCGAACTCCTTCCCGAAGAATACCGGGCGATTGAAATCCACCTTCATAGGTTCTCCAGGATCACATTGCATACCTTCTCTGCCATGGACGGATCGAAATTGTGGTCGTTAAACAGGTTTACGACTGCACTGGCCAGCTTTTCTGCCTGCGGCGCCTCTCCCTCCCCCCCCATCCCGGTCAGGGAAGGGTAATGCGAGCTGGCAAATAGTTCGGAGGCGAAAATTGCGTCCAATACTTTCTGTTGATTTCTCACCCGAATATTAAACCTCCAGGTCTGGTAGGCGGCGGGCAATTGCATTTCTTCTGGCAGACACCGGAAATAGATGGCGTTGATCATTGCGCGATGATCCAAGGAGGCTTTCATCGTCTGTTCGACTTGACGGCGATATCCTTCCCAATTAGATAGCGGTCCTTCCGTAGCCAACCAATTACCGTCTTGATACTGGAAGCGAGTCCCGGCATTCACACACTCCTTGTAGCTTTTTTCGATTTCCTCCAGGGCATGAGGATTATACGGCAGCTGCACGGATTGGTAATCGCCCTCTTGAATGAAAGCATAGCCTCCATAATTCAAGTCAACCACTTTCGCCCGCCCCGTGCTATACAACGTCACATCCGCTTTGGAGGTGGGCTCAGGCTCGAGGCGAGGGATACACAAACAACGATCGTCCACAACCAGAAATCCTTCATCCACTGCCTTTGCGCGGTCAAACATCTCATATGGAGTGTATGCATCTCCGTAGGTGTGCGCATAAAGCATTCCTCCGAATTCGTGCGTGCCGATCAACTTTTCAACCTGCGCCAGGTCCATGTGAAAGGATGTCTCGGAAATATCCACAAATCGAAAGGGGATGCCTGCTTTGAAAAAGGTGATCGGTACGATCGGGCAGATATTTGCCGGCAGCAGCCATGACCGTTCGACCGGCCTGGATTTCAGGAAATGATACAGAATGGTGGATGCCCTTGGCGCGTGAACCGTCTGCATCCCAGATCAGATCACTTTTCGCACCAGGATCGTAAAATCATACAGTCCGTAGTCATGCAGCAGAGCCACGTTCAAGGAGAAATTCCGTTTGCAATGATCAAAAAAGAACAGTGGATCGCCGTAGAACAGATCCGGTCTTTGCTCCATTCGATCCGCATCCGAATATTTGGTCAACATATTGAAGGAAAATCCACGGGAACACATCGCATTCATGCGCGCGAGGGTCTGGCAGGTGTAATTCTGCCACTGTTCGTAAGGTGCTTCGAGCTTGATGTTGAAGATTGCGCCCGCCACGAGATAATCCACCGGTGGCACTTCGGATTCGTCGCTCGTGAAGTGCGCGTTGGAAAATTCCCGGTGCGAATCGCGCCCGGCGCGGACCATTTCCTCGATCAGATCCACACCATAATATTCAAAATCCCATTCCTTCGTTTTCAGAAAATCGAACAGCGCGCCATATCCGCACCCGTAGTCGATGATCGAGAAGGGAATGGAGGAGTCGATAACCTTTACCAATTGTTCAAACCGGCGCGCCTGGGATTCCAGGCTGTTGTAATCCACTCCCTTGGCGGTCGGTCCAAAGGACTCCAGTTTTTCAATGAAGTATTGCGATAGTTTCTTCTGTATCTGGTCGAAACTCATTCGGGCTCGGAAGCTGTGAGGTGGGAAAGGGATTGATCCCCTGTCATGAACATCAGGTCGAGGATCGTCACAAACGGGTCATACGGGGGGTGCAATTGAGGGTATTCCGCGTAATTGTAATGCATATATTCCAGTGAAATCCCAGCCGCAGCCAATTTTTCCGGGTCCAGGTACGCTTGGGCGGCAGGACCGCTGAGATAATGGCTGGCACCCACCCGTTTTAGAATTCCGACCAAGCGGTCAGTCTTCTGGCCTTCCACTCCTTCCAGGTCGGAGGATCGCATGAACTTCACCTGTGTAATGCCAATCATATGGGAAATCTCCATCGTCAGCCATATCGTAAAGTCCGCCAGAAGTTCATCCCTTCGATCATAGACCGAATTCAACCACGGAAGGTAGCTCGAAAAGTAGGGCGCCCTGGCGTACGCAAGCGTCAACGATTTCAGGTGGTTTTTCGCCCATGGTCGGGACCAATCGATGCGGACCTCGCGATCGAAATCCCTGAAGTAACTCCCCTGGTATGCACCGGGATTGTCAGCCATTGACTTCCCTGGGCAGTTTTGATGCGGTTGCGGTTGCGCCATCCATGCTTGTCATACTGCACGTCGTCATAGAAGATGAACAGATCGGCGCGCCGAATTTGATCGAAATACCCGCGCCATGGAATGTAGGAGGGTTGAAGAATGACGGCTTTCACCGTTTCGAATCGCCAATGATCTCCTGCACTACATAGGCAGGCCGATCCATGCTCCGCTCGAAAATGTGCGCGAGGTACTCGCCGAGGATCCCCAGCGTAAACAGTTGGGCTCCGCTGAATATGGCGATGATCGAAGCCAGGAAGGGAAAACCCGGCAGGCTCCCCAGCATGAAATAAACATAAGTGACATACACCAAAATCCCCAGTCCAAAGAGAGTCATGAGAAAACCCATCCAGCTGGCGGCTCGAAGAGGCGCGGTACTGAAACCGGTGAGAATCAACACGGACGCCTTTACCAAGGCGGCAAGATTGTAGTTCGTACGTTCGGCGGGCGGGATATTCACATTCACCCAGGCAAAACGATCCGTACCCCAGGAGAGCAGCACATCCAGGATCAGCGAGGGATTCTGGAATTGAACAAACGCATCCCGTAGATGGGATCGAAAGATTCTGAAAGCGGAGATCCTCCGAATGGATGGGATGCCCATGACATTCGCGAGCAGCCGCTTCATGGCTGCGGTCATGAGGTTTCGCCAGAAACCCTGTGGAAGTCTGGCGGGGGATCCATACACAACGTCATATCCCTGCTCCAGTTTTTCCACCATTTTGAGTATTTCCTGCGGTGGATGCTGCAGGTCTTGATCCATTGTGACGATCAATTCATATTTTGCCGCGCGAACACCGCACAAGGTCGCGTTGTGCTGACCGTAATTCCTCATCAACCGAATTCCAACCATCCATGGGTACCTTGCCGCAAGCCGCTCGATATTTTTCCAGCTCCCATCGGGGCTTCCATCATGGACGAGGATGACCTCGAACGCATCGGCAAGCTCCGGCAGAGCCTTTGCCAGTTGTTCCACCAACGAAGGAATAGTTGTTTCCCCCCGATACACCGGGATAACGACGGAAATCGTCCTGCGCGATTTCCTGCCCCCTACGCGTTTCACAGATTGACTCCATGACGGTCTGCAAGGATGTTCAGAGTCCTCTGAATTTCTTCCTGTACATCCTGGTCACTCCAACCAAGGGATTCCCCCAAGAGCCCGGCAATCTCATCCAGATTCCCCCGAGTGAGAGAACCCAGCATGGCGAGTAGTGTCCGCCGTAGAAGGAGGTCGTCCAGGTGAACCACTTTTTCATACTCAGCCAGAAAGGCGATTTCGCGACGGGAATACCTCCGAAGGGTTTTCAATTCTTCATCCGCAGCGCGGTTGATAAAAGAGGCAGCAGCCTCAGTTCGTGATCCATACCGTTCATATAATTCGTCCACCCGTTTCCGGGGAAGACCGGTCCACGCTGTAATGCCCTCGATCTCGCGGTCACGTTGATCACCGCTTGAGGAATACCCGCGTCCTCCACCGATGGGCAGGTCGCGCGTATGCTTGATCCTGGATTTGCCAAGGAACGCCAAAGCCTTGTCGGTCACCTGCTCGGCAAATGCCCGAAAGGAGGTCCATTTGCCTCCCACCAGAGCGTAGACGGGAAACCTCAATCCTGTCCAATCCCCGCTCAGGACCTCAATGCTGTGATCCCGGCTGAATTGCCCGGTCGATCGCGCCGTGCTTCGCGCAAGTGGACGCACGCCTGAAAAACGAAACACGACCTGTTCGCGCCTGACAGAGATAGAAGGAAAGACCCGGGAAACCATTTCGATGAAATAATCGACCTCCTGCTCCGTGCAGCGGGCGGAATCCGGATCTTCGATCTTGAGGTCCGAAGTCCCAATGAGAACCCTATCGAACAACGGAAGGATGAGGACGATACGACCATCCTTGTTTTCGAAGAAGAACTCATGGTCTCCCACGGCCTGTCGCAATTGTGGATGATCCACCACAATGTGAGAGCCCTTTGTGCCCCCAATGTATCCGGTGGATATTCCGAGATGACCATTGGCAATATCGATCCACGGCCCGGCGGCATTGATCAACAGCCTTGGCTTGATTTCGTATTCTCTGCCGGAAAGCTCATCCCGCAGCCAGGTTGATTCATCCGCGCCCCTGACCATGCTGGTATAGTTCAATGCCCGTGCATCTGCATGGTCCGCCTCCGCATCGAGGACAAGTTCGAGCGCGAGTCGTTCGGGATTGGAGATCAACCCATCATAATATACGGCGGTATTGACAATCTCAGGGTGGACCAAAGGCCAATTCTTCAAAGCCACTTTTCGGGATAGAAACTTGTGCCTGGGAACTGTGCGCTGCCGGCCGGTGTAGGCATCGTACATCAGCAATCCCAAACGGATGATGATGGAACCTCGTTCGGCCGGCTTATCCAGCCAGCCCATGAATTTCATGGGGGCATTGAACAATCCGGAGAAATGCTTGAAGATCGGAATGGCTGTGGGGAGGGGCTGAACCAGGTGCGGTGCATTGTGGATCATGCGATTTCGCTCCCGCACCGCCTCCCGCACCAGTCGGAATTCCCCATTCTCAAGATATCGTATACCGCCATGCGCCATGTGCGAGGAGGTGGCGCTGGCACCCGAGCAAAAATCGCCGCGCTCGACAAGCAATACATTCACCCCGTTCAAGGCAAGGTCACGGAATACGGCAATTCCGTTAATTCCTGCGCCGACGATCAAAACGGGGATTTCCGGTTCTCTCGCGATCGCGGAAAAGATTTCTTTTCGATTCATCGAAGTGTGCACTAGTCAATCCAATCCAATGTACGGGTGACTGCCTTCTTCCATTTTGAGTACAAATCCTCCCGTTTGCGTGCGGTCATCCTCGGCTGCCATTGCTTGTCCAAGCCCCAATTGGATCTCAACTCCTCGAGATCCTTCCAGAATCCGAGAGCCAATCCCGCAGCATACGCGGCGCCCAGGGCAGTAGTCTCGGAAATTTTCGGTCGCACGACCGGCACGTTGAGGATATCCGATTGAAATTGCATCAACAATTCGTTGAACACCATGCCCCCATCCACCTTCAATAAGGTCAGGGAGACCCCTGAATCCTTATTCATGGCATCCAGCACTTCACGGGTTTGGTAGGCAGTAGCCTCCAGCGCGGCGCGCGCCAGATGTCCCTTGGTGATGTAGCGTGTCAAACCGACGATGACACCACGGGCATCCGACCTCCAGTGTGGGGCAAACAGACCGGAGAAGGCAGGGACAAAGTAGATCCCGCCGTTATCCTCCACGGTCTGGGCCAGTGTCTCCACCTCCGCCGAGGTGGAGATCAGTCTCAAATTGTCCCTTAACCATTGGATCAATGCTCCGGTGATCGCGATCGATCCCTCGAGCGCATATACCGCTTTTTGACCCCCGATCTTGTAGCCGAGTGTGGTAAGCAGCCCGGCCTTGCTGCGCACCGGTTTATGCCCGGTATTCAACAGCATGAAGCATCCGGTGCCGTAGGTATTCTTGCCTTCGCCGGGCTGGTAGCAGGCCTGCCCAAAAAGCGCAGCTTGCTGGTCCCCCAAATCTCCGGCAACCGGTATTCCCGCCAGAGGTCCGGCGATCACCCTTCCGTACACCTCGGAGGAAGAACAAATCTGCGGAAGAACGGATCGAGGGATGCCAAGGCTGTGCAAAATCTCATCGTCCCAATCGAGCGATCTGAGGTTCATCAAGATGGTCCGGGAGGCATTGGTCACGTCCGTAAAATGGGCGCCGGTCAAATTCCAGATCAACCAGGTGTCCATATTGCCGAACAAGAGCTCCCCCTTCCGGGCTCGCGCTGTTGCGCCCGGAACATGATCCAGAATCCAACGGATTTTGGGACCGGAAAAATAGGTCGCCAGTGGCAAACCGGTCTTCCCTCGGAAGCGATCCTGCCCCCCTTTTTTTGCCAGGCTGCCGCAGATCGCATCGGTGCGCGTATCCTGCCAGACGATCGCATTGCATAGCGGTTTGCCTGTCTTTCGATCCCAGACGACAGCCGTCTCCCGCTGATTGGTGATGCCAATCGCAGCAATCTCGGAGACCGGTGACTTCAATTTCTCCAAAGCTCCGCGAATGACATCGTGGGTGTTGCCCAGAATCTCCAGCGGATCATGCTCCACCCAGCCAGGTTTGGGATAGATCTGACGGTGCTCCTTCTGATCCGATACAACCACACGACCTGAGCGGTCAAACACCATGAAGCGCGTGCTGGTCGTACCCTGGTCGATCGCAGCAACATACCTGACCATACATCCTCCGAGCAATACTGAATGCAATTGTAAATCGAAACCGGGAAATCAGTTGAGGTAAATCCCTGGTTTCCTTTATTGCAAGCGTAATAAAATTCCTATGGAAACGATCTCCATGCTCGAGCGCCGGAGAGAAATGATTTCCCGGACATCCTCTTCTTTCCACCCGGTTGGACCTCCTCGAGGATGAGACTTCCGTTCCCGCATTCAACCGCAGGGTCGCCAGCGATTTCAAACCGCGTTCCCACCGCCCTGCCGCATGATACTCCGATCGAGGCGCGGAAGACTTTCAGCATGTTTTCATTCCATACTAACCAGGCCCCCGGCCAGGGATCCAATCCGCGCACCCGGCGTTCCAGATCTCGTGCAGGGAGAGTGAAATCCAGCAACCCGTCTTTTTTTTTCAACATGGGTGCGTAGGTTGCGCCCTCGTCCGGTTGGGGCGTGGGAGACAACCGCCCCGCGAGAAAGTCTGGAAGGATTTCAATGAGCAGATCGGCTCCCAGCCGGGAGAGGGAATTCGAAACGGAACCGGCGCTGGCATCCTTCTCGAGCAGGATGGTTCGCTTGTCGAGGATGGGGCCGGTATCGAGCCCTTCATCCATCTTCATGATCGTAACGCCGGTCTGCTCATCTCCGGCCAGGATGGCAGCCTGGATCGGCGCTGCGCCTCGCCAGCGCGGGAGCAGCGAAGCATGTACATTAATGCAGCCATAAGCGGGCATTTCAAGGACTTCTTTTTTCAGGATTTGACCGAAAGCCGCCACGACGATCAGGTCCGGAGCCCATTCATGCAATCGTTCCATCGCCAATGGTTCACGCAATTTCCCGGGTTGAATCACCGGCAAGCCCAGGTCCCGTGCAAAGAGTTTTACCGGAGGGGGGTTCACCTGTCGCCCGCGGCCGGAAACTCGATCGGGTTGCGTAACCACGCCAACCAGGGTGTGGTTTTCCGCCAATCCTCGCAGGGTTGGCAGCGCAAACTCCGGAGATCCCATAAAAACAATTCGCGCAGACATGTGAAGATTGTAACGCTTCTTCGTGAATATTGAAACGAATTCCCCGCCACTTCTGCTCGTCAGCTTCAAGCCAGCTGGATCTCCGCTGCTGCCAGTACCAATGGTTGGGTGAATTGATTTGCGTTTTATCCTGATTGGTTGTAAAATAGCGCAAATTTCAACCCAACCCATTCGGAGGAAAAATCATGTCCCAAGCACCTGTATCACCGGATATCACCAGCGATGACAAACTGTGGTCAATGCTGTCGTATATTCCCATAATCTGGCCTATTCCAGCGATAATCATCTTTTTGATGGAAGACAAAAAGAGTCGTCCATACATAAAATTTAATGCAATCCAGGCTATTATCATGGGTGCTATTGCATGGATAACATCCTTCTTCTGCATTGGCATCCTTGTTGCCATATATATGTTTTACCTGGCATATCTCGCCTGGCAGGGTCAGGAAGTCAAAGTGCCTGTAGTGACCGACTTTATTCGAAATCAGGGCTGGGCATAATATAACAGGTTGTCAAAAGGCTCGCGGAGTACCGCGAGCCTTTTCGTTTATTCTTAGGAGAATCCCATGAGTGAATCGTACACATCAACCCCCGCAGGTCCGTTGTCACCTTCCGAAGAACGACAATGGGCGATGATCGCGCATTTGGGCGTGCTGGGAAATTTGATCACCGGATTCCTGGGTCCCGCAATTCCTCTGGTGATCTACCTGATGTACAAGGATCGTTCCCGGTATGTAGCTTACCAATCCCTGCAGGCGTTGATCTTTCAACTGGTGTGGTGGGTGGGCGGTGGTATCTTGACCGGCGTGGTATGGGCCATCACCGGCGCGTTGAGCGCAGTCGTGATCGGAATCGTTTGCATCCCTATAGCCTGCGCGGTCAGCCTGATGCCTCTGGTCGCGCTGGGTTATGGGGTATACGGCGGAATACAAACCAACCAGGGCCAGGATTTTCAATACTGGCTGATCGGCAGCTGGGTCAGGAGTACATTGACCGGTTAAGTGACAAAAAAAATCCTGCGGCAATGGCAGGATTTTTCATCTTAAAGTCGATCCAATCACGGGATGCGGCTGCCGATATCCGAACCCAAACGGATTTCAATGTCCACAGTGGATGCGGGGTCGGCATGAAATCGGATTTGTGTATGGGAGAGACCGAACGTACTCTGCAGCCAGCGCAAGGTGTACAATTTTGGCCCGTACACAACCACCACAGTGGAACTGTAGACCTCGGTGGCCGGACCGACTTCAGTCACGTTCATCCCCTGACCCTGGAAGAACACACCTGCGCGTTGATCGAGTCCGGGAGTGAACGTCCCGTCCAATATTCGAACCCGCGCCTCCTCGTTGCGCATCAAGGTCGTCGGATCCCCCTGGGCGATCGGGCTGGTCGGTCCGCCGGTCGTGAAGATCTCGTCACGCAGCACGCGCACCTTGTCCATGATCGGCTTCATGATATTGGCGTTCTGCCCGCCCAGGATGACGCTGTCCAGCGTGACCATGGAAGTGTCGATGATGCCCCGTTTCATGGAACCGAAACTGATATCCTTTCCCAGAACAGCCAGGCGGATCGCGTCCTCCAGTGGCATGTTGGTGTGAATACCGGCCTGGAACTCAGCGTAGATGGCGGGAGCATTCTGAATCAAGGTTGGGAACACTTGCGGGTCGAAGATCTTCCGTTGGATGGCATCGATCACGTATTGCTGCCGCCTCGCCCGGTCGATATCTCCGCCCTCGGTCTTGCGCGTGCGGGCATACGCCAGCGTCCGCCAGCCATTCATGTACCGATAGCCGCAGCAGTTGACCCGGAACTTATCCTTGCCGGGGCCGATGGGATCGAGCACCAGGCTCTCCTCGACCCACACCTCCACACCCCCGATGTAATCGATGAGCGCGGCAAATGTGGCAAAATCGATCTGCACGTAATAATGCACCGGCACGCCCAATAGCTGCTCGACCGTCTTCATGGCGAGACCCGCCCCGCCTCCGGGAAGTTGATTTCCCTCCCCACTGGGATACGCGGTATTGATGCGACTGTATCCGAATCCGGGAATATTCACCCACAGATCACGCGGGATCGACATCATGCCCGCGGTCTTTGTGGTTGGGTCCACCGTAAACAGGATCATCGTGTCGGACCGCGGCGGCCCCTCGTTGGCTTCCCAATCGCGGTAATCCAAACCGAAGAACAGGATATTGATACGGCTGGCTCCATCCCAGGCCGGCGGAAGCATGGCTTCCGGAAGTAAAACCGGCGTTGGAGGAAGTGAAGCCGGAGAGATTGCAGTACCCTGTTCGTTGATGACCGGCCCGTCGATCGGATTTGGCAGGCCCCCCGCGCAAGTCGGGAGGGTGATGCCCGGCAAATCCGTCGCTATCCAGC
>Ga0194127_10007118_pt1 | contig 12467 bp, 10 predicted proteins | sample TA2KigC100mmetaG_FD_148624 | JGI IMG/M metagenome (GOLD analysis project Ga0194127, IMG submission 148624) | Freshwater microbial communities from Lake Tanganyika, Tanzania - TA2015036 Kigoma Deep Cast 100m | ecosystem: Environmental > Aquatic > Freshwater > Lake | place: Tanzania: Lake...
GGGGCACGCTGGTGATGACCGACGAGGAGAAGAAGCTCACCGCCTATCACGAGGGCGGCCATGCGCTCGTGCAGCTCTCGGTTCCTGGCGCGATGCCTGTTCACAAGGCGACGATCATTCCGCGCGGCAGAGCGCTCGGCATGGTGCAGGGCCTTCCCGAACGCGACCAGATCTCGCAGACCTACGAGCAGCTGACCGCGATGCTCGCCATCGCCATGGGCGGCCGCGTCGCCGAGGAGATGATCTTCGGTCACGACAAGGTGACGTCGGGAGCGGCTTCCGACATTCAGCAATGCACCCGTGTCGCGCGCGCGATGGTCACTCAGCTCGGCTTCTCGGACAAGCTTGGCGCCGTCGCCTACGCCAATCCTGAGCAGGAGCAGTTCCTCGGTTATTCGATCGGACGCCAGCAGACGCTTTCCGAAGCAACGCAGCAAACGATCGACGCCGAGGTGCGCCGTCTGGTGCAGGAGGCCTATGACGAGGCGAAGCGTATCCTGACCGAAAAGCGCAGTCAGCTCGACTTGCTCGCCAATGCGCTGCTCGAATTCGAGACGCTGACCGGCGACGAGATGAAGGGCCTGCTGGTCGGCAAGCGGCCGGTGCGCGAGGAGTCGACCACGCCGCCGCCGCCGCGCGGCACGGCGGTGCCGACCACGGGACAAAAGCCCGAACCCGACGTCGGCGGCATGGAGCCTCAGCCGGTCTGATTTGGGCGAATTTAAGCGAAGGCCCGGCGTTCTGCGCCGGGCCTTTTTTTGTTGCGTACGGGCAGACTTTCTGTCCTCTCGCGACCTCCTTCGCATGGCGGGTTCTGGGCTTTATTTGGCGACAAAGTCACTGTTGCGAAGCGCCATAACACGCAAGATGCATCAGCCTCGAAGAGCGTCTCTTCGAGTCAAAATCCATGGAGGAGTTAACGATAATGAGCTCGACGACTGACACAGCAGCCCGGGTAGCTGCTGGCACGGAAGCTGTAGTTGACCTTAAGGGCATGTGGATTGGCCTTGCGGTTTTGAACGGCTTCTATCTGGTTGTCCGGATTTACGAGCAGATTTTTGGCTGGCGCGCCGGCCTTGACTCGTTTGCTCCTGAATTCCAGACGTATTGGATGGCGATCCTTTGGACGGAGATTCCGCTTGAGCTGATCTCCGGCATTGGACTTGCGGGCTTTTTGTGGAAGACGCGCACGCGCGACTTCTCGACGTTGACGGCGCGCGAAGAGATGCGCCGTCTGGTGGTTGAGGTGCAGTGGCTTGTTGTTTACGCCGCGGCCATTTACTGGGGCGCGTCGTTCTTCACCGAGCAGGACGGCACCTGGCACATGACGGTGATTCGCGACACGGACTTCACGCCGTCGCATATCATCGAGTTCTACATGAGCTACCCGATTTATTCGGTGATCGCGGTTGGCGGGTTCTTCTACGCGAAGACGCGTCTTCCGTATTTTGCGAAGGGCTATTCGGTCGCGTATCTGATCGTGGCGATTGGCCCGTTCATGATCATCCCGAACGTCGGTCTGAATGAGTGGGGCCACACGTTCTGGTTCATGGAAGAACTGTTCGTTGCGCCGCTGCATTGGGGCTTCGTGTTCTTTGGCTGGATGGCGCTTGGCGTGTTCGGCGTCGTTCTTCAGCTGCTGATGAACATTCAGCGTCTGATCGGCAAGGAAGGCGTCGAACTGCTGACGGGCGCGTAAGGCTCAAGATTCTCGTGCCGCGGCCGTGTTCGCGTCTCCGACGAACGAGGCCGCTGCGCGGGAGGAATGAGAAAAAACTCCCAGGATCAGCTCATTTCGTCGCCTCTCGTCGCTTCGGCGTCGGGAGGCGATGGACGTCAGGCCCAAAATTGCGGCAATCTCGAATTTAGAGACGCGGCGAGTGGAGACAGGCTCATGATGAGGCTCCTATTGATTCTCATTGCGGCGATCGGCTTAGTCGCCCGCGCGGACGCGCAGGCGGTGCGCAGGGATTCCGCCAAGGCGTTCCAGAAAGTTCGGGAATGCTCGGCCCAGATGGGGCCTAACGTCATAACCTTCACCTTCTATCAGCCGACGCAATCGAGAAGCCAGTTCTGCGAGGACGTTCCCGAAACGGGACCGACGACCATCGTGGTCGACACCATGCAGGACGAATTGCGCGACATGATGGTGGAGATCCGCATCGTTGAGGCGGCTCCGAATGACGACGACGGCGCCGCGCCGACCGAGGCCTATCTGCCGCCCGCGCGGTTCCAGACCGGCGTCATTCAGCTTGAGCACGACTTCAAGAATAAAGGCGACTATGTCGCTCTGGTGCGCGCGCGGAGCGCGGATGGCCGCATGGAATACAACGCCCGTTTCGCCTTCTCGGTCGGCGAGGAGTTTCTGCGCGACTGGGTTGCGGTCGCTGTTGTGACCGTCGTCGCGCTCGCGCTCGGCGCGACCTGGTATGCGCATGCTTTCGGCAGGAGATCATCTAAAAAGGCCGAACTCCGAAAAGCGTGACGGCGTTCTGTAACGCTACACTGGAGAGACGTCCGTCGTGCTGCTAGCGTCCTGACTCTCAATTGGCGCCCAAAAACTCAAGCGGCGTCGGCTTGTCGAGCGCCGCGCGGGCCCGTGGATTTTTTCAAGGATAGCCTCGCCTTTCGCCTTCCATTTATAGGGACGCGGATTGGCGTTGCGCTCGTCGAGATAAGCATTGATGTCGTCGACCAGTTCTTGAACCGAGGCGAAGCTGCCCGAGCGGATCACGTCCTCGATGAGATCGCGAAAGAACCGCTCGACCAAATTGAGCCACGAGGACGATGTTGGGGTGAAATGCATCTTGAAGCGCGGGCGCTTCGCACGCCACGCCTTCACCCTCGGATGCTTGTGGGTGGTGTAATTGTCGGCGATGAGGTGGATGTCAAGGCCCTTCGGCGTCTCCCGCTCGATCTGCTTCAAGAAGCGCAACCGTTCGACATGCGTGTGGCGCGCTTCGGTGCGGGCGATCAGCTTTCCTTCAAGATAATCGAGCGCCGCGAATAGCGTCGTCGTTCCATGACGCTTGTAGTCGTGCGTCATCGTGCGCGGATGTCGATTTACAGTCCAATGTGAGATCGAAGGCTATTCGGCCTAATGCTTACGTTTCATTGGGTCTTCCTCACTTTCTGTTGCGCCTTGATCGATTGGGAACGAGGCCATAGCTTGACCACGTGCTGAGAAAATCGATTTGGTCCCTCGGAGAGGGCGTACGAATTTTAGACGCGCAACAGACTGATGGCCAATGGCTGATTTCGGCGATGGCCATGGGGTCTGGCGCCTGCCCAGACTGCGGAAAGCGATCGATTCACCGACACGGCTGGCATGAGCGGTATCTCTAGGATTTGCCGGCGCAAGGCGCTCCCGCAACTGTGAAGCTCCGTCTCCAGCGCTGGCAGTGTCGGAATGGAGCCTGCAAGCGTAAGACCTTTACTACACAGGCGCCCGAGGTCGCGGATCCTCGAGCACGCCGCACCGCTCGGGCGACGGAAGTCGTTTATCTTATCGGTCATGGCGTGGGCGGGCGTCCAGGTGAGCGTTTAATCAAGCGAATCGGCATGCCGATGAGCGACGATACGATTCTGCGCTGTCTCAAGCGACGGGTGAAGGCGCGCGGCTCCGAAAGGAAAACGCGAGTCGTGGGCGTCGACGATTGGGCATGGCGCAAGGGCTCGACTTACGGGACCATCATCGTGGACTTGGAACAACGGGAGGTTGTCGACCTTTTTCCGGAGCGTGCCGCCGGCATGACAGCAGATTGGTTCAAGAAGCATCCTGGTGTCGAGATCATCAGCCGCGATCGCTGCGGTTCGTTCGCCCAAGGCGCAGGAGGGTGCGCCGCAGGCGCGGCAAATCGCCGACCGTTTCCACATTGTGAAGAACATGCGCGAGGCCATTCAGACCCAACTCAGCCACGCGCGCGGATTTTGCGCACGTCCTTTGTTGCCGACGGACGGCGAAGAGGTCGCCGGCGCGAGAGATAAGCACGGTGGCGCCGAGCACCGCCGCTTATCCAGAATAGCGAATCAGCGTTCAAGACAAGCGGTTTTCGACCACGTTCGCGCGCTCTGGAACGAAGGCAGAAATGTCCGTGAGATCGTACGACAAACGGGGTTCGATCGCCGCACCATCGCCAAATGCATTGGAGCCGATGCGCTCCCCGAACGAAACGCTTCGGCGCCAAAGACGACGTCGGCGACATTTCGAAGATTATCTATCACGCCGCTGGTCAGAAGGTAGCGTGCGCGGCCGGCGCCTTTTCCAGGAAATCAAAGCGCGCGGTTACACAGGAAGGTTTTCAAACCTTGAGCGACTTATGGCGAAATGGCGCAATCCAAAAAGCAACACGGTGAATTTGAAGGCCACAACGGCTGTTCCGAATCCGCAACCTGTCGATCACGCGACGGGACGTTCGATATCGCCAATCGTGGCTGCGGCGCTCTGCATCAAGACGCGGGGAATGCTAACCGCCAATCAAGCTGCGAAAGTCGATGCGCTGAAAAAGGATTGGCCAGAATTCGCCACCATGCGTCGACTCGCCATGCGATTTAGGGGCATGCTTAAAAGCAAGAGCGTCGGTAAACTCGGCTCGTGGCTGAAAGACGCTCAGAAGTCAGGCTTGTACGCGATGCAGCATTTCGCGCGCACGGCGCAAAGAGACGTCGACGCGGTGAAAAATGCGATCGCCGAGCCTTGGAGCAACGGCCAGACGGAAGGACAGATCAATCGTTTGAAAGCGCTAAAACGAACGATGTATGGTCGAGCTGGACCAGAACTCCTCCGGGCGCGCCTGCTTCCTGCGTAGTGACTGCCGCAACAGGAAGTGAGGAAGAACCGAGAAGAATGTATATGCGTAAATCTGCAGCGTTGCGCAGCGCCTTGAAATTCAACAAGCCGATTTCTCAATTTCTGATGTGTCGTGACAGCCTTCTCCTTCCGCTCGTCGCGCCGGAATGATCCGACGCTAGCGGCGCTCGAACTGCTGAACAGGTTGCATCGCGAAAACCGTCGGGCGCTTCCCGCCAAATTCCCGATGGGCCATCTGCACGATTCAACGAAGAAGCTGGTGCTCGCCGGCGGCAAGCCGGATCGGCCTCTTTATGAAACAGCGACGCTCGCCGCTCTGCGTGAAAGATTGCGCTCCGGCGACATTTGGGTCGAGGGAAGCCGCGCCTATCGCCCGCTTGCCGAATATCTAATGCCGCAAGCCGCCTTTATCGAAAAGAAGCACGGCGACCGTCTGGATCTCGGCGTGCCCAGCGACGCGCAGGCATGGCTCGATCGGATGCAACAAACATTGGATTTTCAGCTCAAACAACTCGCCTATCGCGCCCGCTCCGGCAAACTCGAGGGCGTGCGGCTTGTCGAAGGAGCGCTGGTTGTCGCGCCCCTCGAAAGCGAGGTTCCCGACGCAGCCGAGGCGCTCAAATGGGAACTCAATCGCCACCTACCGAATGTTCACATCACGGATTTGCTCGCCGAGGTCGACAGCTGGACAGGCTTTTCCGACCGATTCACCCACTTGCGCACGGCGGACGTCGTGCGCAATCGATCGGCTATTCTGGCCGCGGTGCTGGCGGACGCGACCAATCTCGGCCCCAGGCGCATGGCGGAAGCGTCAGACGTGCAATGCACGTCTGGGAAATCCCAAAAATCCCCCAGCCCTTCAACAATCTGACAAAGTAATGATAGTATGTAGGCAACGGACGAGGCAGCACCTCACGTTGCCCGTTCTTTGGCAAGTAATGATATCGAGAATCCCCAAAGAGACTCATGCGCTGTTTCGTAGCGAGGTAGCATCGGACAGAGACCGGTCTGTACGGATGCAATATGGCATCTTGGCGTATAGGCTAGATGCGCAGCTGGCGTTCGAGTTGCTTCTTGTGCGCTCTAGAGCGGTGAAAGGTTGGATTATTCCCGCGGGATGGCCAATTAAGGGATTAGGAGCGGCGAGATCAGCCGCGCGGGAAGGTTATGAAGAAGCGGGGATCCTGGGGACCGTAGGATCAAAGTCTGTAGGCGTTTTTTCTTATAGGGTAGCTTTAGAGGAAGGCCGTGGCAGCGTGCCATGCGAGGTTTGCGTTTTCCCCATGCTGGTCACAAGGCAATTATCGACATGGCCGGAATCACACGACAGAGTTTCCCGCTGGGTTAGCCTCGACGAGGCGAGGGCGCTATTAAAGATAAAAGAGCTCTACAAGCTTGTAACCCTATTTGCTGAACAAACCATGCTTTTTGAAAAGAATAAGATGGCTGAGGCCGACAGCAATTGCAATATTTCTAATTCTATGACGTTTAAAGATGCAGCAAGAAAGTTAGATGTAACCGTCAGGACGATGCGGCGTTGGGTGGCAGCAGGAAAAATGCCGCCGCGGATTAAAGACGGAAGAGAGAAAAAATTTCTAATAGAGGATATAGAGATGAAAGCCGCCGAGGTAACTATCGAAGAAGCGGCAGAATTAACGGGCGTTACAGTTAGAACATTGCGGCGCTGGCTCGCCGCCGGAAAGATGCCAACACGGACGACAACGGGTCGTAGAATGAAATTTCGAAGGGCGGATATCGAAGCACTGATACGGCAAGGCGAACCTTCGTCGCGGGAGTAATACATCCCGTAATGAGGTTGCTGCTCCCCGGCGGCGGCGGTGAGACGCTACCAATGGTGATTCGTTGGACGACGAATAGAGAGCAGCGATGACGATGTTTGCGGGAATGGACGTGCTTGCGCTTCAGCTCCCTGTGGATCGTCGGTATGTCGTCGAGGACCTTCCGCGCTTCATCGACTAGGCTTACAATAAACGCCGACTGCATTCCGCACTCGGCTATCTCAGCCCGCAACAGTTCGAGGACCAGCAGGCCCGCCAAAGGGTCAAATCCGCGGCATTATCCCTGTCCGGCCCTCGTGAAAATATTGTTGGGCGACATTTTCACATCGGATGGTTCTTTTGGTGCAAAGTTCGATATTCTCAATCCAAGATGGCTTCTGACACCGGCCGCGTCGTCGAAGAAATGTTTTTCCTATATAGGCCAAAATTTAGTTGCTGTCAGGAGCTCGCAGGAAGCTCGGCATGAGGCTCGAGAGGCCACCGCTAGAGCGCACGGTCGGGTCGGCGTTGGCGACGCCGGTCTGTGCGACCGGATCATTGTCGTTGCCGCCGCCACCCGCCCAACTCAAGGGATTCCACCAGCTCTTGCCGGAGCCCTTCTCGTGGTAACTGCTCAAATCCTTCGTCGGCCGACGATAACCTTCCGGCGGCTCGACGAGTATTCGGCGAGGCGGCGGGTCCGGCTCGGCCGCGGCGTTGCGGCTCCGTGCAGTGAGTACGCGTTGCAGAAAGCCCGGTTCATCATCGGTTCCGGGCGCGGCCGTTGGACGCGGACCGCGAATGCGTTCGAGCAGGTTTTTCTTCTGTTCCTCGGGCGGCGCATTGGGTACCCGAGCGTAACGATCGGAATTGCGGCGCCGCTCGGCCGAAAGTTCCGTCGGCCAGTCGCCGCTATGCTCCGCCCGTTCGCGCGGCAGCGGCAGCTCGGCGAGGCTCGGGGGAAGAACAAGGTTGGGCCGTTCGTTGTAATCAATCTTGCCGACGCCCTCGTCGGAAGACGCGCCGACCATCTCCATCACCGCCGTCCATGTGGACTTGTCGTCGCCGGCCAGAGCGGGCGCGGCCTGGATCGCGGCGAGGCCGGCGAAAGCGCAGAAAGTGCTGAGCTGAGACTGAGCAAGCTTCATCGACAGGACTCCGAGGGGCTCCGGTTACCTGACCCTACATGGCCGCGACTTATTGGCGATTTGGTGGCGAAGGATCGATTTGAGCGCGACCGGCGCGTTCAGCCCTCCGCGCGCCGCTCCTGGGGCAGGAAGGATCCTTCGAAGACCAGAAGCGCTTCGGCCATGGCGTGGGCGGGCGTCCAGGGAGCTAAATGATGAATTTTCGGTGACGGCGTGAATCAAGAAGCGGACGTTTCGTCGCTTGCGACTTCGATGCCGTTGCGGAACCTTGCGCCGCTGACGGCCTCTGGCAACTGATTTTGTCCTTGCAGTGGTCTCCAGCTTTGTGCCACCGCCATGATCAGCTTGAAGACCAAGCGGCGGGCGGTGTCTTGGTACAGCGCGCCTTTCACGCGAACTGTGCGATGCCGAACTGTCGCGAAGGCGCTTTCGATCGGGTTCGACGTTCGCAGATGCGTCCAATGTTCGGCGAGAAATTCGAAGAACGTCAGCGGAGGTTGTGGTCCTTGAGCAACCAATCGACAGCCCTGTCGAATCTTGGCGCATATTTCTCAGCGAAGGTCGTCATCGCTGCTTCAGTCGCCGCGCGGTTCTCGGCAAGCCAGACTTCGCGCAAATTCAGATGCGCGCTGGGGACGGCTTCTGAACAATGAGAGCCGGCGCAGGTTGGTCTTAGCGGCAGTGCCGCAGAGACGGAGCGAAATCAAGCCGCGCGCGCAGCGCAATGCGTAGCTTTAAACTATGACGTCACCGGCTATACTGACGCTCGACGCGGATATGAGGAGCTTTGCACCATCTGGCTATACCGCGCCGCACAAAAGATTTTTTTGTAAACAGTCGTTCCCGATGCCGCGCGCGCCAAGAGAAGAAGCTCGGGTGGTACGTTGCCGGCCCCCGAGCTTCTTCTTAACAGTGACGGCTATTGTGCGCCTTCGAGGATGATCCTGCCGCTTGGATCATGTGCGCTCTGATTGCTCAGCTGACGCGGATAGTGTCGCATGACATCGCGCGGGGATGCGCTCAGCGCTTCGTCGCGCTGGTGCTCCCGCACCGCGTCGCCCCAAACCTGGCCGAAATTGTAGTACCGCTCATAGGCGACGGCCGGTCCGGCGGAAAACGCAACGCCGAGCGATGCGGCGGCAAAGACGAGTTTGAATAACATCGCTTGCTCCATCTCAACAGGGGCTGAAGGGTGGAAGGCTTGCTGCAGCCCTGTGGATAACATATTTATTCATGTTACTGTCATAAAAAAGTGTAAAATATTTCGCCCTTCCGTCGAAGATTGGGCGGCGCAGCAATCGCGCCGCAACAACGATTGATCAAAAAAATGCGCGCCGCTCGAAGAGTGGCGGGCATTTCGGCACGCCATCTGCGCATCGCAGGCGTCGCGTGGCGTTTGTGGCGTTTGATGAGCGTTCCTGGCGTACGGCCGATCACGGCGCTCGCCTTCATCGCTCCGATTGAGAACCTGGAACGGTTCAAACGAACACGCGACGTGGGGCCTATCTCGAGCTGACCGAAAAGCGCTACCGATCGGCCGATGCCGATGTCGGCATGGGCATCTCCAAGCAGGGCGGCACCATCGCGCGACATTATCTTTGCGAGGCGGCCAATGTGCTGCTGACCACGGTCTAGAGACGCTTCGCCTTGCGCAACTGGGGCTTGAAGCTCATCAAGACGATTGGGCAAAAGCGCGCCCGCACGGCAGTGGCGAGGAAGCTCGCCGTACTCATGAGGCGCATTTGGAAGGACGCGCGCACTTCGAGGCGGCTGTCGCGGCGTAGCCGGGGAAAAGCTTGGCGATGAAAAGAAGATTCTGAGGTTCGAGCCTTTCCATCCTTCGGCAATGACGCGGGTGCGGACCGAAAGGGTGAGCACGCGACACGTTGGTTGTAGGTCCAAAACCTGCGCTTAATGCATTGTGTCGCTCGAAAGGTCAGTGCCAGCTTCCCCCCGGAATGTTGATGCAGGCTCGAATTCCGGACGTCGAAAAGAACCATCGATGCGAACGGACGCCTCGACAAATCTCGCGGTTTGGGCTGCGTCGTGATTCACTTGTCGCAGCGGCGCGGAGGAAGTGGCGGTGAGTCGGCAGCTGGGGCTTTTGGACGAACGCTATCGGAGGTTGTCGGAGGTCGGCGATCCGCTGACGTGGCTGAAGGAGCTCATCGATTTCGAAGTCTTCCGCCCGGCGCTTGCCGCGGCATCCGCGGCGTCGTTTTTCTGGCGTTTCACGAACGGCTTCACTTCACGTAGATCGGCGGAATCAGACGGACCTCGTGCCCGCAAGCGCGCGCTATCCGGTCCCAGTAGTGGCTGGTCGCGCAGGCTTCCATCGCACGGATGCATGGCGGCTGCGCCCGGACGGTTTGCTTGAGTTTTAAACGGGGGACTCCGTCCGATTGAATCGGACCGCCCCGCCGCGAACCGTGCCGCAAACCTGAAAGCTGCGCTTCGCCAAATCGATCGCCAAAACGTGAACTTCAGCCATATGCCGACCCTCCTTCACGGCGCCTCCTCCGCGCTGCTCCAGCATCATTTTACGCTGGGCGGAGGGGGCATCCACCCCATCAGTTCATCTGGTAGTTCACGCGAGACAATCGGCTATCGAACCGCGTCTTCAAATAATATGCCAACATCGTCGATCATCGCTGCGATGCCTGGAACAACACTGGCGCATCATGACCTTTAGACTCCGCGACTGGGCACGTGGAGCTTGATCAGCGACGAGTGGACTTAATGAGCTGAAACTGTGGCATTTAAGTCACGGCATAAGGAATCCAAATTGCCGCAATTTTCAAAGGCAGGTTTTGTCACGCGCTTGTCGCACGCCTCCGGCTTGTTTCCCGTCGAAAACTTAATGGGGATGAATGCCATGAAACTTGTGGTTGGAAAACGCGCGCTTGCCATCGCGGCGATCGGGTCATTTTCATTGGCCGCAATCGGGCCGGCGGCAGCAGACGTTTCCGCAGAAATCCGCGCGCTCAAGGCACGGCTCTCTAAGCTCGAAGCCGACGAGGCTCGGGCGAAGCGCGAGGCCAAGGCGGCAGCGCAACACGCAGCGGCGGGTGCTCATGCGTCTCCCGCGGGGTCGCCGCCGCCCCCGCTGCACTGGTATGAGCGGCTTAGCCTGCGCGGCTATACGCAGATGCGCTATAACGACATTCTGAGCGGCGGCCCGTGGTACGACATCAGAACGACGAACGACCGTTCGGTCGGCGACCGCCAGAACTTCTTCATCCGCCGCGCGCGCATCATCTTGAGCGGCGACGTCTCCGATCATCTCTATCTCTACTTCCAGAACGACTTTGCGAGCTCTCCTCCGAATGCGAATTCGACCTCAGCGACCTTCGCCGCTTACGGGAACGTTGCCGCTCAGTCCGTCTATTACTTCTATAATCCTGTCTTCCCCTATCCGGGCTACAACCAGGTCGGCAGTTACGCCAACGCGCCGGGAAATTTCGCGCAGATTCGCGACCTCTACGCGGACATCTACTTCGACAAGGACAAGGAATTCCGCGTCCGAGCCGGCCAGTCGAAAATTCCGTATGGCTTCGAAAACCTGCAGTCGTCGCAAAACCGTCTCGCGCTCGACCGCGCTGACGCGATCAACACCTGCTGTAAGGACGAACGCGACCTGGGCCTTTTCTTCATGTATACGCCGAAGGAAATGCGGCATCTGTTCCGCGATCTCGTGAAGAACAATCTGAAAGGCTCTGGCGACTACGGCATGGTCGCCTTCGGCGTCTACAATGGACAAGGCGCCAACCGCATCGAGCTCAACAAGGGCACGCATCTCGTCGCCCGCTTCACCTATCCTTATGTCTTCGAAAACGGGCAGGTGGTCGAAGCGAGCGTCCAGGGCTATACGGGGCGCTTCGTGCCTTATACGGCGGCGATCAGGCCGTCTTTGGGCATGGCGACCAACTGGGCGGGCTATGTTCCGCCAAACAGCCTTCTCAACAACATCGGATCAGGCTTTGTTCCCTATGTGAACGGCCCAGGTTGGAACAACCTCGGGAACTTCAATCTTGCCCAATATGGCGCCGTTAACGGCTGGGGACCGTTCGTCGCCAATGGCGGCCAAGGCATTCGCGACTCGCGCGTCGCGATCACCGGCGTGATCTATCCGCAGCCCTTCGGTCTTCGCGCCGAATGGAACTGGGGCGTCGGCCCGCAGCTCAATTCGACGCAGACGGCGATCGAGGCGAGAAGGCTGAACGGCGGCTATGTCGAAGCCACCTATAAGTATGAGGATAAGGATTTCGGCACCGGCGTGTATTTCCCCTTCGTCAAGTGGCAATACTACAACGGAGGGTTTAAGTTCGATAACAACGCGCCGATGGGCCGCGTCAACGAATGGGACGTCGGCGTCGAGTATCAGCCCTTGCCGGAGGTCGAATTCACGGCGATCTACTCGCACATGGACCGCACCAATACGGTCGCGGCGCCCTACCGACAGTTCCAGGCCGACCTGATGAGAATGCAGCTGCAGTGGAACTACTGATCATTTGGTCAGACTAAATCTCGTCGAAGGCCTCCGGTTCACGCCGGAGGCTTTCGCATGTCTTGAGGTAGGAACTCGACGATGAAGCCGATTGCGACGATCGCGTTGTCTTTCCTGTTGGCTTCGGCTGCGCCGGCGCGCGCCGACGACTATGAGAATGCGCTGGGCGCAACGCGGCGCGGCGATTTCGCCAGCGCCTTCAAATTGCTTAAACCGCTCGCCCC
>Ga0194127_10007120_pt1 | contig 12465 bp, 14 predicted proteins | sample TA2KigC100mmetaG_FD_148624 | JGI IMG/M metagenome (GOLD analysis project Ga0194127, IMG submission 148624) | Freshwater microbial communities from Lake Tanganyika, Tanzania - TA2015036 Kigoma Deep Cast 100m | ecosystem: Environmental > Aquatic > Freshwater > Lake | place: Tanzania: Lake...
GAAACGCCCGGCGAGATCGTGGAACAGGTGCTCTACTTTGCTCGGCAACTGAAAGACCAAGGACGAAGGACCAATAGACCAATCACCAACGTGGTTTTCATGGGCATGGGCGAGCCGCTGGCCAACTACGAGGCTACCTGGCGGGCCGTTGAGACGCTGACTCACCATGAGGGTTTTAACCTGGGGGCGCGGCGCATCACTATCTCGACGGTGGGCCTGGTGACTGGTATCCGCCGCCTGGCCGAGGAAGGGACCCAGATCGGCCTGGCCATCTCCCTCCATGCTGCCACCGATGAATTGCGCGACGAGCTGGTGCCCATCAACCGCCGGTATCCCTTAACTCATTTGATGGCTGCCTGTCGTCATTACGTGGAACGAACGAGGAGACGTATCAGCTTCGAGTATGCTCTCATCCATGGGATCAACGATTCCCCAGAGCAAGCCCGCCAGTTGGCTCGGCTACTGGATGGGCTGCTCTGTCACGTCAACTTGATCCCTCTCAACCCTGTGCCTGAGTCGCTCTACCAACCCTCTCCACAGGGTAGGATTCTGGCCTTCCAGGCCGAGCTCAACCGTTGGAAAGTGTCGAACACCCTGCGGGTGGAGCGGGGCGCAGACATCCAGGCCGGCTGCGGCCAACTGCGCTGTCAGCGAATGCCGACTGGGTGAACGGATCCGTCTTGCATTTTTCCACAATACAGTGTATGATTATGCCTCAGAAGTGAGCAGGAGGTGATTGAGGTGGCGATAAGGGAAATTACCAGGAAACAAAAAGCCAGCCCCATGATCTGAGCTGGCTGGTTGCTGCATGGCAAATGGCGCAAAAGCCACGAGCTATGTTTTTGAAAGTGTTTTCAGGCATTTGGCGCAGACGTTCATGCGCCTGGTAACGCCATCTTTGGTGATGGTCACTTTCTGAATATTGGGCTTCCACTGACGATTAGTCGCCTTTTTGGAATGGCTGACGTTATGCCCAAACTGGACGCCCTTGCCACAGATGTCACACTTAGCCATGTCTACTCCCTTTCAGTAATGTTCAAATCACAGGGTATATCATACCACAACAAGCCGCTTTGCGCAAATCGGCGGAGGTGGGTGAAAATGACAGAAGAGATGAGACTGGGTAGGATCGAGATTTCGCCAACAGCTATCGCCGGCATCGCCAGCCAGGCGGTGCTGAATAGCTACGGCGTGGTCGGCATGGCCTCCAGGAGCCTGGTGGGCGGTCTGGCCGAGCTCCTCCATCCAGAGAGCAGGCGAGGAGTGGAGGTGAAACTGGAGGGCGGTCAAATCATCATAGACCTCTACGTGATCATCGAATATGGCACCAGGATTTCCGCCGTCGCCCACAATATCATGAGCAACGTGAAATTCAGTGTGGAGAAAGCCCTCGGCGTGCCCGTCTCCCAGGTGAACGTCCACGTTCAGGGATTGCGGGTTAGTAATCTGGATATTAGAGATTAGATATTGGATATTGGAGTCCAATATCCAATGTCTAATATCCAACCTCCAGAACGGAGATGCGGCTTTGACAGACGAGGATAAGACAGCGAACTTCTGCAGCGGTGGGGGGCTCAGGCGGGCCCTGGAGGCCAGCACTGCCTGGCTGGAAAGGCACGTCGGGACCATCAATGCCCTGAACGTTTACCCCGTGCCCGATGGCGATACCGGCACCAACATGCTGCTCACTATGCGGGCCGCCCTCGAGGAGTTGAACAACTCGCCGGCCCAGTCGGCGTCGGTGGTGGCCCACGCCGTTTCCTATGGCTCGCTGATGGGGGCTCGCGGCAACTCAGGGGTCATCCTCTCTCAGTTGTTCCGGGGACTCGCCAGAAGCTTGGACAAGAAGGAAACCTTCACCGCCGTGGAGCTGGCTCAGGCCATGAAGGAGGCTTCGGCTATAGCTTACAAAGGGGTGATCAAGCCCGTTGAAGGCACCATCCTCACCGTGGCCCGAGAGGCCGCCGAGGCAGCCATGGCCGCCGCTAAGGAGAGGAACGACCTCCTCTACGTCCTGGAGAGGGCGGTGGCTGAAGCCAGGCACTCTGTAGCCAGGACGCCGTCCCTCTTGTCCGTGCTGGCGGAGGCGGGGGTGGTTGACGCCGGTGGGCAGGGGCTGTTCGTCATCCTGGAAGGCGCTCTGCGTCTACTTCAAGGGAGGGCAGTGGAGGCCACCCCAGAACTGGCTGCGGCCGTTGATCTCAAGGTCTTCGAGGGCGAGGAGTACGGCTACGACACCCAGTTCGTTATCCAGGGCGAGAACCTGAACGTGGAGGAAATCAGGGAGGTCATAGCCACCATGGGTGACTCAGTCCTGGTGGTTGGCGATTCCCGCACCGTCAAGGTACACCTGCACACCGACGAGCCGGGGACACCGCTCAACTACGCCGCTGGCCTGGGCTCTTTGAGAGAGATCGTCGTCGAGAACATGCAGGAACAGTACCAGGAGTTTATCCGTGCCCAGGCCCCGCCTTCTCCGGTGGTGGAGGCACTGGGTGACATTGCCCTGGTGGTCGTCGCTCCCGGCGCGGGCCTGACCCGCGTGTTCGAGAGCCTGGGAGTCAGCGCGGTAGTGCCCGGCGGCCAAACCATGAACCCCAGCACCCAGGAAATATTAAAAGCCATCGAAGGCTTAAAGGCCGAGAAGGTCTTCGTTTTGCCTAACAACAGCAACATCATCATGGCCGCGCAACAGGCAAGAGAGCTTTCCCAGAAAGAGGTAATCGTCGTACCCACCAAGACCATCCCTCAGGGCGTCAGCGCAGTCCTGGCTTTCAACTACCAGGCGGATCCGGAGGCCAACGCCCAGATGATGGAACAGGCGGCCCACGGCGTCCAGACCGCCGAGATCACCACGGCCACCCGTGCCGCTCAGATCAACGGCGTCAGTGTGGAGAAGGGAGAGTTCATCGGTCTCTTAGACGAGGTCTTAACCGCTTCGGGCAGTACCCTGGAGGAGGTCGTCCAGGACATGCTGGGCCAGATGAAAGCCGATGAATGTGAGATAATCACCGTGTACTATGGTGAGGACATCGCTGGTGCAGAGGCCCAGAAACTGGCCGATGAAATCCAGGCCAGCTACCCAGACCAGGAAGTGGAGCTGGTAGACGGCGGGCAACCACACTATCACTACATCTTATCGGTGGAGTAGCATCAGTTGGGGGGATAATGGGAAGAGTAAAAGTTGTGACGGACAGCACTGCATACCTGGAAGCGAGCGTGGTCAAGAGGCTGGGGATCACCGTCGTCCCCCTCACGGTTCGCCTCGGCGACGAAACCTTCCGCGAGGGCGTGGACATCACCGCGGAGGAATTCTTCCAGAAGCTGGACCGCAGCTCTGCCATGCCGGTGGCCTTTCCTCCGTCGGTGGAGGATTTCCAGGCTGTCTACACCAGGCTAAGTAAAACCACAGACCAGATCATGTCCATTCACATCTCCAGTAAGCTGAGCCAGACTTGCGACCGGGCTGCCGCAGCCTCTCAGGCCCTCCTGGGACGCTGCGAGATCACTATCGTTGACTCCCTCACCACCTCGTTGGGTTTAGGGATACTGACTACCGCCGCGGCCCAGGCCGCAGCCCAGGGCCAGTCTCTGGAACAGATCGAGTTTCTGATACGCGGCATGATCCCGCGCATCTACATCGTCTTCCTGGCAGAGACCCTCGAGTATCTGGAAAGAAAAGGGTGCATCGGCCAGGCCCAGGCCCTGCTGGGCACTATGCTGGGTATCAAGCCCTTCCTGGCTATCGAAGACGGCGAGATAATCCCCCTGGAGAAGGTGCGCACCCGCGAGGACGCTGTGGACAAGCTTTTTGAGTTCGTGGGCGAATTCTCCCAAATCGAGCAAATGGCTATTATGCAGAGCACTCCTGAGCCTATCGAGGAGACCAAGCTGTTGATCGAGCGCCTGGAGATGACCTTCCCTAAGGTAAAACCTCCCATCCTGGTCTACGGCCCCGTGCTGGCCTGCCACATCGGGCCCAATGGCTTAGGAGTTATCGTGTACGAGGGACGCGAGGAAGGATTTGGTGAGCAAGTTGGTATCTGAGGCTTCGCCCAGAGAGCAGGGCTCTGCCCGAAGGGTCAAGATCGTCACCGATAGCGCATCCGACATCCCGCTGGCGATAGCCAGGGATCTGGGGATCACCGTCGTGCCCTGCAACGTTCACTTCGGAGAGAGGACTTACCGAGATGGGGTTGATCTCACCAGCGAGGAGTTCTTCACCAAAATGGCCAGTAGCCCCACCCTGCCTACCACCTCGCAGCCGGCGGTGGGGGTGTTCGAGGAAGCGTACCGGCGGCTGGCCAGGGAGACCGACCAGATAATCTCCATCAATCTGCCGGCGAAATTAAGCGCCACTCTCAACTCGGCCCGCTTGGCCGCACAGTCGCTACCTGAGCTGGAGATCGTCATCGTAGACTCTACCCAGGTGTGCATGGCTCAGGGTTGGCTGGCCATCATCGCTGCCCAGGCAGCACGCCAGGGAAGGGGACTGGCCGAGATCGTTGCTTTGATCGAGGACACTATACCCCGCCTGCGTCTCATCGCCCTGCTCGACACCTTGGAGTACCTTCAAAAGGGCGGACGCATCGGCAAGGTGACTGCGCTCATGGGCACATTACTAAACGTGAAGCCCCTCCTGCAAGTTCTGGACGGCGAGGCGCTGCCACTGGAGAATGTGCGAACCAGGCAGAAGGCCCTGCGACGGCTGGTGGAGATCGTCGGCGACCTGGGGCCGCTGGAGGAGGTGGCGGTGATGCACGCCAACGCCCCGGTCACCGCCCAGCAGTTGGTCGAGATGTTGGCCCCCATTCACCCCCCTGAGCGCATCCTGGTGGGCCAGGTCGGGGCGATTCTAGGGACCCATGCCGGCCCCGGCGCCGTCGGCGTGGCGTGTGTGGTGGGGAGATAATGGAGGTCGTATGACATCGGCTTTTGAGAAGCTGACCAAGATACTGACATTGGAGAAGGAACAAGGGTACCGCAACAAGGCGGTCATTGGCGGGTTGGAGAAATTCGCCTCTTTTTGGCGCGAGGGGGCTCGCCAGGAGGCTGAGGACCTGGAGCGCGCTCACCTGGTGGAAGAGATCGTCGCTCTGCTCCAGAGCTATCCAACTTTGGAGGATCGCAGGTCACGGGAGGGGGTCGTAGAGGATATATTAACCAGGCTGGGTCAGCGACCGAGGAGGGTGAAAGAGGAACCGCTTGAGAAAGAAGAGGCGGTCAAACCGAAAGAGGCGCAGCCCCGCGAACGCCAGGGCCTGGACTCACCTGTCACTGCCTTCGTGGGCATCGGCCCGAGCCACGCCGAGCGGTTCAAGCGGCTGGGAGTGGAGACCATCCGCGATCTGTTGTATCTTTTCCCTCGTCGCTACAACGACTTCAGCTCCCTGAAGACCATCAACCAGTTGGAGTACGGTGAGGAAGTGACCATCATCGGGAATATTTGGGAAACTAAGGCCCGCGAGACGCGCAAAGGAGGCATCATTGTCACCAGCATCATCTCCGATGGCACGGGCACCATTCAAGCAACCTGGTTTAACCAGCCCTATCTGGTCAAGCGCTTACCCCCTGGCCGTCAGATCGTCCTCAGCGGCAAGGTTGATGAATACCTGGGCCGTCTGGTCTTTCAATCGCCGGAATGGGAACCCCTGGAGAAAGAGCTGGTCCATACCGCCCGCCTCGTACCCGTCTACCCCCTCACCAAGGGGTTGAGCGCTCGCTGGCTGCGCCGACTGATGAAAAAGACCGTGGACTATTGGTCTAAGCGCCTGCCTGACCATTTGCCTGCCAGATTGTGCGAGCGGGCCAACCTGATGGACCTGGAGACAGCCATCGGTCAAATCCACTTCCCTGAAAACGAAGAGAGCCTCAATCGAGCCCGACGCCGCCTCTGCTTCGACGAGTTTTTCCTGATCCAGTTGGGGGTGCAGCGCCAACGACATCTCTGGCGATCGAAACCAGGCCGGGCGCTGGTCATAAACGAAGAGTTGCTCGGTTCCTTTCTTCAGTCGTTGCCTTTCACACTGACCAGCGCTCAGCAGCGCGCCCTGCGAGAGATCGTCAACGACCTGCGTCAGCCCTACCCTATGAGCCGTCTGCTCCAGGGCGACGTCGGCTCAGGCAAGACGGTGGTAGCGGCAGCAGCCATGCTCTTGACCGTGGCCAACGGCTGTCAGGCGGTGATGATGGCCCCCACGGAGATACTGGCAGAGCAGCACTACAAAACCATCGCCGACTTGTTAGCAAATATCCAATATCCAATCTCCAATCTCAAACCCTTCGACCTGGCTCAGGGCAAGCCTCCAACCTCCATTCGACTCCTCATTGGCAGCCTAACGTCGCTAGAAAAACAGCAGATCCACCAGGAGGCCGCCGCCGGAGTCGTTGACATCCTCATCGGCACCCACGCCCTGATCCAGGAGGGGGTGGAGTTCAGGGACCTGGGCCTGGCCGTCATAGATGAGCAACATCGCTTCGGGGTGGCCCAGCGGGCGGCCTTGCGCCAGAAAGGGATCACAGAGGCCGGTCCCTCCCCCCATGTGGGGGGGAAAGAGGGGGGGGCGGTGTGTCCCCACGTCCTGGTCATGAGTGCGACGCCGATCCCTCGCACTTTGGCCTTGACCATCTATGGAGATTTAGACATCGCTGTTGTTGACGAACTGCCCCCTGGGCGGCGGGAGATAAAGACCCGCTGGCTTCTGCCGCGAGAGCGAGAGCGGGCCTATGGTTTCCTGCGCGGTCAGATCGAGCAAGGTCACCAGGCCTTTATCATCTGCCCTCTGGTGGAGGAGTCAGAAAAGATCGAGGCCAAGGCCGCCGTGGAGGAATATGAGCGGCTTCAGAGGGTGATCTTCCCCGATTTGAAGCTGGGCCTTCTCCACGGTCGCCTGAAGGGCGAGGAGAAAGAGGCGGTCATGGCGGCCTTCAAGCGCGGTGAGTTCCACATCCTGGTCTCCACCTCGGTGGTAGAGCTGGGCATAGATGTGCCGAATGCCACCGTCATGCTGGTGGAAGGGGCCAATCGGTTCGGCCTGGCCCAGTTGCACCAGTTCCGTGGCCGGGTGGGTCGGAGCGAGTATCAGTCCTACTGCCTGCTTCTCTCCGACTCCCCAACGCCGGAGGCCCAGGAACGATTGCGAGCTATCGAGACCACCCAGGATGGCTTTGCCCTGGCGGAGAAGGACCTGGAGTTGAGAGGCCCCGGCGAGTTCTTCGGCACCCGCCAGAGCGGCCTGCCCGAACTCAAGCTGGCAGGGCTTGGCGACGTGAGGATCCTGGAGCAAGCCCGCAACGAAGCCCAGGCTCTCTCCAGGGAGGACCCGGACTTGACGAAGCCTGAGCATCGCCTTCTGGCGCGCAAGTTGGCCGAGTTCTGGAGAGGAGAGAGCGATCTTAGCTAAGGAGCAAAGTCGCAAGTCGCAGGGTCGCAGATTGCTCCCTTGCTCCCTTGCTCAACTCAAAAGGAGGTCTTTATGACTATTGCTATCTATCCCGCCACTTTCGATCCCATCACCAATGGCCACATAGACATAGCGGAGCGAGCGGCTGCTATTTTCGATAGATTGATCGTCGCGGTGTACGCCCGCCCTTTGAAGAGACTCCTCTTCAGTGCCGAGGAGCGCCTGGCCATGACCCGCCAGGCGCTGAAGCATATCCCCAACGTCAGCGTCGAAAGCTACGATTGTCTCACGGTGGATTTCGCCCGCCAAAAAGGGGCCCAGGTAGTGGTACGCGGCCTGAGGGTGCTCTCCGATTTCGAATGGGAGTTTCAACTGGCGTTGACCAACAGAAAGTTGGCTCCGGACATTGACACCGTCTGCTTGATGGCCAGCCAGGAATACTCCTTTTTGAGTTCCAGCGTGGTCAAGGAAGTGGCCATGGCCGGGGGTTGTGTAGACAACATGGTATCCACCCACGTCGTGTCCGCTCTAAAACGGAAGTTCGAGGGACTGGGAGAAAAGGGGAGTGATAAGGTGCAGATAATCTCCCTGCGAGACTGAACTTATTCTATCCAAGTAAGCTCCCGCCGAGCGGGAATAATAAAGGGGGTAATCAAAATGGACATCCTTTATTTGATTGACGAGTTAGAATCAAGGCTTACAGAGGGCCGGCGGATTCCCCTTACCTCCAGCGTCGTCGTTGATGAAGAGGAGTGCTTCGACATCATCAACGAGATGCGCTCGCGTATCCCTGAGGAGGTCAGGCAGGCCAAGAAGACCGAACGGGAGAGGGAGCGGATCATCGCCCAGGCCCACGAGGAAGCGGAGCGCATCGTGGCCTTAGCCAGAGAACGGGCCAAAGAGGTGCTAGGCGAGCAAGAGATCGTCAGAGTGGCTGGAGCACGCGCCGAAACCATCATCGAGCGGGCCCAGCACGAGGCGGATAGAATCAAAACCGATGCCGACGACTATGTCATCGCCGTTCTGAGCCACCTGGAGTCCCAGTTGGGCAGCCTGCTGACCACTGTGCAAAATGGCATCAGGGTGGTGCGGGAGGGTGTAGTGGGTCAGAGAAGCGCCGGGGCGGGAGAAGAGGGTGCGGAGAGCAGTTAACCATTACTGACTATGGAAGGAGAGTGGAAGACAAATGGGAGCACTACCGAAGAGAAAGATTTCCAAGGGCCGGCGGAATCGGAGGCGTGCGCATAACGCCTTGCATTCACCTAAACTTGTCTCTTGTCCTCAGTGTCACGAACTTCGATTGCCTCACCACGTGTGTCCATCCTGTGGCAGCTACCAAGGCGTTGAAGTCATTGAGGTCAAAGAAAAGAAAAAGAAAGCCGAATAGCCGTTTCAGTGATCAGTAAACAGATGGCAAATAGAAAAAGGAGAGCAAAGATGATCAGAACACCCCTCTGCGACTTGCTAGGTATCGAGTACCCCATCGTGCAGGGAGGCATGGCCTGGGTGGGCACGGCTGAGCTTGCTGCTGCCATCTCTAATGCAGGGGGGTTAGGTGTCATTGGCGGAGGCAATGCCCCTGCCAAGGAGGTGGCTGAGGAGATCCGTTTGGCCAAGGAGCTAACGGATAAACCATTCGGGCTGAACATTCCCCTGGCCATCTCCGAACACGCCGATGACATCATAGCCCTTTGCATCGAAGAGAGGGTGAAAATCGTGGTCATCGGGGCCTGGAGGCCAGGGGACCACATCGCTCGCCTCAAGGAAGCGGGCATTGTCGTCATGCCTGTCGTCGCCTCGGTAGCCCTGGCCAAGCGCCTGGAGCGCCAGGGGGTTGATGCCCTGGTGGCTGAAGGGATGGAATCGGGCGGGCACATCGGCGACGTAGCTACTATGCCTCTGGTGCCACAGGTGGTGGACGCGGTGGACGTCCCGGTCGTCGCTGCGGGCGGCTTCGCCGATGGGCGGGGCCTGGTGGCGGCCCTGGCCTTAGGTGCCCAGGGCATCCAGATGGGCACTCGCTTTATCTGTACTACCGAATGTACCGTCCACGAGAACTACAAGCAGGCGATCATCAAGGCCAAGGACCGCTCCACCATGACCACGGGGCACAGCCTGGGCCATCCCGTTCGCGCCCTGAGAAACCCCATGGTGCACCAGTTCGAGGAACTGGAGCGGCGCGGCGTCACGGAGCAAGAGATCATCGAGTTCGGCACGGGGAAGCTGAGGCTGGCCGCCATTGAGGGCGATGTCGTCAACGGTTCTGTCATGGCTGGGCAGATCGCGGGGATGGTCAACGACATCGTCCCTGTCGAGGACCTCATCGAGCGCATCGTCGCCGAGGCGGAGGAGATCATCGGTGGTTTGCAGGGGGTTGTGAGTTAGGTTGGAGGTGCAGCATGGAAGAAACCGTGATGACAGATGCCGACTTGCTCAGACGGATTGACCAGATGGCCATGGAACTCGAAGGCTTGCGGCAGCAGCTTTTGGAGTCAATGGCGGCCAAGGGGAAGCGCAAGAAGTTCAAGTCAGTGCGGGAGTATGAGGCCTGCGGGATGTGGGCGGATCGAGAGGAATGGCAAGGGTTAAGCACAGAAGAGGTCCTCGAACGCATCCGCGAGGAAGCGTGGGGCAGAACCTACCGCCGACATGAAACGTAGAGAAAGCAGCCCATGAGTAAAATACTTGACACCACTATGTTGGTGGATATTGTCCGCAGGAAAGAGGTTGCTCTCGACTACGTTGATGGCGTCAGGAAAACGGAAGGCATTCCGCGCCTTTCCATTGTCACGAGCATGGAACTTGTTATCGGCTGCCGTGACAAAAACGAAGTCCAAAAGGTGGAGAAACTTCTTGCCGACTACGACGCGCTGGACATCACGCCCCTGATTGGCCGCAAGGCCTACGAACTCATCTCGCGGTTCAGCAAAAGTCACGGGTTAGTCATTCCCGACGCCCTTATCGCTGCCACAGCTCTCGTCGGGAACGCGGTGCTCGTTACTTCGAACATCCGCCACTTCTCAATGATCGAGGGACTGCGATTGGAGAAGCCGTATTGATGGAAAAAGTTGCCTTCGTCTTCCCCGGCCAGGGCTCGCAGTACGTGGGCATGGGCTGGGACCTGTACGAGACATACCCTGAGGTAAGAGCCCTCTTCGATGAAGCCGACAGAATCCTGGGCTTTTCCCTCTCCAAGTTGTGCTTCGAAGGGCCGCAGGAGGAGCTAGACGACACCATCAATACTCAGCCAGCGGTCTTCGCTATGAGTGTCGCCTGCTTAGAGACTTTGCAGGGACGATTCTCTGTTAATCCACTCTTCGTTGCTGGCCATAGCCTGGGGGAGTACACGGCCCTGGTGGCCGCCGGGGGCCTCGATTTCGCTGCTGGCCTGAAGCTCGTGCGGGAGCGCGGCCGCGTGATGAAGGAGGCGGGGGAGCTTAACCCTGGAGCCATGGCGGCGATCATTGGCCTGGATGCGGAGACGCTGGAGGGGATATGCCAGGAGGCCAGCATCCCGTTTCCAGCTTCCAGCATCCAGATAGCTAACTACAACTCGCCCGGCCAGATCGTCATCTCCGGCCACAAAGAGGCCCTGGAGCGGGCCCCCCAGCTGGCCAGGGGGCGAGGGGCGAGGCGGGTCATCCCGCTGGCGGTGAGCATCGCCTCCCACTCGCCGTTGATGCGGCCCGCCGCCGAGGCCTTCGCCAGCGTAGTGGCCCAGGTTGATTTCCACCCGCCACGGGTGCCCGTCGTGGCCAACGCTACTGCCAGGCCCATCACCACCGTGGCAGAGATCAGGGACGAGCTCGTGGAGCAGCTCACCTCGACGGTACGGTGGGTGGAATCCATCCAGTACATCATCGCTCAGGGTGCCACCACCTTCGTGGAAATCGGGCCCAAGAACGTGCTGACCGGGCTGATCGGGCGCATTGACAAAAGCGTGCGGACGGTGAATGTGGGAGATGCGGCGGGGATAGAGGTAGGGGCAGAAATGCTGAGACATTCCTCACAAGGTATGCAGTGGCAAGATCATTAGCGGTGGATCTTATAGGCTTCGGAAAAGGAGGTTGTGGGCATGAAATTCACTGTGATTGTGGAGAGGGGCGAGGAAAGCGGCTACGTTGTGCATTGTCCAGAACTCAAAGGATGCTGGTCGCAGGGTAGCACGATCTCTGAAGCGCTAGAGCGCATCACCGAGGCTATAGCTGGCTGTCTGGAGGCTAGAGATGAGTGCGCCGAGCAAAGCGTACTGTCTCTTGATGGTGCAAGTCCATCTTGGGTAAAGGCTAGCCACCAGCCCAACACCAACTCTCACATTTAGGGAGGCAACGAACTAGATGGAGCTGAGAGAAGGGAGGCATCGAGCCATAGCGCAAGCGAACCGATTGAGCCCCGAAATCTACCATCGTGTCGGAGGCCGATACTGTTCATCAAGGAGCAGGCAGCAGTCTGGCAACCGTTACAGGCGAGGTTACCAAAACCCGACGGGGTCTGAGAGGATGGCGAGATGCTACAGGGAGGCAGTATGAACTCGGGAGAGCCGATGCATTCCCTAGTAGAATGTCCCGACAAGCCTATAGACGGTAAGGGAGGACAAGAGATTATGCATCGGCAGTCGGACTATCCCATAGTATCGGGGAAGCCTGTGAAAGCAGGTGGAGAGAAGGGGATAGCGGGGACAGCGAGGGGGGACAGGGACACACCTGCCAGGCTCAGAACTGGGGTACAGGTGACAACGAAACTGGCCTCTCTAACTCGAAGAGCGCGGGAGAATCCAAAGGAGAGGTTCACGTCACTGGCGCATCTGATGACGGAGGATTTTCTCAAGGCGTGCTTCTGGGAGTTGAAAAGGGATAAGGCTCCTGGAATAGATGGGGTGAGTGTCGAGGAGTATGAGAAAGATATACCACTCGATATACACTCTGTCCTCGTACTGAGGAAGCGTCCCCGAAGAGCCGTATGCGGGAAATCCGCACGTACGGTTCTGTGAGGGGCATCAAATCGAAAGGAGATTAAGATGTCTACTCGACACAATCTGAACACCACCAGAGATGAGTTGAAG
>Ga0194127_10007121_pt1 | contig 12463 bp, 11 predicted proteins | sample TA2KigC100mmetaG_FD_148624 | JGI IMG/M metagenome (GOLD analysis project Ga0194127, IMG submission 148624) | Freshwater microbial communities from Lake Tanganyika, Tanzania - TA2015036 Kigoma Deep Cast 100m | ecosystem: Environmental > Aquatic > Freshwater > Lake | place: Tanzania: Lake...
TTTTGGGTGTTTTGGACGCCGATATCACCGGTCCCAGCATCCCCACCCTGTTTGGATTGCACGGACCGCTGGAGCCGGGACCGGTGGGCATTCGCCCGGTGGAGAGCGCGCTGGGAATCAAGGTGATGTCGATGAACTTTCTGCTGGAGCGGGAAGACCAACCGGTCATCTGGCGCGGTCCGCTGATTGGCAGTGCCATCACCCAACTGTGGGGCGATGTGTACTGGGGCGACCTGGATTACCTGCTGGTGGATCTACCCCCCGGCACGTCGGATGCCTCGCTCACCACCCTGCAATCGCTGCCCGTCAACGGCATCATCATGGTCACCACCCCGCAGAGCCTGGCATCGATGGTGGTGCGCAAAGCCGTCCACATGGCGCAGGCGGGGAACACCCCCATCATCGGTGTGGTGGAGAACATGGCTTACTTCACCTGCCCGGAAACCGGCAAGCGGCATGACATCTTTGGTGCCAGCCATTCCGCAGAGGTGGCGCAAGCCGCTGCCGCCCCCATACTGGTGCAGTTGCCCATCGACCCGCAGGTGGCGGCGATGTGCGATGCCGGAAAAATCGAAGCGGTGAGCCTGGCAGAAACACCCGCCCTGCTGAATGCGTTTCTGGAAGTGGTGCCGGTAACCAAATAGCTTACAGTTGCCAGGTCTGGCAAAGCCAGATCATAGCATTGACCTCCTGGAAGCGAGCATGATCTCATTTGACGAAGCCTACCAGCTCACCCGGCAGGCGATTCAACCTTTACCACCCGAGACCATTCAACTGATCGATGCCGAAGGACGCGTCACCGCGCAGGACTTGAGGGCACGGGTGGATTCCCCGTCCTTGAATGTTTCCTTAAAAGACGGCTACGCTGTCCTGGCGCAAGATATTCAGTCCGCCAGTCCCACTTCCCCCATACGCCTGGAACTGGTCGGCAGCAGTGCGGCTGGTAGTGGCTGGCAAGGTATGCTGCAGCCAGGCCAGGCCGTGCGCATATTGAGCGGCGCACCATTGCCAAATGGCGCTGATGCCATTGTTTCCGAGGAGTTCACCCAAACCCAAGCGGGGTTTGTTATGGTGATGAATACCGCTGAACCCTGGCGCAATGTGCTGCCCCAGGGAGCCGATGTCCATTGTGGTGAATGGATCCTGCCCGCCGGGCAGCAGCTGCACCCAACGATGATTGGCTTGCTGGCAGCGGCTGGCTACGCCGAAGTACCCGTCATCCAACGCCCACGCGTAGCCGTTTTAGCAACCGGCGACGAGGTGCTGGCGCCTGGGCAACCTCTGGTGCAGGGTAAACTATATGCCAGCAATTGCTACACCCTGGCAGCCTGGTGCCAGCATTATGGTTTCTATGTGGAAACGCATGTGCTGCATGATGAAGAAAATTCCATCCGCCAGGCAATAACCTCCTGCTTGCAGCAATTTGACGCCATCCTGACCAGCGGAGGCGCCTGGAAAGGTGAACGCGACCTGGTGATTCAGATGTTGGATTCGCTGGGCTGGCAAAAAATTTATCATCGGGTCCGTATCGGTCCAGGCAAAGCGGTTGGGTTTGGAATATTCGAAAGCAAACCGGTGTTCTGTCTGCCGGGCGGACCGCCATCCAACCACATGGCATTCTTGCAACTGGCGTTGCCTGGGCTTCACACGCTGGCAGGAATATCCCAGCCCGGGTTAAAGCTGCTGCCCGCAATGATGGCAGAAACCATCTACGGGCAACCAGATTGGACTCAATTTGTCCACGGGCGTTTATCTCAACAGGCACAAAACCTGGTGTTCCATCCACTGAAACAGCGCAGCCGCCTGCAAGAAATGGCTCAAACCCAGGCTATTGTTCAAATTGCTGAGGGCCAGTCTGAGCTTAGTGCCAATCGCGCGGTGATGGTGCAGGTTTTGGATCAGCCCTAAGCGCTGTCAGCGGCGGGCGAAGAAAGCAGCACAACGAAAAGCTATATCTATCTACCTGCCAGCTTGATCGCCGAAGGTTATACCTCTAACGCTGCCCGCATCCATAAAAAAGCCAAAACCCGCTTCCGCAATGGAAACGGGTTTCAGTAATACTCCTGGCGGGGAGGACAGGATTCGAACCTGCGGTCGAGGTTATAGCCCCGACAACCGCTTAGCAGGCGGCCCCAATCGACCACTCTGGCACCTCCCCGTGCTTCATCAAATCACTCAGATAACGCGTACTGGTCTGTTTTCAGCGGAGGGAGAGGGATTCGAACCCCCGGTGGGAGTAACCCCACAGCTGTTTTCAAGACAGCCGCCTTAGACCGCTCGGCCATCCCTCCAAAACTCGGTACTCCTGAGCCAAAAAATTCTACCACATCTGGCAAACAGGCGCAATTATTTAATTTTATTCATTTTCTTATCCAATCCATCCCCTGGCTGCATCTCCTCTTCTCCTTCTTCCCATCCCCTCTTCTTGAAGTAATTTCCTGATTTCTTCATTGACAACGAAAACTTTTTTATGTATCATTTCATTATGAATGAAATCTTATGGAAATCAAAATGGTCAAGAGACCAAATTATCGCCATGCTTCTGGAGCAATTTGATGCCTTCTGGAGCATCCAAACAGGCATGATTCGCACACAACTGGCAAAACTGGAACAGGCTGCCCCTTTACCTCATGCAGTCATAGTTTCCGGGCTTCGCCGGGTTGGCAAATCCACTTTACTGGCGCAAATTGCTCGTAAAATTGGCAAAGATCGCTTCTACTATCTCAATTTCGAAGACGATCGTTTTATCTCATTCCAAGCCAGCGATTTTAACGATCTTTACCAGGCTTTGGTGGAGGTGTTTGGTAAACGAAATATTTTCATTATAGACGAAATCCAAAATATTCCTGGATGGGAACATTTTATCCGCCGTTTCATGGATCAGGGGTTTAAGTTTTACATCAGCGGATCGAATGCAGCTTTGCTGAGTAGCGAGTTGGGCACTCGTCTGACCGGTCGATATGTACCGGTAGAATTATTTCCCTTCTCGTTTATGGAATTCCTTTCATTTCACAAGCTTCCAATCCCTTCCATCAATAGGATGACCACGCTTGAATCAGGTCATCTACGCAAAGCCTTGGATGACTATCTCCGCCTGGGGGGCATACCCGATGCACTTAACTATCCAGGCATCCCTTTGTTACGAAACCTTTACAATGACATTCTCTACCGAGATATTGCCACCCGCTACCGTATTGAAACGGTAGCCATATTGAAAGAATTATCCCTCACCTTAATGAGCAACCCCGCCGGTTTGGTGTCTTACAACAAATTAAAAAATCGCTTTTCCTTGGGAAGTGTAAATACAATCAAAAATTATCTCAACTACATGGAAAATAGTTGGCTCATCTTCACCGTTAACATCTACGATTATTCACTAAAACGCCAACAAATCGCGCCAAAAAAAGTTTATGCTATTGACACAGGGTTAGTCAATGCGGTAGGCTTCTTGTTTTCACCCAACACCGGTAAATTATTAGAAAACCTGGTATTCCTGGCATTGCGCCAAAAGACCAGGCAAATCACCTACTTCAAATCCCCAGATCAGTATGAAATTGATTTTTACCTGCCCGAAAGCAGCCAGTGTATCCAGGTTGTCCAGAATATGCACAATCCTGAAACACGCGCGCGTGAGTTTCGAGCCATCGAAGCTGCCGCTAAACACCTACCGGTCGACAATGCGCTGATCCTTTCCGAAACCAACGAATCCCCACACACAGTGGGTGGTGTTTCGATCTCCATACGTTCCATTGCGGAATGGCTGCTGGATGGATAGGTACATCCAAGCCTACCCAAATTCTGACTATTCCCGGTAGGGGGTATCGTTACCGTCTTTAGTGTGGTTCTATGTGTTAGTGCTTCCAGGTTTGGGTGTGGATGTGAAGCTGGCTGGGTTTTACCACCTTGAAACGCTCCACATATTGCTTGGCACCCTCGGCGCTCTCCATTAACTCTTCTTTCTCCAGAGCCAGGTGCAGCTCTTGCATGCCATGAGCCGTAAATTGCGACCAGTAACTATCGATCGCCAGGTGTTTGCGCTGGCGCGTGGCGGTGATGTCGAAGGAGGTATTAGGTGCATGTGTAAAGTAGAACGCCATGCCGGTAATTTCATAGGGCTGGTAACGCCCATCCACCTCCGGGTCGACCTTTAGGCGCGGCATAGCCTGTAAAAATGACGCTTCAGCCACTGCCAGCCCGGTCTGGATGTGGTCGCGATGCGCTTCATAGGGCAACCAGGGGTCACAAGTGAGTAAAAAATCGGGTTGGTAATGGCGGATGAAGCGGATAATCTGGCGCCGAAGGGCATGGTAATTGAATTCACCGGCATCCGGGAAACCCAGCCAATGCTGCTGGCTCACACCGATCAATGCCCCGGCGGTAAGCTGCTCGCTGCGCAGAATCTTGGCGGCCTGCTCATCTGGCAGGGTGCTATCCACCACACCCACCAGGTCATCCGTCACCGTCAGGTATATCAGTTCCGCCCCGGCTGCGTGCAGGGCTGCTAACGTCCCCCCAGCGCCAATATCATTGTCGTCGTAATGTGGCTGAATACACAAAATCCGCCTGGCTTGGGCAAGGTTTGGAAGATCAAGATTTGGCTGCATGGTTGCACCTCAAAAAAATATCGCCGATCCAGAATACTCGAAAATCAACGCAATTTACCCACGAACAAATCGTAAGGCTGCTGGGAATCCTCCAACCAAAAATGCCGGATTTCTGCTGAAAAACCGGCCTCGTCCAGTAAGTGCAACCAGGTTTGCTGCGAGAACAGCCCGGTGATATGGCGGTCGTGCTCGATCGTCAATCCATCCGAAGAGCGAATCAGGTAGATCAGCAGGGTCTCAACCGTGGTGTCATCAGGATTGGGGTCAAAAGTATATTCAAAATAGGTCACCTGGCACCCCGCTTCTGCATGTGTAGCACTGTCGATTGCCGGATCGCTGTATGTTTCCCGTGTGTGGTCCGGGCCGGTGATCAAGACGCCGCCCTTGTCCAGGTGAGCCGCTGCGGTGTGAAAGGTTGCCAGCAGATCTGCTTCCGTTAACATATAACTGATGGCATCATGAATCAGGACTGCGGCAAATTTTTCCCCCAGGCGAACATATCGCATATCGCCCTGAAAAAGCTTGACCCCGGGGTTCAACTGCCTGCACAACTCCAGCATAGCCTCCGAGAGATCCACTGCGGTAGCCTCAAAGTCGGAGGTAAGATGAGAAAGATTATGCCCACCACCCACCCCAAGCTCCAGAATTCGGTGCCTGCCGTCGCCTAATAGACCACGCAGCGTCTGCCGCCAATGAACTGCTTCCTCGGCATAATCAGCCGGTGGGCTGATGAGCGGCATCAAAAAAGCCAACTCGTCATACAACCTGCCCATGCGTAACACATCCGATTTCACCACAGCACCTCCATCATTAATCTTCAGGCAATCTCCCTCAAACAACCTCATTTAACATGATTAAAAGGGATAAAATTATCCAAACTCCATTTCACCTTTTCCCCTTTTTTCCCCCTTTCACCTTTTCTGCCCATACACAATCTGCGTTTCCAGTGCAGACATCTGCGCTGGAATCAACGTTGGTGTCGTAAAACGGTCGGCAACAATCTGCGGGTCTTTTAAGCCATGTCCGGTGCAGACCACCACAACTCGTTTTCCTGCCACATTTATCTTGCCAGCCTGAATTTCCTGCGCCAGCCCCGCCAAACCCGCAGCCGAAGCAGGTTCCACCCATATGCCTTCCCCCGCCAAACGTCGTTGCATCTCCAGGATCTGCTCATCGCTAACGGCTATGATTCTGCCACCCGATTCCTCAGCGGCTTGCAGCGCCTGCTCGCCGCGTGCTGGTCGTCCGATGCGAATGGCAGTCGCCACGGTTTCTGGTTTTTCCACTACGTGACCCAACACCAGAGGCGCTGAACCAGCCGCCTGCACGCCCAGTAAATGGGGTAAACCGCTGCCATTCAGGGCATGGTACTGGCGGAATCCCATCCAGTAAGCTGTGATGTTGCCCGCATTGCCCACTGGCAGGCACAACCAGTCTGGTGCAGCCTCCAGGGCATCACAAATTTCAAACGCCGCCGTCTTCTGCCCCTCCAGCCGGAATGGATTAAGCGAATTAACCAGCGCAATGGGATGTTTTTGGGAAATTTCCACCACCAGGCTCAGGGCATCATCGAAAGAGCCATCGATCTGGATCACCTGAGCGCCATATGCCACGGCTCCAGCCAGCTTGCCCGCTGCCACCTTGCCCTGTGGAATAAGCACCACCGCCCGCTGCCCGGCGCGGGCGGCATAAGCCGCCGCTGAAGCAGCCGTGTTGCCCGTCGAGGCGCAGATTACCGTTTGTGCGCCGCGTCCCAGCGCTTCGCTGATGGCAGTGGTCATCCCGCGATCCTTGAACGAACCAGTGGGATTCATGCCCTCGAACTTGACCATGAGATCAAACCCACCGCCCAATTGGTGCGCCAGGCGCGGTAGAGGAATTAGGGGGGTATCGCCTTCATGCAGGCTGACCGGTTGTGAGTGTGCAGGAAGGTCTAACAGGTGACCGTAACGATGCAGAATGCCTTTTGTATTCATAGGACTATTTTACAGTCTTCAAGCTGATTTGATAAGGAAAAACCGGGAATACTCAGTTAATTTTAAGGGCTGCTATCCACACTCAGTAGATCTTTGATCAAGTCAAAAGTTTCGCGGGTCATGCCGTAGATCACCAACAGGTCATCGAGCGTCTCGAACTCACCATACCACTCGCGATATTTCAGAATGCGCTCTGCCAGCACAGGAGTAATACCCGGCAGCGCTTCCAATTCGTATCGCGTGGCGGTATTAATATTCAACCGCATCCCTGGCTCGTTTGCCAGATCATCTGCTGCGCCTTGTAGTTCATAGTCTGCATGAAAAGGCACTCGAATCCACTCACCATCACTTAACCTGGCAGCCAGGTTATGTGCCTGGTCATCCGCTACCTGGGTGTATCCACCTGCTGCCAAAACAGCGTCTTGCACACGGCTACCCACCGGCAGCGTATAAACTCCCGGGGCAATTACCGCACCGCTAACATGCACCACCAGCGGCGCCTGAGGCGGTGGTGGCACAAGCGTTACCGGATGACCGCGTGGCTGGCTGGCTGCCAGCAGAATCACCCCGGCTGCCAATAAACCCACCAGCACGGAAAAAGAAAAGCCCCACCAACTCTTCAACCTGACCTCCTGGTTTGGAATCAAACCCACAAATGGGTGGGATATTGCCAAAAGCGCTGAGTATCACTTAAAGCCAGGCTTGCAGGCTTAATCCCAGGCGTTGTTTTACTGCATCCACTTGCAATACCTTAACCCGAACCTGTTGCCCCTCGCGTAGCAGCCTCAACGGATTACCTTTAACTTGAGCGTTGGTACATTCAGTAACATGTATCAACCCATCCAAGCCCTCCTCGAGACGTGCAAACGCGCCATATGTCACAATGCTGGTAATGGTGGCGTCGATAATCTGCCCGGCATGATAGCGTTCGTGAACAGTTTCCCAGGGATTGGTACACAGTCGTTTCAGGCTGAGCGCCACCCGCGAGCGCTTTGCAAACACCTGAATGACAAACGCCCGCACACGGTCACCCACCTTGACCACATCACAGGGATGTCGAACCCGGCCCCAAGAGATTTCCGAAACATGCACCAACCCTTCCACCCCACCCAGGTCTACAAAGGCGCCAAAATCAGTAATATTGGTGACAGTTCCACACACGCATTCGCCGTGTTTAAGCTGTTCAAAAAGCTCATTGCGTGAGCCCGGATCTGCCAGGGCAGCACGCTCCGAAAAGACTACCCTGCCCCGCTGCGGGTCACATTCAATTACTTTAAGACTCAGGTATCGCTCCTGGTAATCTTCCAGGATTTGCTCCTGTTCACATTCTGGAACATTGGCAGGGTACTCTACCAGGTGCGAAACAGGGACAAACCCATAAATTCCATCCCCATCTACCAACAGTCCCCCGCGGTTGTAACCGCTCACATGAAGCTGCACCAATTCATCCGCCCGGTACAATCGTATGGCTTTATCCCAATCCACTTTATAAGCTTCGTTTCCATGCGCATTCGATTGAACATCCGTCTTCTTTTTATAGCCAGCATGAGAGTGATCATTGCCCATGACCAGGATGTCTTCTTCCGCCAGAACCGATTCCCACCAGGAATCATCCAATGGAGGCGGTTCCCCGCCTAATCCTTTGACAGTTTGTTGATATTGCCGGTTTACCATTAAGCCCACCTCAATCCATTATGCACTATACATAGTTGAATTTTCTCGCGAAGGCACGAAATCCTCACCAGCCGCACTTTTCTCCATATCCAGGATTGCACCCACCACCGCATCAATCGCAATACGTTGTTTGCGGTACAAATCTGCTTCAGACATCGCCAGCCGTAGTGCCACTTCGCGCACGCTTTTGCCTTCCATAAACTTTAATTCCAATATATTATAAAGTATCCATTCACCAGTGAACCGCCTTTCGCCTTCCGGGCGCACCTGCTCGATGGCTTGTCGCAATATTGACCGCAGTGCGTTGGTGGGGTTTCCTTCGTACTCTTTAAGTGCCTCCTGCACAACCCGTAAGCCCATCAAGGGATTGCGAGTGAGCTTGGGTCCCCCCCAATAATGGGTCAGGGCATCTTTAACCCAACGCGCCAACCGGTTTTGATCTTCGCTAAGATTGGAGGCGGGCAAAGCCTGCACCAACGATACCCCGCTATTATATCGCGCTGCTGCCCGTAAACGTTGGATCATCTCTACCGCCGGAGTCAGTGTTTCCAGAGAGTCAAAAATTTGCCGTTGCATCAAGCGATCTTCCAATGCCATGGCAGAGCGTTCCGCCAGTGTAATCAATGCCTCCCGGTGTTCTTCATCCATCTCCGGGTAGTCTGGCTTATACACACCCAACAAGCCAAGTAGTAGATCACTGGACTCTCGCTGCGGAGAAAGAGTCACAAGCCAAAAATCCCCCCATGAAAATATACTACGATTTCCGTTATGCGTAACTTGCTCAACCAGTTTACTCGATAGATCCTCCTTTTCTAAAACCCTGGTGTCACCCACTGTCACCCACATCTCAATCTCAAGAAACGGTGAAAAGGTAGTGATAAACGCGGAAGATGCCTGCAATCGATCACAAACTGCTGCCAGGATCGACTCGAGAAATTGACGTAAATCTCCAGCGGTGAGCAGGCGTTCTTCCAGTTTTTGAACCAGTTCCAAATCTTTGCGGTCGCTACCCAAGAACAGCCAACGTTCCCAAAAAGGTGCTGCCAGCGTGATCATATACTGTAGCACCAAAATCAAACCTGCCATGACCACCGGCACAGCAGCAGTATAGGCGAACCCATAATATTCACCAGCGCGCCGGGTTAACGTGGTGACCATCAAAACAATCGAGGCGGTTACTGGTCCCCTCATCAACCACTTAAACAACCTTCGCTTGATCACCCGATCAGCCCATGGCACGCCAAAGAATGCCACGGCATAAGCCATCACCACCAACAAAACAGAAACCACCAGGTTGCTCAGGAATACGGCCATCCAAAAAAGTAACGGATGTTGTACGGCAAAACTGGACCCAAACAATAAATAAGGATAGGAGCCTAGCGCCGGAGCTAATGCACCAACCAACAAATATCCCATCCTGCGGCGGCTAACCCGTGATACCGTCCTGCGGTAAGCCCGCACCAGGTTGTAACCGACCAAGCCCATGGCAAACAAGTAATACAACGTAAAAACCATTGTCAACCAGGTGCGCTGCAGAGAGAACGCGGAAGCTACATCTTGCATCAACGGCCCCACCAACCAGGAGGTCGGCAAGATCAGTAAAAAGCCAAACGAAACCAGGTAAGCCAGGCGCACAACCAGGGAGCGCCGACCGCGTGAAGGGCGCCCGGTGGTGGCTAATATGGCATCTGAAAAATGCAAAAACGCTGCCGGGATGAACAAAATACCCACCCACTCCAACTTCAGCCAAAATATCAACGCGGAAAGGCTTGCGGCAGTACTGCCAATGGCATCCCCCACAAATACCACCGTCACACACGCCATGATCAGAGCAAATGAACGCGCCACCCGATCACGCAAATTGAATGTTAATGCATAAAGTAGAAGCGAAAAAGCTGTAATGGCAATGCCAGCAGCCAAAAATTGGCTCAGGGTTTGAAGCGCAGAGATCAGCACCTTAATCATCTCTAATACCTGGAATACCCAATACCTCTAACGTATCGATCGCATAAAAAACAAACCTATTCCCTGGTCGACATAATAATGATCGTTATACCCGCAAAAGTTAAAACCCAGTTTTCGAGCCATCTGCATAGCCGGGTAGTTCTTGGTCTGCATTTCCAACACCAACCGCAGCGAACCTTGCTGCAATCCCCATTCTTGGGCTGCCAGAAGCAACCCGCTTCCCACACCTTTGCGACGCACGGTCTGGCTCACCACCAAATCGGTCACCCAGGTGGATAATGGAGCTATGTCCAAAGTCAGGCTGATATAGGCAACGGGTAGATCGTTCAATAACGCCGTCAACAGCCCATCGCGTTCCTCCCAGTCAACGGTCAACTGGCCTGGAGAGCGTGGAGTATCCACACGCACCAGGCGCGGAAGGCGCACTTCTCGAAAATTAATAGTTAACCCACCATCCTCTGGTTGAATATCTAATTGCCAGGTGTACTCGGTGCTGTAATGATGTTCCAACGAAGCCAGGATGGGGATATCAGCAGCGATGGCGGGACGAATTTCGATTTCTGGCATATGATTTACTCTCTACACCTTTAAGGAGTCTGCGGTTCTCCCGCAATCCGAATCTTGATAACACAAGGCGGCTGGGCTATCCCCTTGTTATCCACCACCACCAGGGCAATCTGGTATTCTGCGGGGGATAACAGGCTGGTATTCCATGCTCCCAAAATTGCTGCTTCTTTGATTTGATCACCAGCCAGGATAGTAAGCCAATTTTGTTCATCCGGACGTTTCATTTCCAGTTTATAGAAACCAAAATTGGTAATATTGGCTGTACCAACAACTTCCACGATGCCGCGTAGTTCGCTATCTGGTTGTGGGGAATCAATCATCACCTGTCCAGGGACACAGCCATCTGCAACCGATGATGTGGGGGTAGTCAGCACTTCAGGCGTCTCAACAGCTTCCTCCTGCATTTCTCCTCCTTGAAGTGGTTGCAAGGTAATGGTTGGGGTAGCCAATAAATTTATGGTTGGAGTGAGCAGGGGAACTGCACCAGGAACCGAAGGGGTGACAAAAGAAACCAATACAAACTCCGCTAAAATCAAACTCATCACCAACACCAGCATACTCGCAGCCGCGTTAACCCGTCCCTGGGCGCTTTCCCGCTCCAGCCCAAATGCTGCTGCGCGTAATTCTTGCCAGGCAATAATAAACTTACGTACATAATAGAGTCCAATCAGACCAAATCCAAGGTAAAACCACACCTCATAGGTTCTGAAAAAGCGCAGAGCTTCTTCCATCTATTCATTATTCCTGTACTATGCACCAACCTGCACCCAAATTCTAGCCAGGGTGCAGCTATCATTAAGCTCATTGCCAGTATCCTCGTTTACATCTGGCGTAGCACATCCCGGATGATTTTCTCCAATCGCGGTGTGATCATTTTTCCAGCCGCTAAGACTTCTTCATGCGTGGTGATGGTATTTCCATCCAGGTTGGCTTTGTTGCTAATCCCAGATATTCCCAAGACACGTTGTCTGCCATGCCGGGCAGTGGATACCTCCGGCACGGTAGACATCCCTACCACATCTGCGCCCGCCAGGCGTAAAAACCGTAAATCTGCCGGCGTTTCAAATGTCGGACCTGCCAGACATACATATACACCTGAATGAAGTGGGATATTGTGCCGGTGAGCAGATTCCAGGGCAATCTTGCCAAGCTGGCGATCATAAGCCTGGCTCATATCCGGGAAGCGCGGTCCGAGTTCATCCAGGTTGGGACCTCGCAATGGAGTAAGCCCTGCCATTCCGATTAAATTCAAATGATCCGTAATCAACATCAAATCCCCCGGGTTGAATTCAGGGTTCACTGCTCCAGCCGCGTTGGTTACGATTAACGTCTCGATTCCTAATCGTTGCATGACACGCACCGGTAAGCCCACCTGTGCCATGCTATAGCCCTCATAGTAATGCGCCCTGCCTTGCAACACCATGATACTCTGGCTTTCCAACTTGCCGATGACCAACCGCCCCTGGTGTCCACTTACCCCGGATACGGGCCAGCCCGGCAACTCAGAAGCAGGAATCTTTTCCGCTTGCTCAATTGCCTCCGCCAATGCCCCCAATCCGGAACCCAGTATTAATCCCACCCGTGGGCGGTGGCTACTACGGGCGCGTATTTGTTCAGCGAGTAGATCAATCTGTTCCAATGAAATAAAATATGTCATATGAGTTCACCTTGTTTCGA
>Ga0194127_10007123_pt1 | contig 12462 bp, 6 predicted proteins | sample TA2KigC100mmetaG_FD_148624 | JGI IMG/M metagenome (GOLD analysis project Ga0194127, IMG submission 148624) | Freshwater microbial communities from Lake Tanganyika, Tanzania - TA2015036 Kigoma Deep Cast 100m | ecosystem: Environmental > Aquatic > Freshwater > Lake | place: Tanzania: Lake...
AATCACAAATAGTTCCAATAATATTTAATCCCAATCCATATAACCAATATTTATTCTGCCAGTAATTGATATAATAATTATTTTTGAATCCATATTTTTGAAGATTACTTCCAAAATTTGAACACAAAGAAGAAATAATTCCTAATAAGATAGCTAGATATATTTGCATTAAAAGTAAAGTAATTATAATAATTAAATATTCTATCAATTTTTAATTATATAATTTTTTTAAATTTAGGTATTTTTGCTTATATTTTAAGTATTTATTTTTCCAGCGCTCAGGATATAATGTATAAAATGATTTAGGTGGTGAATAAATTTTTCTTTCAGTAGGTGGTAATAAAGTTGTATTTGCTTGTGATTCTTTTTTATGAGGTTTAATTACATTTCTTATTAATATGTCATGTTTTGTAAAGTTTAGTGTTTTAAAAATATTTTGTAAATTTATATTAAAATAGCCTATTAATTTATTATAGTAATATTTATTTTTATTGTTAATATTTAATCTAAATCTGTACCAATATATAAGTGCAGATAAGTAAGTACTTCTTACAATTTCAGAATATATTTTAGCATTAATTAAATTAATTTCAAATAAATTAAAATCATCTACTGTAAAAGTATTGGTAATAATTTTTGTAAATAAATTATCTTCTAATTCATTTATCATTGTATTGTTATGAAGATATCTTAAATTTTCATTTAAAATATTAAAATTAAAATCATACATAATAAAATCATTCCACAAATAAAATAACATATATTTTGGAATAATGATAAATTTTTTAATTTCATTTACATAAATAAATATTAATTCAAAATTATATTTATAATTCATTTTTTTAATAAAATAATTTGGACTATAACAATTGCTATAAAAAATATTAGGTAAAAATGATAATATATTATTTAATTTGAATGTATATTTATCATAATTTATTTGATTTTTTATAGTTTTTATAAAGTCAAAGTTTTTAAATTTATATTTTTCAAAATTTGTTAAAAATTGATCTAAATAAGAATTAAATAAATTTTTGTTTATTTGTATTTGTGTTTGTGTTTGTGTTTGTGTACTTATTTGATGTTGTATTTCATGACTTTCAAAATCTAAATTAAATATTATTTTTCGAACTTTTTCAGGATTTAAATTATAAAAATTTAAATCAATACTTTTTAGTTCATCTTCATTAAAAATTAATTTTAATGGATCTATTTCTTCTAAATTATTTATAAAATAATAGAATAATTTTTCTTTATATCGTTCCCTAAAAATATCATTTTTTCTTTTCTTTCTAATATCTGATTTTAAAGTTTGTAAATTAAGATTATCTTTTTGTTGTTCTATTAAATTTTCTTCATTTTTTATAAATTGTTCTAATAATAATTGTTGATTTTTAATTTCAAAATTATTTAAAATAAATGATATTTGATGTCCCATATTTAATTTTCTTAATCTAAACATAGCTTGTGCTACTTCTGAATAGTATGATTTATCATCAACAATACATAAACCGTGTAAAACTGGATAGTTATCTTGTTTAATATCAATACCAACGATATGTCCTTGATCGTAATAAAAAAATGGTTTTTCATAAATAATATTTTCATTTAATTTTTCTAAATTACCATTTTTTCTTATTACCATTTTTTCATCTTTTTCATCAATAAATATAACTTCTCTTTTTAATTTAGTATATATTTCTAATGCTATATCATAATTTAATTTATCATAAAAAAATCCACAAATATCTATTAATGCATCAAATATATGAAGATTATCAATATTTTTAATATCTGATTTTAGAATAGCATGTGTAATATTAGTACTTTCATCTTCATCTGGATATATACATTTTTTATCAAATCTAAAAGAATTTTTCATATTTGGTAGGTTAATATTAACTGTACCCGAATATCCTATTTTAATAATATCATCAATATTTATTATATCAATAAAAGATGTATTATATTGTTCTTTTGGTAATTCTATGTAATTTAATATTTCTTTAAATAAAGTATTATAAAAATCTATTTTAATAGTTTCATCTTCTAATAATATATTAACAGTTTCAATGTTTAATCTTGAATTATCTATTCTAAAAAATTTTTTTAGGTATTTATTTTTTTTAATAAAATTCAATATATTTTCATCTATTTTATAATTCATAATTATAATATAATAATAATATGTTAAGAATATAGTTTGTATGCAAGACACAAAAGATGAATTTTCAATTGGTTTGTCTTTACTTCTAAATGGTATAGCATATAAATTTTCTGAATCTATACCCCATTGAATATTGTATTTTAATTCTTTTTGATTTAATTGATTAATTATTGAAAATATATTTTCTGCTAATTTCTGATTATTTTTAATTTTTTTATTTTCATTAATTTTTTGTATTAATATATCTTGAGGTATAGTTTCATTATTAGAAAGATTTACTTTATTTAATTCAATAATAGTCTTAATTATATCACTAATATAATCAATATTTAAACTTTTATTTGTTACATAGTTAAAATTACTTTTGAGAGGATTCATTAAACTATCAAATTCATCAATTAAAAAGACTTTATTATTATTATCATTTTTAAAATCACCTTTTAAAAAATCTTGTTTAATATCATCTTCTGATTTTATAAAAATATTTTTAATCTGAAATATATCAATATAGTCTTGTAAAGTAGATATTGTTTGATTGACAAGATGTTTTGGAACAATTATATATATTGTTTGATCTTTAATTATGTTTAAATGAAGAGATAATAATGGTGTAATAATTGAAGACTTTCCTTTACCCATCATAAAATGATGCAATTGATAGTAGTTATCTTCACATTGTTTTAATAATTCTGGTTTAGATTCTAAATTTAAATTTGATCTTATATTTATTAAACTACTTAAATTTTCTTTTAATTCATCTTCAATAGTACCACCTCCTTGATCTTTATAAAAAGGTTGAAACATAGTTATGTACCTTTCCATTTGTTCCTTTAAAATTTCATTACCATTAATCAGTTCAAATAATATTTCAAATTTATATTTAAATGATATTTGTTTGGTATCAAATACATTATTATAATTTTTAATTATAGAACATACAGTTTCTTCATTATCAATATTTAATAATAACTTATCTATAAAATTATACATTTTAACATTTAGTAAATAAGATTGTAATATTGGATAATGATCCAATAAATATCCCAATGTAATATTTTTAATATAATTAGTAAATTTAATAATTTTAGATTTAATTGTTAATTTAATTTCTTTTAATTTATCTAAATTTTCATCTATCATGAAGTAATTAATATTACATTTGCTAATTTTAAATAATAATTTTTTATAGGATTCAGTTAATTTTTTAGTTTTTTCAGCTTCAATTTTAAAAACAAAAAGAACATTTTTTTTATCATTTTTTAATAATTTAAAATTTATCTTGTTATAATCATTTAGTTGTTCTTTAAATAAAGTTGTTTTATTAAAATTAAAAATATCTTGATATCTTTTTTTATTACAAGAATAACCAGTTATATCGGGTTTTTTATTATCAAAATTAACATACATAATATTGAAACCATTAATTTGATGATCACAACATAAATTATTCCAACTTTTAAAATTTAAAGTTTCATCTGATGGAAATTTATTTAAAAAAAATTGGTTATTAGGATTAATTTCATAATTATGAAATCTAAGTTTTTGCCTATCAATTTCTCCTAAAATTCTATCATTAGGATATGATCTTTTATAAAATATTGTTTCATGAAAGGCAATATTATATGTATTATTTTTATTATAAATAAAATATAAATCAGTATTAGGTATTAAATATTTAAATGGATAAATTATATCATGAAATTTTAAAACTTGATATCCATTAAAATATATTTTTAATATTTTAAATTCATTAGTATTCGTTGATATACATTTATATTTAATATAATTATTATCTATAATTTGATAAATATTTAATTTTTTTTGAGTATTAGGATCAAAATCTTCATTTATTAATACAGTATCTTTAAATAAACTACAAATAATTAATACTTTTTCATAATTAATATTATTTATAGTAATATTTTCATAATTATAATTAGGAATAATAGTAAATTTGTCATTAAAAAATTTTCCTATTTCATTTAATATTTTCATTTCGAAATCTTTATATGATAATTTTGTTTTTAAATCATTAATTTTTTCCCTAAATGATTCTATGTTTATTTTACTACGTATAATACCATCATTGTAATGATAATTAAATATTAAAATGTATATATATTCATAATATATCAATTTCACTTCTTTATTATATAAAAATTTACAATAAAATTTTATTAATTTTGTTTTTAGTTCTTGATTTTCATTTATTTTTTTCATATTATAAATTAAAAAATTAGGTGTTATTAGATTGAAATTTTGAAATAAGATTTCTTCAATTTTTAAATAACTGTCAAATTTTTCGTCAAAACTATCTAATAATTCTAATTTAACATTTTCTAAATTATCTTTTGGAATAATTAATTCAAAAATATTCAAATTTAAAATGTCTTCTGAAAATTGAAATAACATTGATTCATTATTTCTTACAAATTCAATTTCACTATCTAATTTTATATTTATTAATGGTAATACTGATAGACTAATTAAGTTGGTAAATTCTTGATCATCATATGTATGTTTGTTACAATATTTTAAAATTTTTAATAATATAAAAAATCTTAAAAATATTATACAACATTCAAATAAATTACTTTTATTTTGATTAAAATCTAATGGTAATGGTTGGGAATAAGGATTATTATTTATGTATAAAATAATTGGAATAAAATAAGTTAAATATGATGGATGATTATCCATGTCTACTGTTAATTTATATGTATTTTCAAACATTAATATATAAGTAGACAAATTATTTGACAAAGAATAATTTTGATATTTTTCAAATATATATGTTTTTAATGATTCTAATATAGATATAGTATCAATATGTGATTTAAAAAAAGTTTCTTTTTTATTAACATAAATTAAAAATGAAGTTAAATAATATTCATCAATATCATAATTATACTCGCCTAATAAATTAGTAATTGTAATTAAATTATCATCATCATAATAATCTTTAACTATATCCAAGTCTTCATTATTACTATAAATTTCTATATTAAGTTTTGTGTCATATACAATATCCTGTATTTCATATAATAAATTTCTACTTAATAAATTAATATCAATTAATTTACTACATAATTTCAACATATAATAATAAGATTTTTCTGAATTGTCTTGATTTTTTTTTTGAAATTCTTTAATAAAATTTGGTTTAGTATAAACTTTTATTATATAACTATAAAATTGATAATTTATTTCATTTATAAATTGTAAATAATTTACTTGATGATTACGAACAACATAATATAATAAAATCGAAAAATAAATACTATACCATGTACAAGATCCACTTTCCTGGGGGTTAATGTATAAATTATTATTTTGATTATACAAAATAATCTTTTTTAAAAAATTTTCGCTTAATTTTGGTCTTCCTTCTAATTGTGATATAATATTTTGATTATAGGGTAAAATATTAATATTGTCTATAGATCCAATATTTATTGGTGTATTTAAATCAATAAATTTAGAAGCAAATACATAATAATTTAAATCAAATTTTAAAAACTTAGTATTTTTAAATATTGGATTTTCATCTATTATTGTTAATAATTCATCTATTGTAATATATCTAGAAATATTTTTGTCTTTTTTAGTTTTGTATTCATCTAAAATAAATATTTTTTTTTGAGAGATAAAATCTTCACTAAAAATATTTTTAAACTGTACTAATTTATTTTTAAAAATTGGATTAAATATATAATTATTATCTTCTTCTAAATAATATTTTGATGTACTAATATAGTCATAAAAAAAACTTATATAAAAAAAATCACGTATTATATTATACGCATTCAATTCTTCATTTTTATCAAAATCACAAATACAAATACCTTTAGTTAATTGACAAAGGTCTTGACTATCTATTTGTACTATATCACCATTATATTGAATATCTAATCCAGTATTTAAAATATATAAATATAATTTATTTAATTTTTTAAAAATAATAGTAGTTGTTTGATGCTTATTAAAAAAAATTGGAAATATAACAAAATTAAAATAATCATAATTTAGATCATTTGGAGTTAATACTGAAACTATTTGATCTTCAGATAAATGATTATCATCATATTCTATGATAGGACCATTACGAATTTTAATACATCCGTTTCTAAATTTTAATTCACCAAAAGTTATATCTTTAGGTAATAATCCTGGTGTTATATCTTTTAATGTTGATACTACATTATCAAAATTACCTCCACTAGTTGTATTTAATAATCCATCTAAAAAATGAAAATAAATAGATCTATATTTAGTAACACTATCTTCGAATGACATATTATATATTGTTATATAATATATTATTAAAAATTTATTTCCAATAATTCTTTTAATTTTAAGTATTTTTGCTTATATTTTAAGTATTTATTTTTCCAGCGTTGACTAACTCTTGTGGATTATTGATATCATTACATATACAAATACCTTTGCATAATTGATACAAGTATTGATCATTTATTTTTTGACTATTTCCATTTTCAGTTATATCTAATCCTGTATTTAGAGCGGTGCGTATTTTAAATGCCGACTTTATTGACAAAAAAAATTACACTGCTTTACTCACTTAAGAGTTCTAAATTCTATATGATGGGTTTTCTTATACATAATTTTTGGTAGATATGTATAATCCCATCGGTCGTTATTTAACTTACTACCTTAGTTAAACAACAATTTCTTTCTTAGTTTTTCTAATTCTTGTTTTATTTATTTTTTTATCTTTTTCTTCACGTTGAAATTCTTTAGGTCTTGTTTGGCTTTGCAAATAACATTTTGCTAAATGTAAAATATTTTTACAAGCATTTTTATCACGATTCACAAAAATACGATTTTCTGGGTTCCCTTTTAGGGTTAGTATTTCATGAAGTTGCTTTTTATGCTTATTTTTTCTTACACTAACATTTTCTAATTCGGTAAATGTCTGATTGTATAATTTACTAGTATTATATTCGTTAACATCTATAATTTCAAATCTTGAAGCTAATAGTTTTTTAATTCCTACATTTGGGGTTGGTATACATCCCTTCATTGCACTATCACGACTCCAATTTCCATGAGCTATTAATAATTTTTTCCCTTGTTTTTGTTCTTCTTTCGTTAAGTATTTATTTTCTATTTCATTTAATAAATTTATTTCTGATTGTTTTGTCCGAATGTATCGTCTAAAAGCTAATTTCCTAAATATTAAATTATTGTAAAATTTATTTACTTGCTTATTAATTTTATTTTTGTTAATGATAAACTTTTTATATTCATCATTTTTAAGTGTTCTTGAATTGAATTTAGATAGTTCGGTTTCTTTTTCAATAATAGAATTTTTGTTTTTTTCTTCCAAAATAATTTCACTACATCTTTTTGTGTATGTTTCAACCCTTCTTCTACATGCTGAATATTTATAGAATTTATTCTGCTCATCAATAATCGACAAAGGTCGACGCATTCCAGGATCAACTGATACAATTTTATATTTATTAGTTAAATATTTTTTGCATTCATTTTTATCTAAGCTTTCCAATTTTGTAAATTTATCATCTTCATCAATAATTTTAGGAAGCTTATCGCCAAACTTTTTATCTTTGTATTTGTTCAAAATAAATAATAATGAACAACTGAAACCATCAGTTGAAATTTGATTATAAAATACATAATCGTTATCTTTTGCATTATCAATAAAATCATTTTTAAATATGCTTCTTTTTTCGAGCTTTAATATTTTGCTCCAAATATGTTTTTGATGGTCTTTACTATGTAATACTAATTCACTTTTTGGATAACTAAAAATTTTATTATCTTTGGGGAATAAGTCAGCCATTGCAACGGTATTAATTGTAATATGTTTGGGAACTGAATTATTTCTTTGAGGCAAAAAATTATAAGGACGTGCACCTAATTCTTCAATTTTCTTATTTATATAAATTGAATGCTTGAGATATTTATCTGTATGAACTTTTACATCGTAAGCTACATTTTTAGTTATTTTTTCTGGATATAAATATTTTTTATTTTCTTTAATCCATTTGTGATATTCTTCTTTTGATTCTTCAATTTTGTTATTAATTAAATCTGATTTTAATTCTCGTATTTCTTTATTTAGCTCTTTATATAATTCTTTTCTTTTTTCCTTATCTTTTTCTTGTTTAATTAATTTTGATTTTGGTATCTTAAATAAACAATTGATATATTTGAATAAATATTTAATAAAATGTGTTGATATATTGGTTTCTATACATGTTAACATTTCCTTAGCTGTTTGTTCTAATATATGCGTTTTGTTAGAATATGATAATTTCTCATTGATTAGTTGACTAAATTCATCTCCATAATACTTTTTAATATCTGTTTTTATATCCTTATTCTTTATTTTGTCTTCTGTTTTTTGCTTACCTCTATTTGTTTCAGTATTTCCTATTGTTTTTAATACATCTAAAATAAAACCTTTATTAATAATAGGTAATTCTTCCTTTTTATTATATTTGTGTAATAAATATAATCTGATGAATTGATAACCGTAAATAACAAATTTATTAATATCATTAACAGCATTTTCAATTAATGGATGTATTATATCATAATTTTTTAGAATTGATTTTAAAGGGCATTTAATCATCCTATATATTTTTTCATCTGGTGGCTTTTCGCCCAGATTTTCTAATTCTGCATTCATATATATTATATATTAGATAATCTTTAAATACTTTAAACGCAATTTTTAATAAATTAATATGTATAAATTTATTAAAAACTATATATTTTTTATAAAATTATTCCGAAATATTCCCATTTGTATTTTCTTCTAATTTTTGTTTTCTCTTTTCATATGCTCTCTTATTATATTCTTTAATTTTTTCAGGTGGTAATTTTTTTTCACTTTTTGATTTATATTCTTTAACTTTTTCTTTAATTTCGTCTTTGTGATTTTCATAGTATGTTTTGTTCCTTTTAGGAGCTGTATATTTTTTAAGATGTTCTTTCAATTGATTAATTTCTTCAGTAAATTTTTTAATTTCATCTTTGAGTTTGATATTTTCAATACTACTTTTTTCAAAAAGTTCTTTATAATTGATATCCATGATAATATATATATATATATTTATAAATGTTTAAATAATTAAACCCTTTATTTTTCTAATAAAAATTATATATAATGGGTAAACAATTTTCGGAAGATTTGAAATTAAAAGCAGTAAATTATTATAATCAAATTAATAATTATGTTCAAACATGTGAAATTTTTGGTTGTAGTGAAAGAAGTTTAAAAAGGTGGGTTGATAGATTTAATGAAACTGGAAATGTTGACAGGAAAGAACGAGAACAAGGTTCTTATAAATTAACAAAGGAACATATTAACTTTATAAAATCAACTATTAAAGAAAATAATAATATTCATATGTCAGAATTACATAAGAAAGTAAAAGATAAATTTAAAAACTTGGATATCTCACGTCAATATTTATCTGATATATTAAGAGATAATAATATTACGCGTAAGCGTGCAACATTTCAACACTTTCCAAAAACATATAGGGGGTTTTTAAGAGATGAAAAAGAAGAATTAAAAGCATTTTTTAAGGTTATTGAAAAATATAAATTAAAAAATATAATTTGTTTAGATGAAACATCAGTTAGTCCATCATTATCTTTTAATTATTGTAGAGAAAAATTAGGTGAAAGATGTATAAGAAAAACAGATAATAATGCTGTCTTTAAAAAATATTCATTATTAGTAGCAATAAATAATCAAAAATGTATGGGTTATGAATTATATCAAGAAGGAGCAGTAAATGCAGAAAGATTTAATGATTTTCTTAAAAATTTATTAGCTAATGTAAAAAATAAATTAATAATTTTAGATAACGGGCAAATTCACAAAAAAGAAGAAACTAAGAAAATAATAAAAGATAGTGGAAATTTTTTATTATATACCCTCCCTTATCATCCACGTCTCAATTGTATTGAAAATTGGTTTAACCAACTCAAGTTTTACATGAAATTAGATAAACCAATGTCTTTTAACCAAATAGAAGAAAGCATTAAAAGCTCAGTTAAAAAAATTAAAAAAGAACACTATGAAAATTACTTTATTTACGCTTATAATAAAGATTATTATAAAAATAAAAAATCTAGTAAAAAATTATCAAAACATAGAAAACCAAAAATTTATAAGGACTAAAAGTCGGCATTTAAAATACGCACCGCTCTAAAATATATAAAAAAATTTTAACACCTTTTTTAAAAATATTTGTTGTTGTTTGATGTTTATTAAAACTTATTGAAATTATACAAAAATTAAAAAAATGTTCTTTAAAATGATCAGGAGTTAATTCTTCCTCAGAAAAAGATTCATGTAATGTAAATCCAGATACAGATTTAGGAGATCCAGACGATGAAGACCTAGGTGATTTTGGTGATACTGATCCAGATCCAGGTGATGCTGATACAGGTGATACTGATCCAAATCCAGGTGATGCTGATACAGGTGATGCTGATACAGGTGATGCTGATCCAGATGATGCTGATACAGGTGATGTAGGTATAGATTGGGGTGTAGATGCAAAATCATATTTAATATAAAATAATTTATAGATTTTAGAATCTTCAGAAAAAAACTTGATTAAGATTAAATTTTCATCTTTTTCAGAAATAAAAGATAAATCAGCCAAATTTATTTGATTCAAATTAATATTAGCTATATCTTTTATAGTTTTAAGTACATAATCTAATGAACCACCAGATGTAGTATTTAATAATCCATCTAAAAAATGAAAATAAATAGATTTATATTCAGTAATACTTTTTAGAAATGACATATTATATAATGTAATAAAAAAAAATTGAAAAATTTTTTACCATATTCTATATTAAAATTTCTAATGGCTCAAAGTTATAAAGAACGATCTAAAAAATGGCATCTAATGCCATCAATTCAAGACAGATATCGACGCAGGTTGAATGACATGTCACAAATTCATGCAAGTTATAAAAATTGTCATCAAATTCATCATGGTCGTTCAATTGTTATTACTGATATTTCAGATTGGAACACGTTGTTTGGACATGATGAAAAGTTCAATTCAAATTTGACTATCTACAGGACGTGCATTTTAGGTCTTACGCCTTGTGAATGCAACGTAACTTTATTATTGGAACAAAATATTCGTTCAGGTGTTCACCTTGCTATTTTCATCATTCACAAGAATCCCCATCGACAGTTTCATGATGGTCATGCAGTCCAAATGGAATTTGGTGACAAAAGTCAAACTCACCAGAACATTGAGCGACTTTTTGATCTGAAAAAACCGACGACTCAAGTCGTCCAAATGTCTGAAAATGATATGCTGTTATTAATGGCTAATGATGATAACTATGCTGATTTACTGTATGGTTGTTTTTTCTACAATTTCAAACCAATCAGATTTTCACACATTCAAGAAGGTTATTTTGTTGATGAATTTGCTGGAAATGATCACCAAGAACATGATTGTTGTCATATTAAGGTACCTATAACTGATTACTATGCTGGACTGAATTTAGAAAGTCAACTAGATGAATCAGAACTTTCTACTTACTGGAATGTGAACTTGAATTGTTTGGAAAATCAAAAAAATTGAAAAAATATTTGTATTCATTTATATTTAATAACAATAATGCCTGACTACGATTTGTATCAATTAGCAACCCACCACAACAGTCTTCCTCAATTTCATGATGAATTTAGTAGGAGACAAAATTTGGTTAACAATACACCAGATTATTACACTGGAGATAGTATAAAACAAATGAGAAGTATTCAAATGGTAGACAATGAAGAGTTTGATTTTTTGTTCGGAAATTATGAATTGGGTTATGCCCGTCAAGCAATTGAATATTTTCAAAATCGTGATGTTCTGGATCCAGGTCAACTTGATATTAGCATGATGCTATGTCCTAATTTTTATTCTCGAGGAAGACATTTAGCTGTGTTTTTGATTCATCTGTATCCTCATCGTCAGTTTTATGATGGACATGTTGTTCAGATTGAGTTCGATCACAATGACATATTTCATCAAAGAATTGAAACTTTATTTGACACAGAAACACGAGCTGTTGTTGAACAAGCAACTGAATATAAAATACTTAGTTACGTTGCTGAAGAAGCTGAAATGCTTGACCTATTGAATTGTTTTTTAGTTGGATTCAATCCAATGAAATTTTCTTTTGATGAAGACCGTTATTATGTTGATCCAGAAGCTGAGGATAATCATCGACCTCATGCCTGTTGTGACAATGAAATTGAGCGAATC